>ERZ827197.188-NODE-188-length-86246-cov-6.941131_pt1 | contig 86246 bp, 79 predicted proteins | sample MGYA00519867_ERZ827197 | MGnify/ENA primary metagenome ERZ827197 (study PRJEB31778, sample SAMEA3449278) | human gut metagenome | biome: human gut; feature: human-associated habitat; material: faeces | place: United Kingdom | collected 2010/2012 ...
AAAGTCTGGGCTTTGCGCATAAAAAAAGGCTGTGTCAGCATTTTGACACAACCTCCTTCCATATATACTAAATAAGATTTGTACTCAGCATTTAATATTCAATTCATCCAATATCTTCCGCATTGCTTCAAAAGTCGTGATTCTGGTAGGCACTAATGGTAGGCGAAGTTTGTTCTCAATCATTCCCATTGCATTCAACATGGCTTTTACTCCGGCTGGATTACCGTCTACAAAGAGTAATTTGAATAATTCTGCAAATTTGTGGTGGATGGTCAGCGCATTTGAGTAATCTCCTTGCAATGCCAGACGTACCATACGACTAAATTCACGCGGAAAGGCATTTCCTATGACCGAGATGATACCAACGGCTCCTAAGGTAATCAGAGGGAAGGTAATGCCGTCATCGCCTGAAATAACGTCAAAATTGGCGGGTTTATTTTTTATGATGTCATCCATCTGGCTGATATCTCCCGATGCTTCTTTAATTGCTATTACATTCTTAAAGTCGCGTGCGATGCGCAAGGTTGTTTCGGCTTTCATATTTACTCCGGTACGTCCCGGTACATTATAAAGTACAATCGGAAGGTCGATAGCCTCGGAAATCGCTTTATAATGCTGATAAATCCCTTCTTGGGAAGGCTTGTTATAATAAGGAACAACAGAAAGAATGGCATCCACTCCGGTAAAATCGTCATTCTTCAGAGTTTCTACTATAGCGCGAGTGTTATTTCCACCTACTCCAAGCAGAATAGGTATTTTCCCATTCACGCGCTCGATAACCATTTTCTTGATTTTCTTTTTTTCTTCTTCAGCCAGCGTCGGAGTTTCTGCTGTAGTGCCAAGTACGCATAAAAAATCAGTGTTGTTTTGGAGCTGATAGTCTACTAAACGCATCAATGCATCGTAATCAACGCTTTCATCCTCTTTAAATGGAGTAATCAGCGCTACCCCCATTCCTTTCAATCTAGTCTGTATCATGAGTATTATAAAGTAATCTCTAATTAAACGACTCGCAAAAGTACGATTTTTTTCAATTTACCATACAAATATAAGCCATAAAAAAGCTTTTTGTAGAAATTTGTTAGGATATGAGTGTCAGAAACTCATCTTCGCTCATGAGCTTTATCCCTAATTTATGAGCTTTTTCCAATTTGGCGGGTCCCATATTCTCGCCCGCCAGAATAAAACTGGTTTTGGCAGAGATACTGCCTACATTTTTTCCACCGTTTTTTTCTATCAGCTCTTTGTATTCATCTCGTGAATGATGTGTGAAAACACCGCTTATAACAATGGATTGTCCTGCCAACTTATCCGTATATCCGCTTAAATCTTCTTCTCTGCGATAGAGCTGTAATCCGGTGGATTTCAAACGTTCTATCAACTCGCGGTTCAATGGATTTGCGAAATACGTCAGAATGCTTTGCGCTATTTTTTCCCCGATTTCATCGATGTTTATCAGTTTTTCGAGGTTGGCATTTTCCAGCTCGTCTATGTCATTAAAAAACTTGGCTATTTTTTTGGCTACAGTTTCGCCTACAAAACGGATGCCTAAAGCGAAGAGCACTCTTTCAAATGGAACCTCTTTGCTCGCTTCGATTCCTTTGATGATATTCTCCGCTGATTTTTCACCCATACGGTCCAGGTTCTTAATATCATCTGCTGTGAGCTGATATAAATCTGCCGTATTCTTGATTAGTCCCAAACGGTAGAACATATCTACGGTTTCCGGGCCTAAGCCATCTATATTCATTGCCTTACGGCTAATGAAATGCTCTATCTTACCTTTAATTTGAGGTGGGCAGGATGTTTCGTTAGGACAATAATGGGCTGCTTCCCCTTCGTATCGTATCAGTTTACTGCCACATTCGGGACAGTGAGTGATAAATTTCACTTTTTCACCGATAAGCATGCTGCGGGCGTCTTTGTCTACTCCCGTAATTTTAGGAATGATTTCTCCACCTTTCTCTACATAAACCATGTCTCCGATATGTAAATCCAGCCCTTCAATAATATCGGCATTGTGCAGAGAAGCCCTCTTCACGATAGTGCCGGACAGTTGTACCGGATCTAAATTGGCAACAGGAGTTACGGCTCCGGTGCGTCCTACTTGATAAGTGACCTTGTTTAAACGAGTCAAGGCGCGTTCTGCCTGAAACTTATATGCTATAGCCCATCGGGGAGATTTTGCGGTAAAACCGAGGTTTTTCTGCTGGCGCATACTGTTGACTTTTAAAACAATACCGTCTGTTGCTACCGGCAAGTTCTTTCGTTCGGTGTCCCAATATCTGATATATTCAAATACTTCTTCCAGGCTATGAGCCTTTTTCATGTGTTCCGAGGTTTTAAATCCCCAGCCGGCTGCTGCTTGTAAATTTTCATAATGTCCGTCACAGGGCAATTCTTCTCCTAACAGATAATACAAATAGGCATCAAGCTTGCGTGAGGCTACAATAGCGGAATTTTGCAACTTTAAAGTACCGGAAGCTGCATTGCGCGGATTGGCGAAAAGCGGTTCTTCACGCGCTTCTTTTTCCCGGTTCAGTTCTTCAAACACTTCCCAGGGCATTAATATTTCTCCTCTGATTTCAAACGACTCAGGATAGCTGCCGTGGAGCACTAATGGTATCGTGCGGATCGTTTTTACATTGTCCGTTACATCATCACCTTTTTCACCGTCACCACGGGTTACGGCACGTACCAATTTGCCGTTTTCGTAGGTCAGTGAAATGGATGTGCCGTCGTATTTCAATTCACAGCATATTTCAAAGTCTTCGTTCAGAGCCTTCTTTACCCGGTCATAAAAGTCTGTCACTTCACTTTCCGAATAGGTGTTTCCCAATGAGAGCATGGGATATTTATGGGCTACCTGTGTGAAGTTTTTATTCAAATCGCTTCCTACGCGCATGGTAGGCGAATTGTCGTCCTGGTATTCGGGATGTTCCTTTTCAAGATCTTGTAATTCGCGCATCCTGTCATCGAACTCTTTGTCTGATATTTCGGGAGCGTTCAATACATAATAATTGTAGTTGTGCCGATGTAAGTCGGCGCGTAGCTGGTCTATCTTTTCTTTTACTGTCATAACGATTTTGGAGTTTGGACACAAAAATACGGGTTTCTCCCGAATATTTTTTGCTTTTACTCTTAACTTACACTATTTTTGCGGAAAAAATAAAATATATGCGTATTGATATCATTACTGTTCTGCCGGAAATGATTGAAGGCTTCTTCAATTGCTCTATAATGAAACGTGCTCAAAATAAAGGGCTTGCAGAAATACATATTCATAACCTTCGTGATTATACTGAAGATAAATACCGTCGGGTGGATGATTATCCTTTTGGTGGTTTTGCCGGAATGGTTATGAAGATAGAACCTATAGAGCGCTGCATCAATGCTTTGAAAGCCGAACGGGAGTATGATGAGGTCATTTTCACAACTCCGGATGGTGAACAGTTTAACCAGCCTATGGCTAATACGCTGTCTCTCGCTAAAAATCTTATAATTCTTTGCGGGCATTTTAAGGGAATTGATTACCGTATCCGCGAACATCTCATAACGAAGGAAATCAGTATCGGAGACTATGTATTGACCGGTGGCGAACTGGCGGCGGCCGTTATGGCTGATGCTATTGTACGTATTATTCCCGGAGTTATCTCTGACGAGCAATCGGCCCTTTCCGATTCTTTTCAGGATAATCTGTTAGCTGCTCCCGTTTATACGCGCCCGGCTGATTACAAAGGATGGAAAGTTCCGGAAATTTTACTATCCGGCCATGAGGCTAAAATTAAGGAATGGGAGCTGCAACAGTCATTGGAAAGAACTCGGAAATTACGTCCGGATTTGTTAGGTGAGTAATCTGTAAGATGTAAATAAAAATAAAAAGGGCATTCAGTTTGAATGTCCTTTTTTATGAAAATAGTTTGCGAATGGCTATGCTTTGTTATTCGTCATACCTCAAGTGCACCGATTATTTCTTTAACTGACTTATATCCGTGTCTGTTCAGATAGTCATCAATACCTTCTGCAACTTTCACGGTGATTGCCGGATCAATAAAGTTTGCAGTACCGATTTGAATGGCAGAGGCACCTGCGAGCATAAATTCCACAGCATCTTTCCAATTCATGATGCCCCCTAAACCTATGACCGGTATTTTTACTGCCTTAGCAACCTGCCATACCATACGGAGTGCAATAGGTTTCACTGCTGCTCCGGACATGCCGCCTGTTACCGTGGAAAGGATGGGACGTCTGCGTTCTGCATCTACAGCCATTCCTAACAAGGTATTGATGAGTGATACGCTGTCTGCACCGCCATTTTCAGCAGCACGTGCTATTTCTGTGATGTCTGTAACATTGGGTGACAGTTTTACGATAAGTGTCTTTTTGTAAACTGAGCGTACGGCTTTTACCACTTCCTCCGCTCCTTTGGCTGTGACGCCAAATGCCATTCCACCTTGCTTTACATTAGGGCAGGATATGTTTAATTCTATGGCAGGAATATTTACAAGTTCATTAATGATTGCAGCCGTTTCCATATAATCTTCGATAGCAGAGCCTGAAACATTCACAATCATATTGGTTTTTATATCCTTGATACGCGGATAGATATGTTCAACAAAGTAATGTACACCCTTATTTTGCAGTCCCACAGCGTTTAACATACCTGATGGAGTCTCTGCCATACGCGGATACGGATTACCTTCACGTTTGTGAAGAGTAGTTCCCTTTACAATTATACCACCTATTCGCAATATATCGATGAAATCGGCGAATTCTTCACCATATCCAAAAGTTCCGGATGCTGTCATCACCGGATTTTTCATTTGCAATTCACCAATGTTTACACTTAAATCTGCCATAATAGTTTGTTTATATTAAAAACCGGACCTTCTTTACATACGCATAAATGACCTTCTGTGGTATTTTCCACACAACATAAGCAAGCGCCTATGCCGCATGCCATCATGTTTTCTAAAGACACTTCACAATTAGTGCCTTTACTTTTGGCATATTTGGCTACAGCCATCATCATTGGTTTAGGACCGCAGGTATATATTTGTTCGAAGTTCACCTTGCTCAATATAGAATGTTGGATGACATATCCTTTTTCGCCATGACTACCGTCTTCCGTGGTGGTATATACATCTCCATAGGCAGCAAAATCTTCTAATTGCAACAAGTCTTTATCGCTTCTGGCACCTAATAAGAAGGTGGGTTTGCTTCCGTTTTTCGCCAATTGCTCGCCTAAATACAACATCGGTGCTGTACCTACGCCGCCACCTACTAATAAGAGCTTATCCGAGGGCTTTTCAGGCATTGTGAAGCTGTTTCCTAATGGAAGTACCACATTGATTATATCTCCTTGTTTTGCCGCTCCTAATCGCTTGGTTCCATCTCCTACAAGTTGGATTAGAAACCACACCTCATTCCGTTGTTTGTCTACATAATTAATAGAGATAGGGCGTCGCAGGAAAGTAGTGGGTGAACCGTCTACGCGAATCTCGGCAAATTGTCCCGGAAGCATTTCCGGGAGCAGGGACGGGGAAGTCAATTTCAGCAGCGCATAATTGGCATGCAGTCGGACGTTCTCGGTCACTGTCAGATCTAAAATATATTTTTTCATATTATCTATAAAGAAGGATTATCTTTTGACTGCAAAGATACGGGAATTTGTGCAAATAGCCGTAGTTGCCTCTTAATTTTCCGGTTTGAATGTTTCATAAGTATTATCATCAAAGAAAATTCTTATTTCTGTTATTTTTTTAGGCGGTCTTTCTTTATAGATAATTTCTTGTTTTACAATCTCTTTAGGCGTGTTTACTGGAGCTTCTAACGCGATTTCCTTGCGATTTTCCGGAGTGCTTGGCTCATTGGACGGATTTTCTGGATTGTCAGCAAATAAAGGATAGTCGAATCCGTTGTTTTCAACGGATGGAGAATTATTGCTCATGTTTCCTTTTCCTGTTAGCAGCCATTCAAGGTTGATGTCATTATACCGCTTGTGAAGTTTCAGAATAACTTCTGTACTTGGGTTATTACGGGAAGCTAATATATGGGAAATAGTGGCTTGAGCTACTTCTATACTTTCGGCAAATGCTCCGGCAGTTAACTGCTCCCTGTCCATTATCATCTTAAATCTATCCTTTATACTCATGGCGTAGATATTATTACAATTGTATAAGTCTTTAAATCCGATTACAAAAGTAAATAATAGGATTTACAAAAACAAATTACCGATGTAATATTTTAAAATTTACAATTATACTCAGTAAATTTACTTATGTCAAACTTGTATTTGTAAAGAGGTTATTTTTCATGAAAAACATCTCTAATGTCAGCTTTAATAAAATACATTATTGTGCTGATTTACAGTTTAATATATTGTATTATAATAGGAGTATTGCAGAGATTACAAATGTTTTGACGTCTATTTCTTATATTTATAATTTAAAAGTCTAATAAATAGTTATATATATCAGATTTATAATGATATACACTATGATTAATATGTTGTTAACAGCTCACAGGATAAAGATGTAATAATGTATATAATAGACGTAAACACCCCTATTTACAAAAGTGTTAATCATCTATTATGTATGCATGTAATATATTTAGCTTTGTAATATACACATTTGTAAACACTGTGTATTACATTGGTAATGCTTCATAGTTGTATAGTACAACTATTCCTCTATCCGGTTTATAAATCCTGGTAAAGTAATACTCGATTCTAAAAGAAAATTGGTGACAAAATTGGGAAGCGACTCTATGTTATCAGTCTTATGAAGGTCAACAATAAATTCTTTGCTTTATTTCAATATAAATACCCGAATGATTGAAAAGAAACGATTCTCAGAGGCTTATTTTGAATGTATTATACTGTATTATAGTATATTATGTGTATATTTAATTGCCGGATAAATCATGATAATAGAAAAAAAGGGGGAAAATCCCCCTAAATATGATAAAATGACACATAAATAAATCATTTTCGTATTTTCTTCTTTTATTAAAAAGATATGGAATGAGAAAATCAATGCAGGATTTTAAAGACCAATTCCCGTAAAAGGTCGCTATCGTTTAAGGAAGGGTTTCCTACTCCTTTAGACTTGGCATCTGTATATCGTATCTCTCCGATGATCTGCATGGTTTTTATTCCATTGTACATCCTCATGGCATTTAGATATTCGCGGGACTGCCACGGGCTCTTCAGACCTAAGAATGCTGCGATGCCTTGCTCCGATTTTTCGGGGGCATAATAGGCCAGCATCAGATTGGAAAAGAATCCGAAAAGTAAAGATAAAGTCATTTGAATCGGATTGGTTTTCGGATTTTCTTCAAAATATTTTATTATTCTGTTAGCCTTTAGAACATCCTTTTCCACGATGGCGCTGCGGAGTTCAAAGTTATTATAATCCTTGCTGATTCCTATGTTGCGTTCTATCTGTTCGGGGGTGACACGTGTCTGACCTTTTGGAAGTGTAATAATCAGTTTTTCCAGTTCTCCGGTAAGGCGGCTGAGGTCTGTCCCTACGAAGTCGGCAAGCATGGAAGTGGCTTTCGGTTCAAGGTCTATTCCTTTACGTTTCATATAGGATGTGATAAATGCCGGCAGTTGGGACTCTTTCACTTTCCTGGACTCAAACAGTATGCCCGACTTCTCTATTTCAGCTGCGAGTTTTTTCCTTTTATCCAATACGCCATGTTTGTGGCATATTACCAATATTGTAGATAGCAAGGGCTTTTGAAGGTAGTAGGAAAGCTCGTCTATATTGCGTATGTTCTGTGCTTCCTTCACTACTACCACTTGGTGCTCGGACATCATGGGATAGCGTTTGGCGGCATTGATAATTGCAGCCACGTCCACATCTGCGCCATATACAACGGTGAGGTTGAATTCTTTTTCGGTTTCATTCAGTACGTTGTCCGTTATATAATCCGAGATGAGGTCGATGTAATACGGTTCTTCGCCCATCAGGTAATAGATGGGACGATATTGCCCGGCTTTCAGTTCCCTTAAGATATCATCGCACGTAATTTCTTGCTTGGCCATATTTCTTGGTTTTACCAGTCGAATTTCAGATGTTTTACGGTTTTCTTCGCGTCAATAATCATGCGCAGAGATGCAATGCCGATTTCAACATGTTCCTTTACATAGTTTTGGGTTACTATGTTATCGCTTTTATCGGTTTTGACGCCTTCCGGAATCATCGGTTGGTCGGACACCAGCAACAAAGCTCCGGTGGGGATATGATTGGCAAAGCCGCAACTGAACAAGGTTGCCGTTTCCATATCGACTGCCATGGCACGGGTTTTTTTGAGATACTCCTTAAAGTCCTCATCGTGTTCCCAAATACGGCGGTTGGTGGTATATACAGTACCGGTCCAGTAATCGCGGGCATGGTCGCGAATGGCGGAAGAAACGGCACGTTGCAGCATAAAAGCCGGCAGTGAAGGAACTTCCGGCGGGAAGTAGTCGTTTGAAGTACCCTCACCGCGGATAGCGGCGATTGGAAGGATAAGATCCCCTATCCTGTTTTTCTTGTCGATGCCTCCACACTTGCCCAAAAACAGGCATGCTTTGGGCTGAATGGCACTTAATAAGTCCATGATGATGGCGGCGTTGGGGCTTCCCATTCCGAAGTTTACGATCGTTATTCCTTCCGCACTGGCCGAAATCATATTAGCGTCCCTGCCTAGTATGGGAACATTGAATTTTTCGGCAAAAATTTCGACATACTTGTTGAAGTTGGTCAACAGAATATACTCTTCAAAATCCTCCAGGTTACGTTTTGTGTAACGGGGCAGCCAATTAGCTACGATTTCTTCTTTTGTTTTCATAAGATTTCATTAAATTTGTTCCGTAAAACCGTTAGGGAACGATTATTTAACTCACAAAAATACAATAAAAAAGTAAAAACAAGAAATTAAAATAGAATGTTCTCACTGAACCTGCCGGCGTTTGAAGCCAAGATTATTACAAGGGATGGAAAAAGAAGTATTTTTGATGTTATTCGCCGCCGATATGTTGCCTTGACCCCGGAAGAATGGGTGCGGCAGCATTTCGTACATTTTCTCATGACGCATAAGGGCTATCCGCAGGCACTGATGGCAAACGAGGTGCAGGTGCAGTTGAACGGTACTAAAAAGCGCTGCGATACAGTTCTTTACAGGCGTGACCTTACGGCACGCATGATTGTGGAATATAAGGCTCCCGAGGTGGAAATCACTCAGAAGGTCTTCGACCAGATTACCCGTTACAACATGGTGTTGAAAGTGGATTATCTGATAGTAAGTAACGGTATCCGGCATTATTGCTGCCGTATGGATTACGAACAGAACAGTTATACTTTTTTACAAGATATTCCAGACTACGCAAGCCTCTGATTTTACCGGCTGAATGAACCGTAATGAATCAGGGAATGAATGCCTTTCACTCCCTGATTCATTGTCTTTCACTCCCTAACTCATTACATCCCCTTTCAGAACACTTTCCTGAGGGGATTGAAAAGAACGGCAACCATGTAAACACGATAGCAAAAAAGATGCACTTCCCCCACTCTTTCCTACTTCACTTCGTCGTATACCATCCGGGAAATGTGTGCGATGATGGCGGCATTCTCTTCGTCCGTTTCACTTGAGTCCGTTACGAAGACAGCGATATAATACTTCTTGCCACCGGGCATGATTACTATTCCGGCATCATTATCCGCCATCTTCACGCCTTTCAAATTACGATCGGAAGAACCGGTTTTATGCCCCACAACCGTATTGGAAGGCAATAAGCCTTTTAGTTTGTTGCTTCCTGTGGCTGTTTCTGTCATAGTTTTCCAAAGGAAGTCCCGGTACACGGGGGCGAATAAATCTTTCTCATCGGCCATTTTCAGTAACCGTACCATTTCAGAGGGCGTGCTCCAATTGGCGTATGCCTTTTGGGGATTCCGGTGCATGGAATCTTCCGTTTCGGACAAATTGAAATCATTGATGCCCAATTTCCTGATGTACTGATGAATATACCCTATTCCACCGGCATATTCTATGAGGATGTCGCAGGCATTGTTATCGCTTAGCGAGATGCTGTATTGTAAAAGCTCTCCCAATGATATATCCAGATCTTGACTGGAATGCTTTTGCCGCAGCGGACTGTAGGTATTTGGCTGTAATTGGGAAGCTTTTACATGAACAATATGTTTCAATGGGATTTCCTCTCTGTTCATTTTATCCAATACGGCCAGGGCTACATGGAATTTGAATACGCTCAGAAGCGGATAGTGCACCTCGTTGTTGTGCAGTATGGTTTCGTCTTTGTCTGTCAGTACGGCTACGCCGACCGTGGCTTTTTTCCCTTTAAGGAAACCGGCAATTTTGCCTTCCAATGCCTGCTGTTGTGCTTGTAGAACGATGTTTATGCTGAAACACAACACGCCTATCAAAGTATATCTAAGCTTCATATTATTAATTTCATACATTTGTTCGAGTCAACAAATGTATGAAATTAATTTAAAGAGAAAAACTGCATTTCCTTATTTGCCCTTATTCTTTCCGAATTTTTCCTGCAGCTTTTGCATCAGCTCATAGAAGTTGGGAATATAGACCGTTGCCAGCAATGTATTCAGCGCCATACCGAATACCACTGCCGCTCCAAGGGCGACGCGGCTTCCCGCTCCCGCCCCTGTGGCGAACAGAAGCGGCATAACTCCCAATACAAACGCCAATGAGGTCATCAGAATGGGACGAAGCCGGATATGTCCTGCCTGGAACGCGGCGTCACGGATACTGTTGCCCTGTGCACGGAAGTCGCGCGCAAACTCCACAATCAGGATACCGTTTTTGGCGGATAGCGCCACTAACAGGATTATACCGATTTGCGTATAGATGCTGACCGGAGTTCCCATCACATAGCAACCCAGCATTGCGCCGAGTAATGCCACCGGAATTCCCATTACTGCTGCCACCGGACTTGTCCAGCTTTCATACTGTGCGGCAAGTACAAGGAAGGCTACTAACAACGCCATGATAAAGACTACGGTAGTGGTGGTTCCTGCCTGCGTTTCCTGGTAGGCAACGGAAGTCCATTCATAGCCGAATTCATTGCCGAGTTGGGTCTTTATCAAGTTTTCCGCTTGCTTGATGGCTTCTCCGGAACTGCTTCCCGGGGCTGCATTGCAGGTGACGGATGCGGTAGAGTACATATTATACCGGTTGATTTGGTCCATACCCAGTTGCTCGTCTATCTGTGTGAAGGAAGAGAAAGGAACCATTTCTCCCGAAGCATTGGGTACGCCTAACTTGAGGACGTCGTCGATAATACGTTGGGCACGGTCGCCAGCACCCAGTTTCACCTGATATATACGTCCGAACTGTACATAATCATTAACGTAGGCTTCTCCCATATAATATCCTAAAGCCGTGAAAACACTGTTCAACTGTATGCCCATCAATTGCACTTTGTCGCGGTCTATATTCAGGAAATATTGGGGGACATTGGCCTGATACTGGCTGCTGACGGATGCCAAAGCCGGATAATTGCGGTAATTTTCCATTAAAGTTTCCACGGCACGCTGCATTTCGGTGGCGCCGAGATTGTTACGGTCTTCCAATTGCAGTTGTAGTCCGCCGGTAGCGCCCAGCCCCGGAATGGCAGGAGGAACCATTGCAAAGACCTCAGCTTCCTGAATGCCATAGGCTTCCATGTTGAAACGATCGACAATGGCCGCTGCCGTGTGTTTTTTCCCCTTACGCTCATCCCAGTTTTTCAGGACCACGAAGTAGGTAGCGGCATTACTCTGCTCTCCGCCACCCATAACGGAAAAGCCGGATATGCCGATGTAATCCTTTACTTCGGGATAGGTGTCGAGCAGAGCGTTTATTTGTTTCCCCACCTCTTGCGTGCGCTCCAGGCTCGATGCAGGTGGAAGTTGCACAACAGCGAGGAAATATCCGTCGTCTTCTTCCGGTATGAAAGTAGAGGGCCACTTAACGAACAGCAACACAGCGATTATCGTAAATGCAGCGTATGAAATCACTGCGGCAAAAGGTCTTTGCAGCAGATAGCCCACTGTTTTGTCATACATTCCTTGTGTCTTGTCATACAGACGGTTGAAGCCTTTATACAGAGGGAATTTCGAGGGTTTGGTGGGCTGGAGCATCAATGCGCAGAGTGCGGGCGTCAGCGTCAGTGAGTTGATGCCGCTTAGCACGGTACTGGCAGCAATGGTCAAGGCAAACTGCTTGTACAATTGTCCCGAAATCCCGCTGACAAGCATGGTAGGGATAAATACGGCAAGCAACACCAGCACTACTCCCACAATGGGGCCTGTAATCTCTCCCATTGCTTCGGTTACGGCTTGCCGGGCGGTGTACCGTCCCGTATCCAACAGACGTGTGGAGTTTTCCACGACCACAATGGCGTCGTCCACCACGATGGCAACCGCCAATATCAGCCCGAACAACGTTAAAGTATTGATAGAGAAACCGAATAATGACATGATTGCCAACGTACCGATCAGTGAAACGGGAATTGTGATACAAGGAATGATGACAGCCCGCCAATTCTGCAGAAAAAGGAAGATTACAAGCACTACCAATAGCGTTGTTTCAAAGAAAGTTACCATTACTTCATCGATGGATGCATGGATAACGTCTGTTGTATCGAGCGTTACATTATATTGTACACCTGCCGGAAAATTCTGCGATAATTCCTGCATCTTCGCTTTGACGCCCGTCGATACATCCAGTGAATTACTGCCCGGTTGCTGGTAGATGGCGATGGCAGCCGTAGGCTTTCCGTCCAGTTGGGAAACAACGCTGTAAGATGCCGATCCCAGGTCTATATGGGCTACGTCACGCAGACGGAGAATCCGCCCGCCGCTTTCCGTACGGAGGATAATGTTACCGAACTCTTCGGGTGAAGTGAGCCGCCCCTTTACAGTCAGGCTGTATTGATAGGCATTCTTGTTCTCATTTCCGATGGGTTGTCCTACGTTGCCGGCACTGACCTCTACATTCTGCGTCTGAATGGCTTGATACACATCAGCCGGTGAGAGATTGCGGATGCGCATGGCGGCAGGGTCGAGCCAGATACGCATGGAATAGTCCCCTGCCCCCATTACGTTGACTGCACCCACACCGGGCACGCGGGTCAGTTGGTCTACGAGGTTCAGTTTGGCATAGTTGCTGAGGTAAAGACCGTCGTAATCTTTGTTGTCGGACTTCATGGTCAGGAACATAACGATATTGCTGGACTGCTTCTGCACCGTAACCCCCTGCACTACTACGGGAGCAGGCAGCGATGACTGTGCTACGCTGACGCGGTTCTGTACCTGTACGGTGGCCATGTCGATATCTGTGCCTACTGCAAAAGTGACAGTGAGCGAATACGCCCCCGATGAGGATGAGTTGGACGACATATAAAGCATTCCGTCCACTCCGTTGACCTGCTGTTCGATAGGAATACCGACGGTTTGAGCTACCGTCTGTGCATTGGCTCCGGGATAAACGGCGCTCACCTGCACCGTAGGAGGTGTTATGTCCGGATATTGCGCAATGGGCAGAATACCCAGTGTGACCAGTCCCGCTACGACGATGAGCAGTGCCAGTACGGTTGCAAATATGGGACGGTCTATGAAGAATTTTGAAAACATGATTCTTTGGTTTTGAATGGTTATATATACAGTGTGGATTATTGAACGGGATTTATCCGCATGCCGTTTCTGACTTTCATCAGGGCTTTCGTCACATACCGCTCCTGCGGGGAAAGTCCTTGTTTTATCTGGCGCAGACTGTCACCTATCAGTTGTCCTGTTTCGATGTGACGGTAGTGTACGATGTCCGAGTCGTTGACTACGTACACGTATTTGCCCAACTGGTCTGTGCCGATAGAAGCATCGGGTATCAGGATTGCGTTTTTCTGTTTTCCGTAAGGCAGCGTGATGCTGACATAAAGCCCGCTCTTCAAGATTCCTTTGGGATTATCCAGTCGGGCACGGATATTCAGCGTCCCGGTGTTCAAGTCTACATTGGGCGACAGATAATCCAACTGTGCCGGGTAATTCAGTATGCCGTCTTTCCCCAGGCTGACGTTAACCTGTTTGGGAATGCTGTCTCCTTGCTGCAATAACATGGCAAGCCATTGATTGTCGGCTACATTAAAATAAGAGTACAGATGATCGTCTTTATAGACAGTGGCCAAAGTTACAGGTTGTACGCTGCCGTTTATATAACTTCCTGCATCTGCAAGGTTGCGGCTGATTGTTCCGTTGAACGGGGCACGTACCGTACAGTAACTCAAATTGGTCCGTGCCGTATTTAATGCAGCTTCGGCATTGCTTACCGCTGCCAGCGAAGTAGCTACATCCGACTTGGATTGCAATACCTGTATCTGGCTGACGGCATCTGTTTTTGCTGCTTCCTGCATACGCGCATAATTACTCTGTGCATATTCAAGATTGGCACGTGCCGTATTCAAAGCAGCTTCCGCTTGCCTCACATTATCCTGATAAACAGTAGGCTCAATCTGGAAGAGTACCTGCCCCTGGCGTACCCGGCTGCCGGGTGCATAGGCTATGGTCTGCAACGTTCCGCTGACCCTGCCCACTAAATCCACTGTTTTTTCAGAAGTCAGATAGCCGGGATAGTTTTTGGTAAGCGTAATGTCTTGCACACTTGGGCGGGCTACACTGATTTCCGGTACGGGCATTGCATGCGACGTTTCTTTTTTATTCCCGCATCCTGCCAACAAAGGTAGGGCAAGCAGGGCGATGTACATTTGATTTTTCATATATGGTTCAGTTTAAATTCAGTTGAGTATGTATATATTATATATGTTTATTTATGATTTGCGGCTGATGTACCTAAAATCATAATCCTGAAATGATGTTTCCGTACCCTCCCCCTAATGCTTTATAGAGAGAGATGAGCTCCTGCAGTGAGTTTCCTTGTGCTTGCGTCAGTTGGTTTTGATAAGCCAGCAATGAACGAAGGGCATCCAGGACATTTTGAAAAGGGGTTAGCCCCTGCTTATAGAGATCTAATGACAGCTTCAACGTCTCCTCTCCCTGATTGCATACTTCGCGCAGGGCTACAATCTGCTTGATGGAATTGCGGTAGCCGTTCATGGCATTGTCTGTTTCCTGTACGGCTGTGAGCACGGTTTGGTTAAACTGATGGATAGACTCATCCAATTGCGCACGTGCCAGCCGGGTGGCATTAACCAGTTTTGTACCGTTGAAGAGTGTCCAACTGAGGCTTGGTGCTATTTCAAACGTCATACTGTTCCGTTTGGTGAAATCTTTCAGGTCATGGGAAGAATATCCTACGGAACCTTTTAGGAAAACCTGTGGCAGCCAATCGCTTTTAGAAGCACCGAGCAGGGCTGCCTGTGCGTTGATTTGCCGTTCGGCCTGCCGGATATCCGGACGACGGAGCAGCAAGTCGGCAGGAATACCGATGCCTACAGGTTCCATATAGTCGGGAAGTTTGCCGTTCTGCTCCAATGTGGGACGAAGGTCTTGGGGATAAGTTCCGAGCAGAATGGCCAAAGTGGTGATATATTGATTGATACCTGCCTCCAGTTGGGGAACAGACGCTTTGGTACTGTAATATACAGACTTGGCTTGAGACACATCCAGTTTGGAAACCAATCCGGTCTTGTAGCGCACTTGGGTAATCTCAAGCACTGCGGCTTGCGTATTGCAATTGCGGATGACCACATTTAATTCCTGCTGTAATTCACGCAGCCCGATGTAGGCCGATGCTACCTGCGCGCATAGCGATATCATGACAGAGGTATATTCTTCCTTGCTGGCGGCAAAATTTTCACGTTGCGCTTTTACCCGTTGCCGGATACTGCCGAATATATCCAGTTCCCAGCTTGCATTGAGCGAGGCGCTGTATGCCCCGGTTCTGGATTGCGGTGCTTCACTTACATTGCCGCTGCTTTGTTGGCGTGCCCATCCGCCATTCAGGGAAACGGAAGGGAAGAAACTCCCCCGCTCTATCCGCCAATTGGCTTTAGCCATATCCATGCGGTCTATGGCTGAAAGCACCGAAAAATTCCCGGCGGATGCCGTTGCTATCAGCGAATCGAGCATCGGATCGCCAAAGGCTTTCCACCATTTATCGTCTACCGGCTGTATTTGGCTGCCGAACAGATTATCGTCTCCGGAAATGGTATGGGCAGTGCCGGTTCCCCAGCCTTGCGGAAGCGGCTTTTCCAAGTAGCTATTGCCTTTTTGCGCCCATGCCGCAAAAGAGAAACATAGAATGAGCAATGTACTGCTCCAAGCTTTTAGAGTCATAAAAAAAGGTTTAAGTTGTTATTTTATGGGATTGATAACAACCTAAACCTTTATTTGTTTATCGCGATTCTTGCGGAATTTATTCAGCGTCTGCTGCTTTCTTTCTGCTCCTTGTTGTCTTTTCCTTTACCGGTTCCTCTTTCACTTCCGGAGCAATACCTGCCAGTTCCGGGTCAATCATGATACGTCCGCAGTACTCGCAAACGATGATTTTCTTACGTGAACGGATGTCCAGTTGTCTTTGGGGCGGGATCTTGTTGAAACAGCCGCCGCAAGCATCGCGCTGTACGTAAACGATACCCAGACCGTTGCGTGAGTTCTTGCGGATACGCTTGAAGGATTGAAGCAGACGCGGCTCTATTTTAGTCTCGAGCTCTTTGGCTTTGTCTCTCAGCTTTTCTTCTTCCTGTTTGGTTTCGGAGATGATTTCGTCCAGCTCATTCTTCTTTACTTCAAGGTCTTTTTGTCTTTCTTCCAAGGCAGCGGTGCTGTCTGCGGCTTCCTGAGACTTGACTTCTTCATCGGCAGAGAACTCTTTGATTCTCTTTTCGCAGAGTTCGATTTCCAAGGTTTGGAACTCGATTTCTTTGCTCAGGAAGTCATACTCGCGGTTGTTGCGTACATTTTCCTGCTGCTCTTTATATTTGGCTACAGAAGCCTTTGCGGTTTCGATTTCCACTTTCTTCGTTGCGATAGCAGATTTCAAATCGGCAACTTCCGACTGGATTCTTTCGATGCGGGTGCTCAGACCGGCAATTTCATCTTCCAAGTCTTGCACTTCCAAAGGAAGCTCGCCTCTCAACGTCTTGATTTCATCAATTTTAGACAACATGGTCTGTAGCTGGAACAAGGCTTTCAATTTCTGTTCCACTGTCAATTCCTGGGGATCTTTTTTTGCTTCTTTAGCCATTTTAATTACATGTATTTTATGGGATTTGTATTTATCTTGCTTTGTTGTACTTCAACATTAGGAAATAAATCCCGGATTATTGTATAAAATATTTCTTTTGTATATTGTTCGCTTTCATAATGCCCTATCTCTGCCAGCAGAATATCCGTGTCATGGCCGAAATAATCGTGATACTTTATTTCACCCGTGATGAAAACGTCCGCACGGTTACGTATGGCAAGCGGCATGAGAAAAGCTCCTGCACCGCCACACAAGGCAACGGTCTGTATCTCCCGCCCGGTGAGCCTGTTGTGCTTCAGACAACCCACTTCAAAGGTTTTCTTGATACGCTTTAGGAACTCCAACTCGGTTTCCGGAGTTTCCAATTCGCCGATAACGCCTGCTCCGGCTTGTTGCCAGGAGTTCTGCAACGGATATAAATCAAATGCAGGTTCTTCGTACGGATGTGCGGCAAGTAACGCTTTGATAACTTCTGCTTTCCGGTAAGTCGGCAGAATGGTTTCGATGCGCGTCTCCTTTTCCACATGCAGCTCGCCGATTTTTCCGCAATAAGGATTGGCGCTTTCAAGAGCACGGAACATCCCCTCGCCTTCCACATTGTAGCTGCACGAATCATAATTGCCGATACATCCGCATCCGGCAGATGCCAATGCTGTGCGTACTTCTTCCGCCCGGGTTGCAGGAACAAATGTAACCAATTTCAGCAAAGCGTTTTCCTTAGCTTCCAGTACACGTACATTCTTCAATCCGATTTTTTCGGCAATCTTGAAATTCACTCCTTCCGGCGCATTATCCAGATTAGTGTGGGCGGAATAGATGACAATGTCGTTCTTGATAGCTTTCAAGATACAACGCTCCACGTAATCTTTTCCCGTAATGGATTTATAACCCTTAAAAATAAGCGGATGATGCGATATCACAAGATTATATCCTAACGCAATCGCTTCATCCAGTACGGCTTCAGTAACGTCAAGACACAACAAAGCCCCTGTTGCTTCCGCATCTGTCAATCCGATTTGCAGGCCGGCATTATCAAATCCGTCTTGCAATGGCAGAGGCGCGAACCGTTCAAGGGCGCTTACTATCTCCTTAATTTTCATTATCAGTAGAAAATTTGGTTGCAAAGATATGAAAAAGTAGCGAATTACGGCTTACTTTTACCTTTTTTTTCTACCATGACCGGCCGTAGCTTTCCATAAGCGTCGAAAGACTTACGCGAAGCCAGTGAAATGGTTATCATCAGCGAAAGCATGGATGCCGTAAATGTAATAACCATAATCATCATCTGATATTTGATGGCGACATTCGGACTGCTTCCCCCTAATATCTGTCCAATCATTGTTCCGGGAAACGCTACCAAGCCCATGACGGAGATATTGGCGATGAGCGGACTGAATGCCTTGATAATAGCCTGACGGATAAACGGCGCCTGCGCTTCTGTACGGGTAGCCCCGTTGCCAAGCAGATAGCGGTAAAGCTGTTGCTCGCGTTTCAATCCGCTATAATAGGTATTCAGGGCTATAACATTGCTGGATAGCATGTTTCCCATCAGTATGCCGAAAATAGGGATGAAGTATTGAGCGCTGAATACATTTTCAAGACGCAACACGATTCCTATAAAATACATCCCCACGCATACTACGCTACATAGGAAACCTACGGATATAGGTATCAGCAGTATCTTGCGCTTCAGTTGTGTACGCGCCAGTGCCGTTTGCGAAGCTACGAGTATCATGACGATTACCCACAGGAAATTAATCCACGGATTATTCCAAAGAAAAAGGTATTTCAGATAAATGCCGATGAAGAAAAGCTGCACAATCATGCGTGCCGTACCGATAAGGGTTGCACGTAGCAGGCCGGTCTTGAATTTCCATATATAGAATAATGGGATTGACAACAAGAGCAGTCCGATGCCCAAGCTGAGGTATGATATGTCGATAGTTCCCATGAATACTTTGAATTAGCGGGTAAATATGAAAACCAATACAGATGCAATAATAATGCAAACTCCCATAACAATCAGCATCATGCGTACGGTATGTTTCTGTTCGGAACATTCCTTTTGCCGGGTAAGTCTGGTTATTTTCTCCATGTCTTCTGCGGTTGTGTTGTGGGGCATGCCGCACCCTTTGTGCATTTTATCCAAACGTTCGTTGAGACGTTCCCGGCGAAGAAGGCGTAAATTGCGGTTCTCCTTATCACGGCGTATCATATCAAAAACAAATCCGGCAAAACTCATGGCTTTATTTTTATCAGGTTTATTACATTATTATATGTCTGTCGCATCCTTTGGCGAACTCCATGTCGTGTGATACCGCCAGTACGGCGGTTCCCTTTCGGGTTTGATGCCGTAAAAAGGCAAGAACTCTTTCCGTAGAGCCTGAATCGAGTGCCGAAGTTGGCTCGTCCACAATGATTAACGGCTTGTTGGTCATGGAAGCTACAGCTATCATCATACGTTGACGTTGACCGCCGGATATTTCATTTACACGTTTATAATATAGCTCTCTTTCCAATCCCAATTCTTCAAAGCAATTGAATAATTGCCTTTCGAAGAACGGTGTGGCTCGATTGGCTTTCAGGCTGAAAGGCAGTTGTACCATGTCTTTTACCCATTCTAACGGTAGTGCCAATTCTTGTGGAATCCAAGCTATTTGTTTGCGAATAAGGTCTATGCTGTTTTTATCCGATACGATGTCATTGACCGTAATACGTCCTCCTTTTAATGGAGTAAATCCCAGTATGGCATTGAGAAGAGATGTTTTTCCACACCCCGACGAGCCGGAAATGCTGGCAATTTCTCCCCTCTCCAATTGCAGGTTGAAGTTGGAGAATAGCACATCATTACCGTATGCAATACTGGCATCCTCTATTTGTAACATAAATAAATTCTTTGGTCGTTAGTTGCAAAGGTAAGGAAAAAAGATTTGCATACATAACTTTATACTTTTATCTTTGTGTCACTAATTAATTCGGGAGAAAAAGTATGATACAGAACGAACGGGATTGCCGCCATGAACATGTGCTGGGTGTGGCAAGGCAAATGATGACTGCCGCACGCACAGCTCCTAAAGGGAAAGGTGTAGATGTAATTGAAGCAGCACTGGTTACAGGAGAAGACCTGAAAAAGCTTTCAGAAAAAATGAATGCCATGGCAGAAGAACTAGGTATGAAGTTCTTTCTGCGTGATGCGGCAAATGTCCTGCAGGCTGAATGTGTCGTTATAATAGGTACGCGCGAGCAGGCGCAGGGATTGAACTGCGGTCATTGTGGCTTTCCTACTTGTGCCGGGCGTACGGAGGGTGTGCCATGTGCCTTGAATACGGTTGATGTGGGGATTGCCGTCGGCTCCGCTTGCGCCACGGCTGCCGACATGCGGGTAGATACCCGGGTAATGTTCTCTGCCGGATTGGCTGCACAGCGAATGAACTGGCTGAAAGATTGCAAGACAGTATTCGCCATTCCGGTCAGTGCCTCTTCCAAGAACCCGTTCTTTGACAGGAAGCCTAAGGAAGAAAAGAAATAAAATGCATTGCCGAACCTGAAGTTGAGAACGGGAAACGTAAAGTTGAACTTTAGCGGCGTAGAGTTGAACTTCAGAACTCTAAAGTGGCACTTTAGAAATGCAGAATAGAACTTTGCGTAAATTAAGATTAGGAGGCATCAGTATTCAGGCTTCATTATCTTACTTGACGCATTAAATAACTTAGAATTGATATGGGATATTTTGTTGGAATTCCATTGGGCGGAGCTGCCGAAAAGGACTGTCAGGTGCGTTTCGGTAAGAACATGACCTTTCAAGTGGAAACGCGTGCTCCTCACCTGCCGGCGGAGTGGGCATTGCAGAGTGGCGTACAGCTTACATGGCCTCATGCGGATACGGATTGGGCCTATATGCTTGAAGAAGTGCAGCAATGTTTTATTGCCATTGCTTCCGAGATAGCCAAGCGGGAGTTGCTGCTGATTGTAACTCCGGAACCTGAAGAGGTAAAAAAGCAAATTTCCGCGACAGTGGATATGGATAATGTTCGCTTCCTGAAATGTGAAACGAATGATACTTGGGCACGCGACCATGGAGCTGTCACTATGGTAGATACGGACGGTCCGTCTCTGCTTGATTTTACTTTTAATGGCTGGGGACTGAAGTTTGCTTCGGATAAAGATAATCAAATTACACGTCGGGCTGTTGAAACCGAAATCTTAAAAGGCCGGTATATAAACCGTTTGGGCTTTGTGCTGGAAGGCGGCTCCATTGAGAGTGACGGCATGGGAACATTGCTTACCACTTCGGAATGCCTGTTGTCGCCTAACCGTAACGGCCAGTTGAATAAGGTGGAGATTGAGGAGTATCTTCGGTCTACATTTCATCTTGAACGGGTACTTTGGCTGGATTACGGTTATCTGGCCGGAGATGATACGGACAGTCATATAGATACGCTTGCCCGTTTTTGTTCGCCGGATACGATTGCCTATGTGCAGTGCAGGGACGTGAATGACGAGCATTATGAGGAGCTGCATCGAATGGAAGAACAGCTTAAAACGTTCCGGACACTTGCCGGAGAACCTTATAGACTGTTGGCATTGCCGATGGCCGATAAGATAGAAGCGGAGGGCGAAAGGCTGCCGGCTACGTATGCCAACTTTCTGATAATGAATGATGCAGTGTTATATCCCACATATAACCAGCCGGAGAATGATATGCGTGCCAAAGAGGTGTTGCAAATGGCTTTTCCCAAGCATGAAATTGTAGGTGTAGACTGCCGTGCTTTGATAAAACAACATGGTTCGCTGCATTGTGTCACGATGCAATATCCGATAGGAGTAATCAGATAATAGAAAGGTATGAAAGTTATTAATTTCGTTTTTTGTGGGATATTTGTAGCCATGTATATAGCAGGTTGGCTCTTTCCTAAGTTTCGGCGGTATATTAAAAAGAATATATGGTTGGATAACTTACCGGGAGTGTTGGAGCTTATCTTCTTTATAAATCTCTCCGAATATCTTTTTGTAGAGCAATGGAATTGGGAATATGGCGAGGTTCTTTCCTGGATTGCTCCTGTTCTTATTGTTTTGGTAACTTCTTATTGGTGGGATAGATTAGACCGGAAAAATAAAAAACATTTAAAAGAAATATAGATTATGAGAAAAATAAAAGTCGGTATTATTCAGCAGGCCAATGTGGCGGATATGCGTATTAATCTGATGAATCTGGCCAAGAGTATCGAATCGTGTGCAGCTCATGGTGCACAATTAGTGGTGTTGCAGGAGTTGCATAACTCACTCTATTTTTGCCAGACGGAGAATACACAACTGTTTGATTTGGCAGAACCTATCCCCGGGCCATCGACCGGTTTCTATTCGGAGTTGGCGGCTGCCAACAACATAGTATTGGTAACTTCATTGTTCGAAAAGCGTGCTCCGGGACTGTATCATAATACGGCCGTTGTGTTTGAGCGTGACGGTAGCATTGCCGGGAAATACCGCAAGATGCACATCCCTGATGATCCGGCCTATTATGAGAAGTTTTATTTCACTCCCGGAGATTTGGGCTTCGAACCTATCCAAACGTCTTTGGGAAAATTGGGCGTTTTGGTTTGTTGGGACCAATGGTATCCCGAAGCAGCGCGTCTCATGGCGCTGAAAGGAGCCGAATTATTGATTTATCCTACCGCCATCGGTTGGGAAAGCAGCGATACTGATGATGAGAAAGTCCGCCAACTCAATGCATGGATAATCTCGCAACGCGGACATGCCGTAGCAAACGGACTCCCGGTTATTTCGGTGAATCGTGTGGGACACGAGCCAGATCCCTCTATGCAAACAAATGGTATCCAATTTTGGGGGAACAGTTTTGTTGTTGGACCGCAAGGTGAGTTTTTGGCACAGGCAGGCAATGAGCAACCGGAAAATATTGTAGTGGAAGTGGATTTGGAACGTTCGGAGAATGTCCGCCGTTGGTGGCCATTCCTGCGCGATCGCAGAATTGACGCCTATGAGGGATTGACAAAACGTTTTTTAGACTGAGGGTTTGTTTGAATTCTATAAGAAAAGAATTCTCAAAAGCATGCTGAATAAAAATCAGGCAAGTTAAAGGAGCGCTTTTATTTGAATGTAACTTTTTTGTTCATCAGGAAGTTGACTCCGCCATATACAAATAATCCTAAGAACTGGGCGAGGTATTCATTACAGTTCAATCCCTCTACCAAGCCGATGAGGAAAAGGAATTGCGCACAATAAGCCATTCCGAAAGCTATGGAAAAGAGCAACACTTGCCGCCAAGTGTTGCTCTTCTTTTCTGTTGGGAATACCCAATACTTGCACCAGATAAAATTATGAGTCTGTGCCAGTATGTATGCAGTGACATTGGAGAGCATGTAATTGATGTCCAACTCATCCATCATTACCCAGATGGTGATTGCTGTTATCAAGGCGTTTAATGTACCGATTACTGCAAAACGGCAAATACGTGTGGACTCTTTCACTCTCTCCTATCCTCTTGTTTTTATTCTTTTACCTCCACAATAAGGTTAAGCTCGTCCAATTGTTTTTGGTCGATAACCGAAGGTGCATCCAGCATAACATCGCGACCGGAATTATTCTTCGGGAACGCAATGCAGTCACGAATACTGTCAAGGCCGGCAAAGATACTTACCCAACGGTCGAGGCCGTAAGCCAAACCACCATGAGGAGGTGCGCCGAACTTGAAGGCATTCATCAGGAAACCGAATTGTTCTTCAGCCTTTTCCGGTGTGAATCCCAATATCTCAAACATCTTGGCCTGCAATTGAGCATCATGGATACGGATCGAACCGCCACCGACTTCGATACCGTTACATACCATATCATAAGCATCGGCACGAACGGCTGCAGGATCTGTGTCCAACAAAGGAATATCTTCATCCTTCGGATGGGTAAACGGATGATGCATAGCCATCAGGCGGCCTTCTTCTTCGCTCCATTCAAACATCGGGAAGTCGACTATCCAAAGCAATGCAAACTTATTCTTGTCGCGTAAGCCTAATTGGTTACCCATTTCAAGGCGAAGCTCATTCAGTTGCTTACGGGTCTTCATTACGTCATCACCGCTCAAAATAAGAATCAAATCGCCCGGTTTTGCACCGAAAGCGGCTTTCATCTCTTGCAGCACCTCTTGCGTGTAGAACTTATCGACACTTGATTTCACAGTGCCGTCAGCTTCTACACGGGCATATACCATTCCTTTGGCTCCGATTTGCGGTTTCTTTACGAATTCGGTCAAGGCATCCAGTTGCTTGCGGGTGTAGCTTGCAGCGCCTTCCGCACAGATACCGCCGATGTATGCGGCATTGTCGAATACAGAGAAGCCATGGCCTTTCATGATATCCATCAACTCCACGAACTTCATGCCGAAGCGCAAATCCGGTTTGTCGCTACCGTAATATTTCATAGCATCTGCCCATGGCATACGTTGGAACGGTTCGGTCAACTCAACACCGCGCAGTTCTTTGAAAAGGTATTTTGCCATACCTTCGAAAAGTTCGATTACATCGTCCTGCTGTACGAAAGACATTTCACAGTCGATTTGTGTAAATTCCGGTTGACGGTCGGCACGGAGGTCCTCATCGCGGAAGCATTTTGCAATTTGGAAGTAACGGTCAAAACCCGAAACCATCAGCAACTGTTTCAATGTTTGAGGGCTTTGCGGCAATGCGTAGAATTGTCCCGGATTCATGCGTGAAGGAACGACAAAGTCGCGTGCACCTTCCGGTGTAGAACCGATGAGAAGAGGAGTCTCTACTTCAATAAATCCTTTGCTGTCCAAGTATTTACGCACTTCAATAGTCATCTTATGGCGTAATTCCAAATTCTTGCGTACTGCTGCACGACGTAAATCCAGATAACGATATTTCATACGGATATCATCACCGCCGTCTGTATTGTCTTCAATTGTAAAAGGAGGAGTTAAGGCTGAATTCAGCACATTCAATTCCGATACGATGATTTCGATATCTCCCGTAGGAATGTTTTTGTTTTTGCTGAAACGTTCGTTGACCGTTCCTACTATTTGAATTACGAACTCACGGCCCAAGCGGTTGGCCTGTTCGCAAAGTTCGGCATCTACTTCTTCATTAAACACTAATTGGGTAATTCCGTAACGGTCGCGGAGGTCTACGAATGTCATGCCGCCCATTTTACGGCTGCGCTGTACCCAACCTGCCAGCGTCACTTGCTTATTAACGTCGGAGATACGCAATTCTCCACAGGTGTGTGATCTATACATCTTATTATTTACTATTTTACAATTTACTGTTTACTGTTTGGCGATGCAACATCAGAGATGTACCATTGCTAAAAACGGATAAATATCGTGCAAAAATACATAAAACATATTACAGACGTATCAAAACAGATAAGTTTATTTTTAAAAAGCGACTTTATATAATAGCCGGACAGTAAAATATCAATTTTCCATACTGTTCCGACTCTTTTGCAGAAGGCGTTAGTTCTTTCTAAGTTTTTTAATCTGTTCTTTGCCTTTATCCAATATCATTCTGTTTGTATGGGTAATATCTTCCAGAATGGCTTCGTTTATTTGTTTCAAGCCATTGATGTAGTCCTGGGCACGCTGCAATACATTCGAGGAATCTTTTTCCACATTCTTGGGCACAATGACCTGCAATCCTCTCTTGATTATGTTTACGTCGATGTTCTCTCCCATTATCATCGGATCTCCATCGAAATGTATAACCCCCTGTTTGGAACGATGAATGCGGAGCGTCTTACAGCGGAAAGTCTTTATACGGCTATTCTGGTCGATAGTCTTGTTGAACAACTGGAATGATAATGCCGGTACATCCAATACGGTAAAAGGCTCCAGAATTGTAACATCCAGTAATCCGTCATTTAATGTGGCTTGCGGAGTGATATAAGCATTATTCCCATACTGTGAGGCATTGCCGCATGCTATCAGGAAAGCCTTGTATCGCAGTGTGCTGCCATCCATTTCCAATTCGTATGTCTCCGGTTTATATTTTAGGCTTTCAAGCAATGTCTTCTCCAGATATATGAGCGGGCCTCTCCTGCCGGCTTTGGAAAACTGCAGGCTGACAAATGCGTCAAACCCTACCCCGCAGGTACAGAAGAAAGGAACATCATTGATTTTGCCATAGTCAATAATGTCTATCAATCCTTCGTTGATGATGTTGATTGCTTTTTTGGCATCCATAGGGATTTGCAGATGGCGTGCAAGCCCGTTTCCCGAACCGCATGGAATGATTCCCAATGCAGTTTTGGTATGTACCAGTGAACGTGCTATTTCATTAATAGTTCCGTCTCCGCCGATAGCAACAACGGCAAAAGCTTCTTCTTTAGCTTTTAGGGCGGCTATTTCAACTGCGTGCCCTGCCCGTTCCGTATAGATTACTTCCGGTATATACCGGCTTTTATCTAACTTTTCATCAAGCCATTTCAATATTTGCTCCTTACCCTGAGTACCGGATATGGGGTTTATTATAAATGATATTTTCTTTTTACTATCGTCCATTTAAACGGATATTACTATAGGAAATTTCTTCATGCAAAAGTAATATAAATCCTTTAAATTTTAACCATATGAATCTCTTAAAACGAGTTAGGGCAGATTTTTTAGAGTAAATGAAACAGATAACAACATATTTTGCTATCTTTGCCCCCTGTTTTTAAGAACTTGTTTTTAATAGGATTAATATTCATTATATAAAAGACATTTCATGGGTTTACTGCAAGACAAATTCGCGAAATATGATTTGCCGCAACAATTTATGGCAAAAGGGGTATACCCGTATTTCCGCACGATTAACAGCCATCAGGATACAGAGGTAATGATGGATGGCAAAAAAGTTCTGATGTTCGGTTCAAACGCATATATGGGACTGACATATGACAAGCGAATCATTGACGCTTCGATAGCTGCCACTGAAAAATATGGTACAGGGTGTGCCGGTTCCCGCTTTTTGAATGGTACTCTTGATATACATGTTGAACTGGAAAAAGAATTGGCCGAGTTCGTAGGAAAAGACGAAGCGCTCTGTTTTTCTACCGGTTTTACTGTGAACGAGGGCATTATTCCCGCAGTGGTAGGACGTGGTGACTATATCATCTGTGATGACCGCGACCATGCTTCTATTGTAGACGGACGCCGCCTTTCGTTCGCCACACAGTTAAAGTATAAGCACAATGACATGGAAGACCTTGAAAAAGAGCTTCAGAAGTGCGAACCGGATGCGGTGAAACTGATTATTGTAGATGGTGTATTCTCAATGGAAGGCGATTTGGCCAACCTGCCGGAAATCGTTCGTCTGAAAAAGAAATATAATGCCAGCATTTATGTGGATGAAGCTCACGGATTAGGTGTATTCGGTAAGCAGGGCCGCGGTGTATGCGATCATTTCGGAGTGACCGAAGATATTGACTTGATAATGGGAACATTCAGCAAGTCATTGGCTTCTATCGGTGGTTTTATTGCTGGCGACAAGGAGGTTATCAACTGGTTGCGCCACAATGCCCGCTCTTATATATTCCAGGCAAGTAGTACGCCGGCGGCAACGGCAGCGGCTCGTGAAGCACTGCACATTATTAAATCCGAACCGGAACGTATCCAACGTCTGTGGGATATCACTAACTATGCATTGAAGAGTTTCCGTGATGCAGGTTTTGAGATTGGTGAAACAGAGTCGCCCATTATACCTTTGTATGTGCGTGATACGGAAAAGACCTTTGTCGTAACGAAGATGGCTTTTGATGAAGGCATCTTTATCAATCCGGTTATACCGCCTGCATGTGCTCCTCAGGATACATTGGTACGTGTGGCATTAATGGCTACCCATACTAAAGAACAAGTGGATTATGCAGTTGAGAAGTTGACAAAATGCTTTAGGGAATTGGGGATAATCAAGTAAAGGAACAATTTGAAGCAAAGATAAAAGCCGTTTAATCGTGAATCGGTTAAACGGCTTTCTTTTTATAAACCCATTTAAACTAACCAAACAACATGAAAAAACAAATTCTGATTTTTACTGCTGTTGTATGTGGAATGACTTGTACTACAACTGCTTATGCGCAATTTAAAATTGGTGGTAAGAAAATCAATGTAGGTAAGGTTGTTCAAGCCGGTACGGATGCTGCTAAAGCTATAACTCTTTCGGATGCGGATATTGCAGCTATGAGCAGGGAGTATATGCAATGGATGGATACTCACAATCCTTTGACGAAGCCTGATACGGAATATGGCAAGCGTCTGGAGAAACTGACCGGACATATCAAAGAAGTGGATGGTTTGAAAGTGAATTTTGGGGTTTATGAAGTGGTTGACGTAAACGCTTTTGCCTGCGGTGACGGCAGCGTACGTATTTGTGCCGGATTAATGGATATTATGACGGATGATGAAGTAATGGCTGTAGTAGGTCATGAGATAGGTCACGTAATTCATACGGACTCCAAAGACGCCATGAAGAGCGCATATCTTCGTTCTGCCGTGAAGAATGCTGCGGGTGCTGCGAGTTCTACCGTGTCAAAGCTGACCGACTCCGAGTTGGGAGCTATGGCGGAAGCCTTGGCTGGTGCGCAATATTCGCAGAAGCAGGAAACGGAAGCGGACGATTACGGCTTTGAATTTTCTATAAAGCATAATTTGGATCCTTATGCCATGTATAATGCATTGAATAAACTGCTGGAACTTTCAGCGGACGCTCCCAAAGAATCTAAGTTCCAAAAGATGTTTTCATCTCATCCGGATACGGCAAAACGAGTAGCCCGTGCCAAGGAGAAAGCTGATGAATATATGAAAAACAAGCAATAAGAGGTTGCATTTCCAAATTACAGAAAGAGGCGGGATTCCATTTGAATTCTGCCTCTTTTCTTTATAATAAAAGAATAAAACGTACTTTTGCTTCAAATTATTGACTTTACTTATCCGATTGCTTTGATATTGGTTTTATTTTAGTATGTTTGCTGTTATTATTAATGAAAAGCATAACATTTGAATGAAAAAGCAAGATTTCCTTTTCGTTTTCATCCTAATCGTAATCTTCTTACCTTTTTTCGTGAGTGATGCAGTTTACGGCTGGTATAAGTCTTTCAATGCCGCACATGGTATGGTAATGAGTTTCTTGAAATTCGGAGTGCTTGCTACTTTAGGTGAGATGCTGGGGCTTCGCATCAGTGCCGGAGTATATAACAGAAAAGGATTTGGGGTGCTTTCCCGTGCGGTCGTATGGGGCATCTTAGGCATGGGAATCAATATGGCGATGATTGTATTTTCTAAAGGTGTGCCGCAGTGCATGGAGTATATGGGGATGGCGGATGCTTCGGCGATAATTAACGGCGATTGCTGTTTGGACAAGTTATGGATTGCTTTGGCTGTATCTGTTACCATGAACACAATCTTTGCTCCTGTATTTATGACATTTCATAAGATAACGGATACACACATTCTGGATTGTGGCGGTTCGCTCCGCAGCCTTATTACCCCTATTCCGATGGCGCGTATCATTACGCATCTTAATTGGGATACGCAATGGAATTTTGTTTTTAAGAAAACGATTCCTTTTTTCTGGTATCCGGCTCATACCATTACTTTCTTGTTGCCGGATGAGGTAAGAGTTTTGTTTGCCGCTATCTTGGGCGTTGCGCTCGGGGTACTGCTGGCTATTGCTGCAAGGATGAAATAATGGTTCTCTATTTCCATACCGTTGCCAATGCTTTTTACTGTGAGATAAAGTTCGTCTCCCCGTTGCTCCCAATATTTGTATACCAGTGTAGCCATATTAATGGAAGAGGCATTTCCACCCTCTTCCAGTTTGATACCCTGCATTTTTCCCGGTTGCCCTTCGATAGGCATTATCCATGAGCCAATGATAGAGTCTTTGCTTTGCTTTTCATTACAAGCAGACATTGCAATAACCAATACGGCGGTTGCCAATAAAAGTCTTTTTATACTATATATTTTTAAAAGTGAGTCAATGTATTTTCGTTATGGCAGATGCAATATTAATGCCGGGCTCATCTTCGGTGACCGTGTATGAAACCTCTAATGTATCTCCTATTAATAGTCCTTTTTCCAAGGCTATATTCCGATCCATTGTACTTATATATAAGGTGTCCTTTTTCGAGGTAACCATTGTAAACCCATTCATGGTAGCATCCATGACTATGCCTTGTGCTTGATGTACGGAATCGTTAATCTCTTCTGTGCCGAGCTCGGTATTTTCTTGTTCTATAGTTCCGGCTTTATTTTTGCAGGAAGCACATCCCAACAAGATAATGGAAACAAATAAAAAAGGTTTAGTCAACTTCATATTCTCTGATCTTATTAAGATTATTTCTACAAAAATAGATATAAAAGAGAATGTATCAAAGAGGCAGAGAATAATTAACCGTTCCTGTATATTGTATTTCAGATATTTATAATTTTATTTCAGATAAAGTTATAAAAATATTTGGTCTATATCAAAAAAGATTTTACCTTTGCACTCGCTTTTAAGAAGTAAAGCATTCGGGGTGTAGCGCAGTCCGGTTAGCGCACCTGCTTTGGGAGCAGGGGGTCGTGGGTTCGAATCCCGCTACCCCGACTGATAAGAATCAAGGAGTTACAGTAAAATGTAGCTCCTTTTTTGTTGCTCGATTGGGCGGTTGTATTGACGGCTTAACGTCGAAATTCGATTCGACTATAATTTTCGGGGTTCAGGGGATGTTTAACCCTAAGGGGTTCTTGTTGTTACGTATAAATTATGGCGGGTTACAATAATCCATTAGACCTTATTTTGCATTTATTACTGCCTTTGACTACAAATAATAATTCGTCAGACATCTGTTGCCCTTTCGTTAAACAACCGTCTAACGCAAGAGTAACAGATGTCTGACGCAAGGGCAATAACTGTTTAACGAATTAAGAATAGTAGCCGGACTATTTGTTGGCGATACATTTTTCTACTATCCATAGAGACTTTCCTTATTCTTTATGAGTTATCAAGAACATTACATCTTTAAATAAAAGTCTTTGGTCAGCGCAATGTACTCCGGGGTAAATTGTTCGTGTTTCTCTCCTTCTATGTAAAGACTGTCCTCAATACATGATATGCTTTGCCGGCCGAAAGTCAGCAATACGCGCCGGCAAGGTTTTCCGGGTTTGGTAAAAACATGCAAACGACGATGTGGATGAAAATTATATTTCCAGGCCGTATCAATCACTGTTCTTTCAACTTCGGCCGGAATGATAATGCTTATAACTCCCTGTTCCGATAATAAGTGCGCCGAATGCCCAAAAAGAAGTTCATAGTTCAGCTCACTCGTGTGCCGTGCCATGCAGCGCTGATTGTCAGGGCATCTCAGGGCGTCAACAAAATAAGGCGGGTTGGAAACGATCAGGTCGAATTTATCTTCCGGGTGATACTTGCGGAAGTCGCAGCATACAACTTCCATCCGATTGCTCCAGGGGGACGATTGAATATTCTCTTGGGCTTGTGCCGCCGCTGCCGGATCTATCTCGACAGAGGTAATTACCGCTTCCGGATTACGCTGTGCTAATTGTAAGGATATTAAGCCACTACCCGCTCCTACATCAAGAATCCGTTTAACATCTTGAACCGGAGCCCACGCTCCTAATAACACCCCGTCTGTACCTACCTTCATGGCACATTTGTCGTGTCGGACGGTAAATTGTTTGAACTGAAAATAAGGATTCGGCATATTTGTCTTTGTTAATCGGACTCAAAAATAATCAAAGCCGACAAAATAACGGCAATTTTGGCATCGTTTTTGTCTTTTTAAAGAAAGGACACCCGTTTATACAGAAGAAATAGCTAACTTTGCAAGCGCCTTATTGGCCTGCCAATATGACATAAACTAAAAAGAATGAAATGAAGAAAAGAAATTACTTTAGTGATATCGAAGATAGGAATGAAAATGCATTTTCTGTAATTGCTGATTTTGAGGGGAATGAAGAACAATTGATGGATATTGAGGTTGATGAAATCCTTCCGGTATTGCCTCTTCGGAACATGGTTTTGTTTCCGGGTGTGTTTATGCCGGTATCCGTTGGAAGAAAGTCTTCCTTAAAATTGGTGCGTGAGGCAGAAAAGAAAAGTTCATATATAGCTGTAGTGTGTCAGAAAGCTGCTGATACGGAGGAGCCTGTACTTGAGGACTTGCATACAATCGGTACGGTTGCCAAGATTGTCCGTGTATTGGAAATGCCGGATCAGACAACGACTGTTATTCTGCAAGGTTCCAAACGCATTGAGTTGAAAGAAATAATGGAAGTGGCTCCTTATTTGAAAGGGCGTGTAACTACCCTCAATGAAGAGATACCTGCTAAAGATGACAAGGAATTTCAGGCATTGGTAGAAGCATGTAAGGATTTGACCGTGCGTTACATAAAATCCTCGGAAATGTTTCCGCAAGACTCTGCATTCGCCATCAAAAACATTAATAACCCGATGTTTTTGGTAGATTTTATCTGTACCAATCTGCCCTTGAAGAAGGATGAAAAGATAGAGTTGCTGCGTATTGACGCATTGCGTGCCCGTACTTATCGTTTGCTTGAGATTTTGAATCGGGAAGTGCAGCTTGCCGAGATTAAGGAGTCTATCCAAATGCGCGCCCGCGAGGATATAGACCAGCAACAGCGCGAATATTTCCTGCAACAGCAGATTAAAACCATTCAGGATGAATTGGGTGGTGGCAGCCAGGAGCAGGAGTTGGAAGAAATGCGCAAAAAAGCTGAAACCATAAAATGGAATGAAGAAGTAAAAAGTACATTCCTGAAAGAAGTGGATAAGTTGGAGCGCATGCATCCGCAATCGCCCGATTACAGTGTGCAACTGAACTACTTGCAGACTATGATGAGTTTGCCGTGGGGCGTTTATACAACGGATAATCTGAACCTGACTAATGCAGAGAAGACGTTGAATAAAGACCATTACGGCCTGGAGAAGGTAAAAGAGCGTATATTGGAGCACCTTGCCGTATTGAAGCTGAAAGGAGATATGAAGTCGCCTATCATCTGTCTGTATGGTCCTCCGGGTGTGGGTAAGACCTCTTTGGGGCGCTCTATAGCCGCTGCTTTGAAGCGGAAGTATATCCGTATGTCCTTGGGTGGCGTGCATGATGAAGCGGAAGTACGCGGACATCGCAAGACGTATATCGGAGCAATGCCCGGACGTATTATCAAGAGTCTGATTAAAGCCGGTTCTTCCAATCCCGTATTTATATTGGACGAGATAGACAAGGTGAGTGCCGACCGTCAGGGCGACCCTTCTTCCGCTCTGCTCGAAGTGCTTGATCCGGAACAGAATACTACGTTCCACGACAACTTCCTGGATGTGGATTATGACTTGTCGAAGGTGATGTTCATTGCTACCGCCAATAATCTGAACACAATTCCGGGGCCGTTGCTCGACCGTATGGAGTTGATTGAAGTAAGCGGCTACATAACCGAAGAAAAGATAGAAATTGCCCGTCGCCACTTGGTTCCGAAAGAGCTGGAAGCAAACGGTATGAAGAAGAGCGATATCAAGATTCCAAAGAATACGTTGGAAGCAATCATCGAGTCTTATACCCGTGAAAGCGGTGTACGTGAATTGGAAAAGAAGATTGGAAAAATTCTTCGCAAATCGGCTCGCCAATATGCCACGGACGGCTATTTCGCAAAAACAGAAATCAAGCCGGGCGATTTGTACGAATTCCTGGGTGCTCCCGAATATACACGCGACAAATATCAAGGCAATGAATATGCCGGTGTAGTTACGGGCTTGGCATGGACTGCTGTCGGCGGTGAGATTCTGTTTGTCGAAACCAGTCTCAGCCGCGGTAAAGGCGGTCGCTTGACACTGACCGGAAACCTGGGTGATGTAATGAAAGAATCGGCTATGCTGGCATTGGAGTATATCAAGTCTCATGCTTCGCTGCTGAATCTTGATGAAGAGATTTTCGACAATTGGAATATCCATGTTCATGTTCCCGAAGGAGCTATCCCCAAAGATGGCCCGTCGGCAGGTATAACAATGGCTACTTCGCTGGCATCCGCACTTACGCAGAGAAAAGTAAAGGCCAATCTTGCCATGACAGGCGAAATCACGCTGCGCGGAAAAGTTCTTCCCGTAGGTGGTATCAAGGAAAAGATTCTGGCTGCCAAACGTGCCGGCATCAAGGAGATTATCCTCAGCGACGAGAATCGTAAGAACATTGAAGAGATACAGGAAATTTATCTGAAAGGACTGACTTTCCACTATGTGAAAGACGTAAAAGAAGTGTTTGCCATTGCGCTGACTGATGAAAAGGTAGCTGATGCCATTGACTTGTCCGTTAAAAAAGAAAAGATAGAAAAGTAAGAAGAATGACATTTGAGTTACAGTATACAGACAGCAAGACAAATGCCCGTGCAGGTTTGATTACCACCGACCACGGACAGATTGAAACGCCTATCTTTATGCCGGTAGGTACGTTGGGAACCGTAAAAGGCGTGCATTTGACAGAGTTGAAAGAAGATATAAAGGCGCAGATAATATTAGGTAATACCTATCATCTTTATTTGCGTCCCGGATTGGATGTTATTGAAAAAGCCGGCGGATTGCACAAGTTCAACGGCTTCGACCGTCCGATGCTGACCGATAGCGGAGGTTTTCAGGTCTTTTCCTTGGCAGGTATCCGCAAGTTGCGTGAAGAGGGTGCTGAGTTCCGTTCGCACATCGACGGAAGCAAACACATTTTCACTCCGGAAAGAGTAATGGACATTGAACGCACCATCGGGGCAGACATCATGATGGCTTTTGACGAGTGTACTCCGGGTGATGCAGAGTATGCCTATGCCAAAAAGTCCATGGAAATGACGCATCGTTGGCTGGACCGTTGTATCACGCGGTTCAATGAAACAGAACCCAAATACGGCTATCATCAGGCTCTTTTCCCTATCGTGCAGGGGTGTGTTTATCCCGACCTTCGCAAGCGCTCGGCCGAGTTCATAGCCTCCAAAGGAGCCGAGGGCAATGCCATCGGCGGTTTGGCTGTGGGCGAACCTACGGAGAAGATGTACGAAATGATAGAGCTGGTGAATGAGATACTGCCGAAGGACAAGCCTCGTTATCTGATGGGCGTAGGTACACCTGTGAACATTCTGGAAGGCATCGAACGCGGAGTTGACATGTTCGACTGCGTAATGCCTACACGTAACGGACGCAACGGTATGCTGTTTACAAAAGACGGTATCATCAACATGCGTAACAAGAAATGGGAAACCGACTTCTCTCCTATTGAGGCAGACGGTGCATCTTACGTAGATACATTATATAGTAAGGCCTATCTGCGCCACCTCTTCCATGCACAGGAGTTGCTGGCCATGCAGATTGCTTCCATTCACAATCTGGCATTTTACCTTTGGCTTGCCGGTGAAGCCCGCAAGCATATTATTGCCGGTGATTTCTCTACATGGAAACCGATGATGGTACAACGTGTATCGACAAGATTATGAGAAAGATTGACTGGAAGATACTGAAAGACATCAAGCTGCCTGTCGGGAAAAATAAGTTCCTCAAGCGGTTGGACTGGTACATCATCAAGAAGTTCCTGGGAACATACGTGTTTGCCATAGCCCTAATTATTTCTATCGCCGTAGTATTCGACTTTAATGAAAAAATGGACCGCTTCATGTCTCATGAAGCGCCATGGCAAGCCATTATCTTCGATTACTACATGAACTTCATCCCCTACTTTGCCAATCTGTTCAGTCCGCTGTTTGTCTTCATCGCAGTAATCTTCTTTACTTCCAAACTTGCGGAGAACTCGGAGATTATCGCAATGTTCTCTACGGGAATGAGTTTTAAGCGCATGCTGCGTCCTTATATGGTGTCGGCAGCTATTATCGCAATCACTACGTTCTGTCTCGGTTCGTATGTCATTCCTAAAGGCAGTGTTACGCGACTTAATTTTGAGGACAAATACTATAAGCCCCGCAAGTCCACCACAGCCCGCAATATTCAGTTGGAGGTCGATTCGGGAGTCATTGCCTATATAGAGCGCTTTGAGGATTACAGCAAAACGGGTTACCGCTTTTCGCTCGATAAGTTCAAGGACAAGCAGTTAGTGTCCCATCTTACCGCACGCAGCATTACTTACGATACGGCAGCCGTCCACAAATGGAAGGTGAAGGACTACATGATCCGTGAAATGGACGGTATGCGCGAAAGCATCGTTAAAGGAGAGCGGCTGGATACCATTCTCTTTATGGAACCTGCCGACTTCCTCATAATGAAAAACCAGCAGGAAATGCTCACCAGCCCTCAGTTGAGCGAGTACATAGACCGGCAACGGCAACGCGGTTTTGCCAATATCAAGGAGTTCGAGATAGAATATCATAAACGCATAGCCATGTCTTTTGCCTCGTTTATCCTGACGCTGATTGGCGTATCTCTTTCTTCGAAAAAGACAAAAGGCGGTATGGGATTGCATTTGGGCATAGGCTTGGGATTAAGTTTCTCGTATATCCTGTTCCAGACGATTGCCTCTACATTTGCAGTAAATGGTAATGTGCCGCCCGTCATAGCGGTATGGATACCGAACCTGCTTTATGCATTCATAGCATTCTATTTGTATAAGAAAGCGCCGAAGTAGGCAACTGTAGAAAGCTGTTGTCAAAGCATACCGCAGAATAGTATAAAAAATAAGAAGCCGTCCCGCTCTTGTGTTTCCACAAGTGCGGGACGGCTTTTTTGTTGTATTCATTTCCTCTTTTGTTTTGTTCTTCTTTCTTTTCAGGCGGACAGACCGCCTTTGTCGGAAGAATCCCCACTTTCTTCTTACAGGTTCTTTAATCCCTTCATTGCCATGCTATGCATTGAAGCGCTTAATTCAAGTAAGCCGAAAGTTCTGCAGCAGAGATGTTTTTGGCAATAATCACACCATTTTCATCCAGTAAATAGTTAGTAAATCCGCGACCTAAGCGATATTTCTTGAATAAGCCGGAGGACTCGCCTTTAGTTTCCACGAAACAGGTGGGCGTAACTATTTGGTCCTTACGAACGGTTTCCTTAAAAACAGACTGATACTCATCGAATGAGACGGAAACCATTTCTACATTTTCATTGCGGGAAGCGGAACGAAGCACATTGCTCAAACTCGCGTTTTGCATCCGGGAGTGCGCGTCATAACTTGCCCAAAAGCTAAGCAACACATATTTGCCTTTCATGTCCGAAAGTTCGGCTAACGGTTGCCCGGCAGACATAGATTGGATTTTGAAGTCCGGGGCTATGTCACCCACATTCAAACCGCCGGTCGGTTTGTCTTTTTCTACAAAAGAAGTCAAGGAACCAATTAGTAATACAACAAAAATCCATTTTACATATTTCATGTAACACGATTTTGGTTAATACTATCCGGGACTGTCCTTTTTGGCAGTGATTTCTTCCCGGAATGTCATCTTCTCAGACCTTGCAATGAGAGGAATTCATTGATACTCAAAGCCTTTAATTCTGAAATCGGGTGCAAAGGTAAGTAATTCTTAAAGAAACTTCCAAATAAACAAGCAATTTTCTCACTTTTTCAGTGCAATTTTTTATGTTATTTAGCATAAAAGGCGGGATTTTTCCTTACTTTTGTGGCTTGTTATCCTATTAATAGACAACTTATGAAACCATTAAGTACAGAACTTATCCTGATCCGCGTAACAGGTGAAGACCGTCCGGGACTGACGGCTTCGGTTACAGAAATTCTTGCCAAGTACGATGCAACCATTCTTGACATCGGACAAGCCGACATCCATAACACCCTGTCGTTAGGTATTTTATGTAAGACGGAAGAACAACATTCCGGCTTTATCATGAAAGAGCTGCTTTTCAAGGCATCGTCTTTGGGTGTCACCATCCGCTTCTACCCTATTACAGCAAAAGAATATGAGGACTGGGTGAGCATGCAGGGCAAGAACCGTTACATTCTCACGTTGCTCGGACGTAAGTTGTCTGCCCGTCAGATTTCGGCGGTGACCCGTATTCTGGCAGAGCAAGGAATGAACATTGATGCCATCAAACGTCTTACAGGGCGTATTCCGTTGGACGAATGCGATACAAAGACGCGTGCCTGCATTGAATTTTCCGTACGAGGCACCCCTAAGGACCGTATCGGCATGCAAGAAGAACTGATGCGGCTGGCCAGTGAGTTGGAAATGGATTTCTCTTTCCAGTTGGATAATATGTATCGCCGTATGCGCCGCCTTATCTGTTTTGATATGGACTCCACACTGATAGAGACCGAAGTTATCGACGAACTGGCCATTCGTGCAGGTGTCGGCGAGCAGGTAAAGGCTATCACGGAACGTGCCATGCGGGGAGAAATAGACTTTACAGAGAGCTTCCGCGAGCGGGTGGCATTATTGAAAGGGTTGGACGAATCTGTCATGCAGGAGATTGCCGAGAACCTGCCTATTACGGAGGGGGTCGACCGACTGATGTATGTTCTGAAGAAATATGGCTATAAAATAGCTATTCTTTCAGGTGGTTTCACTTACTTCGGACATTATCTCCAGCAGAAATATGGCATTGACTATGTATATGCCAATGAACTGGAAATAGAGAATGGCAAACTGACCGGACGTTATCTCGGCGATGTAGTGGACGGCAAACGCAAAGCGGAACTGCTGCGTCTGATAGCGCAGGTTGAGAAAGTGGATATAGCACAGACCATTGCAGTAGGTGACGGAGCCAATGACTTGCCGATGCTGGGGATAGCCGGATTGGGCATTGCTTTTCATGCCAAGCCTAAAGTTGTGGCAAATGCCAAGCAGTCCATTAATACCATCGGCTTGGACGGAGTGCTTTATTTCTTGGGATTCAAGGATTCCTATATAGATATTCCGCGGTAAAATAAGTCCGTACGATAAAATTCACAGGCTCCTGCGATAATTAATTATCATAGGAGCCTGTTTTTTAAGCGGGCTTATTTTGTTCTGCCCCCGGTTTGCATTATCTTTGCAGCAAATATAAAGAAATACATGAAGTTTTCTGAACTAAATTTAAATGATAATGTGCTTGAAGCACTGGACGCAATGCGCTTTGACGAGTGCACTCCGATACAAGAAAAATCAATACCTGTTATACTCGAAGGCCGGGATTTGATAGCTGTTGCACAAACCGGGACCGGAAAAACAGCCGCCTATCTGTTACCTATATTGAACAAGCTTTCGGAAGGCGGGCATCCCGAAGATTCCATCAACTGTATAGTAATGGCCCCTACACGGGAACTGGCTCAGCAGATAGACCAGCAGATGGAAGGTTTCTCCTATTTCATGCCGGTAAGCAGCGTGGCCGTGTACGGCGGTAATGACGGAGTGCTTTTCGAGCAGCAAAAAAAAGGACTGACTTTGGGAGCGGATGTTGTAATCGCTACTCCGGGACGTCTGATAGCTCATCTCAGTCTGGGATATGTAGACCTTTCACGCGTCTCCTATTTCATTTTGGATGAAGCAGACCGTATGCTCGATATGGGATTTTATGATGACATTATGCAGATTGTGAAATTCCTGCCTAAGGAGCGTCAGACCATTATGTTTTCGGCTACGATGCCTGCCAAGATACAACAGTTGGCGCAAAACATTCTGCATAATCCGGCAGAAGTGAAACTTGCCGTTTCCAAACCTGCCGAGAAAATCGTACAGGCTGCCTATATATGCTATGAGAACCAGAAATTGGGTATCATCCGCAGTCTTTTCGCCGAGCAGACACCCGAACGTGTCATTATCTTCGCTTCTTCCAAGTTGAAGGTGAAAGAGGTGGCCAAAGCCCTGAAGCAAATGAAGCTGAACGTTGGGGAAATGCACTCCGACCTTGAGCAGGCGCAGCGTGAGGAAGTAATGTACGAGTTCAAGGCGGGACGAATCAATATTCTGGTTGCCACCGATATTGTGGCGCGCGGTATCGATATAGATGACATCCGTTTGGTTATCAATTATGATGTGCCGCATGACAGTGAAGATTACGTGCACCGCATCGGACGTACGGCACGTGCCAACAATGACGGTGTAGCCCTTACTTTCGTCAATGAAAAGGAACAGACGAATTTCAAGAGCATAGAGAATTTCCTGGAAAAAGAAATCTATAAGATACCTGTGCCGGAAGAGTTGGGTGAAGCTCCCGAATACAAGCCGCGCTCCAATGACGGACGCAAACGCAGCAGCTTTAAAGGCGGCGGACGCCGGAACAACGGAACCGGCAAAGGCGGCAACAGAAATAATAACAAACGCAGGGACGGCAGCAAAAAGCCCACTCAGGCAAAGAAGCAGGAATAAGTAAAAAGCGGAATTTATTCCGCTTTTTTTATGTCCATCCGATTATCGAATCCGATGGTAATATCTGCCAGACTATATACGGAGCTTTCCGGCACGCGTAAGGTTGCCTGATATTGGTAGCCTTTATTATCAACTCCCATAAAATTCATATCGGCAAGAATCATCTGACTCAGAATATCTTCGGGAAAGATGCCGGCAAATGCCTTCTTGGTAATGTCTTTGCCATACAACATTCGTCTGCCCTCATACACGCAAATATGTATGACATTGTCATAATAGACATTGTCCACGCTGATGCCACCCTCTGAATAGGATGAGCGGACGACTTTCATTGTCGAAGGGTTGACGTACACATATCCCCGGTAGCGTGTGCCTTTGTACATCACTACGCTGTCCTTTTTCACCACTTCCGTAGTGGGTATGACTTCCACTTCCTTGTTTTCAAAGGCGAGTATATCCTCCGGATTTTCCGATTTATGCAGTTTTATAATCTCATCTGCCAATGAATGAAACCAGAAGCTGTATTCTGTCTGTCGGTCAATCTTGTAAGTCACGGTATGATTGCCGTACACATACATCGTATCTCGTATAATCTTGAATGATACGGGGATATTCTGAGGATCGGCATAGTATATGGTATCTCCTTCTATACGCATCAGGGGCAGTTCGGTTTCATCATTTATCCAGACACCCTGAAGCAGAGCCTTGGCCATAGCGTCTTCTTCGACTGTTTTTTGCTCTTTACCATTACCGCATGCAGCCAACGCTATGACGCAGCACAACTCTATTACGAGTTTTTTCATGTCTATCTCCTTCCTTTATTTACCTATACAGTGGTAGGTAAATCCAAGTTCTTCTATTTCTTTCTTTTCGTAGATATTACGACCGTCCAGTAACACCGGGGTTCTCATGGCTTTTTTGATAACGACCCATGACGGCAGGCGGAATTCTTTCCATTCCGTCACCAGCATCAAGGCATCCGCATCGAGTGCGGCATCGTACATATCGGTGGCATAGCAGACGCTGTCGCCTATCCTGCGGCGGCACTCCGTCATGGCAGCCGGATCGTACACACGCACTTTACAACCGGCATTCAGCAACTTGTCAATCAGAATCAGCGAAGGCGCCTCGCGCATGTCGTCTGTTTCCGGCTTGAAAGCCAATCCCCACAAGGCAATTGTCTTATCGTGCAAATCGCCGTTGAAGTGCCGTTGCAGTTTTTCAAACAAGATGCTTTTCTGCTTTTCATTGACTTCCTCTACAGCCTGGAGCACACGCATCCGGTAACCGTTCTGTTCGGCGGTCTTGATTAATGCCTTTACGTCTTTCGGGAAGCACGAACCGCCATATCCGATGCCCGGATAGAGGAACTTACGGCCGATACGCGTATCGGAACCGATGCCGCTGCGTACCATATTGACGTCGGCTCCCACCAGCTCGCACAGGTTGGCAATGTCGTTCATGAAGCTGATGCGGGTGGCAAGCATGGAGTTGGCTGCGTATTTGGTCATTTCGGCAGACGGAATATCCATGAAGATAACGCGGAAGTTGTTCAGCAGAAACGGTTTGTAGAGTTTGCTCATCAGTTTCTTTGCACGTTCGGACTCCACTCCCACCACTACCCGGTCGGGGCTCATGAAGTCTGCTACCGCATTTCCTTCTTTCAGGAATTCGGGATTGGAAGCTACATCGAAGTCTATCTGTACTCCCCGCTTATCCAATTCGTCCTGGATAGCCATGCGCACCTTTCCGGCGGTGCCTACGGGCACGGTGCTTTTGGTTACCACCAATACATATTTCGTCATGTTACGCCCGATGGTACGCGCCACTTCAAGCACATAACTCAGGTCTGCACTGCCATCCTCGTCGGGCGGAGTACCCACGGCGCTGAATATAACATCCACTTCGTTCAGGCAACTTTCCAGAGAAGTCGTGAATTGCAGGCGTCCTGCTTTCGCGTTCCGGTTTACCATTTCCTCCAATCCGTTTTCGTAGATTGGGATAATACCCTGCTTCAATGCTTCTATCTTTTCGCTGTTTGTGTCGACGCAAATGACATTGACACCTATTTCAGCAAAACAAGTACCGGTTACCAAACCGACGTACCCCGTACCAACAATGGCTATCTTCATATCTTATTCAAAATATTCCGCATCTTTGAAAGATACGGCATGTCCGTCTTTCTCCGATAATATGAACTGAGATTCCGCAACCGGCCAGTCGATGCCTATGGTTTCATCATTGAAGCGAATCGATGCTTCCGCCTGCGGAGCATAACCGTTATCTACTTTGTAGGTAAAGATTGCCTCTTCGCTCAGTACCAGAAAGCCATGGGCAAAACCGCGGGGAATAAAGAACTGACGCTTGTTCTCTTCGCTCAGTTCCACGCTGACGTACTTGCCGAACGTAGGAGAAGAACGGCGTAAATCGACCGCAACATCCAAAACTTTACCTTTTATGACACGTACCAGTTTCGCCTGGCTGTATTCGCCTTTCTGATAATGCAACCCGCGCAGTACGCCGAAAGAGGATTTTGATTCGTTGTCCTGTACAAAATGTACATCGCCGATATTGGCACGGAATTCTTCTTCCTTAAAGGCTTCCATGAAGTAGCCGCGTGCATCATTGAACACTTTCGGTTCGATGATCCATACGCCGTCAATTTCTGTCTGTATGTAGTTCATTGCTTTAGAATGTTTTATGTATTTTCATTTGAAATCCGAAGTTGTCTCCGTATATATCTCCCATATCCAAAGCGAGAGAGGCGTTGAAGTTCCAGCCTTTCCATCTTTCGGGAGAATAAGAGAACGAGGCATAGGCCGAAAAGTTCTCCAGAATATCCAGTGTGGGAGCACCGGGAGTACCCCATGTTCTGTTGTGGCTCATTTTGGCTATGTAGCTCCATTCGGAAGTTATTTGTCCGCTCCAGCCGATGTGCAGCGCTTTTATGCGGTTGTACTTGAACGTCATGTCACCGTCCCGGTTATAGATAGGCGAAGCAATCAACGGATTGGCTATCATCATGCCCCAATGCGCCCAGCCGGGGTAAAGGCCGTTGTTGTAATAGTTGTCGGAACCGCCGGTCTTGTGTACGGGACCTTCTTCGGGTTCGTGCAAGCCGTGCAGCGGACCGCTCATATTGGTGGTCTGCAGGAACTCGAACACAACCGCATTGACGGGCTTGAAGTTGTTGAAGTTCATTTCAAGTCCCCATAATCCGTCCCAACCGTTCTGCTTGCCCATGGCGGAGAAGTCGTCGAAATGATTGCACAGGTATGCGCTGATAGAGAATTTATCGGAACGGTGGGTCAGCTTTATCTGTTCGCTGCCCAGGAAGTTGCCCTGATAGAAGTTGCTGTCGTTCCAGGGTTTGTCCTCACCGCCGGAGCCGGGGATAAATACTCTGAAATAATCTTTCAGCGTATTGCCCAGATTTACCGTGCTGCCGTCCGCATTCACCAGCGTTCCGCCGAATTGCGTATCGAGCGTCATGCCGATGTCGAGCTGCCATTTTCCGTTGGGCACACCGACGCGGACAAATCCTTCTTTATGATGATATTTGATGTCTTTTGTGTACCAATGCCCTGCTCCTACCTTCCGTTCCTGATATTTGTTATCGGTGAACCATCCGTAAGAGATTTCACCTTTAATGGCGAAACGCGGAAGGACATACAAGTATTCGGGGATGCCTATCATTATTTGCGGAATCGGCCTCGCGTTGCCCGACCATGTCATGTCGCCGCTACTCAAAGCGTTATTCAGCAATGGAGCGCCTTTCTCGCGGCTTCCGGCAAAAATTCCCAGCCACTTGTAACGTGCATCTATATAGGCCTGCTGGATAAAAATGTCCTTATCGCCCTTGAAGTTCATGCCCACGGCTGCTACCATGTCCAGCTTTTCTTCGAACTTCCACTTGCCGAGCCGGTGTTTGTAGCCCAGTCCGCCCCGTATATACGTATTGTCGTAAATAGAGCCGAGCCCCTGTTGGTTGCTCACTTGCCACAAAGGAGTATTGTCGCCCGTGTGCACGGTGGCTCCATATTCCACAAAAGGCGAAACCTGTGCCGTTGCCATACCGCTACCTGCAAGAATAATGGCCAACAAACAGATAGGAATACGCATTACGGCAAATAGTCTGTATTTGGTTAAGTGCTGACAGTTATCTGTGTTCATTATCGAATATATAATATAGTTTATAGTCCTAATTAAAGAGAAACGTAGAAAACGGTGCAAAAGTAGGAAAAAAATCTAATATATCGGTCATGGGCGATAAAGGAGTTTCCAAAGTTTGCCGTGTTTATAAATTCTTAGTAAGAAAAGCAGCCCGAAAGTGGCATATATCCGATAAAACCGCTACTTTTGTAGCATGATTGAATTAGCACAGCACATAGAAGCATTATTATTGGAGAATGATTGTGTCATTGTTCCGGGGTTGGGCGGATTTGTCGCTCACTACACTCCGGCAATGAGAGTGGCGGAAGAAAATACGTTTTTGCCCCCTACCCGCATCATCGGCTTCAATCCGCAACTGAAGATGAACGACGGGCTGTTGGTGCAATCCTACATGGCTGTGTATGATACGGATTTTTCCGATGCCACCAGGATTGTAGGCAAATCGGTGAAAGAACTGCTGGCTCTTCTTCATGAGAATGGAAAAGCGGATTTGCCCAATATCGGCGAATTGCGCTATAACATTCATGATTCCTACGATTTCACACCTTACGACGATAAGCTTACCACTCCTTACTTATACGGGCTTGGCAGTTTTGAAATGCAGGAACTGGAAGTCTTGCACAAGCCCTGCCGGAACGGAAGCAAGACTATTCCTTTCGCACCGGTTGTCCGGGAAGAAAAGAAGCGTAAGTATGGGATGCGAATCAACACTTCTTATCTGGCGAATGCCGTTGCCATGATTGCCGTTGCGGCTCTGTTCTTTTTTCTTCCCGCACCCGTAGAAAACACCGAAGTGATGGAAGCCAACTATGCGCGGCTACTGCCCGGTGATTTGTTCGGGCAGATAGAAAAGCAGTCATTGGCCATCACTCCGATTGTCATCCATCAGCAGGAAACGGGTAAGAAGGCGAAAACCACCCGTAGCGCCGGCAAGAAACCGGTTGCTCCCGTTGCCGTAAAAGAAGTAAAAGTCCGTCAGCAGGCTGCAACAATTGCGGCTCAGCCTAAAGCAACGCCCACAGTTGCCGCTCCTGCCGTTCAAGCCGTAAAGACACCTTATCATATTATCATAGCCAGCGTGGGTTCTGAAAAAGACGCCGACACCATAGCACAGCAGTTGGTTGCCAAAGGTTATGCAGGAGCTAAAGCGATTATCGGCGACGGCAAGATGCGCGTCAGCATTCAGTCCTGTGCCACGGAAAAAGAGGCATACCGTGCCTTGAACCTGATTCGCCAGAATGAAGCATACAAGAGTGCCTGGGTTCTGAAAAGATAACTTTCTTCACAGTCAATTATTAACCATCAACTATTCCGACAATTCAATGAAACGTATCCGTTGCCCCAAATGTGAGAACTATCTGACTTTCGACGAAACAAAATATACGGAAGGCCAGTCCCTGGTATTTGTCTGCGAGAACTGTAAGAAGCAGTTCAGCATACGTTTGGGCAAGACAAAGATGAAAGCTCCGCAGAAAGAGGAGAATCTGGACGAAACCGAATACAAGGAAGCCTTCGGAAGCATTACGGTCATTGAGAATGTTTTCGGATTCAAGCAAGTGCTGCCGCTACAGGAGGGAGACAATAAAATCGGCCGCCGCTGCGTAGGGACGGTTGTCAATGTCCCGATAGAAACCTCGGACATGAGCATGGACCGTACGCACTGCATTATCAATGTGAAGCGCAACAAGCAAGGCAACCTTATCTATACCCTGCGCGACGCCCCCAGCCTGACGGGCACTTTCCTGAACAATGAAATTCTGGGTGACAAAGACCGTATCCGCATTGAGGACGGAGCCATTGTAACCATCGGCGCCACCACTTTCATTCTTCGGGCGGCGGAGTAAAGAGATTGCCTTTCCGGTTTATCCACCAATAGCGTATAAACAATACTCCGGTGAAGATAAGCGCAAGCGACAGTCCGGTATAGAACACCGAAATAAACGCGTCCGGCAATATATGGAACGAGCGCATCGTGACGCCGAACGTTATCATGAAGACCATTATAATCCAGCCTTTTACGTCAAAGAAAGAAAAAGGGCAGTTCTTCTCTTTCTTCTTTTCTCCGATACGTTTGGTGTGCTTGTAATAAAGCCTTTTGAAAACAAACAAAAAGAAGAGAAGGAACACGACTGTGGCCTCTCCTATCTTGAAAAGCCAGTATTGGGAATCTGTCAGCCATGTCATTATTCCTATCCTGAGGATATTGACCCCGGCTATAATCCATACCACTCCGGCGGTAATAAGCAATACTTTTCTATTTACTCCGTATTTCATGTTTCCGTTTTGTATAATCCTGCTGATACAGGGAACAAAGATAGTGAAAATATGTTCGTAAATTCATATTGTGTACCTTGCTGGCGGTCAGTTGTATGCATGTACCAATAAATTTCCTTGCTTGGTACTGTCCGTACCACAGTTTGGTACGAGAAGTACCTTACTAAGGTACGGCACGTACCACTGCGTGGTACAAGAGCTACCAACGGTTGGTATTCCCTGTACCACCTGCCGGTAGTTGAGGTATCCTGTGGTGGAATGCCGGCTACCCTGCGGTGGAATACCGACAGTGTGCTTACCAGTCGTATTCCTCGGTGTACCGGTCGAACTGTATCTCCTCTTTCCAGCCATGCTTCCGGCATACCTGGCGGATGCACTCCTGCTGCTTCGGAGTAAGTCCCAGCTTCTGGTTGCGATACCGGTAATAGGGCGAATGGTTGAATATGGCTTCCAGATTGAGGTGAATGGCACGGGAGATGCGTGCGGGCATATCATCGTAAAGCTTCTTGAAGCCCCATGCCACCCGTATTTTCTTGTTGCTGCGGAAGTGCGGGCACTCCTTCCCTGCCGCCGGATAGCAGAGGGGGTTGATGACGGACAGCCGGATGTTTTGCGCCGTGGTGTATTGTGTCATACTGTGCCGCAGGCAGTTTTCGGCTTTCGGGCATCGGGTGTTGAAGCACAATGTGTATTGGGCTGCTTGATTGTTTAAGTCGGAGTTGTTTTCCATTAGTTATCAGAATTTTGATGAATATCGCTTTATCCGGTAAAGATACGCGAAAAAATCCGGCCGACACCATATAACGGCTGTTTTATTGGGTAGAACGGGCATAAAAAAACAAGGCAAAGCCGAAGCCCTGCCCTGTTTTTCTTTTGTCATACCGGTTCTTTATCAGAGAATGCTTTTTACTGTTTCCAGCATACCCTTCTCCTGGATAGAGTTCAGGAAGCCGGTTACCATATCCGTCAGTCCCGGAATGGCGTTCAAGTCTCCGTGCTCGCCCCAAATGAGGTCTTTGGCTGCCAATACGCCTTCCGCTACTTTGCGGGTATCGCCTGTTGCCCAAAGGTCTTTCAGCAGTTGCATGATTTCGGGAGCGTCGTTCGGAGTGATTTCAGCGCCGTCGGCACGCACGCCGCCCTTGTAATATGTGATGATGGCGGCAAGACCGAGTACGAGGCCTTTCGGAAGTTCGCCCTTGCGTTCCAGGTAAGTCTTCAAGCCCGGCAGGTCGCGAGTCTGGTATTTCGGGAAGGAATTCAGCATGATGCTGGTTACCTGGTGCTCTACGTAAGGATTGTCGAAACGTTCCAATACATCGGCGGCAAACTTCTTCAGTTCGTCCATAGGCAGGTTCAGTGTCTGCATCAGTTCGTCGAACTGTACTTTACGGACATACTTGCCGATAACGGGGTGGTTGCAGGCATCGCGCACGATGTTTACGCCGCTCAGGTAAGCCACCGGAGAAAGCACGGTGTGAGGACCGTTCAGCAAAGTAACCTTTCTTTCGTGGTAAGGAGCTTCGGACTTCACGAAGAGTACGTTCAATCCCGCCTTGTTTGCAGGGAACTCCTCTGCCAACTGGCGGAGAGAGAGATTCTCGGCTGCCTCGATAACCCACAGGTGGAAGATTTCGGCCTGTACAACCAGGTTGTCGGCATAACAGATTTTCTTCTGAATCTGCGCAATCTCCTTGCGCGGGAAGCCCGGAACGATGCGGTCTACCAGAGTGGCGCATACATAGCAGTACTTTGTGAACCAGGTCTTGAACTTCTCGTAATCTGCTCCGAAGTCGTCTTTCCACAGTTCGATGTACTGGTAGATACATTCTTTCAGGTGATGTCCGTTCAGGAAAATCAATTCGCAAGGCATGATGATAAGGCCTTTGCTCTTGTCGCCCTTGAACGTCTTGAAGCGACGGAACAGCAACTGGGTCAGCTTGCCCGGATAAGAAGATGCGGGGGCGTCGCTGAACTTGCAGTTCGGGTCGAACGCGATGCCGGCTTCCGTAGTGTTGGAGATAACGAAACGGATTTCGGGCTGGTCGGCAAGCGCCATGAATGCAGAGTTCTGAGAATAGGGATTCAATGCGCGGCTGATGCAGTCGATACGCGTGAGGCTGTTTACCGCTTCACCGTTCAAACGGCCCTGCAGGTTGACATGGTAAAGGCAGTCCTGGCCGTTCAGCCATTCCGCCATTCCTTTTTCGATAGGCTGAACCACTACAACACTGCCGTTGAAGTCGGTCTTTTGGTTCATGTTGTAAACAATCCAGTCTACAAATGCACGAAGGAAGTTACCTTCACCGAACTGGATGATTCGTTCGGGAGCAACGGACTTGGGAGCCGTCTGTTTGTTTAATGCTTTCATCTTGAAAATGATTTTAATTATGATTGTTGGATTATGATTGATAATCTTTCTTACTATATGCAGGATTATTCAAACTCAAAATAGAAGTCGATGTTTTCCTTCATCAGGATGTCGATAGGCATATATTTTATGGCTGTGACCGGCTTTTTGAATACCACGTGATTGCACAGCGCTTTAATGCCGCAATAGCCTTGCAGTCCCGGCCGCTGCCCGATGAGATAGTTCACTTCACCGTTTTTCAGGTGTTCCACATTCTTCTGAAGCAGGTCGTAGCCGACCAGTGCATCCAGCTTCAGATTCTTTTTCTGCAAGTAGTCCGCCACTTGATACACGCGTGAGTTGAACACGACCCCTAAAGCGGCTTTGGGATGTCCGGAGAAGAAAGCATCCAGCACTTCCTCGTTGGCGGCGGTGTCTTCCTTGTGGAGAACGACATCGTGTATAGTCAGGTTCTTGTGCTCGGCCGTAAGATACTGCATAAAGCCTTCCAGGCGCCGTTGCATCTGCACCTCGGCGGGGCTGTTCTTCTGATTGTTCAGGAAAAGCGCCAGCTCCTGTCCTTCGCGGTAGCGGCGCATCAGTATTTTGGCGGCGATGTATCCGCTGACTTTGGAGTCCTGGCCTATATAGCATAGCGCATGAGTCTGCTCCATATTGAAGTCGATGAAGGCATAAGGTATCTTTTTATCTTCCAGATACGATGTCAGCTTCAGGGTATCATCCTGAAAATTCGGGGCTATCAACACCCCGTCGGCAACAACGGATTGAAGTTGCGTACATGCCGTTTCATAGGACGCTTTATCCGCATGGCTGTAAAAAAGATAGTCCACCCCTACGTTGAACGGCCGCAGCTCTTGCGCGGCACGGTCTATGCCCGCCGCAACGGAGTGCCAGTAATCATGCTCTATATAATAAGGTATGATACATACTATATGGTAGCGCTTCTTTGCCGCCAGACCTATAGCAAACATGTTGGGATGATAATCGATTTCATCGAGGACTTTTTGAACCTTATCTCTGCTTGCACGGGATACGTCGCCCCGGTTATGAAGCACGCGGTCTACGGTTCCGGCAGAGACGCCGGCCATGCGTGCAATGTCTTTTATCGTATAATTCTTGTTTTCCATCTTCTCCCGCCCTAAGGTGTTTAAAGGTCTTACATTTAAAACTTAAATATTATAAATATTTGCCGCAAAGATACGAATTATTTTGTTTCTCCAAGTAAAATTTCTACTTTTGTGTTCGATAACGGTTAATAAAAGTAAAAAGCGTTATCGAGCCTATTAGCTTTACAATCAATACTATATAGGTGTAATGACAAGAAAGTAAAATTTTTAGATACTTAAAACACAAGAAGATGAAAAACTTTATGGACGAGAACTTCCTGTTGCAGACTGAAACCGCGCAGAAGTTGTACCACGAACATGCGGCTAAAATGCCGATTATCGACTATCACTGTCATTTAATTCCACAAATGGTAGCAGACGACTACCAATTCAAGTCACTGACGGAAATCTGGCTGGGCGGCGACCACTACAAGTGGCGTGCCATGCGCACCAACGGTGTGGACGAACGTTTCTGTACCGGCAAGGACACCACCGATTGGGAAAAGTTTGAGAAATGGGCGGAAACCGTACCTTATACTTTCCGCAATCCTTTGTATCACTGGACGCACCTGGAGTTGAAGACGGCATTCGGCATCGACAAGATTCTGAATCCCAAGACCGCACGTGAAATCTACGACGAATGTAACGAGAAACTGAAACAACCCGAATATTCTGCCCGCGGCATGATGCGCCGTTATCACGTGGAAACCGTGTGTACTACAGACGACCCCATTGACTCGCTGGAATATCATATCAAGACCCGTGAGAGCGGATTTGAGATAAAGATGCTTCCTACCTGGCGTCCCGACAAGGCGATGGCGGTGGAAGTTCCCGGCGATTTCCGTGCTTACGTAGAGAAGTTGGCGGAAGTAAGCGGTGTGACTATTTCTACTTTCGACGATATGATTGCCGCTTTGCGCAAGCGTCATGACTTCTTCGCCGCTCAGGGATGCAAGCTGTCCGACCACGGCATCGAAGAATTCTATGCGGAAGACTATACGGATGCGGAAATTAAGGCAATCTTCAATAAGGTATATGGCGGAAGTGCACTGACTAAGGAAGAAATCCTGAAGTTCAAGTCGGCTATGCTGGTTGCCTTTGGCGAGATGGATTGGGAAAAGGGCTGGACACAGCAATTCCACTACGGAGCTATCCGCAACAACAACAGCAAGATGTTCAAACTGCTCGGCCCCGACACCGGTTTCGACTCTATCGGCGAGTTTACAACCGCCAAGGCGATGGCTAAATTCCTCGACCGTCTGAATTCGGAAGGCAAGCTGGCAAAGACCATTCTGTATAACCTGAATCCATGTGCCAATGAGGTAATCGCTACCATGCTGGGTAACTTCCAGGACGGTACTGTTGCCGGCAAGATTCAATTCGGTTCGGGATGGTGGTTCCTCGACCAGAAAGACGGCATGGAAAAACAGATGAATGCACTCTCCGTACTCGGCCTGCTGAGCCGTTTCGTAGGTATGCTGACAGACTCGCGTTCTTTCCTCTCCTATCCGCGTCATGAATATTTCCGCCGCACGTTGTGTAACCTCGTAGGCCGTGATGTGGAAAACGGTGAAATTCCCGTTTCCGAAATGGAACGCGTCAATCAGATGATTGAGGACATCAGTTATTACAACGCCAAGAAGTTCTTCCAGTTCTAAAGACGGGAATGAGATAATTAAAAATCAGCCCTTCCATGCTTGATACCTTATGGCAAGCGTGGAGGGGCTTTTTATTGGATACCGCTGAATTAAGCTTTCCTGTACAGCAGATACCTTACAGGAGATATTCCATTATATCTGTGATGTTTTTTAACCGGATGAAGTTGGGATGCGCAATATCCCCATCATGGGTTTCATACTGCCAGGTGACGTGGTAAGGAATGTGGGCTGCATATCCACCCAGCTCCAAAACCGGCAGTATGTCCGACTTGACGGAGTTTCCCAACATCAGGAAATTCTGCGGGGCGCATTCCACGGCGGTAAGGAGTTTCCGATAATCGGCTTCTTTCTTGTCACTCATTATCTCGATGTGGCAGAAGTAGTGCATCAATCCCGACTCCCGGACTTTTCTTCTTTGGTCGAACAGGTCTCCTTTGGTCGCCAGTACCAGTCTGTATTTTCCTTGCAGGCGGAGTAGCACCTCTTCCACCCCGTCCAGAAGCGTTACGGGTCTTTGCAGAAGCTCCTGCCCCAGCCTGACGATTTCTTTCACGCAATGCATGTTACCTTCTCCATTGGTAATCCGGCAGGCTGTTTCAATCATGCTGAGCATCATGCTTTTCAAGCCGTAGCCATACATGTGCAGGTTTTTCATCTCTGTCTTGAACAGCTCCTGCGAAACGGCACTCTGCGGTTGGTATGCTTTCAGTAAATCACAGAACTGATGCTCAAACTCCTGAAAATAAACCTCGTTTTCCCAAAGGGTATCGTCTGCATCGAATGCTACTACTTCTATTTTATCTTTCATACGTTGTCCGTTTTATTGTTATTGATTATATTTGCTGCAAATATAAGTAATTAAAACATAACTATTAATCAGTAAAGGATGACTCAATCACCCCAAACTAATGCCAAAGGTTTCAGCAAAGCCTTTTGGGTAAGCAACACAGTAGAACTTTTTGAACGCATGGCATATTATGCCGTATTTATTGTTCTTACCATTTATCTGTCCAACATTTTAGGTTTTAACGATTTTGAAGCAAGTATGATTTCCGGTCTGTTCTCGGGCGGACTGTATCTGCTTCCCATTTTTACCGGAGCTTATGCCGACAAGATAGGTTTCCGTAAATCAATGATTATCGCATTCTCCTTGCTGTCTGCAGGGTATTTGGGGCTGGGCGTGCTGCCTACACTGCTGGAAGCTGCCGGACTGGTGGAATATGGCGAAGTAACGCGCTTTTCAGGACTGGCCGACAGTAGCGAACGGTGGATGATTGTTCCCGTTTTGTTTGTCATCATGCTCGGCGGTTCGTTCATCAAATCTATCATATCCGCATCGGTTGCGAAAGAAACCACCGAAGCAACCCGCGCCCGTGGTTATTCAATCTTTTATATGATGGTGAACTTCGGTGCTTTTACCGGAAAGACCATTATCGACCCCTTGCGCAACGCTATCGGTGAGCAGGCCTATATCTATATCAACTTCTTCTCTGCCACAATGACTATTCTGGCGTTGCTGTCCGTTGTCCTTCTGTATAAATCGGCACATACGGCAGGCGAAGGTAAAAGCATGCGCGAAATAGGCCAAGGTTTCCTGCGCATCATCACCAACTGGCGTTTATTGATTCTTATCCTTATCGTAACTGGATTCTGGATGGTGCAGCAACAATTATATGCCACAATGCCCAAGTATGTTATCCGTATGGCGGGCGAAACGGCCAAGCCGGGCTGGATAGCCAATGTAAATCCTTTTGTTGTGGTTTGCTGTGTAAGTTTCATCACCAGGTGGATGGCAAAGCGTACGGCTATTACGTCCATGAACATCGGTATGTTCCTGATTCCTGTTTCCGCGTTACTGATGGCGTGTGGAAACCTGCTGGGCAACGAGATTATTTCCGGCATGAGCAATATTACATTGATGATGATACTCGGTATTGTAGTTCAAGCTTTGGCGGAATGCTTTATTTCTCCGCGCTATCTGGAATATTTCTCTTTACAGGCTCCTGAGGGAGAAGAAGGCATGTATCTCGGATTCAGCCATCTCCATTCTTTCCTGTCCTCTATTTTCGGTTTTGGCATAGCGGGTGTATTGCTTACCAAATATTGTCCCGATCCGGCTTTATTTGCAACCCGGGAAGCTTGGGAAGCTGCCAGCGCCAATGCGCATTACATCTGGTATTACTTTGCGGGAATAGGATTGGTGGCTGCCATAGCATTGCTGATTTTTGCCAAAACCACCGAATCCATCGACAAAAAGAAGAAAGTATAATCTTTTATATTGCATATTTTCGCTATATTTGTCGCCCAATGTAAAGACAGGCTGCATCCGGCATAAATTAAGCATGCTTAATTCTGTCCTCATGGCGCTGTCTTTGAGGGGTGTCAAAATACACTTGATGATTTTTTAGGCACGGATTACACGGATTTCACGGAAAAAAGAATAAAGAAAATCTGTGCTTTCCGTGTAATCCGTGCCTAAAAAGAAACAAATAATAAGCGAATTTTAACATACCCTCTTTTTAATTAAGGAGATTAGAATGAAAGTAAGATTTATAAGCCTTGCAAGTGGTAGCAGTGGCAACTGCTATTATATAGGCACAGAAAAATACGGAATACTTATTGATGCCGGTATCGCTGTCCGTACCATAAAAAAAGGATTAAAAGAGGCAGGTATCAACATGGAAATGATACGTGCGGTGTTTGTTACCCATGACCATGCCGACCATATAAAAGCGGTAGGCGGATTGGGAGAAAAACTGAATATACCTATTTATACAACGGCACGCATTCACGAAGGTATTAATAAGAGTTATTGCATGACGGAGAAGTTGCATTCATCCGTCCGCTATCTGGAGAAACAACAGCCTATGCAACTGGAAGATTTCCGTATCGAATCTTTTGAAGTTCCACATGACGGTACGGACAATGTGGGATATTGCATCGAGATAGACGGAAAGGTATTCTCTTTTCTTACCGACCTCGGAGAAATAACTCCTACCGCAGCACATTATATCTGCAAAGCCAACTATTTGATACTGGAAGCCAATTACGATGATGAAATGTTGCGTATGGGTACTTATCCCCAATACCTGAAAGAGCGCATAACCGGTCGTACCGGACACATGAGTAACATTGATACCGCAGAATTCCTTGCAGAAAATTTCACAGAACATCTGCAATACATCTGGCTTTGCCACCTAAGTAAAGATAACAATCACCCGGAACTGGCCTATAAAACAGTTGAATGGAAATTAAGAGAAAAAGGTATCATCGTAGGTAAAGACGTACAACTCTGCGCTTTAAAGAGAACTACGCCTTCCGAACTATATGAGTTTGAATAAAAATATGCCGATTTCATCGAAAAAAACTCCTGGAATTGTTTGCAAAATAAAATAAAAGGACTACCTTTGCACCCGCAAATGAGACATTGGCGATGCACTCTTAGCTCAGTTGGTAGAGCAACTGACTCTTAATCAGTGGGTCCAGGGTTCGAATCCCTGAGGGTGTACGAATCAGAAAAGTAAATTGAAGAAAAGCTCTGAAAATCAATGATTTTTGGAGCTTTTTCTTTTATGAATTCCTACAAAATATAGAAATATACCGAAATAAGTTCAGGCTTATTCGTGGGACTTTTTTTGAGAGAAGAAAAAGCCCACTTTTTATATCATATTTCATTGTTTTTCAAGATTTTGCTAAGCTTGACATTTGAGTTTGGAATGTATTTTTGCAAAATCTAAATTGATGTATTTATGACAAAGGTTCAACGAGAGACAATGAACGTTTTGTTCTTTATCAAAAAGACGAAACTGCTAAGAAACGGTGAAGCCCCTATTTGCGTAAGAATAACGGTCAACAGACAGTCTGTAGAGATCAGGATCAAGCGGAGTGTTCCGGTTGACAAATGGTGTCAGGCTAAAGGCTGTTCCAAAGGAAAGGATCGGGAATCCAAGGAATTGAACAGTTTCCTTGACGCCGTACGTCTGAAGATTCTACAAATCCAGCGTGACCTTGAACTGGAAGCACGACAACCAATATCGGCATCCGCAATACTCGAACGCTATTATGGAAAGGATCAGAAAATGTTGTTGGAAGTATTCAAAGAACACAATGACAAATGCCGTGCTCTGGTCGGCAAGGAATATGTGGAAGGTACCATACGTAAATTTGACACTTCCCTTTTGTACATGGGACAGTATCTACGTTCCCAATATGGCAAAGAGGATATTGCGCTTCAGGAAATAGACCAGGAATTTGTACGCAACTTTGAGTTTTTCCTTAAAACGGAGAAAAACTGCCAGAACAATTCCGCATTGAAGCATATTAAGAATTTCCGAAAAGTAATCAGAATTGCGATAGGCAATGAATGGATAAAGAGAGACCCTTTCTACGGATTGCACTTCAAGGAGAACGAGGTTGAAGTCGGTTTCCTTTCCAATGAGGAACTGAGCACCATCCGAAACAAGGAATTTGACATACCACGTTTGGAGCAGGTAAGGGATGTCTTTGTCTTCTGCTGCTTCACCGGTTTGGCATTTGTGGATGTGTCCCAACTTACGGCTGACCATCTGGTGAAAGACGCACAAGGAAAACTCTGGATTCGCAAGCCGCGACAAAAGACCAAGGAGATGTGCAATATTCCCCTGTTAAGCGCCGCCAAGGAAATTCTTGACAAGTACGAAAGTTATGCCGCTTCCAACAAGCAGCATCTGCTGTTGCCTGTGCTGAGTAATCAGAAAGCCAATGCCTATCTAAAAGAAATAGCTGACATTTGTCATATCAAGAAGCGCCTGACCACACATGTAGCCCGGCATACCGCAGCGACAGTCGTCTTTTTGGCCAATGATGTCTCAATGGAAAACGTAGCTAAAATTCTTGGTCATGCCAACCTTAATATGACAAGACACTATGCCAAGGTTCTTGACCAGTCCATTATGCGGGATATGGAAAAAGTGGAGAGATGCCTGGCATAGCACGCAGCAAGAGGTTCATACAAGAATGTAGACAAGAAGATGGAAGCACAAAGGCTGGAAATTGCCGGCCTTCAAATCATGCAGAGCAGAGGGAGCTGAAGTCCCTTACTTTTCATGGGGTCCGCATTTTTCTCACAATATATTGTCAGGCTTGTGTATTCCGTTATTCAGACTGGATTTTATAGAAGTATAAAGTATACCTCCTTCGCTTTTATCAGTGACACGGTTATGCGTCGCGTCGGTCGCAGTGAGTCCCTATAATCTTTCCAAAAATCAAAACCATTGTCCGGGCGTTTGTTTCCATGTGTATTTTCCGCGACTTGTCGCAAGGAAAATACTCATGGAAAGCGAAGCCGGAACGCCCGTGACAAAAAGGTTTTGATTTACCTTTGATTATAGGAACTCACTGAAAACCGTTTGTCTTTCAGATATTTTACAGGGCAACCGCATAAAAACGCCAACTATCTGATAATCAATACTAATTTATTTTATATTTTCTATCCAATATCACGAAACGTCATATTTGATTATCAACGAGTTATGTAGCTAATGAAATTTTGGTGCGGTTGCCTTGGATATTTTATAAATTCCGATTAAACAAAATGTAATTTTACTATATCAAGGGTTATTATAAAAATATTCTTTGGGCGTATAATGGTAGCCGCAACTGTTGATGTGGTCGCACTTGCCTACATTATCAGGAAACGAAATCCGTCCTTCCTCGTCAATGTACCAGGTAAAACAGGCTTTCCTGTCGCATTCGGGATAGACGGTCTTGCTACCCGGTCTGTATTTCTGGAGATGGAATCTGTATTCACTCATAGCTCTGTCTTTTTGATTCCTGCAAACCGAAAGTCCATTTGCAGTCTGCAGTCCTTGCAGGAATTTTCCGTTTTCAATACCTCGAAACTGCAAGACTGAAAAAAGCAAGCTGCAACAGAGGGCATTTCTTTGCAGTGTTTTGAATGATTGGTTTATTGCAAGTCCGTTTATAAAACAAGTATCCGGTCATACTGCCGGTACATCTGAACGTAACGGCAGTATGGCGGAAAGAAAGATTTATTAATTGAATTCGGGGGTGATGTCCACACCGACCCATGGATTGACAGTAACCGTGACGGTCACGGTCTTGGTACCCTCGTAAGGAGTGTCAGTCAGATCGGACACCTTGAAGCGGATGTCTCCTACCTTATATATGTGCCCTCTCATGAAGCCCGACACCAAATCACCTTTCTCACAGTGCACCGTCTGGTTCTGGTAGTCTGTCAAATTCACGCTTTTAGAGCACCTGTACTTACTGATAGTCAATAACTTATGTGCTTCTATTCCGTCTGCATACTTCACATGCAGTTTCACAATCACATGGACCGGTCCGCCTTTCTCGTCTTGGGAAGGAAGGTTTCTTGTCTGAAGGCACATATATCCCCACCACTTGTCCGCGTTTGCCACACTTTGTATACCTCTTCATCCGCCAGCCCTTCTCCTGAATAGGTCATATCACCGTCTGCCGGTTCATCGCATAGGAAAGGAGCTTTTGCATCAGCGTATGCCTGTTTGTCATACTTTGCAGCCTCACTTTGATTTACAACATGTCCAGCCTCTGATATTGGTCTGTTGTCCGGCTCGGCAGGATCCAAATATCCCGACAGCCATACCCGGTTAAGGTAGAATCCCTTTACGGTAAATGATTCAATGTCGACACCGCCCCATTCTTCTTCTGACAATTTAATCGCGGTAACATTTTTCAACTCAATACGTAAGGCAACCGATCGGATGGTGACTGACAGTCTAAATACATTTATAAGTTGTTTATTTACAATACAATAACAACTTCATTTTAGCCAATAATTGTTTTTAATATCAATTTCGTATCGTCATTTTGCTTCATAATTATAAGAATGTGCAGGAATATGGAAATGCAAAGAGGTGCTTTATTAAACTCATGCTTGCACAATGTCTTAAAAATGCAATTGCGAAGATAATACGAAAAATTTATGCCTTCCCGTAAAAATACACTTTTGTGTCAAGTCAAATCGAAAGAGCCTCTGTACCTTTGTTCCACAAAAAACTTATTTATATGGAAAGATACAGCAGAAATCGCATTTATATTAGCGAAGAAGAACAGGAGAAAATCAGGCAAGTTCGTATTTTGTTAGGAGGTGCAGGAATAGGCAGCATCATTGCAGAATGTGCTTTGCGGTTTGGGTTTGAAAATATTACTATCATCGATGGTGATAAAGTAGAAGAGAGCAATCTCAACAGGCAGAATTATATCAAAGCGGACATCGGCAAATATAAGGCGGAGACACTTTGCAAGCGGTTGCTAAAGATTAATCCTGATGCAGAGATAAAATTTCTCAATACATTTATAGATAAGGAGAATGTGGAGAATATTATTTCAGGACACCATATAGCGATTAATGCTTTGGATTTCAAAAACGGAATACCTTTTGAATTTGACCGTATTTGTTCGGAAAAGATGATTCCTGTTCTTCATCCATATAACTTCGGTTGGGCTGGATTCCTCACAATTGTCAAGCCGAAAGGGTATCAACTTTCTGAAATTTCCTCGGAACCAAATGGCTTTGAGCTAAAAATGGCGGAATATGTATCAAGGTATGGGACATTTTGGAATATGCCAACCAGTTGGCTGGAAAAAGTGATAGAAGAATATCGTGCGGAAGCGAGTACCTTACCACCTCCGCAACTGTCGGTAGCCTCATGGATTGTAGCAGGGCACTGTGTGAATGCCATGTTTAATCTGACAACCGGGCGAGAAGTCAAATTTTTTCCTAAATTCTATCTTTCATCCCTGATATGTGAGAACAATTCCTTATAATAACTTGTAATTGGTTGCATAAGATAGTGCCTCTGCAATATTCTTGACTCCCATTTTAGAGAACAATGCTCTTTTACATGCTTTGATGGTGTCAATGGACTTGCATAATTTATCGGCTATATCATTCATGGTATAACCTTGGGCAGAGAGGATCAGTACATCACGCTCCGTTTCGTTCAATGTTATACCTTCTTTCTTTATCCATTTGTGCTTATCCAACGAATATTCATAATAAGATTTTGAACCGGATTTCTTCATTATGATATAACCGGGAGCATTTCTTGCCGACATGGATATGGTACATAACGCCAACCATATACGCCCATCCTTTGTTAAAACTATTGGAGTAAGATGATGGTTGACTAATCTTAGTTTTCTGCCATGTATAATATGGAAGTCGTATGATATGGTATAGTCAAGGCGCTCCACGAAAGGTATTTCATTAAACAGGTCGAACCCTTTCTTGTTTATTTCCAATAGCATCTGTTGTTCTTTCTCTGGCACATAATCCAAATAGAACCGATAGCCGAAATCCTTGATTTTGTCAGAAGTCTGACCACACCAATACGCCAGATTTTCCGATACGTAAAGGAAATTCTGTTTGAAATAGTCTATGATATACACACATTGGTGCGTACTTCTTGCAAATGCCTTGGCTGCATTTACAAGAAGATTTATTTTCTGATAATCCTCATCCGTTACATTATAGACGGAATTAGACACTATAAAAAAGTCTCCTATATTTGTTGGCATGTTAATACCTTCTAAAAATCGATTACAAAGATAATTCTTTAAAATCAAAATACGGTATTTTAACACACAAAAGTGTGGATATTATCATGCAATCGTTTGAAATACACTTTTGTGTCATAAAACAACGACTGTCCATCTTTAGTTTTGTGCCAGAAAAGAAATTAAAGATATTATGGAAAAGTTGATTTATACAAATAAACATTATGAAATTTGGAAGCTGGACAAGAAGAACATGTATGAACTTGCAGAATTTGTAGTGAAGGAGAACTACAAACACCATGCTGATGGCTGTTGTTATTCTGGTTCAATTAACAATGATATATATTCAGTTTATCAGGAAGAACTTCAATATATTTGCAATTCGACAATATTTGTAGTCCGCAATAAAATGGGTAAGATTATTGGTTCTATCAGGGTCTTTAAGTGGGATAAGAAGAAAATACTTCCGATACAGAAAATTTTTGGCATTAATCCATTAATGGCCATACACTCTGAAAAGCAATATAACTATTGGCACATTGGCCGATTTGCCATAGATTCTTTTGCAGGTATTCCGACAATAACTTTATTTAAGCAACTTATGGTATATGCTGTACATCCTATAGTATGTGAAAACGAAAGTTATATGATAGCGGAAACAGACAGCAAACTACTCAAAGTTATGAATGCTCTTGGCATCAAAACAGTCCAATTAGGGCAGTCTGTTGACTACCTTGCTTCAGAAACGATACCTGTGTGCTCCAGTAAAAAAGGACTCCTGCTATTTTATAAGCGTTATAAAGATTTGTGTCAGGCTTCATAGTATACACTTTTGTATAGTTTTTTTAAGAATTACCGACAAATACACTTTTGTGTTACAAGTCTTTTTTAAAAGCACCTTACTTTTGCAAAAAACAAGTAACATATAAAGATAATTCATTATGAACAATTCTAAACGTAACATCAATTCAAAAGCATCGCTTGTTGCGGATCATGCATCTGATAATAAAAGAATCAACTGGAACAGATTTTTGTCTTTCTTAGTGTATGCTTTTAGTGTTTATACCTCTTTTGCACAGAACATAACAGGTAAGGTCGTTGATGAGAACAATGAACCTATGGAGTTTGTTAATGTTGTACTTCTAACCTGCACAGATTCAGTATTTATTGCAGGAACAGTTACGCAAAAAGACGGAAGTTTCTTGTTCGAGGAACTTAATGCGAAAAACGGTGTGGTAAAACTTACTTCCATAGGGTATGCGACACAAGCAAAGCTGGTCCCTCCAACTGGCAACTTCGGCACAATCACAATGTCACCTGAAAATATCATGCTTGGTGAGGTCATCGTTAAATCGCACCGTCCAATTACTGCGATTAAAGGGAATGCACTTGTAACTAATGTAGAAAACAGCGTCCTTGCTCACGCTGGAACGGCCAATGATGTATTGACTCAAGTTCCAATGGTATTAGGACGCGAGGGGAATTTTGAAGTATTTGGTAAAGGGACTCCCTTTATTTATATAAATGGTCGAAAAGTACAAGATTTGGCCGAATTATCACAAATAAACTCTTCCGATATAAAAAATGTAGAAGTTATAACCAATCCTGGTGCAAAGTATGATGCTTCTGTCAAATCTGTTATACGCATCCGAACGAAACGTCCGCAAGGAGATGGCTGGAGCGGTACACTACGGGCTCAGAATGGTTTCCAACATTATTTCGGGACAAGAGAACAAGCCAATCTTAAATATCGTACCGGAGGTCTTGAATTGTTTGGCAATTTCGGTTATCTGAATGGGAAATTTCAAAGTCGTGGGACAAACGATATGCTAACTCGTGGTTCCTCACTTATGGACCAACTCATTGAGTCCAACGGCAATATGCGCAACAATGAATTTTTTGGGAAATTGGGATTCTCATACCTGTTCAACGAAAACCATTCTATAGGTACTTATTACTCAAATGGATTTTCCAGACAAACAGACCGGGGTGGCTATAACAGCCGTATATTGATTGATGATGTTCTAACTGATGAAATTGTTTCGTCAGGTAGTAATAAATATCGAAATTATCCAAAACATTCCGCCAACTTATATTATAATGGAATGATTGGTAAATTGGGCATTGATCTTAATTTAGATTATATGTGGAAAAAGAATAGAGTAAACATGTTGAACGATGAAACAGGTTCATTTTCGGGAAATACGGTAGTGAATTCTTTCAGTAATAATCACAACCGACTGTTTGCTCAAAAGCTTGTCCTCAGTTATCCATTATGGAAGGGGGAAATAGAATTTGGAGAAGAATACACATCTTCACGCTTAAAGAATCTCTATAAAACAGATGCAATGCAGGTAAATGATGCATTTTCGCAAGTTGATGAAAAAAATACTTCTGGTTTCTTTCAGATCATGCAAAGAATCGGCAAATTTGAATTATCTGCTGGTGTACGTTATGAGCATGTTGATTTTAGCTATCTTGAAAACGGCCAAATGAAAACTGATCAAAGCAAAACATATGACAACTTGTTTCCAACATTGTCTGTTTCAACTATGCTGAAAGATCTACAAATGTCGTTAAGCTATACCAATAAAACAATGCGCCCGAACTATGAAGATCTTGATGGTACTGTGGATTATATCAACCGATTTACTCTCGAAGGCGGAAATCCCTTTTTGAAACCAGAGAAAATCCATAGTATAGAATTTATGGGAGCATGGCATCAATTCTTTACACAAGTTTCTTATTCATATAAAAGGAATCCGTTCCTTAATACGACAGTACCTTATGACGAAAGCGGAGAGATTAAACTCTTGACAATGGAAAACTTTTCACACATAAAGAGGTTAGAAGCTTTTATCGGCAGTCAGTTTGGATTTGGCATTTGGTTGCCCAAATTCAACATAGGTATCGTAAAACAATGGTTTACGGTTGACTATGGTAACGAACGTAAGAAACTTAATAACCCTATAGCAATGGTACAGTGGCAAAATGCCATTCATCTACCGGGTGATATATGGCTGAATATTGATATGCAATGGATGAGTAAAGGTAATGAAGGTAACTCTCTTTTAGAATCTTCCTCCTATCTTAATGCTAAATTATACAAGGCATTCTGTAAAAATAGATTTAGTGTAACACTTGAAGCAAATGACATTTTCAATAAAAGTGCTCGTGATTTCACATTCTATAATAAGGATGTAACGCTTTACCAAAAGAACTTATCTAACAACAGATCTTTCCAACTGACATTACAATATAACTTTAACACCACTCGTGACCGTTATCGTGGACGTGGAGCTGGACAGTCAGAAAAAGATAGATTTTAACTATGAGAGATAAAACAGAGGAATCCGAAAATCTTGAAAAGAGTAGGAATAACCGTAAACTATTTTCATCATGGAAGAAAAAAGTTTAATCAAGCTTGCTGAGAGTTTGGATTTGAGCCGCTTGGAGGATGAATGCATTATCCTTGAGGACGAAAAGGCAGACGATATTTACGGTGGCAAGTTTGTCTGCTGGGGCAACTACAATAATTGCTCATTCGGAAACTGCTCGTAAATTTCGCAATCCAAATTAGAATATAGGAGTAGGCCAGCTACATCAATAAATCTATTTCATGAACTGATTTAGCCATAAGATAAAGCTGTCAGACTCCTATATTTTTATTTTAAACAATTAAAAATAAAAATTTAAATATGGACTATATTAAATCAAAATATGCCTTTGCAGTGGCTCGAAAACTGCCCAACAACAGAGAAATTTGCCTTCTCTTCTCTGGAAGAACAGGAAAAAACATGTTTGTATCTCCATCAACATATCGTAATGTCACAAAAGGAGATTTTCATCTTTTGAATGTTGAGGTACAGGAGTCATTGGTCAAGCAAAAGATTCTTGTTCCTGAAAATGAGGATGAACTCTTTGAAGTAAATAAAGAGAATGAACTCGCCATGAAGCAGGATTCCAATGATAGACTATATATTTCTATCCAACCTACGGCTTCATGCCAATTGGCTTGTGACTATTGCGGTCAAAAACATTCACATAAAGCATTGACAGAAGACACAATGAATGCAATTATAAAAAGGGTTACTGAAAAGTTGTCTCAATCAGCTTTCAAAATTCTGGAGATAGGATGGTTTGGCGGAGAACCATTGTGCGCACTTGGCAACATGAGAACATTGAATGAGCAATTGAAAAGGATTGCTGCAGACCATGATGTAAAATATAGAGGACATATAACTACAAATGGATATGCCCTTACCCCAAAACTGTATGAAGAATTGAAAGAAGAATTTAACATCAAACGTATTGAGATCACCATTGACGGCAGTAAGGAATATCATGATGCGCGCCGTATTACATGTAGTGGCAAAGGGTCTTTTGATAAAATCTTTAACAACTTAGAATCTATTGTGCTGTCAGAATACTATGACATGGATAAGTGTATAATAAGTGTACGCTGCAATGTTGATGAACGTAATGTAGAAGGAGTCTTCCCGTTGCTAAAAACCTTTGTTCAGAAAAATATGCAGCATAAAATTTTATTTTATACAACAGCAGTCGTGTCATGGTCCAATAATGGAGCCGGAAGTGAAGAAGGTTGTAAGTCACTTGGGAAGAAATCCACCGACCATATAGCATATATGTTAGAGAATGGCTTTAAAATTGGGATATTGCCCCATCGAACAGCTCCTTTTAAATGTTTGGGAACAGATGCGAATGCCGAAATGTATGATGCGGATGGAAACATTTTTGATTGCTCGGAGACTTCTTATTCAGATTATTATTCAGAGCAAGGTTATGTCTTGGGAAATGTCATGCACGAAAGAACAGGAAATAGTGGTAAACGCAGTAAACTGAGCCTTGTTCCTAACATGTTGTTGAATAAAGGTATCAAACCTTGCGATGAGTGCAAATTCTATCCATTATGTGGTGGACTGTGCCCATTAGCTCTTCTTGAAGGAACTCCGCGCTGCCCATCATTCACATACAATATTGAAGATCGAATTTTTTTAGATTTTCTTGCAAAGAACCGTACTAAACATTGATTTTTTGATTATGAAACTACTCCAATCATATTTTAACAATAATATCACCACAAATGATATAAACTATTCAGGAGGTTACCTTTCTGCAATAGTCAATTGGTTGTCTATGGCATATAGTTGTCTTCTTCTGAAGCGGAATAATCCTGACAAACAATTATTCTTTTATGGAAATGAAACTATAGTTCGTTTATTCGAAAGTATGTTCCAATTGCCCTACGATGAATATAAGGTTGTTGAGTGTACGGGAGAATATGCGGACTGGTTTTACTGTTGGCCTAAAATAGTTACATATCAAAAGCAAAGTGAACCGTTTATTCATATAGACACCGATGTTTTTATGTGGAAACCTATACCTAAAAGATTACTTCAGGCATCACTTGTTGCTCAACATAGGGAACGGGATTCAAATTTTTACATGGAGGTTTATAAGCAGATTGGGAATGATTGCATTCAACTTCCTCAATATCTTGAAGGGTGTAATGATGGAAAATATATAAATTCATATAATGCCGGATTGTTAGGGGGGAATGATATAGATTTTTTCAAAAGTTATGTAGATGAAATATTAAAATTCTTAGACATTAATAAAAGGAAATTCCTTCAATCAGACAGAAAATTCCTATACAATGTTGTCTTTGAACAATGGCTATTTTATGGATTGGCAAGAAAGAAGAATAAGAATGTTAGTACTTTTTATAAAGATGTCATTACAGATTTTGATATGGAAAAAGCGAAAGTACCACAGCAACTGCTTTCTTTGGAAGATTTGGATTATTTGCATGTAATGGAATATAAGGATAATATCAGGTGCAACCGATTCATCGCCTATCAGATGCAAGCTGAATTTCCACAGGAATACGAAAGAATATTATCTGTTTGCAGAAAAAATGGAATTAAAAGTGACTTCTATTCTTCTTATACCTGTGATAACATTCAAGACAGTAATATTTTTGTTCGCAGCAAACGACTGAAAATCGAATATGGATTATCAAACGAGGAGTTGAAAGAATTAGTAAAGTTTGAAACAATCACAGCAAATTTCTTTTTGCAATTTCAAAGTTGCAGGAAGGCTGTCCTTGAAGCACAAATTGAACATCGTAAAAAAATGAGTCAGTGCGTTGCTAATAATATGAAAACAGGGGATATAAAAAGAGTAATCTTATCACCTTATATAAAAATTGTCAATGCAAATTCATCTTTGGTAAATTTACTTCTGTATAATGCTGATAAGAAGTTGCCAAAAGATGTTGTCATTGTATTGGTGTATAATGCTATATTTAATCGTGTCGATGAATTTATATGGACTCGGCAGAGATTGCAACTATTGTTGTCTCTGATAGAAGAAAGCAGCAAGACGTATGATTTTTTAATTAATTCATCAGGAAATGCGAAGGTAAATGGAATATCTACTTTTTGTAAACAATGTTTATTTGATGGTATAATAACACTTAAATAATTATCCTTATGAATGTAGTACAGACATATTATAGTTACGCCAATGACGAAAATCCCATAAAGGACACTGCTGGATTCCTATCAGCGGATATGAATTGGAAAAGCATGGCTCTCAGCTGTCTTTTACTAAAAAAACATTATGGGAAAGTCACATTATATTGTAATCGTAAAGTTAGGCATTTAATAATTGATCAGTTCAAAATTCCATATGATGTGGTTGTTGAAATACCTGAATTTATGAAAATATACGAAGGATGTAACTTGTGGGCATTGCCAAAGATTTACACTTATTCATTACAGACAGAGCCATTTATACATGTTGATTGTGACTGGTTCATGTTTGAGAAGCTTTCCGCGTCAATAGTAAAGTCCGATGTAATTGGGCAAAATATTGAATATGATGATCAATTTTATAATAGACGTACATTAGAAAAATTGATTTTAAATGAGTGTTATATTTATCCTTGGGTTATGGATGAATACGACAAGGAGTCTGTACTTCGCGTTATTAACGCCGGGATATTGGGTGGAAATGATATTGACTTCATACAGAATTATGTAAAGACCATTAGAGATTTTATTTCGCGGAACCAGTCTGTATTGCAAAAGCTAAATGATGGATTCGTCAATTCAATATATGAGCAGTTGTTTTTTTACCTTCTTGCCCAAAAAGGAAATAAGACTATTGGTTTATGTACTGAAGGTGACAAGTTAAGTACAAAGTTTGACTGGCTTCCTATGGATATTTCTCATGCTCCAAAAACTGGATATATGCATTTGTTGGCAAATTTAAAACGCCGTATGAGTTCATATGTATTTGTATCAAAGTATTTAGATTATGTAAATCCGGAAATAAGCTATAGAATAAGCAAATATTGCTATGATAATAAAATAAATCCATTGATTAATTTTCCGCAATGGGATATATATAGTCAGAATGCGTTCACCTCATGTAGTGCAAGTAGTGGAGATGAAGGTACACCTTTGGATATGGCCTTTTCATCACAAAAAGCCGAACAAGTCATACAACAAATGGAAGGGGAATTAAAGCAAAGTTGCATACAGATTTATAATGAACAAAAAAACAATGTAATCACATTGTGGGAAATATACTCATTATGGGATAGCAATTATAAATTTGCGATTTATCCAAAGATAAATTTTACGGAGATTTCACATGAAACAGCATCAGCTTTCTTGTCAAAAAAGCAAAAAAATGATAACCGATTGCCATACACTGATAAGAAAATTTATTTGATATTGATTCCTGATGCATCAATGATGAAAGTTCACAAATGTGTTATTACAGGAGTCAAAGCTGAGATTGTTGAATTCCTTTCGGTAAAAAACAGTGCCACGCTGAATGAAATCGGAGCCTATTTGGCATCAAGATATGGATTATCTATCAATTCAGAAGATATAAAAAAAGCAATTGACAGAACTGTTCGTTCAATGTTGGTAAGTAATATTTTAAAATTAATCTAAAATGAAGAAATTCCCATTAATTCTCCAACGAGATGCTATTCAGTGTGGCGTTTCATGCCTTCAAATGATTTGTAAATATTATGGTCAGTCATACTCATTTGAGGAATTGGAAAAGATATGTATTCCCACAGTAGAAGGTATTTCACTATTGGGAGTTAAGGATGCTGCCGAAACATTAGGCCTTTCAACAACATGTTGTCAGTTATCGTTAAATGCATTGAAAAAAATTTCATTTCCTTGCATTTTGCATTGGAACCAAAATCATTTTGTTGTCATGTATAAATACAAGCAGGGGAAATTCTATATAGCAGATCCAGGCATAGGGAAAATCGAGTATCTTGAAAAAGAATTTGTCAAATATTGGAGTTTTGATGGTCAAAACTCCAATATGGGCACATGCTTGTTATTACTACCTACTAAATCTTTTCTAAAAAATAGGAAACAGGTTAAAGAAAAAAACAGTTCATTGGAGGTTGTGATTGGATATATTCAACAATATAAAAAATATCTGGCTATTATAGCGATGGGGTTATTGGTCGGATGTATATTGGAGATAATATTACCATTTTTGACGCAATCCATTGTTGATATTGGCATACATAGACAAGACATAAACTTAATATTTCTCATATTATTAGGAGAATTGATGATTGTTGTTGGTAAGACTTCTATTGACTTTATAAGGAGATGGTTGTTGCTACATATATCTGTAAGACTGAATCTTTTCCTTGTCAGTGATTTCTTTATAAAACTTCTTAGACTTCCTATGTCATTTTTTGAATCCAAACTCATAGGGGATTTCATGCAAAGGATAGGAGATCATAATAGAATACAAAATTTCCTGACAAATCAAGTCTTAAGTTTGCTTTTTGCTTTTGTTAGTTTTTTAGTTCTGGGGAGCGTATTAGCATTTTATGATATCAAGATTTTTGTTACATTTACTATAGGAAGTATAGTCTATGGAACATGGATTGCATTATTTTTGAAAGAACGCAAGATTATTGATTATAAACTTTTCGGATTACAGGCTAAGAATCAAGACCGCACATTTCAGTTTATAACTTCAATTCAAGAGATAAAATTGCAAGGTTGTGAATGCCGTCGTCGTTGGGAATGGGAGGATAATCAGGCAGACTTATTTACCGTGCAAATGAGATCCATGAAATTGCAGCAGACTCAAGAAGCTGGTTCGATTTTTATAAATGAAGTAAAAAATATTATTATTACGGTTCTGGCTGCAACTGCGGTTATCCATGGGCATATGTCTTTGGGAGCGATGCTTGCAGTACAATATATAATAGGGCAGCTAAACTCTCCAATTGAGCAGCTTATGTCGTTTGTTAATTCTTTTCAGGATGTAAAATTATCTTTAGAACGTATAAATGAAATTCATAAAGTGAAGGAAGAAGAAACAAACCGTAATCAATTGACAGAATTTCGAGATGCTGATAAATCAATATATATTAATCAGATAGATTTTAAATACAATCATCATTCAAGAAAAAAAACTATCGAGGATGTTACTTTATGTATTCCGCAAGGTAAAGTAACAGCGATAGTAGGAGCTTCTGGTTGTGGAAAAACTACCTTATTAAAACTTTTGCTTGGATTTTACCCTGTTATTAAAGGCTCTATTTCCATTGCGGGACATAATCTGAATGAATACAATGTCAAGTGGTGGCGAAAACATTGTGGCGTGGTGATGCAGGACGGAGTAATTTTCTCAGAATCAATAGCAAGAAATATAGCAGTAGGCGATGGAGAAGTGGATACAGAACGCTTGGAGCAGGCAGCCAGGATAGCCAACATACATGACTATATAATGGGACTACCCTTAAAATATAACACCCAAATTGGCAGGGATGGCGTTGGGTTGAGTCAGGGACAAAAGCAGCGCATTCTTATAGCGCGTGCCGTTTACAAGAATCCTGCCTACATATTCCTTGACGAAGCCACCAATGCCCTTGATGCAAAAAACGAAAAGGCTATTGTGGAAAATCTGAATGAGTTTTATAAAGGACGTACAGTCATAGTCGTTGCCCATCGGCTTTCAACAGTTAAGAATGCCGACCAGATAATCGTACTTGACAATGGCAAAGTGGTGGAAACGGGAAACCATGCTTCTCTCATAGAGAAACAGGGAGTGTATTATAATTTAGTGAAGAACCAACTTGAATTAGGTAATTGATATGGAAACAAATAAAGATTATAGTTCCGACCGGATTGAACTCCGTTCGGAAAAGGTACGTAACATTATCGGTACGATTCCTCCGGCGTTGGTACGTTGGAGCATTGTTGTTATCACAATCATTCTTGTCATGCTTATGTTGGTAGTATTTCTCATTCCTTATCCGTATGGAGAAGGAGAGACTATTTTTCAATATTTGCTCAATTAAGGATTGTGCAGCCATATTGTTTCTCTGATCACCACACTTTTGTGTAGTTTTTTAGGCATTCACTGCTAAATACACTTTTGTGTCAAAAAGAAATCTTTAAGCCTGTCTAAATTTGCAGTGTCAACAGATTAAGAATATGAGTCAAACGAAATATTCAACACACGCAATTACGGTGTGAAGATGATGAGTCGCGACATGTCAATTTACAGATGTTCGGGGAATGTCAGTCGATTATTCGTTGTCATCCTTCAGTATACATTAATTCTATTCGTGACTGATATAGAGGTCATGGAACAGTGGCTAACGAAAAGAATCTTTTTAATATCACATATATGAAAACATTTATAATAGTATTCCTTTGGACTGTCATAGGTTTGACTGCTAATGCAAAGCCTCATTGTCAAGGTTTCAATAACTACAATGGCAAAGTAACTATCGTTTTTACGGATAATCAAGCTGGAGACCGATACACGGTTTCTGATGTGGAACTCATTCCATCATGGAATGGAAAAGAATATCCGGCGACATCAGCTAAAATAACAGTAAAGAATGGTGTAGCTACTGTAATACTCATCTTTCCTCATATCACCCAATTCTCAAATCCCAAAGTGACACTCCGAATTAATGGAAAGAAAACCAAATTCAATGTATGTCAATAGGGCACTTGCATAATGGAAGATAGACCTCATGTAATAGTATATATAAAAGACAGACAACCTCGGCGGTAAATGTCGAGGTTTCTGCTTTTGTTCTCTGATTACAGATTATAAGACAAGCCGGGACGCAAGCTGAAAAATCCTGTGTATCATATCTCGCTGGACTTCGCCCACGAGGACACACCCAAGCTGACGAATGGGCTGATGGTCGAAGTCGCCCGTGAGTATATGCGGCGCATGGGCATAACGAACACCCAATACATCATGTGCCGCCATACCGACAGGGAACACCATCAGCGACAGCAATGATAATGTGCGTAATGTAAAAGTGTGCAAGGCTCTCACAAGGGAATACGGACTGCATTTCTCCAAGGGCAAGATGAACGTGAAGCGTGACCGTCTGCGTGGAAAGGACAAGGTGAAATACCAAATCTATGATGCTGTCAAAACTGTCTTACCCCATTGTAACTGCTGGTCGGATTTGTGTGACAGGCTGGCAAAACAGGGTATCGGGGTACACTTCAAATTGGACAGGCGCAATGGCAATATCGTTGGTGTGTCGTTCACGAAGAATGAAATCTCGTTCAGCGGCTCACGGATAGACCAGAGCATGAGCTTTTATAAGTTGGACAGGCTGTTCGGGAGCCAAATCGTAGAGAGCATGGAATGGAAACCCCGTGTACAAGAACAGCCACAACCGACCCGGCAGGATGTGGAATTCCACAACAATACGACAGACACTTTTATAAGAGAGCCGTCACCGACCAAAGCGGAAGCGGATGGCAACGGAAGCATCCCTGCTGAATCCGGCTCAAATATCGTCCAAGTAACCATCGGCACACTCATGGAGTTGTGCGTGCAACCGCACCAGGCAAAGGTCTCATCCGGCGGCGGAGGTGGAGGAAACGAAAGCGGCTGGGGTGAGAATGACAACGAAAAGGACAAACATAAACCAAGAAGGAGAAAAAGATGAAGGAGAACAAGCAGAACTTAACCGACCTTATCGGGGCAATGGCAGTGGACATCGAGGGAATCAAGAAAAAACTGGACGCAAAGGATAGCTCGGACAAGAACGAGGTGTTGAAAAGGCTGGAAGCGAAACTGGAGCCTGTTATACGGTTCTTCAATGGCAATGCACCGGAAAATGTCAATGCCATTTTCGGAAGCAAGGAAGCCATCGAGAAATATAAGCAATCAATAGGTAATGAAGCGGTAGCAAGTCTGCGGTTATATACTGAAGCCAACGAAAAGGATATGCGCAAGCGTGGTGTTCCCACTATCAAGGAACAGCTTGACGATATACAGAAAACACTTAAAGACCAAGTGGAGAAAGACAGGCAGGCTTCGGAACAGGTGCGGCAAAAACAAGGTCTCATACCGGGACTGTGGCAGGCAATCCGCTCGGACAAGGCAATAAGCTCAATAAGGCTGTTATGGAGTAAGTTCCCGATGGCTGGCATAAGAATCCTTATGTATGGACTGGCATAGGCTGTACGCTCGTATTCTTTGTCCTGTTTGCCGTCAGTTGGGTACAATGGCATGAGTACCGGGAAGAAAACAGGTGGTTGAGAACGGTTGCAGACAAACACAAAATTACTACGGTCATGCTCAACGAGCTGTACCCGGAACTGGCAGTGACCGTCGGGGCTTACGAAAAATTGGTGGATGTTGTCGGTGTGGATTCCACGCTGGCCATATTCAACCGACAGATCAGAGCTGTAACAGAAGACAAGCGACCCTAACAACAAAATGGTCAAGACTTGTTATGACTGCCACATGTTTTCAATCAAAGCAAATCTTGACCATGATTATTTTGCTAATCCTCATTATCCGAATCTGCGTATAGCTCGCATTGACGGATAACAGTTTCGAGGGCTGCTTCTTGTTCTTCAGGAGGGTACTTGTATTTTTTGAGTAATCGTTTTACCATAGAGCGCATCTTGGCACGAGCCGATTCTTTCTGCCGCCAGTCAATCGTTTTACTGCTGCGTAAGGCTTCGGTTAGTTCCTTAGCCATAGCAACAAGTTGGTCGTTTTCGTAGAAATCTCTTACGGCTTGCGGTTTTGTCAAAGCATCATAAAATGCTTGCTCTTCCTCTGTCAGTCTCAACTCTGACGCTTGCTCTGCATTCGCTTTCAGCTCCTGTGCCATTTTTAGCAATTCTTTTATCACTTCTTCGTTGGAAATCAAGCCACGCAAGTATTCGGCAAGTCGGGCATCAAGCATTTCACTAAACTTTTCGGCTTCTACCATTCTCTTTTTAGCATGTTTCCTGATATGTTCTTCAAGCAAGCGTTTGAGCAGTTCAAGTGCAAAGTTTTTCTCTTTCATTTCGGCAATCTCTTTCAAGAAATTCTCGTCAAAAAGAGAAAATTCAGTCCCTTTGGTACTGAGTATTTCCACCACGCCATCAGCCTTGATAGCCACTTTGAGCAATTGCGTAATGCGCTCATCTATGATTTTTCGGGTAATCTTTTTGTTCCCCGTAAGGCGCAAAAGCAACGTCCTAACCGCTTCAAAGTATGCTTCTTCATAACGTTCCGCAGGAGTCAGCAAACTACGACAGAGCGATGCGGCCTGCGCCAGACGTTTGCTCTCTTCCATAAATACCTTTTGCACTTCGGCAGGAACGGCATCCACTAAAATAATGTTACCGTTTTCATCCGTTTGGGTGGTAGGTTGAGAGGAAACAAGATTATTCTTGTCAAGCAGCACATTTATACCGCCTCTTATAAGATTGGCTCGTTGCAAGTTGGAACAGTCTGAAAAAGCGGAATAGTCGTAGTCATCCATACATTCACGGCAACGCTTTAGTGCAGCAACAAATTGCTGATAAGCAGTAGTCTTGATATTCGGGTCACCAAAGCGTTTCTTGTCACGTCCTGTATAGTCGTGCATGGCTTTTTTAAGAGCCTTGGCAATGCCAATATAATCTACTACCAAACCACCGCTCTTTTCCGGAAAAACACGGTTTACCCTAGCAATAGCCTGCATCAGATTATGCCCCTTCATAGGCTTGTAAACGTACATCGTGGCAAGTGAAGGTACATCAAATCCTGTGAGCCACATATCCACGACAATAGCGATTTTCAGCGGTGAATTGTTGTCCTTGAACTGACGAGCCAGTTCCTCTTTTCGTGCGCCAGACCCAATAATATCATTCCATTCTACTGGATCTTGGTTTCCTTGTGTCATGACTACACAAATAATGTCTTTCCACTGAGGACGAAATTCTATCAGCTTTTTGTAAATATCAATTCCTGTAGCACGGTCTATCGCCACAATCATAGCCTTGCCCGTAAGTAAATCGGCACGATTGTTCTCGTAATGGTCTATGATGTCCTTACACAGGGTGTCGATGGTTTGTGGGGCTGAAAGTAAAGCGTGAATACGTGCATTTTCATCCTTGGAGCGTTTGATGTCCTGTTCTTCCGCTCCTTCTTCCGCAAGTTTCTCATACTCGTTATCCAGTAATTTAAGCGTATCGGCATCCAAATCCAATTTCAACAAGCGACTTTCGTAATAAACAGGAACGGTAGCACCATCTTCCACGGCTTGGGTCATGTCGTAGATGTCGATATAGTTGCCAAAGACTTCTCTTGTATCGTTATCGTCTTGCTCAATAGGTGTACCAGTAAAGCCGATGAATGCAGCATGAGGCAAAAGTTTACGCACGATAGCCGCAAAACCGAGTTTCAGTTCACCTGTTTCTGTATCTACCTTTGTTCTTGTGTTTGATTGTGTGCGGTGGGCTTCATCGCTAATCACAATCACATCGGAACGGTTGGTTATTAGTTTGTCACGGTCTTTGAATTTCTGGATATTGGCAAAGATAATACCGTGACTTTTACGCTTTTCAAGCAGTTCATACAGGTGTTCGCCATCAGTAGCCTTTATAGGCGTTTGGCGCAAGTAATCGCTGCAAGCCGCAAAAGTGCTATGCAGTTGGTCGTTCAAATCGAGGCGGTCTGTCAGAACAAGTAGGGTCGCACTCAACAAATTCTTCAAAAGCTGATGAGCATAGAATACCATTGAAAGACTTTTACCAGAGCCTTGCGTGTGCCAGAATACACCAATTTTACCGTCATTGCGTTGCAAGGCTTGCTTTGTGCAGTCAAGAGCTTTCTTTACGGCGAAATATTGATGATAGCCAGCAATGATGCGCACCTTTTTATCCACTCCCATTGTAAGGGTGAAGTCTGTAATAATATCAATGAAGCGATGTTTGGTAAAGATACCGTTGAAAAAAGTTTCAAAGTCGGCAAACACCGTGCTTTCATAACTTCCGTCTGTGGTTTTCCACTCCATATAGCGGTCAAGCGGTGCTGTTATCGTGCCAACACGGGTGTCTGCCATGTCGCTTATCACAAGCATTTGGCAAGCAGTAAAGAGTTGCGGAACGATACGCATATAGTTCTGCAACTGTTGGTGGGCTTCTTCCGAATTAGTGACTTCGCGCGAAGGAGATTTCAGCTCAACGACAGAGATAGGCAGACCATTGACGAACACCACTATGTCGGCTCGTTTGGTGGAATTGCCGTTTACAACCGTCCATTGATTGGCAACTACAAACGAGTTCTTGTCTATAAGGTTAGGATCTGTTTCGATTATCTTTATATGGTCACTGCGTAGTGTCCCGTGGTCTGTCTTGAACGTAACGTCCAAACCATTCTGTAGCCATTCAGTAAGGACAACGTTTGCACTAACCAAGGGCAGACTGAACTGTTCACGTATTTGTCGGATAGCTTCGTCAACGGCTCCAGCTTTGCCTGCTCCATTGATATCCAACATCACTTTACGCAATACTCCCGGTATAGTGGCATCAGTAAGATCCCGACATGTTTCCGCTTCGAGTTCCGGGCCATAATGATATTTATAACCCATTTCCTCGAACAAGGAGATTATCGACTGCTCGTAAGAATCTTCTGTAAAATGGAATGTATTAGGCATAATAGGATGGAATTAAATTATCATTTATACGGCGGTTCAGCTCGATTTTGTTGTCAATGGTCGTAAGAATATCTGCGATTCCTTTTTGCTTTTCAAGAGAAGGATAAGGAATCTCAAATTCTTTTATTTGCTGTGCATTTAGATTTTGCTGCGCTCCACCATTTGCAAGCGATGCGAGATAAGCATAATCATTATATAAAGCATAATAAACAAACCTATAATCAGCCTTGTTAGAATCTATAGTAAGATTACAACATGCTTGATTAGTTGTTAGTGGAATCTTGGTAATGGCAGTTTTCCCTGCTGTTGCACCATACATTGCGACAATTACAGAATTTGCAGGAATCCATTTTGCAGATGAATTATTAAGCCCTTCTTCTGTTATAGTCTTTTCCGTTTCATAGATACTGCTGAAATTAATTTCTTTGGTGTTAAGCCAAGGAATATTTCCTCCGTAGTATTCTAGAACGGTACTTTTAGGCGTGCCACCACTACATATATTTGAGCAAATATGCCGTATTTCTATTTTATTAAACTCTTCCATAAATGACTGTCCTATGTGTTAAAAAGATATTTTTCTGCAAATTTGATGTAGGATTCAAATCGTTTTGCATCGCTACTATCTGTAAATGCAATTGTTCGATATTCTATATCTTGTATATTATTCAAAACATAATTTCGTTTGTCATAGTTCTTTCTTGTTCCAGCCCCGAATGGTTCGGGTAATAGGGATGTCATTCTATATGCTATATGCTTACTTGTTCCAAATAAAACATATTTATTAAATTTCTTGTTCCTGAGCTGATATACGCCACTTCCTAATGGAGCGTATAAATATTCTCCCTTTCTTGGATCCGGAAAAGCTTTCCAATCGCTCCATCCTGTATTATATAATCTCTCAAACTCTTCCATAAATGAGAATTTAGTAGTTTGTTTGACCATCTAATTTTGTTTCTATCTCTTTGATTGACGGCATTGTTCCTTCAATTTTTTCAGGATAGAGTTTTTCAAGCTCATATTCGGATATTCCGAGAGGCTGACTACTTGATTCCAGCGCATATTGAGCCAACGTGTTGCTTTTCTGCTTGCAAATAAGTAATCCTATTGTCGGATTATCGCGCCCCTCCTTGCGAAGGAGATGATTACAAGCAACAACATAACCGCCTAATTGACCGGCATCAGCAAAGTCAAACTCTCCGATTTTCACCTCTACCACCACATAGCAAGACAATTTGAGATTGTAGAAAAGCAAGTCTATAAACTTTTCTTTCTCTGCTATTTGCAAACGATACTCTTTGCCTACATAGGCGAAACCTGTGCCAAGTTCCAACAAAAAGTTTGTGATATTGGTGAGCAATGTATCTTTTAGTAGTCGTTCATTGTATTTCCCTCGTAATCCCGTGAATGAGAAATCGTAGGGATCTCGTGTTAGTTCCTGCGCCAAATCGCTATCCATATCAGGAAGTGTACTCTTGAAGTTTGTCAGAGCCTTTCCGCTGCGTTCATACAGATTTGTACCCAGCACATTGAGCAATATATCTCTGCTCCAGCCGTTCTCCAATGTCTGGCGAACATAGAACAAAGCCTTATCTGAATCATTTGAGCATTTGTCAATGATATAGCGGTGATGTCCCCAAGGAATTGAGAACAAATCAGAGTATAATCTTTCCACAAGCTGTGGAAGATTTGCTCTTTCAGATTCTTCCACAACTTGTGGAAGATTTACAATCTGTTGGCTATAAAGAGTATAGAAACGTTTTGCGTAACGTATGGATGTCTCGGATAGTCCTTCCACATCAGGCATTTCATGACGCAAGTCACGACTCAGTGTAGCGTAGAATTTACTTCCATATTTGTTATCGGCTTGCTTTTCTTCAATATCTTTACCGAGTTCCCAATAATAGCGGAGCAATTCCCTATTTACTTTTATAGCTGCCTTGATTTGGCTGCCACGATAACGCTTTACAAGTTCCTTGACCCATAAAGTGTAATCCTTATCTAATATGCCGATAGATTTAACCATTTTATTTCTCCGTTTTTATTCACTAATTTTTAGTTCACCAGACATTAGCTGTGGGAGAAGCGTGTCACGCATCTTTGCCAACCTTGCATTTTCAAGACTGTTAGAAAGTATCGTTTTGATAAAAGGAAGAACTATGTCTCCATACCTTTTTACATACGGACTTTCATTTGAGTATATTGGAAGACACTCAATATCTTTTGTATTTATACCGGGGATTGCAGCCTTTCCTCCAATTGAATTTAATTGGTTCATAATGTATGGTGTACGCATATAAAAATATGCAAACGCATTATAAGCGTTATCCATTAAGTCCAAGATGAAGACATGCTCATTGATATACATTTCATTGAAAGGAAATCCTTCTCCAAAGATAGAAAAATTTGGAATAAAATATCCCGGTTTGCCTCCGTCTTTGTAAATCAATAGCTCATATCCATTTATCTTTCCCTTTTTTATAGTTTGAGCATATTCTTTTGGAATGTACTTTGTCTTAGAATAGTCATAATACCCCAATCCTTTGATATTTTCCGCCCCAATGCTTGGAACGCCTTCAAAGGTTGCACCACCTTTGGGTCTTTTTCCACTTTCTATATTGTGAGGTATATCTTCGATGTAAACTATTGGTAACTCTTTGGGGGTACTACCGAGAGCTGAATCTACAAATTCACCGCCTCTGAATGGCTCGAAGTCTACGAACCACGACTTGAACAACGCCTGCGCCTGCTGCTCTAAATTATCATTTATACGGCGGTTCAGCTCGATTTTCGAGTCTATGGAGGAAAGAATAGAGGCTATCCTATTTTGAGTTTCCAAATCAGGAACTTCAATTTCATAATTTGAGAACGAACTCTTGTTAATGATAGGCACAGCAGTAGAAGTTTTGCTAAGATAATTCAACTCTCTACCAACCAATGTCATAAGATAATAAACAAAATCCGCATTGAAGTTCTTATTGGGAATAATTGAGTTAAATTGCTGATTCGTAACAGTCGGTTCTTTGATCATTACCACCTTTCCCAAATCAGAGCCTATACAACTCACACATATAGAACGTGACGGAAGTAAACAATTTCTTACTTCATTTAGTCCTTGTTCTGTAAGTGTCTTAGTCGTTTTAGGGGCAGACTTATGAGAGAGGTCGTCTGAGGGGGTCAAGAAAGGTATATATCCATTATAGTTCTCCGCAACTGATGTCCTTGGTGTTTTTCCCGTAACAATTTTACCAATATCTGATATATGTATTTTCTTTAATTCCATAATACAAACATTTACGATACATTCGTTCTACATATAGCACTTGAGCATCAAATTAACCTAATCCGTTGAGCATTATCTAATCGCCTATGACAATAGGATATTATTCCCAATATTTCCAAAGCATCTTGTTCTTCTATATTCCATAAGACTTTAGGCTCGTGTGCTTCAGGATTTCTGAACATACCACACAATCCCTTTAACAAATTTGCGAAGCCAGAATGTTCATCCTTCTCGGATTTAGAAATAAAACTATTGATAATCAATACGGGGTTACTACTAAATACCTGTTCGATAAGTTTATTTCCATCTTCCTTCGAGCCCGACAAATCTCTTATTCTTTGGAATAATCCCTTATTTGCTTCAAAAACAGCATGAAAATAGTTGTTTTGCAGAAGTTCCGCCTTACAATAATTTAATATTTCAGAGTGAGCTTTACGCTTTTCTACTTCAACTTTTAGATTATTAGCTTTTATTTCTACATCTGTAATTCTACTTGCCTTTTGGGTCTTAGAAAATTTGCCATCTTCATTATATTTGTAGCCGCAAAAAGCAAGCTGCTGATTTATTTTATCTCTCAATGATTCAAAACGTTCCTTTTCAGACACAAAACGTTCTGGGGCAAGCGCCACGGAAATAAACGTAAAAACGCAATTTGAACATTTTGATTCATTACATGCTTTAGCAAAAGCATTGTAAAGTCGATATCGTTTTGTGTTTGTAGGGTCAACATCTTCAATACCTGATTGAATAAGGCATTTATGTATCTCCGATCCAGTCAGACCTTCTGATGTATCGCCCAAGACATTGGCAATACATTCGATTACTACTGGTGTCAAAATATGCTGTTCCATAAATGAGAATTTAGCAATTAAATTCGTTTATTTTTAGCTCGCCAGACATCAGCTTCGGGAGAAGCGAATCTCGCAAAGAAATGAATTTTTCATTTTGATCCGTATTCTTTATCATAACCTCTTTCATTTTCAAATAGAGGTTATTAAACTCAACTACAACATCAGATGTTGGGTATATTGTTTTTATAAGCGACAAATCATTATAGCCGAGCGATTGTCTGACTCCACCAATAGCTCTTAAAGCAACTTCGTCTTTGAACATAGCTGTTCTTTTGAAAAAGTCGAAGAAATACTGGTAATTAGGTTCACACTCAAAAACAACATAGACTGGGCTAACACAACCCACAAAGTCGAAAGTATTTAACCCGATTGAGCCAATGTTAATACGAGCTGGATTATAAGCAAATGATAAAGGGTTGACAATTAGATATTTTGATAAGTCTTTGCTAAATACTTGTTTGGTGAAGTATTCTTCTGACAATACCAATTCTCCTGAATTTATAGGAGACAGCACTGTCACATCTTCACGATTGCCAACCTTTTCTGTTCTTTGCTTTGTGACTTCACCTAAGCTAACAACTCTCCAACCTTTGGGTACCAATCCAAGCTCTGAATCTACAAATTCACCGCCTCTGAATGGCTCGAAGTCTACGAACCACGACTTGAACAACGCCTGCGCCTGCTGCTCTAAATTATCATTTCCTTGTCTGTTTTTCAGGAAAGATGAGCCACTGTTGTATGTCAAACAATACCACATGCTAATTTATGAATTTACGGTGTGAGAGTTTGACATTGTTTTGATTCACCATTGCATAGTGCATGGTAGTATCAATTTTGACATGACCAAGTAAGCGTTGCACTTGTTCCACAGGCATACCTTTGTCGATAGCCATTGTTGCCAATGTACGGCGAAACTTGTGAGGATGAACACGCACGATCTTTGCAGAGCGGCCAATTTTGCGCAGACGAGTTTCTACCCCCGAAATCTCCAAGCGTTTATGCGGTTTAGCTAAAGAGACAAAAAGAGCCTTATTTCTGTCTTTGCGAGAAGCTAAGTATTGTTGTAGATGAATCTTTGCACGGGCATTGAAGTAAACGATGCGTTCCTTGTTGCCTTTGCCAAATACGATACATTCACGCTCTGTGAAGTTGATGTCTTCTCGATTGAGTTTTACCAATTCGCCTACACGCATACCTGTTGAAGCCAGTAAGTCAATAATGGCAAGGTCACGGATTTTAGTGCAACTATCACGGAGTTGCTCGATATTCTCATCACTCAATACTTCCTTGACCTGTGTTCCTGTTTTCACCTTATGTATTCTGCGGACAGGACTTTTGACAATGTAGTCCTCTTCTTCGAGCCAAGCAAAGAACGAAGAAAAAATCCGGCGGATATTATCAATGGTCACTTTGCTTGATTTGTTTTTTCGCTGGAATACGGCAAGGTAGGCTCTAATATCCTCAGTTGTATAATCGGTGATCTTTTTAGGCATCTTCTTGAATAACTGCCGGATGGTAGAGCCGTAGTATTTGATTGTAGGAGTTGTGCAACCCTCCACTTGTTTCGCAGACAGAAATATGTCAAGCAGACGGTCGTTAGACGCTGCATTTTCGTGCAGTGTCTCGCCATCTTCGGTAATAGTGTATTGGCTTACGACTTGAAGCAATACGCTATTAAGGTGAGCAACTTGTTCAAAACTTAACACTTCTGCCATTGCGGTGCTGATTTCTTGAATTAATTTTTCTTTCATATTCTTCGTTATTATATGGTGAAACTAACGAAGAGTAGAAGCCATATCACTTGATAGTGAAGCCGATTTTTACCAATTGCTTGCGGATTTCGTCTTCGAGTGTGTGCGACTGTGCGAACAAATCAGAAAGCTCAGAAGTGAGACGCTCCATCTTTTCATGGAAAGGTTCACCGTCTTCCTCGACCTCAGCAATGCCAACGTAGCGTCCGGGGGTGAGGATAAAGTCTTGCTTCTCTATATCCTCAATAGTAGCAATCGCTGAGAATCCCTTTTCGGTTTCAAGCGTTCCGGCACGGAACCTCTCAAAAGTATCTGCGATACGTGCGATGTCATTGCCATGGTTCTCCGTTTCTTCTCCACAAGAGAGTTCGCGGTGTGTGCGGTCTTTCATATAGCCCATGTTACGAGCATCTATAAAAAGCGTCTTGCCCGGTTGTGCTTTCTTCTTTGTCAAGAACCACAAACAGCAAGGTATCTGCACATTATAGAACAGTTGGGATGGCATGGCGATAATACCTTCCACCAGATCAGCTTTAACAATGTTTTCACGAATGTCTCCCTCTGTGCCTTGTTGTGAGGATAGCGAGCCATTGGCAAGAACCAAGCCGATACGTCCGTTGTCCGCCAAGTGATACAACATGTGTTGCATCCATGCAAAGTTGGCATTCCCCTCTGGCGGTATGCCGTATTGCCAACGTGGGTCATCACGTAATTGGTCACCACCCCATTTGGAAATATTGAACGGTGGATTTGCCATTACGAAATCCGCTTTCAAGAATGGATGTTTGTCATCGTGAAAGGAATCTCCGAAACTATCGCCAAAATTGGCTTCAATTCCACAAATGGCAAGGTTCATTTGAGCCAATCTCCACGTGTTGCTGTTAAGTTCCTGCCCATAGACGGATATTTCGTTGATATTGCCTCGGTGTCGTTCTATGAACTTACTACTCTGCACAAACATACCGCCCGAGCCACAAGCCGGGTCAAAGATTTTACCTCTATAAGGCTGGATGACTTCGACGATGGTACGAACAACACAAGAAGGTGTGTAGAACTCACCACCTTTTTTACCTTCTTCACGGGCAAATTCTCCAAGGAAATATTCATATACACGTCCAAGCACATCACGAGCTTCCGAACCTGTAAAGTGGAGGTTGTTTTCAAAAATGTCAATTACGTTACCTAAGCGACGTTTATCAAGTTCTGGGCGAGCATAGTTTTTGGGAAGAATACCTTTGAGTTGCTTGTTCTCTTTCTCCAATGCTTCCATTGCCGCATCAACGACAACTCCGATTTCGGCAGTAAGCGAGGCATTAACAACTTTCTTCCAACGAGCATCGACAGGAACAAAGAATATATTATTGCCAATATACTCATCCGGGTCTTCCTCAAAGCCTTCACCTTCGGCAACAAGTTCATCGTGCTTAACTTTGAAGCAGTCGTTGATATATTTTAGGAACACAAGTCCAAGCACCACACTTTTATACTCGGCAGCATCAAGATTGCCTCGCAACTCATTTGCCGAATCCCATAGCGTTTGCTCAATGGTTTTCTTTACTATGTCCTTTGTTTTTGCCTTTTTTGCCATTGTCGTATATAAAAGCGAAAAACTCCGCCGCTATCCCTGCGAGGCTGACCAAAGCCCATAAGACAGCGAAGGAGTTTCGTATGTTGCTTTATCGTTTTGATTCTTCAGGTCATTAGCGCAGTTGTATTTTGATTGCAAAGGTAATACATTTTCCCCGGTTTTCCTTGCATAATCCAAGAAAAAGTATATGGGCATATGAAAAGATATAAAGATTGCCTATAAACTATCGAACATTGGTTAAATATGACATTTTGGCAGCAATTTGGCTAAATCATATTCTTGGTATGGTGTTTGACTTATATGAAACAGTAATTTAAAACGAACAGCAAATGAATAAAAGAGTTTATATTAGTGCAGACTATGATGAGGGTAGCGGTGATAGAAATGTAGTTAAGGAACTTAATAAATGGGGCACTGACAATTATCATAAAGTTGATTTTGTAGATATGGCAAAGGTTGTGTCTGGTAGTGTATCAGAAAATTCCGATTGTCGAAAATGTGACTTAAAATCTGAATTTAACAGCCAGATTAATGCTTCTTCAGCAGTTATTTTTGTCATAGGTGATAAAACAGCAAGTCGTACCGCTGGATCTGGATGCGAAAGAATGTACAAAGAGTGGTTTCTATGTAATTGTGCTCCATACAAGCATAATTCCAGCGGTTTAAAAACTTGCAAACATATGAATACATCTCCTTCTGATCCAAATGGTGATTTTGGTTATATCAATTCGTGCTCGTATCTTCGCCATGAATTTGAACAGGCAAAAAAACGACGCAAAAAGATCATAGTGGTGTATAATTCATTGTATAAAAGGGAAAGTTGGTTGCCAAGTTATATGTACGAATATAAAGATGTTGCAGTGCCATTTTGGGTGTATGATAGTTGTGGGAACAAGGTTGGAAACTATCAATTTATAAAGAAACAACTCGGATATGAATAAACATTGTCGGCAAATCTGTTCATATACATTTGCCATAACTACTGGCTGTTTCTCTTTTATTCCAGAAGAATTTTTCTCAGATGTTTATTCTTGGGCTTTCCTTTCTGAGTATTGGAGCGATGCAATTAATCGGATTCTATTCTTATTGTTGGTTGGCATCCTTACAGGAGGAATCGTATTTGTATGGAAACGTTGTCGTAAAAGAATCACAATTAGTGGTTCGAATTACAAAATAGATGTAGAATATGGGGATATTTTAGAACAAACAAAATGCAAAAAGGTAATCAATTTTGATGAGTGCTATACCACAGAAATTGGTGATGCAATCCATCAAATCAAACCAACTTCCTTATGCGGACAGTTTTTGCAGAAACATACAGTAGATATATCATCTTTGTTGTCCAACAATAGTCTTAAGCCAGCAAGAAAACACTCGGAATATAATGGGGAAATATGCTATGAATCAGGATCTTTACTACCTTATGGTGAATTCTTGCTTATGGCCTTTGGAAAGTTAGATAAAAATGGTCGAGCCGTTATGAGTAGAGATGAATATTTATCTTGTTTAAATACCTTTTGGAAAGAAATAGATAAGTATTATGCGCAAACCGACGTAGCAATTCCCGTTCTGGGGGCAGGTTTGACACGCTTTGAGGGAGAAATACTTTCACAGCAACAATTGGTAGACATAATAATTTATTCATATCAATTAAGCCCGTATAAGATAAAATCACCCAATACGCTTCGTATCATCTGCAGAAAGAATGATGATTTTTCTTTGGATAAAATTGGAGGAAACCTATAAAATTGCATAAGGAGAAAATGTTAATTACGAATTTTACATTTTCCCCTTATGTCATAACCCATAATAGGGAATGTTTTTGCAAAGTCATCATATATTTGATGGAATATAAGTTTGATTTCAGTTTCCTTGTTACAGAAATAAAATAGTGATATTAAAATGGTGCTAAATTGCAAAACTATTCTTTTATATACGCTATAAAGTATAGTAAACCAGTATATTATAAAATTATATATCTTGTCGAACAGCATCCTGTCTTTGGGTTTGACCTCCACAATCTGCATCATTCCGTTGAGCACGTCGTGTTTCACGCTCTCGATGATGTTCTTGGACTCCTTGGGGTTGAACCCGTCCGCCTCGAATGCCGCCTTTATCCTCGCGAGGACTTGGGCGAACTGCCCGTACTTTATCCCGATGC
>ERZ827197.195-NODE-195-length-84577-cov-9.068941_pt1 | contig 84577 bp, 105 predicted proteins | sample MGYA00519867_ERZ827197 | MGnify/ENA primary metagenome ERZ827197 (study PRJEB31778, sample SAMEA3449278) | human gut metagenome | biome: human gut; feature: human-associated habitat; material: faeces | place: United Kingdom | collected 2010/2012 ...
TGAATTCCGGCAAGTTCAGCATTTCGATTGCCTGGTCTTCACCACCAATCATAGTAGTAAAGTTACGTCCCATACGAGCAGCTCTTACCCAGATATGTAGCAAGTCTTTGTAAGTGATACCATTCGTAGTTTCATATACACCGATAACCGGAGCAGATTCTGAACCATCAGGTTTGTTACCGTTGATAACAACATCCATTGCCAGAGTATCCATTGCATAACCAAGCTGAACACCGAAGTCACGAAGGTAGATTGCCAATACATCCAGAGATACGTAGTTACGAACTTCATCAGTAAGTTTGAATCCCTTACCAATTTTGAAGAGACTTACTGATTTCTGTCCAAAGCTTACATCTCCCAATGGGATAGTTTCTGCTTCGTTAACCTTTGCAGGTGCAGCATCGGACATATTAATCATCGGCATGATTGCGCTAAGACCACTTATTGACTGGTCAGATGCAATAATCTCCGGATAGAACGGAGCTTGACGCATACCAAGAGTGATAGCAGAACGAATGATTTCCGGAACAATCCAACGAACATCTTGCTGAGGCATCGTGAAGATGTTTTCCATTGTGTCGATTTTCGGATTGATATCCAACTTCTCGAACAATTCATCTTGGGTAATACCCCATTTACCAGTGGTAAGTTCACCTAATGTGATGTCCACAGGTTTTTTGTTCTGTGAACCTTGACGGTAAGCATCCAACTGCTGTACCATTTGAGGAAGTTCTTTTGCGAAGTCTTCTCTCTTCAATTTTGAAATATCAACTTTTTCCATGTTTCTTCTTCTCTTATTTAATAAGTACTTGAATTACCTCGTTTGCCTCATCTGCAGGTGTGATGGCAATGAAAGGTGTAGCATCTGTTGACTGGTTTGCTTTTACAAATCGGCCGTTCAGTAAGTCACCAGAGGGAACTACATATCCTGCTTTTAAGTCAGCAGCATTAGATACCCAGTTACAAATCATGTAACCTTCCACAGCAACAGTTACCTCTACTGGGAATTTGTTCTGTGCTTGATAAGCAGGATTTACATTGTCGGTTACTGCTACTCCGATATATACCTGAGTAGATTCAGTGTAAGGTTCAATTAAACCGTCTTCTCCAAGAGCTACCGGCATACCTTGCAAAATTGTTTCACCATCTTTTACACAGAAAGCTTGGTGCAATTTGTGTGATTCACTTTTGTAAATCACCGCTCTTGGGGTCTTTTCCCCAAACAGCGTCATTGGCTGGTCTTTGTTTACGATTTTAGTCATAACAGTGATATTTATCGATTATTACTTGAATTTCTTCTTGTACAAGTCTTCAAGGGTTTCCGAAGTAGACTTGGCTTCTACATTTGAAGTAGTTGCAGGTTTCTTGGTTTTATCCTCATTGTCATTCTCTGCAACAGAAGAAGCACGGCTTACATCGTGAGAACCACAGCTTGCACATACCATTGGGAATTTTTCTTCCAGACGACTCTGATAATCCTTAGTCAAGGAGATAAGAGTAACGATGCCAGTAGTTTCGGCATTCAACATTGTAACAATAGTTTCATCGGCTTTGTCACCCATCAGCTTCTTGTAAGTAGCAACGGCATCTTCACGGAGAGAAGCAATATGATTCTTTCCTACAGTTGCCATTTCCTTCAAGTTTGCAACTTCTGCATTCAGATTGGTAATCTGTTCTGTAAGAGAAGATTTCTCTGTAGTAAGATTATCTACCGTTGTCTGAAGACTGTTTTTGGATGATACCAAGCTTTGAATACAAGAAATAACTTCTTCCTGAGTCATTTCTTTACCTTCTGCAAGAGATAACATATTATCTCCGAAAAGCTTTTCTAAAAATTCTTGCAATTCTTTGTTCATATTTTCTTTATTAGGATTATGATTTTCTTGGGTACCATTATCATTAAAAGAATCTGGAGTATTGTCCTTTTCTTGGAATGAGTTGAAGTCTGTTTTGTAGTCAGTAAAGAAGTACTGTTTGGACTTGTCATCCCGATATTCCTCATAAGAAGACCAGGTTCTTTTTGCAAAGGTTGGATTAATGATTTTACCATCTTCACCAATCTTTTGAGCAAAAGAATCGGCTCCATGAGATACCAGAGATGTTTCCATATAACGAACTACTTCAGTAACTACTCTACGAATCATTTCACCCTTAGAGTCATAAGTACCAAGCTTTCGGTAGAATTCACCATCTTCCATTCCTGGATGTGATTTATCCCACTTAAACTGTACTGTTACTGAGTTACTGTGAATTGAAGGAGGTTCCATAAGAATACCTCTAGCAATTCTTGGGTTAGCTTTACCATCAATCTTCAAAATACCGTTGATACCTGCAGGTATAGTAAAGCTTCCATCCTTATAAGACTCCTGCCACATTACTTGAGATACAGCTCCAATTGCATTACCAATATTTGTTTCATGGTCGCAATTTACTGTTTGCCCGAGTAACATTTTCATAGAAGCCTTAAGTACTCCATTCTGACCAAAGTCAGTAGGATTCCAGTTCTTGGATACAATCGTTTCAGAAAGTAATCTAAACATGGGTTCTATGAACTCTTCGTCCTTTGGAGTAAGTTCTGATTTATCAAGGTTTGGATAATAGGTATTATAATCTATATCTCCTCCCCAAAATCCAAATTGAGCAATGGTATCCGGTGTCGGAGTCTTCCATTTGTAATAATTCTCTGAGAAAGCCTGGGCTCCAACTGCTTCTGGGATATACCCAGCCATAATGGTATGACCCTGGCCAATCACCATTGAATCAAGGTGCTCTTTGTTTTTCTTAGTAAATTTACTCATCTTGCTTTTGTATTTTGGTCTCCACGAGATGGAGCCGGATTAGTTTTATCTCTTGACCTACGAGCAGATTGGTTTTTATCATCCTGCCTTTGCTTCTTCTTGGTTCCCTCTTGAGGGTCTGAATTACCCTTAGCAAATTGGTCCTCAAGTGAAACTCTTGGTTCGTCTTCATCAGGAGAATCATAACCCATTGCCCAAGCATATTGGTCTTGGCTAATGATACCAGCCTTATATAATAAATCCAGGTTTTGGATTTTATATTGAAGACCTTGTTGAACCTTAACTTCATCAGAGATAGTTGAAGTTCCCCATGATATCTTTATTCCTTTATTATCAAAGCCTGCCAGACGCAGTTCTAGAGAATAAAGGAAATCTAATACATAAGTTACAAGCATTTGGATATTTTTTAACTGGCTGATTAATTTAGACAGCATTATACCCGTTGCTCCTTCTCCTGTTGTTGAACTAACTCCAATAAGGTTTCCATTAACTCCCAAACCATTTGCAACTGATTGCTGATTCATGTTCCAAGGTTTCTCAATATTACCAAGTTCCTTGGTAGTTGAATTGAGTTTAAACTCATGGTCATCAATGTAACCAGTTACTATACCATCTTTCATACCATTACGAAGATTTCTTTTCAAATCTTTTAAGGTACGTTCAAGACGGGATTGATAAGCTTGTAAGCTTTCATTTGGATTCTGGTCTGGTTTAGTCATCTTAGCTTCCAAGAATCCTACCATACCAACCATTTCCATTATGTGTTTGAAGTTAACCTTCATATCATGTTGGCCTTTTAATGAATCCAATGCTGCCATAAAAGGAGGAATCCCATAAGGTTCATCAGTATCATTAAACATACCAGCATACACATAAGTTTCTGGGTTTAGTTTGATATAATCTTGGTGCTTTACGAAGTAATTCTTATTCCTCTGGTAAGGAGAATATACTCCATTGTTCTCTCTTTTGAAAACAATGTTCTCGGGTCTAAGGAATAAGACTGTGTCCAAACCATCCAACATATCATTGGGAACTCCTTCAACAGATATAGCTCCACTAACAAGGCATTGTACAATCATCTTATTAACTAGACCATCTATACCAGCAGTATACCTAGACCATTTCTTAGTAGCTTCAGTAAGATGTTTTCTCATCTTATCTGCTTCAGCATCTGAGTTGTTTGGGAATGTTACCGTATGACCGGTGTTTGCCAACTTAAACATATCCTGCAAAGCAATGCCCATATCCGGATTTACCTTATATAAATCACGAATCAAAGGGATTACTTCAACACGAAAAGAAGGGTCTACCATTACGGTCATCCCTTTCAGAGTACTGAGTAAAGAGTTATCTTCATCCACTGATACTCTACCAGGAGATATAGCAGCAGCTTTTGGCTTGCTTGGCTCCTTGTTTGATTCAGGAGGTGGGTCTTTCTTTCTACCCCAACTCCAATTAAAATTGAGCTTTTTCATTTCGGTTGTACTATTACGTTAGTTTTTCCTTTTCTTATGTGATTACAGATTGCTTTACCGAATATAGAGTCATCTGCATATACATCCCCTTCTAGGTCTACATCTACTGTAGAGTTGTTAGCTCTATGCTTACCCATTGCAACTGGCCTACCTAAACCATCATATATGAAGGTATATGCTTCTTGAACAAAGAAAGGGTCTTTAACAGTGATATTATCTTCTCGAATATCCTGTTCAAGTCCCTCTACAATAACAGAACGGTTCTTTTGTGTAGTTAACCATCCTGGAGATTTATCTACCTCAGGTCTAGATTTACCTTTCTTCTTAAGCATTTTCTGATAATAATACAGTTTAGGATAACCTTCAGTTTGAAGAGCAGAAGTTACTGCTAATCCAACATCATTGGATTCTGGAGCAATGGTAGCAAAGTTAAACAAATGCCCTGTATCTCCAAGTAACCTTGCATACTTATCTACTGAAAGTCTACCTTTGAATACTGCTTGTTCTTCTCCTTGTTTATCCATGCAAGTAAATGCAGAGTAGTCAGAAGACCTACCAGTTGAAACGTCAGCACCAATGAAATATTCCTTATCTGGTGCTGGTTCTAAGAATTGCCGATATTGACCATTGAATCTTTTCTTAATAACCGGATAATCACTAAGACAGTCTTCGATAGCTTTGATATCAGCTAAGTCGAAGACCGTATTTCCAGATGATAAGAAGTCACCATCGATTTCTTGTGCAGTTCTTTTTGTTCCAAGAGCAGAAGACATTTCATTGTACCAATTAATATCTCGTTCTGGGTGCATTTGCCAATACAATCGTAGTGGGTTAAATGGGTTTCCACCTGCAATAGCATCAACCCAAGTTGAGTGGTAGAAGTTACCAACTCCATAAGGAGTGGAATTGATGATAGCAGCTCCACCAGTGGAAAGAGTAGGGAAAGCGGCTGCCCAAATCTGGGCTGCCCATCTAACTACTGCTGCTTCATCAATTACCAATAAGGATAGAGATTCCGAACGACCAGCTTCAGAAGACGTTGGGATAGATTCTATGAATGAGCCATTATCAAACTCTATCATTGATGCAGAACCATATTCTCCAGAACGTCCATTAATAATCGGTGTCTGTAAATACCATGGCAGGTTTTTGTACATGAACTTAATCTTCTTAAGTACCTTCTTTGCTGTTGTGTCCTTGATTGAGATAATGTTAATCTTCTTGTTAGGATGATACATTGCCAACCATAGGCAGTACATGGATATAAGCTCCGTAATACCTGCCTGCCTGAACTTAAGCAGAATATTGAAACGTTCTTTTACGAAATTATACAGAACCGATTTTTGATATGGGTAAAGTTCGAATCTTACCTTTCCCCTCATAGGGTGTATCACATAAGTGAAAAGGCTAAAGTAAAAAACATCATTACTAACCTTAGCAAGTGTTGCTAGTTCTTCCCTTGTGAGAGCAGATGTGTTAGTTTCTATGTTAATCTTCTTTGCCATAATCAAAAGTTATATGTTACTGAAAACTCTAAGTCAGCTTTTATTCCCGAAAAGAACTTCGGATAATGAAAAGCATTTATACCGAGTTTATAATTGAAATTAGTAGTCTTGATTGAAAGGCCTGTTCCTATGTCTAACATTTGATTAAAGACCCTATATTTACCATAAACGTATGGACTTAGAGTTAGTTTTCTAATTCTTTTTTGAGTTAATTGACCTTCATACCAATTGTACTTATACTTATCTAAGTCCATGTTAAACATTCTCGTTGAATAGGAGTTTGTTTCCTTGTTGAATAAACTTAGGTTCAATTGGTTTTTATCCAAGGTAAATTGGACCAGAGAATCTTCTCTACTAATTCTATTCGAAGTAACCGCTGTTGAATCAGAAGCCTGGGGTTTAGTCGAATTGCTACTGTTTCGATAGAAGTCGTAGAGAAGAATTCTCTGGGGCTGAACCAATTGTGTATAGGGTGATTGGGGCTTGAAGTTCTCTTTCAGTTTGATTGTATCAGGAATGCCAATGACCGATGAATCAGGAAGTTGTCTGATATATGAATTCAGTTTGTAATTCCTGAAGCAAAGGTAAATAGTAAATCCTAGAAGCAAAAGGAACACAAAGTTCTTCCACTTGTTTTTATCTGTTTTCATCATCGCGAAAAATTAAATTATTACTAACTATCGGTAATCGCAAAGCGATTACCTTTTATCGAACGTAGTGAGATAAATTTCCTATATCCTAAAACATATATCCAATATCTACTACAAACAATAGCTATTATACGTATATAAAAATATAGATATATATACGTAGTATATTATATATCTATATTTTTCAAAGGGTGGTTTGGACTAATATATACTTTAGTATATATTAACATGAAAGTGTACCTTTATAGCTAACTCCCTTTTAGACGACTTCATACTATTACCTTTTGAAATATAAATTTATAAGCTTTATGAAAACAGATAATGTTCCCGGGTTTCCTGGTTATTACATTTCAAAACGAGGTAGAGTATTTAGTAGAGTAGAATTTGCCTATGATACTGGTAATAGAGGTTGTAGGAGAATCTACACTGAATCTTGGCATGAGATTAAACCTCATTTAAAGAAAACTGGTAAATATCAGATATCTCTTTATAAACCTAATGATAGGAAAGTATACACTTTTAGATTACATAAATTAGTGGCTAAATTGTATGTTCCTAATCCAAATAATTTACCCTTTGTATGTCACCTTGATGATATTGGTACCAATAATCACTATAAGAATCTTCAATGGGGGACTCCCAAAGAGAATGCTCTGATGAGAGAACAGAATCATAAACTTAGAGGAATTAAAAGATATAAACCTAATGGTTTTAATTCTAAAAATTGTAATCCCATGTATGGAAGTATTCGTATAGGTAATGCTAGTATATACTCACCAAAAGATATACTTAATTGGTATAATAACTATGAAGAAGGTAAGTCCATATCAGAAATATGTAATCAATTTAATGTACCCTACAAAACAGTAAGTCGTAAAATCAGACTAATTAATTCTGATAAAGATAAATACCTTACTTATTTAAATCAGCTCGTTTCAAACAACGTTTGAACCAGATTGCAATTTCAAACACGGAACCCTTGGCAATTGTATACCTTGCCTTGTTTAACCAGTAAAGGTAATTCTCTTGGTCAATGTAAATCTTAAACTGTTTGGGAAATCCCATGATTGCTTTGAAATCCATAATCCCAAGAGGATAACCATCGGGTCTAAATTGCCTATCTGCAGGTCTTAAAGTTAGAGGTGGTTTATCTAACTCCAATCGATATACTCCCGGGAGAGTACTCATCTTTGCAGTTTTAATGGGCCATTTCTTCTCGTTCTTGAAAGCACTATTCCATAATAATTGAATCTTCTCAACAGTCAGATTCTTCTTTTCAGGGAGTTTTCGATAATCATACATCGCCAAAGTTTTTTCTATCGGGATGTTATAATTACTCCCGTAAGGAGATACAAAGAGCAAGTCTCTAGTAAGTTTTGGAGTTTTTACTTGGAATACTTCATTAAAAGCATTCAAGTATTTCTTACCGGTTTTCTTATGCACTCCAATGATGATTAAACGTTTCCTTGATACTTGGGAGTTCCCATAATCAGAAACGGACCTTTCGTGAAAAATAAGTTTATAGTCCTTAAAGGCTTCCTGGAGGTATTTATTGGGTAAGAGAGATAGCAAACGGGGCAAGTTTTCAATAAGAAAAATCTTAGGTTTGTAATAATTGATTCCCTCTATTACTAGATTTAAACTTCGGTTATCTTTGGGTTTACCCAATTCTTTAACTTTTGAAAGCCTCATAATAGACGATGCGCCGCAATCCGGGCTTGATATTATTATATCTACTTTCTCATCAAACTCTTGTAAACAATATCCTTTGTAGAACGGTACATCCTTAAAATTAGCCTTCCATTGCTCTTCTCCAGGAGTATGGAATACTCCTCGAGGTTCTATATTCCCTAATAGGCGCTTCCTAAAAGGGAAGAGCAGACCGCCCTGGCCTGCACTTATCCCTAATACATTCATTTCTTGTAGCTTCTAAGTTTTACATACTTAACCCAGGAATAATGTTTACGTTTTCTGATATACTCCAAGTCATGGTCATTATTATGGGCTTCTTCTTCGAAGCTTACATCATGATATCTTTCGCTTTGTTTGTTCCACTTAGCAAAGAACATGATGATTAAGTACTCGATTGCATACCATAAGTAGTAGAATATCCACAACATCTCTTGCATTTGTTTGAGATGAATGTGCTCATGGTTGTAATCATAAGTATCAAACTTAGCACCTTTTCTCACAAAGACAATTCCGAATAGGTTCATTGCCTTGTATCCCTTGAAAGGGATGAATTTGTTGTAAATTACCTTCATTATATCTTGTTTTTAAAGTTTTCGTAAGCGTTTTTTAACTTCTGGTCATAGGCATTTTCAGCATAACCAGGACCATTATACTTCCGAGCAAAGCCTGCCCAGTCATGTTCTTTCAGATTTTTCAAGCAACTGGTATTATTCATGTAGTAATACATGAGTTTTAACTGACTTTCATGAGATTCCTGCATCTTTTTCACGAATTCGAAGACGTCTTTACAGCCACAATAGAGGTGATTGAAGCCCATAATCTGAAACATTCCCCAAGAAGCTGACTTCAAAGCACATTCTTCGTCGATTTTCTTGGCAATTTCGAGTCTTTTGTACTCACTTGCTCCTCCTAAGTACTTCGATTTATCCCATTTTGGGAAACAAATCGTAGGGTAACTCTTTTGAGCAGCTACTGACTTGTCTAAACCGAACTTATTTTTGATTTCTTTGTACATAATGTGACCTTCAAACAGAATTTGAGGTCTACCATCTACTAAAAATCCATCTCTACCTGCTGCTTCAACCAGTTGTACTGCTTTGAGAAGAGCTGGCTCTAGTCCTAAATCATTGGCTAAAGCCACAATCATTTCATTAGTTAACTTATCCATAACGTTATATTTTAAAGTTCATTAAAGAAAAGAAAGTATTGCGTATACCTTATCTGGATGATAGTTAGGAGTTCTATTATCTTATATAAAAATTTATAATAATATGGAAGAGAAACTCACATGTCACCTATGTAATTCACCATTAGATTTGGATGATTACGATTTAGCCAAAACAGTACCTCAATTAATGAAGGAAAAACAACTTTGTTTTCGATGTGCTTTTTGGCATAGAATCCTTGAATCAGATAAAACTTTGATAGAGGATTCTAATTATGAAATGATTCCCTTGGTTACACCCTATTTTCAGCATTATTCTATTCACTTAAATAAGATTTGGTTAGAGGTTGCTACATTTAGAAGAGAGTCATTAGGTTCAACCAAGAAATATATTGCTGCAATGGTAAATAATAAATTGTATATTGGTTCGTATAATAATTGGGGATTCCAGGGAATAATTCCGGCACACTTAAGAGAACTTTTTACTCCAAATGGTATAATCCTAACTCCAGAACAACTAGACGACTTACTTAATCGGAAATCCTTTACCGCAGCAGATTTAAAAATTCTTATTGATAATTGCATTAAATCAGATTAATTTTGTATATTTGCATAAACAATTTAATAATAAAGATATGAAAAAGAACAAAGAAACCAAAAAGCTAAAGGAGGGTGAAGAAGTCATTTTCTCTGACGGCAAAACTCTTATGGAGAAAGTAATCGTAGAATCCATAGATAAGAAAGGTGGGTTTGCAGTACTGAGCAATAAAGTAAAAGTATCAAGAACTATTGGACCAGATGGGTTCTATACAAGGTTAGATGGTAAATCATCTATGATATTACCTTTAACCGATAAATCAGAATTGGATTACCAAGCCTTCAAAGCTTACTTCTCTATTAAGAGAAACCTGGAATTTATCGAAGCCAAGATAAAAGATATGAAGGATAAAGAGTTCAGCGAACTAATAGTAGAGTTAGATAAGAAGATATCCAAAATCGTAAATAAGTACTTTGAACAATGATAACCTGGATAATCTTAGGCATTATATATGCCATATGTTTTATACCTGCATGGTTTATGACCAGAGTAATTACCTCATCCCACCCAATGAAAATGGGGTTCTTTTTCCTAACTATCTGGTTAATCATGCCTCTATTTCCGATATATTTACTAATCACATATTTTAATAACTATGAACAGAGAAATAACGACGAAGAAGGTAGGTAGGCAAAAGAAGCTTACCAACCCATGCCCAGTAATTAAAGGAGAAGTACAGATAATGGTAGGAAGTCCAAAGTGTATTACCTGCCAATGGTTTGAAAGAAAATTAGAGAAGAATGGAAAAGCCTACGTTCACTGCAATCGATTATAATTCCAAAGAGAATAAGGTAATCGAAGAAAGGATAAGAAATTACTATCTTCCAGTAAAGAATACATTTGAAGCAGTCCTATATGGAAGGCTTAATATACCCGATTCTCCAAGAGGATTATGTGCTGACCTAATGGATGTAAGCAGAACTATCAGTAGAGAATTTGCATTAGTCGAAGAAGTTTTCCTATGGAGACATGTAATTAAACCATGGTTCACCCCACAAAGGTTTAATATCGAGATAGTATACTTTGGTTATTATAACCCTACCATCATAAAATTGCAAGGAGAAGGATTAAGAATTGAAGGTAGGATATGGTATAGAATGCCATTAGAAAACCTAGAAGGACATGAATACCTTCTAGGAACAGCATTCTGGTTTCCTATATCTAAGGAACATAATGATAACCGTATTAAAATACTAGAGTGTGCCTTGGAGGATTTAGAGAGAATTAAAAGAGAGGGAGAACCAGAGCTCCCTCCTCTTACCTTTGAAGAACCTAAAATATACCCTTGATTATGGTGAAGGTTAAAGTGATAAGTGATAAACCTAATAAGAGAATCCTAAGGTGTTCTGAAGGCAATAGGATTTGGTATCAGATTTGGATTACTATGGCTGATATGATTTGTATAGAAAGATTCTTTAAGGGTTATAATGAAGTTAAGAGATGGTGGTTGCCTAATCTTCAACTTTGGTATGTTTTCTTTTATGAAAAGAAAGGTGGCAAAGTCCGAGGAGTTCTTGGAAAGGATAGGACTAAGGATTTAATTAGGAGTATTCTGTAATAAGTTGCCAGGGATATTAGGTCTCTGGCTTCTTTGTGTGTGCATGTGTGGTTGTGGGATATCTGGGTACCCCTTAATACGAGGTGTCAAAAAGTGGTGGTACTAAAAGGGGGGAACGGTTACGTTAAATTTAACATTCAAAAATAAAAAGTAAGGGACAAACATTTTTATTTGTCCCTTTCAATTTTAAATTAATTCAATCAAAGTAACACATGTATCTTTGTTTTGCAAAACAAATAATTCGCTATCGTCGTCTTTATTTGCGTACACATTGTAATAATTTGATTCAATTATTTTTTTGTGTCCGTCTTGCAAAAGCATTTTATCTAATGTTTCAAACGTTTCATTTAAACGCTTTTCTGTTTCTTCTTCGTCTTGCAAAGACTCGCTTTGCATATCTAAAACAGAAATATTTATCTTTCCGTCACTCTTAGAAATCGAATGATTTAAAAATTTCTTTAATAGTTCTTTGTTCATATCTTTAAAATTTTAAAAAAGGGAAAGATTAAATCTTTCCCTTTGCAGTTAGTTACTTGAAATTCTTAACAATATTCAAACCTTTTGTAAGAACTTCTTTTTTTGTGTCCTTTGTATTTTCGCTTGCAATAGACGCAAAAGAAAAATCATGAATTTTATAAACTTGCTTATAAAAATCGTTGAAAGCTGAAACAAGTGTTTTTAATTCATTTTGTTTCTTTTCTTCTTTTGCTTTGCAAATCGAATCAAGCAAAGAAAAAGTTGTATTTCTTAACTTTTTTCGATATGCTTTTTTTTGCTTTTCGTTCAATTCAGCAAACAGAGATTCAACATAAATTTCTGTTTTCTTTCCTAAAGAAGTTTTTAAAAGTCCGTTTGTTTTTTCATTTAGACTTTTAAAAATACTATCAACTGATAGTTTAATAGTGCTATTTGCTTTTGCTTTTGCAGTTGCTTTTTTTGCACTAACTTTGTTAATTTTGTTGTTCTCAACTTCTTTAACGTTCTCAACTGATATTAAATTTTTTGTTTCCATAAAATAAATACTTATTTGTTTAAGTTTATATTATTATATCCTTTTCTCATAACAAATAAGATTATAAGAAAAGAGAAAAGGAGTAATTAATTTTATGTTGTTTCAAAATGTCAAACGATAAAATACTATCAATACAAAAGTAGTTTTTATCTCTCTTTCTGTATTACAAAGATACAACTTATATTTTAATCTACAAAATTTTTAGAGAATTTTTTCTTTAAAAATAGTTAATCAAAATTTTAAATATCTCTTTGCTTTTTCAACACTACAAAGATAAGAAATATCTTTGAATCTACAAAACATTTATAGAAAAATTTTCGAGAAATATTTTAAAAATAATTTTTAATAATTTCGTATGAAAAATTTGCAAGTAGGTTTTAGGGGTTTGAAAGGTGGGAATGGTTGTGGGCATTAGATAGGGGTATATTGATGGATATAAGGTAGGATATAGAAGGGGTTGGTATAGGTACCACTTTAGAAAAAAGAAGGCCCCATACAGTCCGGTAGATATTATCTGTATATTATCATACATAAAGGCCATTAGGTGACTAGCAGGCTTTTATACCAATGCCATGGGCCATGTATGGAGTCCTAAAGAACTAAGGCCTATATTAGGACATATGTAAGCCTTAGCAAGTCCCATGATGGCCTAGAGTTAGGTTACATAAGAAAAGCCCAGTACCTAAGATAGGCTGGGCTTATAAGGTAACGTAGTTAGCGATTAGTCAAAGTATGCCATAAGTATAATGTTTTAGCATGAATAAATGTCGGTTATGATAAATGTATTGTTAACGTAATTGATAATAGGTTCGCATTGGTCATTGTTTTCGCAGAATACCTTGTATAAGGCAGCTTGGATATATTCGATGTCGGCATCTGAATAAGTAGTGCCAGTAGTGAATACCCAGGTATGTGTACCTTTATAATCTGTGACCGTAGAAGTAATAGATGCAATATGTAACCGGTATACCTTAAGGGAAGTACTTTGGATTGCTTCTAGGATAGGTATGATATACTCTGAGTAACCTTCCGAGTCTGAGATAATAGAATTGTCATGGCCAGTAGAGATAACTACCAGGTCTTTGGCAATAGGATAATAATAGGCAATAGGATAATTGTTACCGCATAGGATGTTGTTTGAATTAAATTGAATTGTTTTCATATCTATATATTTTTAATTGTTTATACTGCAAATATAAGTATTTTATTTTAATCTGCAAAACCCTAATCAATTTTTATAAATCCTACTGAGGCCATTAATGGATAATGTCTTAAGGCTACTTAACTTATTAGTAATCAATAAGTTACATAATCCATATCTCTTCTAGCCATTATTAGTTTCTTTCTAACTAAATATAAGGGCCATTAATAACATACTTACTAGTTTTAGGTACCCCTAACAGCCTACATTTTTAATATAATCCCAATAAATTTGATGGCCATGAATGGTATATTTTAATGCCTAATCCCCAAATCCTATTGCCTAATCCTAACCAATATCTATATAATATATACTAATATAAAGGGCCATTAGGGGTCTAGGATTAAGGGGATTTAGGTACCCAAATGGGCCTTAGTTGTGGGCCTTTTAGGCAATGGGTCATAATGACCAAAGGCTATGAGACATATGTGTTAGATAGCTATAGAGTAGTGGTGTTGTATAGTGATAGGGGGGCTAGGCCTAGAAGTTTGCCTTAATCCCAATACCCCCGGAAGGCCTTCAATATTATATTAGTTATATGTATATTGATTATATGATTGGTGATATTGGGGTATTTGTATCTTAGTTATGTAACATAGTTAGGCCCAGTATGATTTTGTTTATTGTTCATACTGGGCTTTAGTATTTATTTTGATATTTGTTTTTGTTTGGTGGGTTAGTAGTTTGATATTCTTAGGATTAAGGTCTCTAATAGGATTAATAGGATTATCTGTAGGCCTTGTAGGATTAAGTATATGTATTTTTGTTTGTTGGTGGGGTTTGGTATTTGATGGTATATCTTATCCCTGTGGGTTAATGATAACCAGGTATATAGGATTACTGGGATTAGTAGTAGGGTTTTCATTTCCTTTTCTGTTTTAATTTGTTTTGGGTACGTAGGTGCTTGTTGAAGGTTGCACCTGAGTCTGTGTAGTAATTGGGGTTTGGTTTACCTGGAGTAGGAAAGTGTTCATTCCATTTATCCTGGTGAGGTATGTATACTTGGTTCTTGGATTTCTTTTTCATAGGTCTAATATTGCGGTTTTGAATCCTATTGATGTTAGTTCTTGGGTTTGGATATGTACGATTTCGAAGTATTCCTTGATACCTTGTAGAGAATAGAATTGTAATACTCCTCCGTCTCCATTGAGTATATCGGATATTTCTGATAAACGTTTGAGATATGAGTTAAGAGTTTCAAGGTCCTCTTGGGAACGTGTCTCTTTGAATTTAAGATAAGTTTTTGATGGTACCATAGTTAGTCCTCCTTTGATTTTAATGGTTCGGCAATTACTGAAATGAATCCTGCAGGATACAATGTATATAGGATACGATATCCGGGTTCATGTGGTGGTAAGAATACATTAAGTATATTCCTAAGTAATGGATAGAGTTTCCATTGATTATCCTCTAGGAATTGTTTCCATTCATCGATTTCGTTATCATCGTAATTGGCAGTTAATTGAATATGATACCGAGTATTATCCTTATCGAGAGGAGTAAATACGTTAGTGACTACCTCAATTTCGTTTGAAGGCTTTTTGTATTGGGTAATTGGATACCAGATACCTTCGTTTTTCCATTGATTGAGCTGGAATATTGTCATCCCAGATTCAAGTAAGTTGGTGAGTTTGTAAAGATTAACCATGTTGTTGTCTATTTTAAAATGAATAAATATATTTTATTTCTCACTACAAAGATAAGAATAAAATAAATAATATGCAAATATAACTGAGGTAGAGGCAGGCTCTTAGTTAGGTTAGAGTCCTGCCTCTGGGATAGATATGAAAACAACTGGTTAATCGTCGTTAAGGGAACCCTCATTTAAAGTTTCATTAAGTACCTCATTAAGGAGTTCTGCACGTTGTTCTTTTGATAGGCCATCCAGTGTTCCTTTGATTCTCTCCTTTAATGCCTTTTTAAGAGTATTTTGGTACTGATTGATAAAGGTAATTGAAGAGATTGGTACGGGTATGAGTACTCTCATTTGTGTAGTATGATTACATGTATTTAGTAATTCTGATAACTCCTTACGGTTATCTAAAGAGTGTTGAATGACCATAGCAATTACATCTGGTTGTTGAACATCGGTACATCCAGAAGCATAGCGTACAATTCTATCAAATGTTGACTCGGTAATGTCAAAGGGCATTCCGTTTAAAAATGGTTCCTTGAAGTCAGGGTCCATGGTCTCTGTTTCTAAAATAGCTCTAATTGTCATTCTTCTACTTCTCCTATGTTGTTAGCAAGTAAATAATCGTAGTACAAGTGTACGTTAGTATCTCCATAAGTCCTAATATAGGATTCAGCATCCTCTGGGTCTGCTGAGACCCAGGGATATTCTTGTATTTGTGCCTTATGCAATTGTAAGGCAAGTTCTTTTAATTCTTGTTCATTCATGATATTCTGAAGTTAAGTTGATAAATCCAATTGTTTCTGTCTAGCTTGGTGAATGATATAAATTGTCCATCACCATCGGTAAAGTTTTGCATAAATCGTACGCAGCCAGTAGCAATGATATTTTCTCTTAGTCTGTCTACTGTTACCAAGCTTTCGAATGTGAAAGTATAGTAGCAAGTTTCATATACCCAGATTTGATTGATATCGATGCAAGCTAGTTGGTAGTTATCGTATACCTTACTGAGTAGTTCAAATAGGTTTTCCTTTAGCATTTCATTTTCCTCCTCTGTAAGAGAGAAAGTGTTTTTGTTATTGATAAACCTTTGAAGTACCTCTTCCAGGTTCTGGATAGAGGATTTGGATGCTGTTGTTTTCATATTTTTATTGTTTAATTATTACACTACAAATATAAGAATTTTATTTTAAATATTACTATATTCTTACTTTTATTTTATAATAGCTGAGGTTCTACACACAAGAAAAGGCAGTGGGTTAGACTGCCCTTTAAGAAGTTCGATTAAAGTTTTCTTCGAAGTTTGTCAATAACTTCTTCGGTAAATTGTTTTACGAAAGCTGGGTCAGGTTCTGAACTACCTGGGTTGAGTTGTCTCCAATGAAATTTCATACTGGTTTTTAATTCCCTAGCCAGATTGTCAGCAGATATGTCAAAAGCCTCATTGTAATTGATAATCTGTATGAGAGTCCTTACGCATTGGCCTGCATCTCCAAGAGGAACCTTTTGTTCAATCATTTCGAATCCTTCTTCGTAGATTTCTACTGTATCAATATAGATAGTATCACAGTGTTGAAGAGCATTGATTAAGTCTATTGTATTGACTTTATCATCGTCACTCATTTCGTTGGCTATTCTGAAGGCTTGGATGAAAGCATCTAGGATTCCCTGCATATCGGGGTCCTGTTCCTTAAGTGGAATACGTCTAATGATTCCAACTTGTTCGAAGGTTAAGTAATACTTGGTTTGCATGGTTATAAAATTTTAATAGTTTATTAATTCATTACAAATATAAGAAATATATTTATATCTGCAAAAGAATTAATAAACTATTTAATAATTACTGGGGTAGAGCCCGGAATCTGTTTAAGTCCCAATCGTACTTTCTGTCTCCCTTATTAGTAAATACCCAAAGATAATGGTCTTTGTATTCCTTAGCAACGGTATTATACTTAGAAGTCTGAATAATGATACGATTTGGTTCATACTCAATTAATTCAGCATGTACTGTAGATATATGATGACTTTCGAGATTAAGTTTGGCTCTGAAGTCTCTAAGAAACTCATCCCGGTTTACACCATAATTATCTCCCACGAATTTAATGTAATCGTCCTCTACCTGTTCTAACATGGTAGATACCTTGAATCTAAACTTGTTCATCTTTGTTATTTTTAAGGGTTCGTAATTTCTCTTTGAGTTCTTCAGCACATCTTTCAATGATATTACTTACTACTACCAGGCAATCTTCATCTGCAAATGACATAATGATATCCATACATTCATCGAAGTAGTTTCTGATTGATTGGGGATTATTCCAGAGTACATCCCAGTTCTTGCAATAATTAAACCGGATGATATCTATGTATTCATTTACTGATACATTGCTATCGGGTAAATAAGGGTATACCTTTGAATACATTGTTCTGAAATTATTCTCAATCTCCTCATTCAATCTAAACTCTTTGGGTAGAGCCTCATAATAGGAGATATCTGGAATGTAAAATTGATAAGCAAACTCCTTATCTGTCTGTGCCTCAATTCCCGGGTATGAGTTAGCAAATAATACTGGTATTTTATAGAGCAATAAGTCTGGTACTCTATCATATACCTTGTAATGGTCTTGGTATTCTTTGTACGCATTAACATATACCCGGTCATCGTATATATGAAGTTCATTGAGTATCGTTTGAACTCTTGAATGAAAGTCTTCTAACTCGAAGTGCATAGCAATGTTAAAGGTATCTTCCATACCCTCTAACTTTTGTAGAGTAATAAGTCTGCGGCTTTTGATTACTCTGATTTTCTTTTTCTTTCCGAATAAGTTGAACATGTGTTAAAATGTAAAGTTAATATATACGTCCTGAGAACCTTTCATGAATTTCTCATGGTTGGTATCATCGAATTTAAAGCAAGAATATTTGCCTAATGAGCGTTCATATTCTCCTCTTACCCATACTGGTGCAGTAGTAGTGGGTTTAAGTTTAAAGTAAGTACCCTGATTGATATTCTTAATCTTGGTCTTTTTACATTCGGGGTCTAATGTTTCCATATATTTGTCTATTTTTAAAATTGATATGCAAATATAATACTTTTAAATTTAATATGCAAATCCGTATATACACAACTGAGGCCACCATTAATAGGTAGCCTCTAAGTTATTTTCTTTTGTTTAGGAATGATGCAGCAAGGGATGTATCTTCTTCTGCTTCTAGTATTTCATCATCCTCTAAGTACCTATCCATCTCTGGGTCATAAGAATCGGTATCAATCCTCATTTCAATCTCCCTACGCAATTCATGGTGTTCTTTAGAGGATAATTCCATAGCAGCCTTATAGTTATCTGTAATTTGATTGAGTTCTTTCTTATTAAGATTAAGGCCCTCCTTGGACGTATCTACTCCCTCTTGCTTAGTTGCAACTACTTCAGGCAATGAATTGATATCGTATTTGTCCTCTAAGAGTTTTGCTTCTTCAGTTTTAGTAAGTACCTTTTGAGATTCTAATACGATAGTTCTTGCTTCCTCTATCGAGATAGTATTCTCAGCATTGAGATTATTCTGTTGATTGAACTGATTGAAGATATTAGTTGTATTGCCTCCAGTAAGATTACGAATGATTGATTGTAATGATGTAGAAGATTCCAACTTAAGCTTCAATGTCTTATTAACCTCAGACGAAATGAAAGGAGTATATTTACCTCCTTGAGAATCTCTTAAGATTTGCAACTGGTGGGATATCTCCATTCTATCCTCTAATGCCCATGCTAGTTGTTCTCCCAATAACGCGTTAAGTAATTCTTCCTGTTTATCTTTATCCCATATTCTAGAAGACAATAATCTGTCTCTCATGAATACTCGTACATATTCTATATCAATCCCTAGTCTATTAGAGAATGAATTGATATCATAGGTTACTCCACACAAAACACCATTACCCATTAACCATTGATTAATAAGGTAATTCTGTACCTTAATCAATGCTTCCTCTTCATGTGTCTTCTGGTATTCTAAAGCCATTGCAGTAGTACCCATAGGACGAGGGAATCTTGTTATCTTATCTTCTTTTGCCATATAAATAAGCCTTTCTTATATCTTTAGATTCATCATATCCTACTAGCTCTAACTTATAACATACATAGCAATTAATACTAAGGTTATAGAAATATGCCTTATAGGTTTTCTTTTTCACTGCCAAATTAAAAGAATCACCAGAGACATAATCCCTGGTGAAAATTAATTTATCACATTTGCCTATCGGAATACTAAGGCAAAGTTTCCAATCCTTGGCAATAAATTTATTGCCGTGAAGGTCTAGGATTTCCTTTGCCATGACTTCCCTTTTTATAGGTAGATTGTTTTTTGTCTTGTTCATTGAGGTATTCCTTCTTCCTTTTTTCAATGAACTGTTGGATATCTGGGAACATCTTTGCTCTTAAAGGTACTACCTGAGTAGCAAAGAAAGCATTCCATAGGTTCTGTGTAAATCCTTCACCTACTTTAAGCTTGGATATTGCCCAGAATTTACTTTCGAAATTCTTAATGATTTCCTTGAACCGATAATAATATAACTTATGAGTCTTAGGGTTAATGCCAATGGTAGTAGTTTGGCAATAATCTAGAAACTCTTTACCCAATTCGGAAATAAACTCTTCCCTTTTGAAGTCGTAATTCTCTTGGTCGAGTTTAAATAACTTTACGTAATCTATTGCTTCCATATATTTACTCTTTAATTGTTTCTAAAGGATAAGCCTTTAGTGTTACTTTCTTGGTTGTATCCTGGACCTGAAATAAATATCCTCGGTAATTATCCTCATAATAGGAGGACCAGATTGCTTCCTTTACCCTGTACCAATCTAAAGTCTTGGCACCTTTGGGGATTCCTGTGATTAATAACATATGAGGGTTTTCTCCCACTTGAATGTTAAAAATATCCTTGCCATCAAAGTTACCTATTACTACATAGTCCGGAAAGGTAGGATATTCCTTTAATTTAGGATAAGGTACACCCAAACTATCTACTAGGGTTTCAGGCTCTATGATTTGATTCTGAAATCGGATATTTAGTTTCGATTTACCTATGTATAGGTCTTTGACTATATTCGTGAACATATGTAGATTATTATATGGGTTATACCTTCGTCATTGAAGTTATTTAGGTTAGTTGCCTTTTCCTCAAGTTTCCTTAGTATCTTTCTAGAATCTGTACAGATTCTTCTGGTTGGATTTCTAACCAGCATCAGAATATTCTCTAGTGCAGGTTGCAAAGCATTAACTGGTCCTGCATAAAGTATCTCATGCTTCTTCCCACTAATTACATTATATTGTGTTTTATAGGCATACTTACCTTTGATATAAGTTACCTCAACCTTTTCTATTTCTTCTTTTCTTATGTTTCTTACCATAACCGTCTTTATTTACATAATCTGATATTTCGTCTAATTGTCCCAAGAGTAATGCCTGCACAAATATAGGTACAGGCCTGAAAAAGAAGTTTCTTATGTTACTGGTGTTAATATACCAATCGTATACAATAAAGAACTTCTTAATCTTCCTATGTTTAAGTGAACGTTGAACTAAGTAGGTTTTAACGCATCTCTTATGCAACTCCACCAACTCCTTGTCTTGCTTTAACATCTCCTTTGCGGAGAATATAGTGTAATCCATTTTTATACCTTTAGAAGGTTAATACAATGAGGAAGGTACTCTGATATTGGGTACCTTCCCTGAGAGGTAAAATCAAGCAACTTGTTCTGGCTTAAGGACTTTATTCCTGAAGTCCTCATATGCCTTGGCAGCTTTCTTGTATTCTTTGGAGTTTTGGTCCTTGATACGGAACATTTCCCGTTCAAGTCTGTGAAGTTCATTACGAGTTTGTTGTCTCCATTTCTTCCGGGCCAGTGTATCGGTTACATCCTCTGGGTATACATATTTTACTTCCCGGTTGGAGATTACCTTTTCGATGATGGAGGGTTTCTGTTGTTTTTCAACATCTTTTACTACCTCTGCTTTTTTAGAGGTTTTCTTTGTTGGTTTGGGTTCTTCCGGAGTAACCTGAACCAATTTGGCACCTGCAAATTTCTTGGCAGCTTCCTGGGATTCTTCTACCAATTGAGCCTTAGTCTTTTTAGTTCCCTGGGCCTTAGTAGTTTTAGACTTGGATGTAGCATCCTTAATTCCTTCTAATTGTTGAGCAACTTTGTTACCGATAAGGTTAGCAACCTTGTTTTCATTCTTTTTCATAACGTCTATATTAAAAATGTTTATAAATGAATTAATTTCTTATCACATTGCAAATATAAGAATAATATTTTATATAGCAATAAAATAAAAAGAATATTTTTTAAATAGCTGAGGTTAATCGGCTAAGAAGTCGAAGATCTCTGGAGCATAATCTATCTCGTTTTCTGGGTCTGATAAATATTCGTCCAGGTTTTCGTTATAATAATCGAGTTCTGATTTAGCCTTGGGAGCAGGTACAAAGGGTATACATTTTTCTGGATATTTCTCTGCAAACTTAATGGCATCTTGATAAGTTAACTTCTTATCAGTATAAAATTTAACCCATGTATGGGAGTATCCCACTCCTTTTCTAGTAACTTCGTATTGTTGATATCCAGAATTACTTATCTGGTAGATTTGATTCTCTGGAATGATTTCTATTTCTACCTGATATTCGTATATTCTTTTTCCGAGTTTGTTTGCCATTTCCCGAATTGAATCCATTAATGACTTAGGCTTATCTGCAAATGAGAAACTGTATTTAGTTTCTGGTACATCGTTCTTTTTAAACGACGGAGCAGGATAAATCCTGCTTGCATCGGGTGTAGGTTTTGAGCCTATAGCCAATCCAATTAGTATAAATCCTGCTAACCCTATGATAGGTAGTTTTCTAAGACCTGAGTTCATAGCCTGTGGTTTTAAACTTGTTTCTGATATTAGAAGAAACGTATTTACCTTTGGACTCTGCTAGGTGTAATTCATTGCAGATTTCTTTAGGTACACCATCATAACGGTAAACTTTGTTGCCTTTAAAAGCAATCCAAAGTTGTTTGTTTTTGGAGTCGTATCCGTAGCCTTCAACGTTTGAGGATTCGCAAGGAATCATTTCAACTCCAGTGTTCAATTCAACTGATTCTAAGTATTCGTTCTTGTCCATTTTAAATTAAATTATTAATGTGAGTTCAGGATGAAATTTATTGGTTTCTCTGTGTAATAGTTCCCATGCTCCGTAAACTCCTTGGGATAAATCATGTATCCATTCGTCTTCCATTTTGAATAGGATATGAGAACAGATGTATAATTGATATTCGTTCAGAGTCTTTATCAATTGAGGCATTTCGTATATCTCTTCGTAAATCTGAATATGATGATTGACTGAATCAAGCATCTCTTCATTGTTTATCTGTAACAACTTCCTGAGTAAATCGGGTTCTGTTGTAGTGATATTATTTTTGATATTAGTCAATGCCTCAATTTGAATCTGAGCAATGTTCTTTACTACCTCTTTGGTTTCTGCATCCATTTTTTAATATTTATTTTCGTTATACAAATATAAGAATTTTATTTTAATAAATAATACTCTTTTATTAAATACTGAGGTAGAGGTTGTCTATCTAGAGATAGCTTCTTCGATTTTCTGTTTGATTGAATCAGGGAATATTACATCCTTGTACCATCTCATGAAGAACTTAGAAGGCTTTTTCTCTGTGTTGAGAAGTAATTGCCGTTGTTCTGCAGAGAACTTTAATCGTTCCTCTTCAAGCATAAACTTAGGGAACTTGGTGAATTCTGCTTGAGAGAAGGATATGGTCTTTTTACCAACAGAGGCCCTTAACGGTTTCTTCCTTTCTTTATAAAGGTACGGAACAATTTTCTTCGATGGTCCACCAAGGATACTAAAGCCGAAGATGACCATTGGGTCGAATTTATCTGCCTTGGGGTCTTTGGCTCGTTTGATACATCTTGCCATCCAGGAGTATGAGTTAGGATATTGCTTGTTGTCAGTGGCTTCTCCCACATCCTTACTGTTGAATTCGAATCCTGGGAAATGAAAAAGAAAGTCCTCTGTAAGAATAAAGACAAATCCCAATTCCCTTAAATACTTAATAATCTCTTGTTGGCTCTTACCTTCTTCAACCATTTTCTCTACATCTGCCAGAATATCTTCCCGAGGTGATTCAGTAAGTTGTTTACTACCAGTAGAGGGTCTTCCTCTTCCCACTGAGGGTTCTTTGATTGGTAAGTTACCTACAAGCTTATCTAAGTAATTCTTAAAGTTCTCGACATCTTGTTTATTTGTAAGAGTTACCTCTATTCTTATTGGTCCCTTATGTTGTACTTTTGGCCCTGAATTCATTTCTGTATACGCATCTACCAATCTATCTTGAATATAGGAACCATTATCTTCAAGTGTAGTGATACGCAGTTTGGGTTTATATGTTTTTTCTTCCATAAAGTCTTAGTATTAAAAAGAAAGGCCTGAACAAAAGTGATTTGCCAGGCCTTTACATCATTAACGAATACTTAATAAGATATGAGATTAATCTTCTTCTTTTTTGGCCTTCTTTTTCTTTTTATCTTTGGCCTTTTTGTCCTTCTTTGCAGGAGCAGCCTTTTCGGTGGCTTCTGCCTTTTCTTTCTTTTCCTTCTTGGGTTTTTCTTCCTTCGGAGCTTTACCGGCAGCCAGTCTTCTCTGTTCCATACGATATTTTTTCTTTTCATCAGAAGTCATTTCCCGACCATCAATGAGAGGATAATCGTATTTGGTAACTCGGCCAGCAGATTCCTTCTTTTCTTTTTTCTCTTTTTTCTTTGAAGCCTTTTCATCTTCTTTGGCTTTTTTCATTTTTACCAATTTGGCTTCGTTCTTTAAATCCTTTTCAGGATACTGGGCAGCGACTTTGTCTCTTTCCTTGTTGAGCTTATTCAAGAGTTCAGTAACCTTTTTACCATGTTTCTTGTCTTTTGACCAATCCTTTTGAGGGTCCAAGTTGTTCTCTTTGAGATAAGCATCCAATGCCTTTTTAGCCTTTGAAAGTTCCGGAGTCTTATTAGCCGGTTTGTCTTTCTTCTTGTCTTTCTTCATGTTTCTAAAATTTTTAAGTGGATTGAAATTTCCTTAGTAATTATCCATAGTTATAATATCCTAATCGAAGTAGGGATTTCCTTAATTTCTAGGATTTCTATACTTGCATTTTCGAGAGTGGCCCCAAGTTCTAAGGCATCATGTATCTCTTGCTGAGTAAGATTGACAAAAGTTTGTTCTGCAACCATTTCTCGTCCATCTGAATAATTAACATATTTAAACTTTACAGTACTGATAGTACCTTTTAGTTTTTTATCTAGCCTACCCTTAAAATCCTTAAGCCTACGTTTAAGATATTGAAGGTGAATAACATGGGTTTGATATTTACCTCTCTTATGAGGAGGAGTAACCTTAATCATATACCGAGTATATTCCATATCTTTTAATACGGCTTGAATACCCTGTATGATGGTTCTTAAATTCATTTCTTCCATGATGGTCTTGGTATTGGTTTATTTTCGATTGCCATTTCGGTTAGCATTTCTTTGGCTTCTTTAATAATTAATTCAGAGAGTTCCCTTTCTTCATTCGATAAGGGAGGGTCCATATCTTTATCTTCTAGTGCATTAGTATAATTCTGAATAAGATTATCTAATGCAAGAATAGTTATATTCTTTCTGATTTCTCTTTTGTCTTCCATAACCTATAAAATAAATAAAGCCTACTACCTTCTCAGGCAATAGGCTCCCAACATAATTTTTGAAATACTAATAAACTATGCAAACCATTAGCGATGTTCTCGCTAATAAGTAAGGGATAGAAGTTTAATCTTCGTCTCCGGCTTCCTCTTCTTCGCCCTTAGCCTTTTTAGCTTTCGGGTTACAGATAATACCGTGTCCTTTTTTGGATTTTACGGTTAGATTGCCCGGTACGAATGTTACGGATGTAGAAGTTGGTTTACCGTCGATGACCAGAACTGATGTTACCACCACTCCCTGATATCCTTCTTTGTTCTTTACTGCGTAACCGTAGTTCTGAACTTCGGATTTATCATTGATTTTGATAACATCAATTTGCTTGCTGTTTGGACGTTGCTCTGCAGGACGGTTTTTCAAAGCTTCCATACGAGCTTTACGTTTTGCTTCTTTTTCAGCATCTTTTTCTTTGCCACCTTTCTTCTTGGTGTCTTCTTTTTTCTTAGTTGCCATAATCTTTTAAGTTTTAGTTTTATTTAATAGAACAATAGTTATTTCTTATGATAAAGGTGGGCTATTGCTTTAGCCCAACCTTCATAGCCGGAGAATGAATTACTTCTTTCCTTTTTTGCCTTTACCTTTGGCTTCTTTCTTTGCCGGGAGTTTGAGACCCAATTCTTTGGCAATTGCTTTGCGAAGTTTTTCGATATCGTCTTCTTCGTAATCGTCCGGGTCTGTTTCGAGGTCTTTGTCATCGCAAACATCTTCCAGTTCTTCGAAGTCCATTTCGGCAAGAGCTTCACCGGTTAATTCTTCTTCCTCTTCGTCTTCATCTTCGTCGTCGTCCGAGTCTTCATCATCCTCGTCATCTTCATCTTCATCATCAGAGTCCTCATCGTCGTCATCCTCATCGGAATCTTCGTCATCGTCCTCTTCTTCTTCCTCGTCTTCGTCGTCATCATCTTCCTCTTCTGAAGCAAAGAAGTCTTTTGCTTCTTCGGCAGACAACATAATAGGAGCCGGGATAATTTTTACTGAGCCATCTTCGTAAGTAATGATGATTGCACCATTAATCTCTTTGCGAGATACTTCCTTTAACTCTACCTTTTTGGTTTCTTTTTTCTTAGCCATTTTCGTAAATGTTTAAATGTTAATAATCAATAGTTATATCACTCTGTTATAAGTTTCTTGTATTTTCTTTCGCTTCCCGTAAGATAAGCAAATGCAATATTATATTGTTTTACCTCATCAATTACGGTCTTTAGTTCTTCTTGAGATTCTATCTTTACATCTTCTGTATCGATAACTTCATCTTGGTCATTATAGGTATTAACCTTAAAAGATTTACCCATGAACGGATTTAATTGTTTATGTACCTTTACTTCCGGTACTGGGTTTTTAGTTTCCATTGCTGTATTTAATTTTAATTATTCCAGGAATACCAACCTTACCAAATACTTCGGTATAGAATTTGTATTTTGGATTTTGCATTGATTTATAGTTATCAGCTAATCTCATGGGAAATACCCAATATTCATTTTCTAGCATCCTGTTTGTCATAATGTAGGCATATTTACTTCTCATCCTATATTTGCTTACAGGAGTGAATCCCTGAAATCTTAAAGCTTTTACTAAGAACCTTTCTTTTGGTTGCCATCCCAAATGATTTAAAGATTCATCATAAAAGATATCAAGCATATCCCTTTGTGCTTTGATAAATAGTACTTTCTGTATCGGGATATCTAATTTCTTTCTTAGGTACAAAGCCAAGGAACATACCAATGGAGGATATTGCAAAGAAAAAATATTATATTTATTCTTTTCCTCTTGACTCAGCCTGTTGTAAATCCTGTAAGATAGCAGAATGGATTTGTATTCTCTTCTTCCGGATATACTTGGAAGATATGCCTTCCCGTTGTCCATACAATTTTTGTGAGTACCTTTCATTGAATACCTTCTTTCCTTTTGATTTAAAGACCCGGTGCATTTGAACCATGAACCTTCGTCTTCTGTGTTTATCAATTTTATATTCATCCGGGATAATAAACTTCCTGGCTTTTACTAATCTCCCTTTATACCAGAATTTAGTAGAACCAGATTTATGTCTTAGACCATTCATATCTTGAAGTATTCTTATCCCTTGCCTAAGTAATTTCCTGCCTGATATGATATGAATATATTGAAGAACATCTACTCCGTACATATAAACCAAAGTCTTTTTTATTTGATACCTTGTGAAATAAGGTATACCGGTTAAGTGTTTCCGATATAAACTTTTTTCGGTAATACGTTTGTTGGTGGTATCTGGTCTCCATGTCCATATATAATATCTATCTTTTCGGATTGGTTCCCTACTACTTTCCTTTAGCTTTACCATTACTCATAGTCCTCCTTGCAGTTCTAAACCAAAGTGTTATCGATTTATCATTTGCATCTGGGAACTTCTTTTTCATCCTTCTAGTTACTCTTTCTAAATCATAACCCTTTGCAACCAATGACCATACATAGGATTTCTTAGTTCCCTTGATGAGATTGAATTCATCCCTTTCTCTTGGTGGTTTCTTTTCCCTTGGCTTTTTTATTCCTGGAACCCTTTTGGATTTCCTTTGCCCATCTTCTCCTTCTTCTCCAAGAAACCCAAGCCTTAATTTTGAATTCCTTAGAGGGTCATCTTTTGAATAACCTATATTCTCTAATTGTTTATCCATCCAATCATCATATTGGTCAATCAATGATTTGTCTGGTTTATTAGTTGACCTTTCGATATAACCAATTAAATCGAAAACTCCAGCAGCACATGCATCAGGGAAAGGCATACCCAATACTATGGCTTTTCTTTTTAAATCCCTGTAAGTCATATTCCTCCCGGCTGAACCAAGGAAACTGGCTTTTTCTTTTGAGGGTGCTGGTTTATTCTTTTTGTTCTTTCTCATATCTTTTATTTTAATTTGTTGCAAATATAATACTTTTTATTTATATAAAGAAATATTTCTACTTATTTTTATAAAAAGCTGAGGTATCTGATATGCGTTCAGCAGCCGTGGATTTAGGCTTTTTCTTCCTTTTCTTTTTAACCTTATCAGCATTGAAGGCCATATCAAGTTTCTTAATACTGAATTCTATATTATTCACTTGATTATAGTTAACTGCTTTTTCCACGCAGCATCTGTACTCAGGCCAGAAGCGTTGTCCTAATTTTACATCAACTGTTTTAATCATAAACTTGGATACCATAAATCCAAATGTATCTGCATCATCTTTCTTTTCGAATACATACATATAGAATCTACTAAATTCACTAACTACCTCATCTAAAGGTCTTACTGGCATTAGCAAATATCCATCTGTATATAATTCTTCTGATATTAAGCATACCCAATATTTCTTTTTTCCGGGTTTTACTTTATATCTAAACCTTTCTTTCAGTTTTGTGTGCATCCATTCTGGTACTCGGTTTAAAAGGTATTTAATGTATATCTTGTCCTTCTTATTCAACCGCCTTTTAAATGCAGAAGGCTGTTGTAGCATTCTTGGTAGAATCCTAAAGTTATTCCACCTATCGAACTCTAGAATTAACCTCATTGAATCTAAGTCCCAGGGGTCTTCTGATTCTTTGAGTCTTTTCATATTTCTTTCGATATTACTATTGCTTACCTTTGAGAGTAAGTTAGAAGAGTCTCCAGTATATAGACTAGCTTCTTTCCTTGTTAATCTCTTTTCAATACATCCTTCAATAAAATCACAAAAGCTTCGTTCGCAAGGGCAGTCAGGTCGAAAAATAGAAGTGTGTAACTCGAAAAAATCAGAGAATAATCTGAAGAACTTTTCTGACCTTTCTCTGATTTCTAAATACTTGTAATGTGACAACTTTAAAATTTCACCAGCTTCCCATGAGGATTTGCTTTCTGATAACTGAAGGAATAAAGACTGCCTCTCTATTTCGTTTAAGCAGTCCCAAGCTTTCTTCTGAGCATCGTTCATATTAATTCCTCCTAAAATCCATTATTCTATCTATTGATTCACTTGTTATCTCATTTGGGTCATAATCTTGGGAGTTAGCATATAACTTATCTGGGTCATAATTCTGGTACACGCTATAGATTACGTTATCAAAGGGTAACCATATTTCCATTTTACCCATTTCCGGATATAAAAGAAGTTGTACCATTTTATTTATGTGGTCTATACCTAATACCGTAGCATCTATTCCTTCGTAAGGATAACCTTTGAGTACTAAGTAATCGCCTATCTTAACATTCATCAAATCGTCTACAGAATATTTCTTTCCTTCTTTTGCCATCCTCTTAAACCTTTTAACATCCTTTCTGGTACATGTAGCTACCAATGAGAAATCATCAAAGTCTTCAGAATTATCTATTCTAGCTTTCTTCTTTCTTTCATGAAGAGTCTCTGTAGACTTTAACCAAGTTCTTATACCTGATATACTTCTCTTCAGTTTGTTTAGAAAAGGTCTAGAGTACGCTAACTCTGTAGGCATCTTGATAAAACCATAATTGAATAAGATAGGTACTTCTTCGAATATCATCTTACCCTTTGCGGTTTTCTTTAAAACGTTTATCGTAGGGATAATGGCACGTACTTTTTTATATCCCTTTTCTTTAAGTTCTTTATTAATGTTCTGATAATACTTTCGTTCTATGTAGAAAATACAATAAGAATAAGGGATACGTTTCATATTATTTCTTTTTAATGATTAACTTAGCTTGCTTATGTACTTGCTTATAATTAACATTCTCCAGAATATCACTTGCAAGAAATACATAAAGATTAACTGAAGTACTGATTGACATACTGGGTTTTTTAGATTGTACCCATATAAAATCTCCCAGAGTACCAGGTCCCCCTTCTACTACAAAGAAAAATTCATTTGCAGGCATAGAGTTATACCTCATACATAATATAGGGAGTTTATTTGCCCTTTTAGCATCCTTACTTGCTTGTTCCCAAAATCTTAGGATATCACAAGTTTTGTTTCCAAGCAGTACATGTTCGAATTTGATATCTTTGTAATTTTTACATTCGATAGATATCTTACAGCGATGAGCATGTTTTTCATCTGTACAGGTTAAATCAGAAGTGGCATCCTTATTAGAATGCCAAGCTCCTGAACCTGCACGGTTCCTTTCAAATTTAAACCCGGTCCACTGAGTAAAAAATCCAGCTATCTTACGTTCAAATCTATTGCCTTTATTTTTAGAGTTCATATTTTCCTGTCTTGTTAATTAATTATAACTTTATAGTTTTAAAACCTCATCATAGTAGCCCATTTGGTATCTTTTCCAAATCCTACTAATCCCAGGAGAAGACAGTTTAAGGTTTAATCTTTTAATTATACTCTTGTTAGTTAATCCTGATTCCCTTAATTTAATGATAGACCTAAACTCCCTCTCGGTTAAAGAAGTATTACATTGCCAACCTCTCTTACCTTTATTTGGATTAAAATCTTTAGTGATAGGAGTATACCATCTACCATCTCTAATCATCTGTTCCATATTTTCTTTATGAGTACCCCAGTATAAATTCTTATAATAATCGTTAGTGGGGTTATTATCCCTATGACATACTTCGGATTTACCTTGAGGATTCGGTATATAAGCTAAAGCAACTAACCTATACCGATTTACTTTGATTTTACCTAAGGTTTCATGAACTACGGATGTTTTATACCTTCCATTAGTAGAACTCAAATAGAATTTCTTCTTATTCCACACAGTAGAAAGAACACCCTTGGAATACCTAGACCAAAGGTGCCCTCTCTTACTTATGTAATAACCTGGGAATCCTGGAATGTTATCATACTTTTTCATACTTGTAAACCAAATTTACAAGTATTTATAGTTTGATAGCCCTTTTTCCTTCGTTACTTGTAATATTTTTAAATTAGATAGAGGTACACTATCAAGATGAGTAATAATGAAAATGGATTTTCCCACTGAATATTTCTTTATTAACTCAGTTACTAGCTCTACATTTTCTTTATCCAAGGATTCAAATACTTCATCGAATAGCATGAGATTTATACCCTTAGATAGGGTCAAAGCCTCATGCATTGCTAATGCCATAGCAAAATTACATAAAGTCTTTTCTCCACCGCTAAGTTCATCGTAATCAATAATTTGCCCATCTCTTTCAATTAAAGTAAAAAATTCTTTTCTAGCAGTACCCAGGTCTATGTTAAATTCAATCCTAAATCCCAATACTTGAGAGTATTTATCAAGGGTTCTATTTAACATATCCAGTGATGAATCGAATAAGTAAGCCTTTATTCCGTTGTTACCGAGAGGGTCATTGATTAACCAATTGTAGTTTTCTAACTCCAACTCTTTATTGTGGTAATCCTCATCTACCTTACGAAGAGTTTTTCTAATCTCTTTAAGTTTCTCTTTATATTTAGGAGACATAACCTTAAGTTTCTCTTGTTTGAGCTTTTCCAACTCCTCGTCAATATCAGCAATATCAGAAGCAATATCATCGCATTCTTTTTGAAGTCTCTTATACTTCTCATTCGTAGTTCTCAACTCATCCAATCTACCCAGAGCATCCTCATATTCTTCCCGTAGTTTATCCGAGTTTATGATTGCTTTATAGATAATATCTACGCTCTCTTTCGCACGTTTGTAGTGGCCTTTATCTAACTGTATCTTGAGTTTCTTTACAAAATCCGGTAATGATACTCCTGAAATATTACGGTTGTGTTTTATTTTAGATTTAAGACCATCTACATAATCAGTATGTTTCTTAATCTTAATCCTAAGACTCTGCTCTACCTCGTCCTTAAGTTGTTGCTGTTTTTTAATAAGTTGCTTAGTTAGGTCTTCCCTATCTTTCTTTAATTCTCTACGTTCTGACTTTATTTTTTCTTTGAAACCTTTCTCTCTATCACGTAAATCAAAGTAAGCTTCCTTATTTGCTTCAAGTTCTTTCTTTAATAAAGCAGATTGGTGTTCTACTTCGTTTGCCTGAGCTAATAGGTTATTTTTATCCTGCATAGCTATACCTTTGGCAATGTTAAGAAATTCTAAATCAAATACTTCTTCGAATATCTTCTTCTTATCTGAATTAGATTCTTGTATCAATCTTTTAATACCCTGCCCAAACATAATGGAGTTCATGAATAGAGTATAGGATAAACCAAGTTCTGCATTAATGGCATCTTGGAGTTTATTCTTACCCTTTACATTCACTACCTCGTTGTCTTTCATAAGGATAAGCCTATCTTTACCTTTAGCTCCATCCTCAAGAACTATATTGCATTTCTGGCATCTGATAATTTTATAGATATGTTCTCCTTTTTGAAAGAATACCTCTACCATTACTCCCTGGTAATCTTTAGGTCTTACCTTTTCCCAGGTAGTTACTTCTGATACTCCTTTTAGGTTTTTACCATATATTGCCCATACCAATGCCGATAAGATAGTTGATTTACCTTTACCATTCGGTGCCTTGATAAGTATGGTACAACTTGGGTTTAAAGGTATATGTAGGTTTTCTATTGAACAGAATCCTACTACGTTCATTGTTGTAAATGTTAACATGATTCAGCTTTTTTAAGTATGTCAATCAGTAGTTCTTTCTTATCTTGCTCAGTTATACCTTTTTCCTTAAGATACTTCCTTGCTAGAGCTTTCTTAGAAAGTTGCTTAGTAATTTTATGGTTAGTATTTACTAAGTTACTAGTTTTCTTAGGTAAAACGGTATAATAATTGCCATCATCCCTAATATCTTCATCAGATTCTACATCTACGAATTTAGGAAATTGCTTAAGGTGTACAAATTGCATTGATAAGTCTGAATAAATCTTCCAATAACCCAATTTACAATCTCTATCTGTTCTCCTTTGATGATTAGGTGCTCCTATCATATAAACCTTCTTTGATAGTCTTTGAGGTTTATGTATATGACCACATAATACCAAGTCAAATCGATTCAAGATATTTACATTGAGATTTTCTACAGAATCAACTTCCCTACCATCGGTATCCTTTGCTCCGGGATAGTCAGTATGAAGAAGAAGTATGTTCTTTACATTCTTATCTAATTTGAGTTTCTTAAGATATTCACTTAGACCCACATTATTATCAATGTAAGGAACCCCATAAATATGGTAATCTCCATAAGAACACCATTTGATTCTTGTTAGATTAACACAACTCATAAAATTCTTATGAAATACAAAAGGCCAACCTTTAGTTATCTTATCAATCCTATTTACGGATTTCAAATCATGATTCCCGTCTATATAAATCATTTTGAATTTTGGGTAATTACTCTCTAACCTATCGAATTGTTCAGCAACAAATATTGCTAAATCTTGGTCAATTGATTCTGGCTTATGAAATAAATCTCCGCAGAATAAAGCGGGACATTTGTACTTTTCACATTGACCTGCAATAACGTCAAGGACCTTGATACTATTCAAGGTCCTATTGTTGTTCTCATTGAATTTTGCCCATAGATTTATGTGCAAATCCGAGAATGCTATAAATACTACTTCCTTACTCATGAAGAAAATCAATAATAAGTTTCTTACGAATATCCAAATTAGCTTCTCTTATACAGAGAACTTTAGTTTCACCATACAGGGATTTGATTACTCCTTCTGTTGCACCATATTCCAAAAGTTGATTCTTAAATATATTCTTATAGATAAAAGATATTTCCTTAGTTGGTAAGAATCCCCACAAGTTCAATACGTTATCCATTATAGAAGATATTAAGAACTGGAAGTAATTATTCTCTATTCGTTTGCCATTATCTTCCATAACCCATTCCTTTACCATTGCAGTAGTAAAGTCTAATAGAATGAGGTGAGTACATTGCTGATTGAGTAACATCTTGCAAGTTTCGAAAAAGTGTTCCATTTCACATTTAGGAACATTCTTGGCTTGCTTGTAATAGAAATAGGCAGCTAAATCAAGATAGCTCCTATCTGTAACGAATCTATCTCTGTCTCTAAACATTTTATTTCTCAGATTCATTACCTGAAAGTCTTCCATTAATAAATCCTTTGAATCTCTTTCTAACATCTCTTTATGAGACATATCTTTTGTTTTAGGGATTAAATCTGATACACTACCAGATATAAAATCCAATACTGGAGGGTATTCTGTTACATCAAACTTAATCATCCCGGGAACTTCTTTTGCTAAAGTGGTTTTCCCAACTCCACTTGCACCTGCAAACATTATTTTCATTCGGATAACTCTTTAAATGGTTTAATAAATTCTTTAGTTAGGAACGAAGCAAGAGAATACTCTATGCACAGTTTCCTAAATTTATCATAGTTGAAAGTCTTCTTTCTCTTGAGAGGTATCTTATCTAAAGGGACATTACCTACAAACCAGAATAAATCAATCAACTTACGATTTCTATCCCAAGCTTCTTGATACTCCTTGTTTGGCTTAGCTTCCAAATATTTGTAGATTGACTTATATTCGTCTAATATCTTTCTTGCAGTTACTGGACCTATACCCTTAAAACCTGGGATATCGTCAGAAGTATCACCTACCATTGCAAGATACTGAACAGTCTCATGTGAATGATAACCGAAGAGTTCTTTACAATTGCCCACTCGAATAACTTCATCTTTTCTGGGGTTTAATATTCTAACGTTCTTGTTTAACAATTGATTAAAATCCTTATCGGATGATACTAAGATTACATTATCCGAACGATAAGTATTAATAATTAGGTATGCTAAGAAATCATCTCCCTCATATTGAGTTTTATTCCTTTTATCAAAGATATAAGAAATTCTTAGCATACCTAATATCTTCATTATAATTGCCTTTTGTATTTGCAAGGATTCATAATCAACCGATATATTTTTTCTATGGCCTTTGTAGTTAGGCAATAACTTATCCCTTACTGGTGAATGACCATTATCAAATGTTATAACTACTTCGTTTGGTTCAAACCTGGTAAGATACATGTGAAGTGATTTGAAAAATCCAAATATTGCTCCACTTGGTTTACCGTCTGTGGATTTAAGTTTCTCGAACTTGTGAAAAGATTGATGGAGAATGTTCTCTCCATCAATCAATAATACTGTTTTCTTACTCATCGTCTTCCTCCTCGTCATCTGACTCGTTAAATGATTCATATTCTACTCCATCTACTGGATATAAATTAGTAGTCAAAGCTTCCATCCTCTTTCTAGTAGCACCAATAGTATTTATTCCAGCTTTACGAAGTAATTTACGACGAAGTTCATCATCTTCTTCAAGAAGTTTTTGGAATTTTTCCTCCCCTCTTGCAAGAGTCTTCCCTTTGAACTTATAAACTCCACCTGAGGATTTTTCGATGATGTCATTCTCTACTAATACATCTTCTAAGGCATAGCATCTATCAAATCCAACTTCATGGAATTTAGGGTTGAAGTAAACCGGACATTTGCTGATTGTAGGTCTTGGAGGAGCAACCTTATTTTTAATAAGTCTAATTGTGACAAGCTTTCCAGCTTTTCTTTCTTTACCGTTTTGCTTAACTGTGATAGATTTTCCTGAATAGAAAGCAGCTCTGATTGAAGCATAGAATTTGAGTGCTGCACCTCCTGTAGTAGTTGTATTATCTTTTCCGAATCCGACATTTAAAGCAGTTCTTAATTGGTTAATATAAATTTGTGTAACTCCCAATTTGTAGAATAACTCACTCCTGATACGGAAGTATTTATAAAGAGCTTTTGCTCTACCTCCCATTTCTGCTTTACCCTCTACCATTTTAGAATCTATGTTATCTGCACAATCCATAGCAGCAATAGAATCAATTACTAAGAGTATTGGTTCATTCTTAGTTAATTGAGAACGTAAGTAAATTGCTAAATCTGCTACTGCATCGGAAATATACTCTATACGAGTATCGGTTAATACTGTAACCTTTTCTGGGTCTACACCATTGGCTTCAGCCCAGGAGTTCATCCAAGATTGTTCAGCATCTACCCAAATTACATGACCACCAAGTTGTTGACAAGTGTATGCAAAATTATAAGCAATAAGAGATTTACCCGATGATTCTTCTCCAGCTACTTCAAGGACTTTACCAAATGGTATACCACCACCAAAGGTATAATTGAGAGCAAAGAAAGTAGAGGGTAACCATAAGTTTGATTCTACTGTATCTGAAGCCAATCTCATGATACTACCATATTTCTTTAATATCTCATTTTTTGTTGGTACCTTTAAACCAACCTTAGTTTTCTTTGCCATATTAAATTCCTCTTGATTTTAAAATATTCATTGCCTGATTCAATACGTTTTTCTCTTCATTGGTAAACTTCATGAGACTAACCTTGTCGAATACAAGTTCTACTATGTGATATCCCATGAAGGGTACTTCAGACCTCTCTCCATTGGGTAATTCTACTTTGGCATACATCCATGATAATATCATTTCTGCCATAAGAGGGTCTACCAATTCCAATATTAAAACAGGATGTTCCCAAAATTGATTATTTCTGTATATTCCAGATTCTTTATATTTCTGTTTAACCCTTTCAGAAAAATCCCTCACCTTTGCATAATCAAAGTCTGGCCCAATATCATTAATTTCACAAAATCTTCTTATAATCTTTGACTTATCTTCATCTGATAAGTTTGCCCAATATTCTTTTGATACCATAATGTAATGTATTTAGACTAAAGAAGGTGATAACTGAACGAATCTAATTACCACCTTCGAATGAAACCATATATTAACTAACCTTTAAATGTCGGATTTGTAACGTTTCTTCTTTTTCTTTTTGGGTTCATCATCTTCCATGTAATGATCTCTATGAATCCCTTTCTTTTTTGTCTTTTTCTTTGGTTTGTCATCCTCATCATCTCCTCCACGATCCTCATTTAGGAACTTAGCAAGAAGTTCCTCCAGTTCATCGTAAGATTTAATTTGAGAACGAACTATACCTTCCAGGTCTACATTACCTTGGTACTTCTTGTCCAATTTGGTTGGTTTACAAGCCCGAGCAGAATATGTAGTATCAAGCTTACCAGAACCCGAACGAATAATTTTGATATCGTATCCATTTCTTGGGTCTGTCATATCACCAGCTTCATCCTCATCGAGGTATAAGTCGATAATATCTTGATAAACAGAGCGTGGAACTAGAACTCCCTTATCTTTACCCTCGTAATCAAATTTAGTTCCCTTTTCGTCTGCATAGACCGGACCACCAATAACGTATCTTCTTCTTGGTACGAGAGTTTTTGCAAGTTCCTTGTCATCCTCATCCTTTGAGTTTTTCAATTCTTGATATTTTTCCATGAAGGGGCATGGTTCATCAAAAGTAGCCGGAGATATTACTCCTCCCAGATTACCTCCAAGATAGAACTGAACAATTTCTATACCCAATTCCTGGTCATCTCCCGGAGATTTGATTCTCATTCGTAAAGTACCTTCTTTAGGGAATACCAAACCATTGCCGTTTCCCTTAGATTCTAGCTGTTTCTTTCTAGCCAGCATCTTTTCTTTTGTAGAAAGTCCATCTGATGAAACTTTCTTCTTTTTCTTTTTGTCAAGTGCCATATTAATCGTTATTATTTGGTTCTGAGTAAATTATCTCATTCATACTCAACACCGTTAAAGTGTTCTTTTCCAAAAGTTGTTGTAAGCCTGGGGTAAGCTTGTCTGTTTCAAATTCCAGTTCCTTACCTGCATACAAACCATAGGTAACTATTCTACCTACTTGCACCAAATCCCGGTAAGTTCTATATTCTTCGGTAATCTCACCGAGTTTAACTATAACTCCCTTACGGGGAACTCCCTCTTTTACCTGTTCCGGAATAATAAGCCCAGACCGAGTTTGGTTTACTTCTTTGGGTGATAAGATAAGAACTCTGTTTTCAGTTGGACATCCAGGTAATTGTTTGTCAAACTGAGCTGCTACCATAGCAGAAATAAAAGATAATGAATAATTCATATTCTTAATTCGTTTTTAAAAGTTAGTAATTACTTATAGTTATTATTGTTGCTTCCTCATGTTGGCATTAATAGTCCTCAAGATATTCTCTCTAGACTCATAAGCTCTACATATTGTAATATACTTGTTAGCCTTTTCTACTGCTTTCAAATACCGTTGATATATTGACTTATACTTTGGGGATATGTTAGCCTTATGAGCAACGTAATCATTATTGAACCTTTCATTAGATTCTTTAATAAATATCCAAGCAGCAGAATAAGCTTCATCCTTTTCTCTTGCTAGAGCATCCCTTTCTTTAATATACTTATCTCTTAATGAGCAAAGTATATAATAACTAGTGGGAGATTCCCTTAACTGAGAATTAATGATATTTTCATTAATGGATAATTCCTTAGCAATATCTATGGTTATGATATTACCCTCGAATTTAACCTTTAGTTTCTTCAGTTCCGTTTTCATGTACTTTCAATAAATTCCTAAAATCTTCTTTTGAATATTTACCTTCTTGAATTGCTTTAGATACCTGAGCAAATGCACAGTGATAGGCAGTATCTAAACCAGGCAAGTGAAGAATAGATTCATACTTACCAATTATATCGATTAAAGCCTTGAATCTTAGGTCGCATAGATTATCTGTCCCTCCTCTATCTACTAAAGTCATAAACAAAGCCCAATAAATATGGGTAGCATCTTCATAAGCTAACCTTGCATCTTCATCCTTCATTACTCCAAAGGCTAAATCCTCTAATAACTTTAGATTCGATTGAAGTTGCTCTATCTGAGACCTTACTCTATTGAATACCATCTTATCTCTACCGACTAATCTCAGATTACATTGGTCTAATTGATGATTAAGATTTTGGATAGAGAACTCTAAACAAGCAGATATCATATAAGTTAAAGATGATAGCCTATTTGTATTCATTATTTGTTCTTCAGTTGCCATAGTTTATAATATTTTATTATTTTATGTTGTCATAGTATCCTCTTTCTTCACTTCTGTAGGTGATTTTGGATTTTCTTTATGATGTAAATACCTATTACATCCAGGACATTTTACAAGTTTACAATCTGCAAAGGTATGTGAATCTACTTCTGAATAATCATATTCAAATTCACAATCACAGTATGGGCACTTAGCTCGCCATACTGTGGGTCCATTCAAAATCTTTTTCATATCTCTTTATTTGTTTGTTAAATCTTTCTTTAAACTGTTTGATGTGAATATGCTTATATTTCTTATGCTCTTCCATATACTCCTCTACCGAGAAATCGGGTTGTAACATCTTACGATAATCATACCCAGGAATAAATGGCAATTCCTCTGCCATAGTTCTACCAATGGTAAAGTCCATGTCCATATCAACATCATCAACTTGAAATCCGAAATACCTTTTCGTACTTGGGTTACGTAGGATATTCCAGATTGTATATACAGTCCATGTGTTAATATCTTGAGGTTTAGAATACATATATACAGCATCATGTACTGTACAAGCTTCTTTCATCATTGGTAATTTACCTTGTCTCATTAACCAATAAACAAGGATAGCTCCAAAATTTGTCATATTTGCTGCAGCACCTTGACATGGGAAGTTAAGACCTAAACGAATGGCATAAGCAACTTCTTGCTTATCATTTGAATATATTTGTGGGAGTCTTCGTTTAGTACCAAATAATTGGGTGTAATACCCATGCTTACGAAGAAATTTCTCTTGTTTCTCTTTAAACTTCCTAATCTTGGGATGTTGACCAAAGAATACTTCCATTTCCTTTGCTGCTTCTTCTGGTGTAACTATAATACCAGCTTTTGGGTCGGATAGTTTAACTGCTAGCAATTTATTACCAATTCCATAAATAAGTCCAAAAGCAATCTGTTTAGCTTGCTTTCTCCTTACCTTCCATAATTTATAATCCGGATGTGTTTCATCCTCATAAGCTTTACTGGCTTCTTCAATGGATACCCCATACTTTGCTGCTGCTATACCAAGATGAGGGTCTACTCCTTTAGCAAATGCTTCCAGATAGGTTTCATCTCCAGATAAATGAGCCATCATTCTTAACTCTGCCTGGGAATAGTCGAATGCCATATATAAATAACCTGGAGGAGCAACTAATTGTTTCTTGATATTTGGGTCTACTGATGTCTTTGGTATTTGCTGCATATTTGGGTCAGCCGAACTAAATCTATTAGAATCAGTACCATGTATATTATACCTACCATGTAATCGAGAATCATCTTGGACTTTTTCATGCCAACCTTCAATATAGGTAGTATACATTTTCTGTAAACCTCTTAATTCAAGTAGCTTATCAAGGAATATTGCTTTTGGAGATTCTGGGTCTTTTACTGTTAACCTTAATTCAACCAAAGTATCTTCATCTGTACTTGGCTTACCAGATTCATTATTTTTAATTACTGGGAATTTAAAACCAGAATCTGAATACATAAGTGCTGGTAAATCAACTGGACTACCAAGATTGATAGGTCTAATTAAATCCTGCTCCTTCTTGGTAGTAAATACTCCTGCACGAATATTAGATATCTTCTGTTCCCTTGAATCAATCTTACGTTTATCTTTTGGGTCATTATAATCTAATTCTTCAAGTTCAGCCTCAATAGATTCGATATATTTCTCAACCTTTTGCTGATTGAATTTCTTTACAAACTTCTTTACCCTTGGTAAATCATATATTGCTTGTCTAGCAGCATCAATCTTCGGTTTATATTCCTCAAGTAATTTCTGGTTGAAATCTCTATCAAGGTATAATCCCTCTTTCTCTACGGAGGTTAATACCCGGGAATTACACATAAATAAATTACGGAATACAGAATACATCTTTAAATCAATTAACTTCTTCTCAAAGAATATCATTAATCGTAATGTAAAGTCTGTATCTTGACAACCATATTTACATAATGGGTCTAATTCTTTTTTATCCCAGGGTATCTTATCGAATTTATCTTGCTTTTCGTAATCACCATATTCGGGTAGATACCTTCTAACCATATCCTTTAACCCGTGAGGTTTTTCTTCATTGAGAACATATTTTGCAAGCATACCATCTAAGCATGTACCTCTATAATAGATATGATACTTTTGATTAATCTGGTCATCAAATTTCCAGTTCCATGCAACTTTTACAATATCATAATTCTCAATAACCTCTTCCCCAAATTTCCTTAACATCTTCTTCCAGTTCCATCCGGGAGAAGTATATTCTTTAGTTTGGAAATGGTCTAAGGGAATAGAAGCACCAAATCCTGGCATCCAAGATACCGAGAGAATAGTTGGCTTGAAACTTTTGTTATAGATTGGTTCAGCATTAGTTTCGTAGTCACAGCAAGCATAACCCGTTGCTTTGCAACAAGCAATAAGTTTCTTAAGTTCTCTTTTATTCTTAATTATCTTATATCTCGTTTCCATGTTAATAAATAGAAAGAGGGACATACCCACATGTAGTAGATACATCCCTCTAATATTAGAATGAGTCCTGTAAATCTTCAAGATTGGTATTTAGGTATTTCCAATCTTTCTTATAAGAATGAAGAGAATCAATGGTGTGGTATAAGTAACCGGGTTTAACTCCCACCTCTTGAGCTACATATTCCATAAGTCTCCATGCAAGGTATACATCATTACCAAAGTGAGTAACAAAATCTGAACTTCTTTGGTGATAGCAAATATGTAATACTTTCTCTCCTTTACCATTCTGACGGATAAGAAAATCATAATACATTGAGCATGGTATACGTCTACTACCGTCAAGAAAACATAAATCTGAACCATGGAATATGGGAAGTACTGCTTTACGAGTATCATTATCCCTTTTAAGAAGATTAATTACTTCTTCTAAAGCTAACTTACCAGTATCACTTAAATCATTCCAAATCCTTTCTGGATAAGTATAATCAAACTTTTTACCATTTGGACCCTCAACTAAGAATTGTTCCCATAAGTCTTTCCTTAACTCCCAAGCTGTACCGGGATTTAAACCATACCAACAAAGCCTTTCTCCTAACTCTGCATCTGCCCATTCTCTTGAATGTGAAAATACAAATAACCATACTGGGTCTCCGAGTGAAGTCAAGCAATATTGTTGGCAAATGAGTTCCTTTGTTTCAAATTCCTCTTTACCTTCAATGACTTTATTCTGATAGGTCTTTGGTTTTACAGTTTGACCATAACTGTTGAGTTCTCTGCCAAGTTCTGACATTAACTCAAAAGAATTACTGTAGATTCTCATTCTTCTGTTTCTTTAAAAGTTTCTTCTTATATGCTTTACGTTGAGAATAGGATATCACATTTTCTGGATATTCTATATCTTCATATTCTAATAGCAAGTCCTTTGCTAACAAAGCTTGGTATTCGTATAAGTCCGGACGAAGTACTTTAAAACTCCTGAAGAATACCTTAAATGAAGACCATTCTTTCTCTGTACCCTTTTGGATTTTCTTATAAACCTCTTTAACTCTTTTAGTCCAAGGATTATCTATACCCTTGATTACTTTCTTTAAAGGTTTATAAGCTGAGTACATTAAGAGTGTCTCTACATTCCCATACATTTGAGTCGCAAATAGGTTGATTTGTACTGACTGGTCCGGCCCATACACATATTCGGCCATCCGTTGAATTAATAGGAAGTCGAATATTAACCTCTTTGTAATCTCTGATGCTCTGATTACCATTGTAATAACTGGGATGTCCTCTTGAAATCTCTTCGAAAAAGTTGCAGCAATTAAACATTGTTTACCGTTATCATGATGATTATTAAACATATATGTAACATTGTAATTCTGATTATACTTGTTCTTCAGGATTCTTAATTTGCTACGTAAGAGGTCTAACTTATTAAAATCAATATAATTATTCAATAAGCTCGTCCACTTAGTTTCTTTGTAATTAAAACACCTGCCATAATCAAAATCTGGGTCTACCCATGCTTTACGTATTTTTATAAACACATTGTATGCTACTGCAACTCCACTGTTTGCAGTAGCACCTTTATCAAAAAGAACGGGGTCTAATCTTAAGAAAGCCTCATTCAATTTCTCCCATGCATCTTGTGAAGTAGCAAACTCCAAAGAGTGGAGGGTCTCCTCCGTATTCGATTGAAGACCCTCTAATTTTCTATTCCATCCACTCATTAGTAATTTGTTTTTTGTCTCCAGAGGTTAAGTCTTTGTTTCTTAAAGAATAACCTGTAGATTGATTCATCTGAAAATCCTTGTAATCCCAAGAATCCCATATATAGGTAGAAAGCTTTTACCAAAGAATACTGAAAGTCTAATTCCTTAGTCATTACTTGGGTTTGTTTCCATGGTCTACACTTAAGAAGATTCCTTGCAATATTCAATTCATATACTACATTGAATAATAATACCTTCTCTTCTTCGTGAGATGCTTCACTTAAAGTATTAAACCCGGGAGTATAATCTTTTACTGATTCATGGTCTTCATCAATCATATTAAACCGATTAACTAAACCAATACTACCTTCGGTAACCATGGCTATACCCAGTGTAATTACGTCCTTCAATTCCTTTACTTTGAAGTCAGAGTAATCTACTACGTAAGACGTCCCCCAGGAGAAGATATCTTCTGGTAGTATATTTGCAAAGTGGAACAAAGTGAATAGGAATCCCAGAGCATCTCCCTGTTCTTCATTGGCATTCTGCAAATGGTTGAGTACCTGAGTATATTCATCCTCTGTTAACTGGTCAATATTCCATCCCCACTTGTGGCATATCTTTACTACCTCAGAGGTAGATTCATAACCCTCCATTAGTTCTTCGATAACCCGGGCAATAAAATCCTTAAGAACTACCTGATTTTGATGATTATTGATATCAACCGGGTAATCGGGTAGCTTTTCTATTTGCCGGTAGCCGTCTAATTGTTCTAACGAAAGAGAATACATTGCTTGTAAATACGTACCTACTTCTAAAGAAGGTACGATTTCCTTGATATTACGTATGTCCATTACTTACTTCCTGTTGAATTAAATCCACCTTCACCTCTTGTTCCCCACATTTGAGATTCAGAATAAAATTCTTCTGATTGAATCTCCTCGGGTTCTGTGAGATAGATTGGTACATGAATAAATTGGGTTGCTTTCTCATCCACCTTTAGAGTCTGTATTACTCGACTGAGATTGATTATACCAATATGAATCTCTCCTACATAAGGAGAATCTACAATCTCTGCAGTATACAGAAGACCTTTTTTAGAAGCAAGCCCAGACTTATTAGCTGCCATGAGCATAGACTCTTGAGGTTCGATAAGAGGTTTAATACCTGATGGGATAAGGATTCTCCCTCCCGGGTAGATTTGAATATCAGTTACGAAGTTGGTAGTTGTATTTACTCCCAATACAAAATCTGGGGTAAAATTATTTGGAGACTGGTTTGCCTCGATTTGAATCAATTGTTGAGGGTCCAAGTTTCTTGGGATATAGAAATCCAAACCTGCATCACCTGCATTACCTCTCGATGGAGTCTTTACGTCTCTTACTTTAATAAATCTGAATCTGTTCATAATATATTACATTGTTTTAAAAGTTGTCCAAAGGTTAATCCCCGTTGAGGAGTTACTCCGAGTGAATGACAGAACCTTTCTACGTCATATTCACCCTGCATAAACAAATCAGCAAGAACATCATCTTGCCGTACATAATAATTTGGGTTGTTAAGATATAACTTAAACATTGCCCATATCATTCTTAACTTATTGACCTTTCCCATTGCATTCTCTATAAAGTTCTCTAATACGTTTCTTAGGTACTTCGAATTTCTCAACTGTCTTTGAGATAATTTCTTTTCTGTCTTTCCCTTTCCGAATCAAGCCTCGGATGTATTTCTTGATACCAACCGTGTCTTCTAATACATCCAAATCTTTGTATTGATTCTTCTGTTCTAATTCTTTCCTTGTAATGTTCAAGTTCTGGGACATCTTGAATGCACACAGTTCTGAATCTCCGCATAATTTACATTCTTTAGTGGATAAATCATACCCAATACCAAAGCATGGGTCTCCATTACTTCCCAATTGAGAGATATCCAAGGGTGTTAGGATATCCTGCTTGGTTAAGTCAGGAAGCATTTGTTTTTTCTTTGCCATAATTAATCATCTATTTTTTTTTCTGTTAGTCTTATGACTGAATCTCCAATCTTCAATTCCGACTCATACAGTGGTAAGTAGGAATGTCCAATTGCATTAATAAATAGTTTCCTGATATCACCCAAGTGTTGTGAGTAACGAGAATCAGTATAAGTTAGTACTCTAACCTGTAGCCCTGAACAGAAAGATAAATCAAAATATACCTTGTATTCATTAGCCATTACCTGGATTGATTGTATATCTGATATCCATACCAGAGTAGTACAGTTAAAAACATGGAGAGGAGTTTGTTCCTCTCCGATTATCTTATCAATGAATTTCTTATATAACTTAGTAATCATAACTCTTAAGTGTTACATTTTGATATTTACAATGAGGACAAGTCCAATTTTTAGTATGCCAAGGACCTCTTAAATCCTTTATATCACTCTCATTGAATTTCTTCTTGCAATGATGACATTTGTATTTGTATACATCGTAATCATACTGAGATGAATAGAGATAAAGTATCCCGATTATCACTCCCAGTAATGTTAGTATTAGTAAGTATTCCATATCTTTTAATTTAATGATTAATGCCCTATGTCCCTCTATTAGATTAATTACTTCCTCCTACCGGAAAAAGTAATTATCCATAGTACTTAATAGAACAGATTAAGTAAGGTATTCTCATAAAGAATGAATAGGATGATTCTTCCATATCTTCTCTAACAGAATAACTTTCAATTCTTGTTTTTGATAATACTGCTTCCTATGTTTACCATGCCTATTAAGATAAGGACCTGGATAATGTAAGTCATCAAGATAAACCTTTTTCTTTGAGGAATCTGTTCTAACCAAACGACCAAGGAACTGAATAGATTTTTCTTGGCTATCCATACTGGCAGCATTAAGTAAATACCTAAGCTTAGGGAAGTTTTTACCTCGAGCAATGATTGTGGTTGATACTAAGATATCAATCTTACCTTCCCTAAAATCCTTCATTATTTGTTGTCTTATCTTTGAAGGAGTATCTACATGCACACAGGCAATATTATATTTGCTTCCTAGTTTCTTTTTAAAGTATTTGCATAAATTCTCACAGTGTGCAATAAATTTACATACTACGAGTGCAGGATATCTATCTTGTTTAAGATTCCATTTAAGTCGAGAATAAACCATTCTCTTTGCATACTTATTGAAGGTAATAGAATCATCATATACTTCCTTATAGGATACTTCTTCTGATTCCCAATTACCATACCAGGGTTTACTTGGTACCATCTTTACAATTGTATGAGTTGAATAACCTTTCTTGATAGAGTCCTTAAGTTTAAACTCTGCAAGTACTTTACCAAAGAATACTTCAAGATTCATATTCTTTACTTTGTCTTTTGCAAGCTTACTCATATAAATGGTACCAGATAATCCTATACGAACTCTGGTATTAAATAAACGAGTAAGTACATTTTGATATTGCTTACTACCTGCTTGGTCAGCCTCATCTACCAAAACCATATCTACCTTTGCTAATTCATTCTGATAGAATCTCATGTTACGAGAAATAGATTGAACCATGCCAATTGTAAAGTTACTCCAATTTAATACTTTACCTTGAACAAATGTAATCTGTTCTCCTGGTAGGTATTTCTTAAATTCATCTCTAGCTTGATTCAACCAGTCAGAGTCATTAGTTATTAGCAAAGTCTTTAACTGCTTCTTATAGGATAAATAAAGAGACGACATGATAAGAGTTTTACCTGCATTAACGGTGTAATCTAAAACCCCAATTTGAAAAGGTACTTTACCTACCTTATTATTGATTACTGCTTTAACAGCCTTTTCTTGTTCTGGTCTTAATTTATATTCTCCTATCTTCGTAACAACTTTACTGACTTTAGGTAAAGGTTGACGCATATCTACAACTTTAGGTTTAATTCCATACTCAATACACTTTTCATATACTGCCGGAAGAAAACCTATCTTAAACTCACCATGCTTGTTTATATAATGTATCTTACCATCCCAGTTCTGCATACCTCTTTGCCTTGTACGTAAGTAGAAAGCATTAGGATGTCTAACCGAAAATTCCTGGTAGAGTTTCTGTGCGAACTTAAGAGGTAAATCAAGTTCGCACATATTTCCGTTTTGTATTATTATCCTACTCATTTGATAATTACCGTTACACCTTTAGTAGCTTTATCCATTCCCATTGCTTCCTTGAGAAGTTTAATGTGATGTTCCTCATCAGCAACCAACTTATTCAATAAGTACATCACGTCATCATAATCTGCCCGGTCATTGTATAAAGCTACGTTATTCATAATCTTCTTGTAATGACCGATAGTTTCTATTTCTGAATCTAAGGCGATCTTCAAAGCACTCTCAGGAGAAAAACCTACCTCTACCTTTGGATAAATATCCATAACTGGATTCTCCTCGTATGGGTCTGCCTTCTGTAAGAAATCCGATAATTTATCGTAGTGTCTCATCTCTACTAAACCAATACCCAACATAAGTTCTGCAATAGGTTCGAACCTTGAAGACTGTTGAGTATACATTAGGATAGCACTAATCTCTGAGAAAGGTTTATCCTTCAGAGCATCCTTGAACATATTAACAATATCCTCTGGCCAAGGTTCAATGTCCTTGAAATCAGGATAATCTACTGACTGGTCCGAATACTTGAGGACATCAATAAAAGCATTAGCTGCATCCTCTACTCTGTTACCTAAAAATTTTAAAGCTTTCATAACGTTATGTTTTAATTATTAATCTTATCCCAGAGAGAGCCCTCAACTTGAGGTTCCTCTAAGGATTTTTTATTCTTATTTTTATATAAATACTTATTATACCTTTCTACTGCTTTATCAGTATATAATTGAGCAATATCGGGTAGACCATTACACCATGCTAAGGATTCAAACTGAGCATCTATGAAATCCTTATAATCCCAACCTTCTTCCTCTAGGAATGCTGCTACATAAGCGAAGTGAACATACTTCTCGGGATTCTTTTCATAGGATTCATATATACCAGTTGCCTTAGCAATCTTACTTACAAAGTAATCATGTACCTTAGCAGTGAGTTCTAAATCTGCTGACTGTAATTTAATCTCAGCTTCTGTTTGATTAGTAATGTTATCCTGCATGGATATTAACCTTTGCATAACATTACGATAATCTGTCATCCTCTTTAAACCAGTCTCAATGTATTTAATAAATCCTTCCCGAGTATCAAATTTAAAATCCTCACAAAAGGTATTACATATCTCAGCAAGCTTTTTACATAAAGCCCATTCCCTTGTATTACTTTCGTTTATTTTACGAACTCCTCTATGCTTAAGCTTTATACGAGTAGCATATAATATATCGGCAACAAGGGAAGCATTACCCTTAGATGCTAGTAATATATTAGTTACTTTCTTAGTTGTCCCTTTATTAGAAACAACCACTGCTCTAGTATTTATTGCCTCTTTTCGTGCAATAACAAAAAAAGCCTCAACTGGGAAGTTATCTACCTCTAAGGTATTTAATATTTCCTCAAATTGAGACTTAGTAATGTGAATACTGGGTTCTCTCATTTTACTCTATTACAAACTAAAACACCATTAATACAACCCTCGTTATTATCTATTGGGCATTTCTTCCCATAAAGGTTTTTAGTGGGAGAACCAAATGATACATAATATGAACCTCTATTGGTACCTACATACCAAGTAACATTTTCGGGTAAGTTTAAAGTATAATCCCTAACTTTACCATCAACCATCTCACATCTGAAAACCATATTCTTCCTTGGTTGGGGTTTTTCAAACCAACTTACAACTGGGAAGAAATATCCCATAATTAAAAGAGCAGCCAAAACTATTGAAGTCTTAACTACATAATCGATTATCTTCATCATATCATTAATATTTTAAGTTATATAATATAATAGGTAATCCTTACTCCAAAGAGTTTCGGATTTGAATTCTATGAATAAAGTTATAAAGCGTTTTACGTGATACCTTTAACCTTTTACTAATATACATTCTACTTTTACCTAAATCAATTAGCCTTTCTAACCTTCTCTGTTTCCTATCTGAAATCTTAAAATTTTCCCAGTTAGGATTTTGTATAGTTTTGAAAGACCTCCTTCTCTGTTCAAAAATCATCTGTTGTATATTCATACTATGTGTACCCCACTGAAGATTCTTATAATTATTGTTCAAAGGGTTATTATCTAGATGCATTACCTCTTTAAACTTAGAAGGATTAGGATTATATACATAGACTAGAGCTACTAACCTACTAATACTCAGAGTATAACCAACACGGCCTTTATAAAGTCTTACTTTAACTCTACTCTTTTTCGAAAGTTTTAGTTTACGCCATTTACCAAACTTATTGGGAGATCTTTCTATACGTCTTGAATATAGTTCTCCGTCTTTTGTAATATGGTAACCTATAAAACCAGGTATATTGTCTTCTATCATAATGAATTTTTAAGTTTAATTAATCCTTGATAGGTAGCATATCTAGTTTCGTAAACTTTTTTAAGAACTGCTTTCCTACCTAAATCATTTACATCTCGATTATCATCAAAAAGAACCAATTTTACTTTCTTGTATTGTATAAGTTTCAATGCCAATTCTATAGCATATTTTTGAGCATCAAAATCTAGTAGGATTATGTATCTTTGACAAGGAGCCTTTATTAACTCGTTTAACTGATATTTAGATACAACTTTACCCATTGTGGCAATTCCTCTATCTCCAATAGTAAGGGCATTGAGTGCACCTTCACAGATGTATACCGACCTATACATCTCCAACGCATCATAATTAAATATGATAAATTCTTTGCCAACTCCTGTGATATCTTTGTTAGGGTTGTTATACCGAGGACCTTGCCCGATAACATTTCTCGCGTTATAATATCTAAGTTGTCCTCTGTAATAAAAGGGTATAATGAGGTACCCAAAGTAAGCCCCCTTTGTCGCATAGCCAATTCCATGCTTAGACAACTCAGAGATGACAAAGCCACGGCTCTTGACATATCCTCTAATGCTTTTTGCAACTTGTGACTGGCCAAGGTTAAGGATTCTGAATCCTTCGGGTAGATACAAAGGCTTAGCTTCTGCAAGTTCAACCTTTTCTTCGTGAAATTCAAGCTCATCAAATTTTCCACTATTTAAGAAATTAATTAGTTCATGGTATGTATCGAATCCTTCTATATCCATAACCAATTGAGAAGGATTCGGATGTTCATTACATCTAAAGCAATTGGTTCTATACATTGATAAGTTAACTCCCATTTTTAATTCCCTATGACAGTATGGGCATACTGGGAGTTTCATCCAGCCATGTTTATAATCAAATGCTCCAAGTCTTTTAATAAAGTAAGTCTTAAGTCTAGACTTAAACTGATTTGTTATTTTCATGGTTTCTAATTGCTTTACGAATTACCTTTCGGATTCTTTTCAAATCCTCAACGTCTAAGTTACTGATAGAAGTTGTTTGCCAACCATTATGAGATATTTCTAAAGCTAATCCATCAGTCCATCTGTCTTTTACTACTTCTACATTTTTAGTTCTCATTCCTCTTTTTCTTTTTACCACAGATTCTACAATAGGTTCTCGTACAATACTTATTATAATACTGAGCCCTCTTTCTACCTCCTTTGTGTGAAAATATAGCTCTTCGAGGTTTCTGTCGGGTTTCCCACCAATGCTCGGTTACCCAATCATGAATACCGAGTTTGCATTTATATATCTCCAGTTGTCCTTTCTCTTTTCTTGGAATCAGCATCAGGATTACCTTTCTTAAAAGATTCTTCAAGTTTCTTACCATATACTTCATCATAATTCTTTCTTTGTTCTTTAGTAAACTCTGTACATCTTTGCCTTTCTACATCACACCTAAATAAGGCTCTACCAGAAGGAAGACCATCCCTTTGTACTACAATCTCTGAACGAAGGATATTATCTTTCTCTTCTTGCTCTGTACTGTTAAGACCCATAATGAATTGAGCATTACGTACAATGGCAATAGAACCAGATATATCGTTCTCATCATATTTAGTTGCTTGGTGTTTCTTACCTTCACGAGTAATATGATGAGCAGTCCATACAACATCTAAATGCAAATCCTCAGCAAGATTCTGTAAGTCAATATATACATTTGAGATTCTATCAAAATCCTCTTTATCCTTTGCAATAGAAGCAAGCTTCCCTGCATAGTCAACCATCAATACCTTAATATCAATCCCTTGGCTCCTAAGAGTAAGTATCTTCTCCCTTATATAATTGCAGTCAGTAATTAATGCAGGTACTCTTTCAACGATTAATTCAACTCCAAACCTTGCAAGTTTTCTTAAATGCTTAGCCTCGAGTTTATCATAATCTCCAGTATATAATTCCTTCTTAGTTTTATTGATACTGGATTGAATGAAACGGTCCATGATTTGTTCTTGACCATTTTCTGTATCCACATAATAAACTGACTTCTTCATTCTAAGGTAACCTCTTGCAAGGTTAACCATGAAGAATGTTTTCTTTGCTTTAGGTTTATCCAAGATTACATTGATTGATGCACCTGGGAATCCTCCCGCATTGGTTAAATCGTTTAGTTGCCTAAATGGGCATGGTACTACTGAGGGTTCTGCCTGCCTTTTAAATTGACGTTCAGTAACATCTCGAATCATGAATAAAGGTTCATCCTCCTGTTTGGGTCTACTTCTTTGTAAAACCTTCTCTACCTTTCTAGAATATTCTTCGTACTGTTCAAAGTTATCTAAGTCGAATGAATCATTTAAGTTCTTCATTTCAACATAAGTAGAGAACTGATAGATTTTCTCTTTAATATATTCTGAATCAGATAATTGAATTGAATAAAGATTTTTGATAACCTTCTCGATGTTTGGGATATCATCCTTAGTAACCAGGTCAACATAGTTTTTAGATTCTAGCATTTCTCTGAGTACTTGTTTAAGGACATTCTGTGAGGGTATCTTTCTTTGCTTCTTGAAGTATTTAAGTATACCCTCACAAATTAAGGAATGTTCGATAAGTACTAAGTAGCTTGGTTTTATTCTGCTTAGTACTAAACCTCCTTCCTTATCTTGAATAATGAACCTGAGAATCTCTAACTGAAAGTCAGGTGCAAAACTAAATTTAATTTTATTCTTTTTCATACATTATTATATTGCAATATTATATACTAATAGATTTTGATAGTCCTCATGTAGTTCTGAACTCATGTCCACAATATCTAGTCTTCTTATCCTCAGCCGTTCGGTGAAATTTTTTGATATTCTTATATTATATAAAATATATTTATTATATTTGCATAACGAAATACTTAAAGAATATGAGGAAATGTAATGGAAACAATGGTTCAGAGCTTCATAGATTAAAACCCATGCAGGATTATGATGAAGCAATGTTTAATCGGTTATACAAAGTTTGTAAGCCAGTTATTCGGAACCTTACCAAACAGATTGATTACAAAAGGTTTAACCTTACGCCAGATATAATATCTTCTTATTTCTGGGATAAAATGTTATTTGTTTTTAATAAGTACTACGGTACTTGTAGTGAAGAACATCTTAAAGCAAGAATCCTTTCTTCTCTTGCTACATTTAAGAATAAGCTTCTTCGATTTGCCTATGGAGAGATTGCAGAATACAATCAGAACCTATTTAAACTTGAAGACTTATTTGATAATGATAAAGAGTTAGAAGATGACGATGAAGAGGTTAAGGCTAAGGAAGAAATGCTTGAATTATTATATAAGTATATGAAAGAGAAATTATCTCCAGATGCTTATATGGTATTTGAAGTATTACTTACTCCACCTCCTTATATTAAAGAACGAATTAAAGATGGAGAAAGAATCACCAATATAATGCTGGTTGAGTTCTTTGATATGCCTAGAACTAAGAAGTCGGTTAAATACATAGGAGAACTCAAACAAGATATCTTATATTGGGAAGAGAAAGCTAAAGAAGAACTTCACTACTAAACACAAAAGAAAAGGGGCGTTTCCCAACGTCCCTCTCCTATAATCCATAAATTAAAAGTTCTTTGTCAACAATATAAGTAGTTAAGACATAATATTATAGTTTTATAATGTATGCCAGTACGTAGTAAGGTGGCCTATTTTCGTGAGGTTGACCTCCACCTGCAGCCCTGGTATCATGGTCCCATAGGCATACATAAGAATTATCTCTATCAGTTTTATTACTACCAGAAAGGTTATTACCAATCCATTGAGTACCATTAGCTCCCACCAAATCTGAATGAGCCTCGATAAAGTAAGCATCTGCGAAATTGTGAACGTGAGATGGAATCTCTTGAGTTGAAAGAATTACTTTCTCTTGGCCACCAGTATTACCAATCAAATTATAATCTTCATTACCGGATGACCAACCTACAATGAATTTACCTGATAAGTCTGGTGTCTGTAAGTCTTCTACAATCTGACCATTACATAAAGCCCAGCCTTCTGGTACGGAAACTCCATTCCACATGGCAATTAGTCCTCTTGGTATATTAGCTCCTGCCATACCACCAAGCTTTTCATCAATGTAAGCCTTGATATCAAAGTTTGGGAATCCTTGCAATAGTCGTAAGAGAGTTTCTATATTGGCTTGTTGCATTCCATGGATAGCAGTATTATATTCTACTGGTTGGGGAAACTTCCCTGCATAGGGAACAATAGAATATTTCTCTACTGTGTTATCCATTGAGTTGGTACCTTGCCCATATATACCAATTAATACCATTGAGGATTTGTCTACCAAACCTTGAGATACTGAAGCCATAGCTCTATTCACTAGAGACTCATATGATAATTCATTATCTTCTAATACATTTGTTTTTGACAGGTTTCTAGAATCCTTGGGTGTTGGGTATAATGGGTCTACTGATTTCTTGTACAGAGAATAGAACGAATTGGATTCATTCCAGAAAGCTCTGAACTGTACTGGGTTCTGTACAGGCTCTTCCAAAGGTGTATGGTAAGCAAATACAATCACATCCTCATTAGAACCCTTTGAGCCTTCAATATTAGGTATACTAATATTAGCACTATCAGAAATATAGATTGTACCATCCCTTGCTATACAACCAAAATTTGTATCTGGTCCTTCACCAGAATCTGCAGCTTTAGTCATATACCTTGAAAGGATTCTATCCTTTATTGCTTGATATGCAGGAGAAGTAGGTTCTCCATTAGGCAAGAGAGTGATTGCATTATTTACAATCGTTGCAGAACCAAATCCACAAAATGGGCCAATGCCTACTGGTGCAGCTATAGCTTCAGCTGCATCCTTAGACTTTATTATACCTTCATAATCAAAATAGGTTTTCATAATGTATCTTCGTTATTGTTATTACTCTTATATTCTTTCGATTGGTTTTTCATATCTTGGAAAGCCTCTCCTACAGCCTTGAACTTGAAGGTTATCAATTTCCAAAAGATAGACCAGATACTGTACTTCTTTTCTACACCATGTAAAGTACAGATATGATTATAAATACTATCTATTTCAAAACAGTAACATAATACCATTACCGTTATAGATACTGTTATTGGATTTAATCCGTAAGGTTCTCCGATGGCTTTACCTATTACGGCACCCAGTAAGATGTAACACAGGTAATCAATGATTTTATTAAGAGTTCTTCTCCCGGCTCTAGATTTTCTTATTTCAATCTTCTTTGCCCTACTTGCAGATATCCCAAACCAAAAATCTGTAAGTATTAGTACAAAGGCTAATAAAATCATCCACCTCAAATTAAAGATAATGGCATAACATTCAGAAGTGAATCCAATGATACCAGTTTTAAATAGTGTGTTAAAAGAGCTGCTTTCCATTTTGTTTATTCTATTTTAAGTGACCATTCTGTTCCTTCCGGAACTAATATATTAATACCTTGTTCCGAAATATCATTGGATTCCCAAGTAAGTTCTGTCTTATCAACTACATCCAACAGATTTACAATGAATACTGCTTTAACTGCAGGATTAGCTTTCACATAGAAAGTATGTTTACCTGGCAGATTAGTGAAGAATTGATAAGGGCTTGGATGAACTACATCTGGAGCTGTCTCATATACAATATCTGAAACTTCTCCAGTATCTGAAGTACAGGTTACGATAGTAGATACTTCTTGTACATCTTTGCTTAGTTCTGCACTTACTGGATTACAAGTTAAAATATACTTAGGTATAACATCCTTAATCGTAAGGCTTACTACTGAACCTTGATAATAAAACTCATAATTACCTACTTTATCGAAAGTGATAAGAGTGTTCGAATTGTATTTCTCAGATGAACCCTCTAAGTCAATCCCAGTTATCATATTACCACCATCTCCCCAACGTAGGTAGAATTGGCAATTCTTGGATTTGGTTAATTGATAGCCTGCCTTGATATACTTTCCTGCATCTGCTTCAGCTTCAGAGTAAGGTTCTAATTCATACCAATTCTCATCCTCTTCATTCAAAGGTTCTAACCACAAGTAGGATTGAGGAGTAGGTATATAAGCAAGTACTTCTACTTCTACAGACTTACTAGCATCACCCACCGATTCAAATTTATAACTTCCAGCCTCATTAAATTGGTATTCTGTACTTCTACCATAGTAGAAATCAGGACCAACTACATAGCGATTAGTTAATTCTAAAGTACCAAGTTTTACCCAAGTACCTTGGGTATTCTTTTTGTAAACGGTCACCTCGGTATCAAAATAACTACCTAAGTTTGCACTTTCGAAAGTAGAATAATAAATACCCGATGTAACCCAAAGATTAACTGATGCAGAACCTTGAGCATTTAGGTTTAATCGTTTGTTTGATACGCCTATATCGTAGTTAATCGTATAACCTAATCTGTAAGCTACTACTGTACCATAATTACTAGCATTACCTGAGTCATCTTTAGTACATCTAAATTGGAATGTACCAGTAGTAGTTGGTGCCCATCTTTGACCATTACGAACTAAAATACCTGGGTCTGAAATACATACGGCAATAAGTTGACTTGTATCTTCGTTAGGATCTGAAGAACGAATAGTTATCAAAGACTTTTCACCGTTGGTAAGATTTATATTCCGAGGTTCACAGAATACCGTATAGTTAGTAGCAATTGCCGTTACCTTTAGAGTAACCTTCTTTGCAGGAAAGTCTGCAATAACCCATTCGTAAGTACCTGCAGAAGTTATTTCCCAAACAGAACCAGAATCTTTAGTTTCATAGGTATTAAGTAACTGTACGGATACAGGTTTAATATTTCCCTGATAATTCATATTTGCAGTTACCCTTACTTTGATTACTGGATTAGTACCTGTAATTACTAAATTATCTGGGTCTGTTCCTCCTTCTACCAAGTCGGCATATATGTGATAAGATTTAGTGTAATATTCTAAACCTATATCTACATAGGTAGTTACTGAAGTATCTCCTACACTTCGAAAGTAATATCTTTGGTCACCCTTTCTTGCATAGAAAATAGAACCGCTTTCATATTTCTTTGAGCTCCACTTATTCTCAGAGGGGTCATATCCAGTTACCCGATATCTTAAATCGGCATCATCGTAATCAGAAGTAACGGTTACTCTAATGGGTACTTCTGTTATATGTCCTGTTACAATCTTTGCAGGACTGATAAGAGGTTCAGCTACAATTTTATAATTGTAAGCCAAATCAAATCCATAAGCAATCTTCCCAGATACATTGTATGGTAAGAATCTATCGAATAACTTATCAATTGATTGTTTGAAAGCTTTGAACTCTGGAGTGGGGGAAGTAAACCCATGACCGCTTATAGAAATACCTACCTCTATACATTGAGCACAACCATAAATCTTATCATAGTTGTATTTGTCGTACTGAGAATAATCGGTATCATATAAGGGGTCTACCTTTTCCCATTTATCCATCTCTCCATCGGTTGGGTCTGTAATTGTACAGGTTAGCCCATACATATTAAAAAGAATTTCGAAGAACTTTCTTGAGCCACGAATCTTAAGTAATGAGATTGAATACTTTAAGATAGTTCGAATCTGTTCATCACTTAAGTTGGGAACTCCCTTGTGTTCTCCGGTTCTAGCAAATGGTAATGCTCCCAAGAACTCCCAGAGGTAGTTTAAATACCTCTGCTGAGTTTTATCGATATCGATTATATCTAGAATATTATCAATATCTTTAGTTATATCTTCTTGGAAATAGTTACCACAAATTTCTAGAAATCTTTCTAATATGCCCTTACCGTCGACTTTATAAGTATCTTGCTCTTTAAATTCGAAAGGTAAGAAATCAATTAGGTTTTTAAGATTTGTCATACGATTTCATTTACTTTAAGTGTTAACTGACTTGAGTCTTCGAATACCGGAATATTATAACCTGGGTCTGTATAATCCTTGTTAGGTTCTGCAATGGTTATGGTATATCTAAATCCGGATTGATAACCATTGTTCTGGATATCCAAGGCAAATACAAATCCATTTATAGTATCTCTAATCTGTGTAGTCTTACCCACTTGGCCATCATAAGAAAAGCCTCCCTTAACTGAACGTACTGTAAACTGAGTACCTGAAGAGAAAGAGATAAAGTAAGACATACTACCATTAGCCTCGTCTAATTGGAATTGACCAAGGATTAATTCCTTGTTACCATATACGGTAGTAGGCCATGGTTTAGTATAGAACTTCTTCAAGTGTAAATAATCTACTGATTCAAGGTTATCTATGAGTGCATAGATATCAGAGATTCTTACGCTGCCACCAATGTCTGAGTTCTCCGGAGAATAAGCATTAAATAATGCACTAAGAATCTGTGATTGTATTTCTGAAGTTTTATAAGACTTCTTCCCAGTAACTTCTACATCCAAGATAATATTTACTTTACCTGCAGACTTAACGGTTAACCAAGTAGTAAGTGGTGAGTTCTGATGTAATACATCATATACTTTTTGAATAAGGTTAGAGTCAGCAGTAGCACCATTATCAGGAGATATATAAACGATTAGTTTTCTACCACATTCGTATTCTGCCTTTGCCTTACTAACCCCATCAACCAGTTTAGCTAAGTCTATGAAGTCCTGTTTGGTAATAGCTACTCCCATAGTCTTTACACTCAAAGGTATGTGTTCCTTGAGCATACTAAAATTCTCATAGGATGAACCTCCACCTGCAGCATAAGTATTAGATACTGTAGCATCAGTAACTGATGAAGATATAACTGTTGGTACAGAAGTAATCATACCAGATTTTACATTACCATTGATACCAGTAGTAAGGTAGAACTTAACCTCGGATATCTTAGCATTAGCTGCTGGCTTCTGCCCATATTTACCATCACCAAATAAGATATAAGGGTTTAAAGCTTCATCCATGGTAACCATGAAATGTTTATCGGTTGGTTTTGAGTAAGCAAAGGTGTTTACCAATACCCAAGATTCTCCACTAATCTTCATACTCATAGTTCCATGTTCGTAATACTTACCATTAGGTAGTGTACCAAGAGTAATAGTTACCCTTTCATCTGAAGGTATAACCATACCATTTATCTGGCTTTCCGTATATAATTCGTGTTGTACAACTGGAACTTTACAAGTAGTTACATTAGCATACCAAGTTACGTCTCTAGATGATAGCCATTTGTTACCATTAGAGTCTGTGAATAAAGTTCCAGAAGGTATAGTTAACTTAGCACCAATAGAATCTCCAGATACATCTCGAGATACTACCAAATCTACTGATGCTGCAATAGCACCTCTTGCATGATAATCTACCAAAGCACCATGCTTAACTACTGAACTGTATTTACGAGCAGTAGGCAAGAATGATTCCCTTGCCATATTATCAATGTAGTAGTGAAGAACTTCGGCAATTGCCGCAAATAATGAAAGGATAATGATTAAGATATTTCCTTCCGAGTAATCAGTTACGAGTACATTGCCATCTTTGTCTTTGATATTCGTAAGTGATTCTATCAGCTTGGCCTTAATCTGTTGGTAAGACCTCTGATAAGGGTTGAGCCATTTATTAGTGATTCCCATATTAATAAGAGTTTAATGAATTTTCATTTTTATCGTAGGTCAGGTACAGGTACTGACTAGTAGAAGTTTCATTAACTACATAATGAACTTCTATGTTTATTTTAGCACCTCGTCTAGAAACGGTAATACCTTTAAAGGTAATCCTTTGTTCCCATGCACCAATTGAGCTTTTAATAAACTCTTTAATAATAAAACTTAGGGCTTGTGTATTTGGCTCCTCTATACATTCCCATAGGCGATTCCCAAAGTTTTCCTGTCGAAATCGTTGTCCTATTAAATAATACATTATAGAGCTTATATTATTTCTTACCAAAGCCATATCACCATTAACGGGATACCAACCGGTTTCACCCTTTTCATTTCTCGTAAGTTGAATAGGGAATATCATACCCTTTCCAACGATGTTAGTAAGATAGTTATCCATTAGTGTATACATTTAGTGTCCTCATAATCTTCTTGTTTGAAAGTAGAGAACGGTTGACTTGCTTGAGTTACAGTAGGACCTGAAGAACCTGGTCCAGTAGTTACACCAGAGTGTACATGAGAATTGAATAGAGCTCTTAGAGTTTCCAGTTCTTTAATGGTATTATTGAGTTTCTCGGTTAGTTCTTTAATATTAACTACTCCTTGATTCTCCCCCTTATTTAAGATTACTGTATCTCCAGAACCTACGCTTACATCACCTTGTGCTTGAATAGAAATGTTCCCTCTAGCAGCAAGGCCTACATCACCATTTATATAAACAGTTAGCTTTCCATTATCATCATCTAGTACCATTAAATTTCCTTCTGGAGTAATGATTCCCATTTTATTGGGACCATCCAAGGGGTCTGGTACTTGTTGTAATCCCCAACCATGATATTCCCATAGAGGTTTAGTTGGGTCTCCAAATTCGAATGTAACAAATACTATATCTCCAACTTTAGGAGCTAAGTACTTGAATCCGTTATTGATAGAACCATGTTGGCCTTTAGGAAAAGCCCATGTAATGATTCCACCCATGACTTCAGGACAGCATACTTTAATACGGTTCATATGTTTCTCCGTATCATTATTATCTACCACTATGCCACGGTAGATAGAGTAGTATCTACCTAAACCTTCGATACCCTCTTCTGTTAGTAATCTAGCTGTTGAGTACATTATTTCTTGTTGGATTTATATCGTTCATAAGCTTTCATTGCCCAATTAAACTCATCGAAGTTATACCTTTCTTTCATAGAAGGAGTAACCTTTGATTGGTCTGCCTTTATGACATTAGTTTTACCATAGAGTGCAGTACCGTTGGAAGTTACTACTGTGCCTTCTGTACGAACGGTACCTGCAGCAAGAGCTTTTGGGTCTTTAGCATTTATCTCGTCATAATAGAACTTATTCTGTAAGAACTCTCCTGCACCTTTCTTATCAATAATTCTACCCTTATCATCCATAAACCTTTCTACAAAGTATACTACTTCATTATAGGTAAAATCATGTACAATATCAGAAGCATTAGCAGTATTCTTTTTGTTCTTACCAAAATCAGTTTTAGCAGAATCCTTAGCATCATTACTTACAATATCCTGAGTACTAAGTTGAGTCATAGATGTAGTTTGTCCATCTCTTGCATTGTTCTTAATCAAATCAAGAGTACAAAGATAACCTTGACCAGCATCCATTGAATGTTGTACAGATTTAATATACCAAAAACCTGACCACCTTTTTCCAACATTATCCAAGTATATTACTTGAGAAGATTGTAATGAAGGTCTACCGACTACAGTCATCTGACATACTAATTTTCTTTCGGATATCTTAAGGCCACCATTAGCATTAGCATTCATTGCCCAAGTAACCTTATCTGCTCCACCATATCGGCCAAAAAGATTATGATACAATTTATAAATGGGTACTAAGAAAGGTACCTTCTTCATTCTTCGTATCTTAACCCTGGCTTTAACCTTTCTAGTCATCGTAGGAGTAGTAACTCCATCACCAGAGTATTTTAATTCATAGGTATCTGGGTATACCATAATACAGGGGTCTTTTTCTAAAGCAGATATACCTCTCTGAGATTGCTCATTAGCTGAAGCAATCCTATATTTATTACCCTGAGTATCTCTAAGATCAATCATATAAAGAGGTGTCATACCTTCTGGGTCATATTCTCTTGGGTCTACCCATTCTTCTGCAAGGTATTCCATTTTGTATTCTCCAGTAAATAAGTATCTTTCGTTTTCTAGTAATTGCCTAAGATTACTTTCTAACTCTTTACCGTTCTTTGAGTTCTTTAAGATTTCCTGGATAACCCTTTTCTTATCGTTCGGTAGATTATTTACAGCAGTATTAATTGCCTCACGATATTGCTCAGTACTTAAGTTATCCAATGCTTCTTGTTTACCTGCATTATATGCAACGTAAGGTTTCTGAGAACCGTACTCTTTTATTGCAGAACTAGATTTTTTTACTTTAGCTTCATACTGTTTATGACTAGCTATTATTTCTGGAGATACAGTAATGGGATGAGGATGTCCTAACCCAAAATTCTGTCCAGTTCTATAATCCCATGAAGGTACTACTTCGGTATTATCTTGGGGAGATTTAAGGGGTTTGAATAAAGATATTTCTTCTTTCTCTCTTTCAGGTTCTGTAGTATCCGTAGAACCTACAACTAAACCCTTATCTTCTGGGTCTATTGTTTGAGTTAATTGAGCTTTTACCCTTTTAGTTATCTTTTGCATAGTGAAAGATACTCTAAGTACCTCACCATTTTCTTGTTGGTATATGTAAGTATATTCGGGTTCTTGAGTAAACTTACGATTGTGTATGTATATTACACCATCCCTAGAATCAATATACCAAGGACCATTTGCATACCCTTTCATCTTTTGTTCTAATTGAACCAAGATGTTATTCCCTATTAACCCTAAGTCACTATCTATCAGAGACTTTAAATCACTTGGCATAGCTACTTGAGCTACTCCACTAAACCTGTTAGCGTAAAGTATCTTTCCAGTAGTATTTCGACTTTGTTCTGTCGGGACCTGTAGTGACTCGTAAACTTTATTACTTATTACTTGTTTATCCATTACTGAAATATTTCTATGATTACGCCTATGTCATTGTTACAGCCATTATCCAAAAAGTTGGATAAGCTGTATTCCGATAAATCTGAATGAGTGTAAGGTGGTTGGAATCTTAAATCTCCAACTGTATCTATACACTTAATCGTCACATGAGTGCCAGTGGAATCGAATACACAATCCAAATCTCTAACCTTAATACTGCGTACTGGGCTAGAGATAAATTGACCATCAGGGTATATGTATCCCCACTGAAGATAAATAATCGAGCTTTCCTGGAGGTCTTCGATATCTACCGTATCTGGGTCTCCAGTATCAAATGTAATGGTAGCTAAGTTCTCTTTCTCCTCATCATATTTGTAGCTCCAATTACTTATATAAGCGCCAAGAGGTATGCCAGTAATGGGATTCATTATAGGCATACCTCCAGAATTGAACAGAGCCATATAAGGTGTTGCTGTTCCATTATAAAGTATTGGTTGGTTAGGTTTTCTAATTTCAGCCATACATTGGTATTCTTAAAATTTGATAAGGTTCTAATTCTTGAAAAGGGTTCAAGATATTATTAGCTTCGGCAATCAAATACCACTTACCAGAATCACCATAATAACGATAGGCAATATTCTGTATAGTTTCTCCATCCAATACAGTATGTTGTTTATCGTTATCAGTGTAAGGAACGTTTAGGGGAGTTACCTCTAATGAATAATCTCCTTCATCATACTTAAGAGCAATAGCTCCATCATAAGGACTTGCTCCTGTCATGTATTGATTTAAGTCTATCATATCTGTATCCCTTTCGTATTCTTTAAGTCTTCTTCAGTTACAATATCCTGATAAGATAAGTTATAAGCACTTACTCTTTTGAAGATTAATTCCTGAGTTGCAGCTGCAGGCAATAACTTTAAATCCTCAATTGTACATGACTTACCTGCTACTCTAGTCCTTGAGGCATTCCTAAAGTTATTCAAAGTATAGGTAGCAGATGTAAGAATGTATTGATGATTATCAAATATACCAGAACTACCCCATTCGATTTTTAGAATCGGAGGGCTTGCCTGATAAGCATTTGCCTTAGTCCACATTTCCAATAATCGGCATTTAGTAATTACCTCTTTTGGATTATCTGGGTCATTACAAAACCAAGATACATTGAATTGAATTATGTCCTCACTACCAGTAAAGTGATACATAGGAGTATTACGTCCCATAGATTTAATCGTTGCCCAAGTAGTTTCTCCTCTAAAATCAATTGATGGTGGTCTATTCTGAAGAGTGATATATTGATAGGGGCTAGCAGTAAGATTATAAATCACTACTTGATTCATACTTCTTACCTCAGGCATTACCAAGAAAAGTTCTTTATTCTTTGTAACACTCTGACCTTTAGCTGGGTCCATTTCTTCATATCCGAATGGAACTCCACCTTCTACTTGATACTTTAATTCCATCCGATACTGAGCCTGAATCCTTTGGTTTAGCTTAGGATTCTTTGAAGTAGCTCTGGGTCCGAAGGGATTATTTGGGTCATAGATTTTACCCTTATCTGCAGTATCCTTAGGCAAGGTAGAAGTTGCTCTATTGAGATAAATCCTTGCTCTCCAAAGTTTATTCAGAGGACCAGTAAGAACTCCTGCAGAATCCCTGGTGAGGTCATTGTATTTTTCAACAACCCCACCTGCTATTTGATTTAATATTCTTGCCATGATTGTTTAGTTTAATCCTAAAGATATACCAGTAAAATCTTGTTGACCACCAGGAGCAAAGTCTCCAGCTTCGTTTCCATCTACTGATATATTAATTCTTGAATCCTTAAACCCATCTCTGATTGCACCTCTAACCGCATCAATGAATGCCTGTTGGTTTCTATCTTGAATAGAAGCTTTGGTTTCTTCCGAGTTTAGAGCAGCAGTGTTATTATCCACCGAATTAGTAAGACCTCCTATTACTTCTATCAATGCAGGGATAGCTATAGAAGCTAGTAGTCCCCAAGGCCCACCTAAGAATCCTAAAAGTCTACCACCAAGTAATCTAGCACCAAATCCCATAGCACCTTTCTTAGCAATCTGTTGGCCTGCAGTTTTAGTTATATTAGAACCTACTGCTGCACCAACACCTGCTCCTGCAAGTGTACTCATTGAAGTAAATCTTCCTCTTGCATCTCTTGCTACTACAGTACCTTTCTTGGTTTTACCTATAGCACCTCCCATGGGCAATGCAAAGAATTTACCTGGAGCCATTTGCATAGCAGTCATCCTCATCATCATTGCAGAGATATTTCTCATATGACCTTCAAGGATAGTAGCTTGAACATTAGTTCTTACCATACCTTCTGCCATACCATTAGTCTCGGTAGTAGCTAAAGCTTGGAAAGTACCAATCATTTTGATTGTACCTTGAATAAATTTGAAGCCTTGATATAAAGTACCTACTACTGCTCCAGTTGCAACTACCTTTACCAAGAACTTACCTGCCCAAGTTTCTTGTATACTGTTAATAATCTTTAGGATACCAGAACCCAATTTAAGTACTGGGCTAAAGACTTCAGCAAGTGTAGAACCTGCAGTTACAATAAAGTTCTCCCAGTTTGATTTAAACTGTTCGATAATACCAGCAGGAGTTTGTAATCTCTCTTGAGTTAAATTTTCTACTGTACCGTTTGCACCTGCAACCTTATCCATAAGTTCTGTAAGCTTATTAACTCCAGTCCAGTAATCCTGAAGTAAAGCTGAGGCAGCTCTTGTACCACGAACTCCAAAGATATTGAACAAAGCAGAGGAGATATCTATTCCTCGTTTACCTCTAAGTTTATCTCCCAGGATAGATATAATCTTATCTAATCTCAAAAGATTACCAGAGGCATCTACTAGAGAAGCTGGGTCTATACCTAAAGATTTTAGCATCTCACCACCTCCCTTTTTCTGCCCGGTTACGGAAAGGGTTAAATAACGCATCATATTTGCTAATGCAGTACCTGCTGATGAAGCTTGTATACCTTGATTACCAAGTACTCCAATGGCTGCAGCTGCATCACCCATACTGATTTTAGCATTTCGAAATTCTGCTCCTGAATATTGGAAAGATTGGGCAAGGTCTGTTAGAGAAATATTTGCAGAGGTTACTGCAGTTGCCAATTGGTCTACTACTTGAGTAGCATTCTGTGAAGGTATATTAAAGGTCTGCATGATGTTAGTCATCAAGTCAGCAACTCCACCTTTCCCTCCAAGAGGCATACTAAAGATAGAAGCTAGCTTAGCTGCAGGGCCAATCATTCTTTCGATTTGCTCTACATTGTTACCAGCCATTGCCAAGTACCTTTCGCCTGATGCAATATCTGCAGCAGTAAGAGGAGTTACCTCATTGACTTCTTTGGCTACTTGCATTAGCCTTGCCTGTTGAGCAGCATTAGCTCCAGACATTTTAGAAGCTAAGAATACTTGGTCGTATACTCCTGCAGAATATTGGTAGGCCCTTGCCATACCTCCAACCAATTCTTTTCCAAACTCAAAAGCATTAGAAGTTGACATTTGAATACCTCGATTCCAGGTATTCATATCGTTCATCATTGTTCTAAATGAGTTCGATATTCTGCCAGCCTCATTAGAGAATCGGTCTCTTAATACCATTGCAACACCGACCTCGACTAAGCTTCTTCTGTCTATCATTTTCTAGTTTTCTTTTTTAAGTTTTCATAATACTCATCGGCTATATCCTTAAATCTTTTCCTTTCTCGATACGGAAGACGCAAAAAGCTGAGATAGTCAATGGCTACCTCAGCTCTACATATATAAGTGAATGTACCTGGGTGGTCTACGCTTCCGTCAGGTAGAAAAAAGTCGGTGAAAGCATTATAGGATATTTATCAATTCTTCCAGGTATACTTGGATGTTCTACATCGGTGTTACCATCGAAGACTGGGTCATATTCAAATATTGTTTTACGAATCTCTGCAATGTCTCTTACTGAGAATAAATGGAAGCTTTCTACCTTTTCCCATTTACCATCAATCTGAAGATGTAAGTTCCTTGCAATCAATGCTGCATTACGAGTTTGTTTTTCTATTGGTAAAGTAACCAACATTCTTTCTCCTGCACCAGTAAGCAAATCAAATTTAACTACCTTACCTGAAGATAGAGTTACTTCGTAATCGGTAAGCTTACCTTGTTCTGGATAATAAGGGATAGCGTTTGGTTTTTCGGCCAATTCCTTTTCTGTAGGAAATTCTCCATAGTTATCGAATAACATCTCGCTTAAGGATTGACCGTAAGTTTGTACTCCGCCTTCTTGGCCCCAATCATATTCAAATTCTACTTCATCACCAAGTGAGAAGATTCTTGATTGGAATAAGATACAGTATCTGTCATTCAAAGGGATACGGTCTGCATCCTCTACCGTTAATCTACGATTAGGAGTAAAGTCGGTATCAACTACAATTGCCTGAATGAACTTAGTAAGGTTCATAAGGTTTCTTACATCCATAGGATTAGATAAGATATCCTCATCTGCACCATTCTGTTCCCTGATTGAGAATTTATAACCTGATGGGGTTATAAACTCATGTGTTCTACAATTTAATTCCATGTTTAAATAAGTTATTTGGTTATACTTTAGTTCATAGTGTTCGCTGTAACAACAAGAAAGGGGTGAGCCCTTTCTAGGAATCCCACCCCTCCCACCTAAAAATCTTAGTGAAAATAGACTAAGCGTTTTTAATACTTATCTACAGTACCTACTGAGAATTCGATACTTTCGATAGTGTTTTCTGAAGCCATTCTGTCCAGGTCTAATCCTGTAATCTTACATGGCCATACCTCTTCGAAGAGGTGGGTGTTAAGTACGGAAACTCCATCTTCAGCAAGTTCATTTACGATTACATTTTCCCAGTATTGGCTTGGTACCAAACCTCCACCAGCAATCATATCTTGGCATGAATAAAGCCAATCATGAAGCCATGTATCTGAACCTGCAGTAGTTAAAAGTTTACCTACTACTAAGTTACCTACAGTAACTCTACCGGCAGTTTTAACGTCCCGGTTAACGTCTCCATGAGCAACCTGGTCAATCTCTACATCTGGCAAAGTACAAGTTTGGAACAGATAAGTATTGATTGGGTGCTTAGGGAATGTGATACTCCAAAGGAATTTCTTTCTTGGATTCTTTACTTTTGCTCCCATGTTTTCTTAATTTTATTCGTTAACGTCCTGAACAGATACGGACTTGGATGCCTGGTCAATATAGATGCCCATAGTGATTTCTTGCATCGGAACGATATCCTTGAATTTCAGGATTGCTTTGTATTTACCTTGACGAACATCAGCTTCATTGTTAACCGATAAGTCATTGTACGAGTTAGCGTCTTGGTCACCCATCCAGGTGTATTCAGACATGGCATCTTCATCTACCAAGTTATCCAGCATTGGTTTAACTTCTAGATAAATCTTATTCCAAGTGTTCCAGATATTTGGTTCTTCCAAATACTTTTCTAGAATAGGTCTAAGATTCTTTTTGAGATACAGATTCAATCTTACAATTGCAAGGAATCTTTCTGAATCCTGTTTTACCTGAGAAGAAAAACAATGCCACAGCAAAGTTTGTTTACCTTGGTTAGGAACATCTTTGATACAGATTATATTTGCATAATTCTGTGCTAACTCATTGAGTTCCTTAGTTCTTGAAGGAGAACCATAATTTGGGCATACTGGACCATTACCATCATAGATAATGCCCCGATTCATACCAGCAAATGATTTCCAAGGTCCAAACTGAGAAGCAGAAGCATCTCCTAATCCTGCAATGGTACCAAGAACATCTGAATCTACCAAGTTACCGTCGGCATTATAGTATTTAATACCACCACCAAAGTAAGCAACATACTTACTGTTACCTACAGTACCAAGGCAAGTCTGAATCCAAGTGATGATTGATTTCAAGTCTCTTGGTTGGTCACCCTGAGTATAGTGAGTAGTATATTTTGGTACTTCAATGTAGTAGGTATATTCTTGCAGTTCTTTAACCATATCTACTGCAGCCTTGTGTACTTTAAGTACATCAGCGGATGCTTCAAGATGTTGGTCAATGTGTGAACAGAAGATTTGATATACATCTACATAATCCTTAACGAATTCCAGAGAAGCAATCCATTCGTCTGCCGTAGGAGTACTACCGGCACTACCAATTGTACCATTCAATTTTACTCCATCGGCAGTGATAACAGCACCATTGAGTTTAATATCAATTGGGTTTCTTGTCCCATCTACATCATCAGTTAACCATTTGATGAAGTTGTTCCAAGATTTAATGTTCTCTGTCTTTTCGGTTAATACCGGAACGATGTATTCTGAGTTCTTTGCAAATGCACTTAGAGCAAGGTAATCTACAGAAGTATCATTGTTATCATCTGCAGTTTTGTAGGTTACTACTGGACCTTGTTCAAGTACCTGGCCATTAGCACTAATTACTTGATAGTAAACCGTGTTAGCCTGTTTGTAAATATTCACAGAGAAAGTTTCAGCACTACCAACTGGGTCTCCATATCCTTTAGTTACCAAACCAAAGCCAACAGCAACTGAACCAGAAGTAAACTTGAAAAGAGTAGAAGCCGTGGGTTCCTCTGGAGTTGCAGAAGCTACTACCGGAGAACCGTCTTCAGCAGCCTTAGGAGCAGATGCAGCTTTAGCTCTTGTTGCAGCAGATACTACACCTTTGGTTGCACCCTTACCAAGTACACGAATAATACGAAGCTTAGAACCACCATTGAAAGCCTTTTCGATGTTTGATACAGAACCATCTGGTACTATCTCAGAACCAAAGACTCTTTGGAATTGAGAGAAAGATTGTATAAGTTCTGATGGGTCATCATATGGACCTTTAGTAGTTCTAGCCAATACACATGAAACTCCTAACATAGGAGTAGTTTGAAGAACGTTCTCGTTCTTAAACTCGAAATTTACAGATGGTGAATTAGGCATATTTATACTAATTAAGTTAATTACTCATTTATTTAATACCCTCTAGTATTGAGCTATTTTACGTTAAGGTTAAGTAAATCGGATTCTGGCTTTTCGGTTAGTCCAATCAATACTGAGATGTCTTGAATTGGTACAAGTTCGCCTTCTTCAGCAAGCTTCTCAGGTAATATACCATCCTTACAAGTATACTGATATACTTTTTCAAGTAGACCATGACTCTCATCTGGGTGGTCATAGTAATTACCTATTTCGATAAATAGGTTTCCTGTTGGTGCTACCCGACCATCTTCCCATTCTTCTAAGTTATTATAATAAGGTCTTACGTATCCTCGAGAAGGTAATGCTTCATACATAATACTATGAAGTAACCTCATATCGGCTTGAGTATTAGATACCAGGTGAATATCTAGAGTTATATCCTTCGTTTCATAAGGAAATTCAGATGCTTGGTAATTTCCACCCTCTAGTTTATCACCAATGATATATTTGTTCACACCTATATCACCATTATAGAATCCTTGTAGTTCAATGGTAATTCTAGGGCATGTCTTTGCACCCTTAACCTGATTGTTACCTATACCAAATATTGGGATGAATTTAGGCATGGCATCTTTATCTGCCTGAAACCTTTTTTCATTTTCTTGTGATAAAGGTAAGTAGTCTTCTGGGTTAAGAGTTAAACCTTTCTTAAGTGCTGTTTGTAATAGGCAAATATAAAAGGTTCTTTCTACGATTTCTTCTGCATTTACCATATCATAAACTTCTTACTGCTAATATACCAAATGTACCTTTGCCACCATCAGAGAATTCTACATCCCAATCTCCAGATATAGATGATATAGCTAGTTGAGATTGTCTAGCATGAGCTGTACCTGAAAAAGTAGGCATAAAAGTATTAGCTACATTACCATAACCATCAACCCAATAAGTTGTAGTTGAAGTAGTTGGTATAGAACTACTAACTACTCTTTGTTCACCAATAGCTGGTATTTTAAAAGAAGCTACACTCTTATCTACTTCTTTACCCTCGATGTATTTATACTTATAACCTGTAACTGTAAAACCAGAAGAACCCTCTAATCCTGTATTACCTAAGTTTACATTAACATGAGGTTCTATATTATAAGAATAGGTTACTTCACCAGCTGCCTGAGTTACAATTACTGTTTTAGTTAGACCACCAACTTGCTTGATAGTTAAAGTTCCACTGAGAAGCTGTTCCGTATGATTCTTAGAAGTAATGGATACCTCTAGAGTCTTTTCTTCATTATCAGTAAATCTTAGTCCAGCAGTAAATGGAGGTTCCTCTAGGAATTCTGCTGTAACTTCTACATTTTCCCAATCTCCTTGGGGTGTACCATTAATCATTTCCCTACGTTGAGAAGTGATTGCCAAAGTATCAGAGCCACCCTTACCCAATATGTTTATGGCTTCCTTATCTACTTCTAATTTGTATTCGTAGTTAAGGCTGCCTTTCTTTTGAATAAGATTTACAGTCTTAGGTACTCCATTAACTGTAATGGTAAGGATGGCTTTTTTATCTGCTTCTGTATCATTCACTTTTAACGGATGTACCATTACGAGTGCAGGACCAGTACCAGATGTTTTATCTGCTTCAAAATCTGCCATTACTTTGTATATTTTCTAAGTTCTTTTCTTAATTGATTTCGTATCTCTTTCTCTAAAACTACATTTCCACCTGCTGCCTCGAAAGCAGGTTTCCATAAAGGACGAGGTGGAAGATTACCATCTCTACTACCATACTCCAACATGATAGCAATTTGGTTAAGTGTTTTTCGAGAAGTTCTACCAGAGTATGTTATCTTCCTTAATCCTGGAGGAAGACCAACAAAGGTTCTATCTTTCTGAGTTACCATTGTAACTGACCTTGCATATTGACCAGTAAGGTTTAATAAAGTATGTGCTCCATACTTCTTAAGTGTAGCAGTAGCATGAGGAGGCCAAGAAACTTTGGAACCAGGTGGAGGTAGACCATTATTTAAACTACGCCTTACTATACGAAGAAGTTGATTGCCAAACTTTCTAGTACCTAACTCGTATCCGAGCTTCATGATACTTGGAGTCTTGGCAATCAACCTCTCAGCCTGACGTTGTTTAACAGGGTCTACATAAATCTGAATATCACATAGATTATTCGAGAGGTTTATGTTAACCTTTCTGCTTGCCATCTTTATTCTTATTTAATCCCAACTCACTGGCAATCTTCATAAGAATATCTTGTTGCATGGATAACTTCTCTGCTACTTCGGTTTTAAAAGCCTCGAACTCTTCTTGCTTATAAGCCGGAGCTGGTTGTTGTTGAGGAGTTAGCATACCCTCGATTGTATGAAAGATATTATCACATTCAGTAACTACTGCCTCATATTTCTCTCGGTTATTGAGAATATTTACAGCAGTAGTCCTTTGGATATTTACTTCGTTTACGATATTGCGTAAGTCGGTAGTGTAATAAATATTATTATGAATACAGAGACTTACCCGTAGATTACTTCAAAGTAGATAGTCGGATGGTCAGAATTTTTTGGAGTAAGTGTAACTGTTGCAATTGTAGTTACATTATTAGAATAAGAACTTCTTAAACTTACTTCTAACCTTATACCTCCACCATAATCTCCAGCTTCTGAAAGTATTGAAGGAGTTATCAAAAAATAATTGTTCATACCGGGAGAGTATTCAATACCTATTTGATAATCCTGTTGAGAATAACCTACTGACAACCCCTTATTGGTTTCTGTGGGACTACCACTATCAAAATCCTCAAGGGTTCTTGCTTGAAGATTACTTAGTCTAGCTTTCATAGGTTTACCAGTTTGAGGCTTTCCAGTAATCATGCAATTTATTACTCCAGTAGCAGGTAAGTTACACCAAACTCTGGTATATCCTCCAGGAGTCATATCTCCTATGTCAGTAGTATCTGAAGAATCTGGGCTATACCATTGGTAAATAAGGGGGATTTGATTACGGTCACCGTAAGAGTAATAGTTACCCAACTCTGCATGAAACTCTTGTTTAATAGTTACAGGTTTAGTCTGAGTTACGTATAGGTATAACCTTTTATTTGATGGATTACCTGGTTGAGTAAAGGTCCTGGTAGCCTGCCTATCATAATCTTCCTTATTCTCATCTACCAAATAAGCGTAGTCATACCAGTTTTGGGCAGTTTGACCGTTTTCTACTAACCTACCCCAACTTACTGGAGTTGGGGTATCTTCGTCTTCATTAGGTTTTATATACTCTGTATAGGCAACCTGGGATTGATTGCTAGCAAGTAAGTACTCACATTTAGAAATTATGGTTATAGGAGAAATGATACCTGCACTAGAATCATGACTTACATTCTTTATAGTTACACTTTCAACTTGGTCATACCATTGGAAGGTCCACCTCTTTACAGTTGCTACTGGTTTATGAGTAAGGTACAGATAAGCAGATTTACTTGGGTAATCGGCTATCCTATATTGTACTGTACCCTTTAAATCGAATACCGAACCATTGATAGACTTAGGATATGCCCTTACGGTAGTTATAGTTGGGTCATATGATAACGGTGTATTTGTAACTGTAAAGGAATCTATACCAACTCCACTAAAAATAACTTCGTATTCTGCAGCTTCCTCAGTATCAGATTCTATACCATTAATTACTGGTTTTCTCCAACATTTTAAATCTATAGATTGACCATGACTAGAACCAAACTGAGTATATTCCCAATTCATGGAATATCCCCCTACATCGGGATTACCATTAAAACCAATATAATAATTATAGGATACAGTTGCAGCTGATTGGTTGATATCTACTTGGTCAAGATTACTTGTACCTACTTGTCTAATTGTTACAGTAGCCCTTCTAATTGAAGATACTTTATTCTCTAAGCAAGTTACGAATAACTCAGCTTGAGTCTGGTCATTACTGTTTTTGGTAACTTCTAACCAGGATTCTTCGATTGGGTCAATGGTTACTTCTACAAATTCTTTAGTTGAAGTTTGTGTACCATTGATTACCTTCGTTCTGTAAGAATTAACTACAATAGTATCGGGGTCTATCATCTTAGCTGGTACATTCAGTACCTTGGATGAAGGCTGAAATATATTAAAGGTATAATTCCAAGTAATACTTGCAGCTTGTTGTTCAACTGTCAAAGTTATCGAAGTATCACTACTACCAGTTTGAAATATAACGATATCTGCACTTCTTTGACTAGTAGTTGTATTCTCATCTACGGTTACTATGAGTGTATTAGATTGCTCTTCTACATGAATCCAACTTGGAGAACCCGGTATAGACGTAGTCCAAGTAGTATCTTCACTTTGACTTGTAACAGAACCGTTAACAATCTTATACCTTTTACTACTTATGGTAAAAGAGTAAGTACCACTAGGCTTAGCAGGCACTTGTTGATTTAAATCTTGAGTACCGTTATTTACCTTTAGTTCATAAGACCAAGCAACACTAGCACCTGCTTGAGTAGTTGCCATATCTAATTCCTTGCTACCATAGGTTAAAGTAAGACTTGCTCTACGAGAAGATTCAGAAGTATTTTCAGACAGAGTAATTCCTATATTATAACCATCTCCAGAAGCTTTGGTAATTTCTACATTGGTAATGTATGAAGATTTGGATTTTAGAGTTGGTGTAACATTATGCCAAGTAGAATCCTTACCATTAATTACATCATAATATCCCGACTTAACCAAACCAAAAATACTTCCTCCTACAGCAGGTGAATCACCAAAATTATCTACTACCTCTAATACATCTCGAGTAGATATTGTACCTGCAGCCTGATTACAAGTGATACGAATCACTTTATTAGAACCATTCTGTTCGTATGATACTTGGCCACTCCTTGTAGAAGTAGTTTGGTTCTCTTGCATACTAATACTTGTTCCTAGTACAGTTCCAATATGTTCAGTACTTGTTGCATGTATATAACTTACATTTTCTCTAGAACCCTCTACCAAAGAACCATTAATATACTTTTCACGATAACTAGTAATAGTAATAGACTTAGCAGTACCCAAAGCATCAAAGCTTAAAGTAGTTGGAGAAGCAGTAAATGTATATTCCCATTCTACCAAATATGCACTTTGAGTTACCGTAACTTCTTTATAGACGGTATCCATAGTTGCCCTTACTACTACACTTCTTTGATTTGCAGTTTTGTTTTCTGCTACCGTCAAAGTAGTACCAGATAAACTAAATCCGGTTACTGCAGTAGGTATACTAAGTGTAGGAGTGCCTGTAGCATCTGATGCTGCATTGGTTGCACCTGAAGACCAATGATTAGTTCTTGGTGCCCTTGCACTTGCAGAGATTTGTGATGTACCACCTTGCTCAGTAAATGTACTTGGGTTTGCCGAAATAGAAACTACCCATGCACCCTGAGTTACATTGGTTATCTTATTCTCTGCTTGGTATACATCGATTGAGGCACTACCAGATTTACCATTAAGAGTAACGGTTAATGTACGGCTTCCCAATTTAGTTCTTGCCTTTGCAGTCGTGCCCAGATTAGAACCCGATATGTTTTCGGACCATACTACTGAAGCTCCAGAACTTATAGTACCACCATCATTGGTTTTACCATTCCATCCCCAAAGTTGAGAATAAGTATAAGTAGGTGTAACTGCAGTCCCTCCTGATGCAGGGATATCTGCAATGCTTCCTAAATATACAGTAGGTGTACCATAAGTTTTTACACCTGCTAATTGAGCAAATGTTACTGTAACTTTTTTACTAGATTCATTTTGAGTACTAGTAAATACTTGAGAACGGGAGTTTTCTGATTTATTCTCTAAAGCAGTATAGTGATTCTCGTCATCCATAAATATCCAAGAGGGTAAGTCAGGAGATGAAAAACCTACATCTACACTAGTACCCACAGGTTTACCATTTATATACCTTTGCTTAAATGAATTATACCCTGCTATTGCGGGAGTTGCAGAACCTCCTAAAGCTGTATAATTTAGATTTGGATTCTGAACTGAAAAGGTATACTCCCAAGTTTCAACTCCTGCATCCTGAGTAAATTGAACTGTTATCTGTTTACCTGACTCATTCTGAGTAAAGGTTAAACTTGCAGAACGTTGATTTAGAGTTGTATTTTCTGAAGCTTTATAACCTTCATCATAAACAATCCAGTCCGGATAAGCAGATTGGGTATAACCCACAGAAATAGTATCTCCGATAGCTACTCCATCTATCTGTTTTTGTTTAGTAGTACCTAAACCAAACCACCGAGGAGTAGAATACCCTCCCAAAGCTGGGAAGTTTAAAACTGTGTCTACTACAGTAAAAGCATATCTATAGGTTACCTTATGAATATCAGAAAGTTGTACGGTTTCATTGTTTCCATAGGAACTGGCATTGGATATTTCCAAGCCAACGTAATTTTCTCCCGTTCCTGTAGGAGAGAGTGCCAACAATTCAGCCTTGGTAGGGCATTCGTTTGAATCCTTACCAAGGCCTACTTTAGTTTTGACAGCACTCCATGTTGCTATCTCACCCATATTAATCTAAGTTTGTGAACAAAAGTTTTTCTCTTAATTCATCAATCTCGGCTTTCAGAAGTTTGATACCTTCGATTGCCAATACTGACATCTTAGAATAATCTACCTCTTTAACCAGGATATAGGTTTCTCCATCTTTTTCTACCTTTTCGAAGGCTTCTGGATTAGGAACTGTTTCAGGTTTAACCGTATTCTCAGAAACTAATTCTGGGAAATATTTTTCGATTGTCTGAGCAATTGTACCTATATCGTGATTACCACGAATCATAAATGAATCCGTAGGTATAGAGCAGATTTCATCAAGAGTGTGTTCCAAAGGTTTAATGAAAGTCTTAAGTCTTTCGTCAGATTCTTTCCATAAACCAGAAGGAGCAGATACCTTCTTGAAGATAATCTCAGCAGTAGTACCCAATCCCAACTGGTCTCTTGTTACTCCATGAGGATTACTCATGTTCTGCATGTGAGTAGTAAGATTGGTTTGAGCATTGGTACCTGCAGCCTTTGCAGCTGCAATAGCAGTAGCTTGAGCAGTAGATACTGGTTTATCTACATCGGATGTATTGTTAACATTACCCAATCCTACTTGAGCTTTAGTTACTCCATGAGGATTAGATTTGTTACCAATATGGGAATCTACTTTGGCATTTACAGTAGTATCTGCCTGAGCTCTTGTTGCAGCTTCATCTGAAATTAACTTCTCTACTCTTGTAATCTCACCTTTTCTGTCATTGACTTCTTTAGTGATATTATTCTGAAGAGTAGTATCTGAACCTCTTAATTCTTCAGCAACTAATTCAACTGCAGCTTCAAGGTCAGTTCTTACTTGAGTATCTGCAGCTTTTCTGTCTGATACCTCTTTATTGATAACAGTAGTGAGTTCTGTTTTAGCAGCAGCTATTGCAGTATTCCTATCTACTACCTCTTGAGCAATGTCATCTGCCAATTCTCCTTGCAGAGCATTAATAGCAGCTTCTCTTGCAGTAGTCTCATCAGATATCTGTTTCGGTAATGTAGTGTCCAACTTAACCTTATCTGCAGCAGTCATAACACCTGCTTTAGCAGAAGTAGCAGCAGGGATGTCTAAACCTTGAATACCGGTACCATCCGATTTCTCATAATTTACTGTAACCTTAGATGTATCTGTACCAACATTAGTCAATCGTATAGGATTAAAAGCCTTAAGAGCATTAAGATTATCCGTAGTAGTTTTACCTTTTCCACCATCATAGGCAGTACCAGTAATCTCTCCAATTACTACTCCACCTGAAACAATCAATGACCAAGTAGTACCAGTCCATCTAAATTGATAACCTGGTTCTCCAGTAGTTATATTCTGATAAATCTTTCCTGCCTCTCCCGTTATTGATGTATTATGGTCAGCATCTGCAAAGAGAGCGATATTAGAAAGATCTCCAGTAGGAGATTTATCGTATGTTGCATATACATCAATTACATCATCTACATATGAAGGTAATTGTTCAGCCGGTACTTTACCATTTTCATCCAGAGAAGCTAATCCACTAGCTTGTGCCTTAGTTGCAATGAAGGCATCTAGGGCATCCTGAACTCCTTGTATGTCCTCGGTTAATTCAGTTTTCAAGGCAGCATCTGCTTCTGTTCTTGCAGTTACCTCATTATCAATTCGAGTACCCAATGCAGTATCAGCAGCAATTCTATCCTGAACTTCTTTATTGATAGCCGTAGTTAACTTGGTGTCTAAGGCAGTATCGGCATCTTTTCGATTCTGAACCTCGGTAGCTATTGAAGCTTCTAAAGTGGTCTTTGTAGTTTGGATTAATTCTTTGAGTTCTGTTTCCAGTTCTGAAGTATCAGTTCCAAGACCATCAATCAAAGCCTTCAAAGCTTTACCTTGTTCTGCACTTAATGGTACCTTAGTTCCACCTGCAGTTAAGTTATTTACTACATCTCCTTCGATAAGAATTTTACCAGCTCTTCCTGTAGAAATAGACCAAGCACCTTGAGCAGTTCTCTTGAACTCTCTGTAAAACTCCATACCTGCCGATTCATACATGAATCTCAAAGTAATGGCACCAGTAGTAGGACCACTAAGTTGTAAACTCAATCTAAATTGTTGATAGAAATTGTTGCCGGTATCTACCAATATATAAGGACGGTGTGTAGTGTTATTTGCAATCTCATTAAGCAATTCATCAGTAAATACTGCTGCAATCTCTTCTGAGGTTGCCGAAGCAGATATATGGAATGCTGCTGCCGAGATAATAATTGGTTCTAATTGAGCATCAAGTTTTTTCAAAGAATCAACTACATCAACTGAACCTCCCATATAATTCGTATCAGTAAGAGCTGGCATTCCCAAATCATTGGTAAGACCTACTGCAGCTTTTACCTTATTGAATTTAGAATCAGCATCTGCCTTATCTACTTCGATACGTTTTTGTACTTTACCAAAGGCTGCCGAAGTAGTATCTGTTACCTTTACATCCAAATCTGCAGGAGTAGTACCGGTTGCCTTTACATAGCCATCGAGTTTGATATCAGTACCATTAAGTATAGGATTAGAATCCAAACGATGAGTATTGATAGTATGAGCATTGGTGGCATCGATATTTTCTTGCAAAGTAGTATCAGCTTCAGTACGGGCAGTCTCTTCAGCAGTGATATTTTCTTGCAGAGTAGTATCAGCTGCTTCCCTTGCATCTTCTTCGTTATCGATACGAGTACCCAAAGCCGTGTCTGCAGATTCCCTGTCTGTAACTTCTTTATCAATACGAGCTCCTAAAGCAGTATCAGCTTCTGCTCGGGTAGTTGCCTCTGCAGTGATATTATCCTGCAATGTTTTATCAGCAGCTTTTCTTTCTGCAATCTCGGTATCAATACGAACTCCCAGGGCAGTATCAGCAGCAGTTCTTGCAGCTTCTTCTGCATCCAAAGCATCTTGAAGAGCCTTATCAGCAGCTTTTCTTTCTTCCCTTTCTGTTCCCAAGTCTGCAGTATTCTGGTCAATTTTACCTTCCAACCGAATATCTTCTGCCTTACGAGCAGCAATCTCGGTTTCAAGTAAAGCCTTAACTTCCAAGTAAGAACCAGAAATATTATTCTGAATGCCTTGAATCAATTCCAAGTTTCTTTGGATATTGGCAGCATTCTGAGTAATAAGAGCATCTTGGTTATTTGCTCTTGCCAACAGTTCAGTACGAGTTTCAGTAACATAAGTTCTTAAATCCTCTACTGTCTTAGTTAAAGTAGTACTCAAAGTAGTAAGCTTGGCATCTAAAGCAGCATCACCTTCAACTCGTTTTTCAGTTTCTGTCTCAATCTTCGTAGTTAACTCATTTAACTTCTGAGTCATAGTTGTTGCGAAGTTGGGGTCATCACCAAGAGCCTTGGCAATTTCCTCAAGTGTATCCAATACACCCGGAGCAGAACCAATGATTTTCTGAATTGCAGCTTCTACCTCAGCTTCAGTTTGGAATCCTGAATCATTCAGAAGTTCAGAAACTTTAGTTATGTAATTAGCATGTTCCTCGATTCCATTAAGTTTATTCAGAAGAACATCGGTAAAGTCGTTTGAAGAAAGTACCTTACCATCTACTTTATCTACCTTCTTAGATTCAAGACCCTGGATAGCAGTTGTACGGTCTGAGATTTCCTGGGCAATCTTATTATCTAATAGGGTATCGGCATTAGTACGGTCTGTAACTTCTTTATCAATGTTTACCTGAAGAGCTGTGTCACCTGCTAAACGAGTATTAGCCTCATCTGAGATATCCTTAGTTAAGCCATTTACTTCGTCTTTATGATTTGCTATTGCAGTATCCAAATTGGCCTGTATAGCATTCTCTCTAGCGGTTGCTCGGTCTTTCTCAGTATTGATTGCTACCGTGTTAGCTTCTACCTTTGCTTTGACTTCATTTAAACCTGCAGTAGAACCAGTCTCCAAAGAATCAATTCGGTCACTTAAAGTTTTATCTGCTGCTTCCCGGTCCTTAACTTCTTGAGTAACCTCACCTTCTACTCGAGTAATCTCGGATGAAGTCTGTTGGCTTAAGTTAGATATCTGACTTTCAATCTTAGTTTCAAGTGCAGTATCTGCAGACTTACGGTCTCCAATTTCCTTATCCAGGTTTACTTGAAGGATTTGGTCTGCTGCCTTACGTTCAGCTGTTTCTGTACCCAAAGCAATGTTGGTAGTATCAATACGAGAACTCAGATTACTGTCGCCATTAGTACGGTCCACAATTTCCTCATTAACCATATCCTTAACTTCTTTGTAGTTATCAGCAATGGTTTTATTCATGGCAGTGATTGCCTCAGAGTTCTTTGTGATATTTGCTTGGTTAGTAGCAATAGCCGTAGTATTAGCATTTACCTGAGCAGTCAATTCGTTCTTAACCGTATTGATAGCATCCTGCATTGACAAAGCCAAATCCGAAACTCTCTGAGTAAGAGCAGCAATATTATCGGTATGGGTTTTATCTGCTTCCTTTCTATCAACAGTTTCTTTGTCGATATTTGCCTGCAAGATAGCATCAGCATCTTTACGGTCTTGGATTTCTTTTGCCAGGTTATCTTTAACTACTTGAAGAGCAGTATTTCCAGTAACAGCCGAGTTATCTACATACTCTTTAAGTTCTTCCTTAAGAGCAGTATCTGCTTCAATTCTTGCGGTTTCTTCATCAGTTATATTTGCCTGGAGGGCTACATCAGCAGCTTCCCGGTCTTCAATCTCTTGGTTTACCTTTTCTGTGATTGCTGCCAACTTCTTGGTGATAGTTGAAGCAAAGTTAGGGTCATCGCCTAATGCCCTAGCAATCTCTTCCAGAGTATCGAGTACTTCCGGTGCAGAACCAATAATCTTTTCAATTGCAGCTTCTACTTCTGCTTCAGTCTGATAACCGGCATCATTTGCCAATTGTGATACCAAGGTAATGTAATTAGCATGTTCCTCGATTCCATTCAATTTGGCAAGCAAGAGATCTGTAAAGTCATTCTTGGTTAAAGAATAACCCTCTCTTTTATCTACTTTCTTGGAATTAAGGTCTGCATCTGCAGCAATACGAGCTTCCTTCTCAGCTTCGATAGCAGCAAGTACATCTGACTTATCACCATCAGTCTTTTCACTTAAGGCAGTTATCTTCTGGTCAAGGATTTGGTCCTGAGCAGTACGAGTTGCAGCTTCAGAATTAATATTAGTCTGAAGAACTTGGTCTGCAGATTCCCGAGCTTGAGCCTCTTTATCGATATTTACCTGGAGGGTATTATCTGCATTAGTACGGTCAGCAACCTCTTTGGTAATTGAATTCTGAAGAGTTTCATCGGCAGCTTTACGATTTACTACCTCATCAGAAAGTTTACTTTCTAAGGCAGCATCACCAGTTTGACGATTAGTGATTTCTTCAGTGAGTTTCAACTGAATGTTTGCATCTGCATTTGCTCTCAATTGGGCTTCTGCAGCAATGTCTTGTTTGAGCTCTGCCTTATCATTGATATGCAATGTATTCAGTTGGTGAATACTTTCTGATAAAGCATCGTCAGCCGTTTTACGAAGCTCAGCTTCTTTATCTACCAAGTCTTTAGCATATGCCTTAGCTTCTGCCAATGAACCAGTAGTTTCATTTCTGAGGTCTGCAATGTCAGCAGTATTCTTATCGACTTTTGCTTCTATCTTATCTATCTTATTGATAAGGTTAGTAACTGCAGTGTCGATTTTATCATTAAGTAAATCCACTGCCTTAATGAAATTAGAGTTAACCTCACTAATTTGGGTACTCAGTTTCCCTTCCTCCTCCTTAGCTCGGTTAACTTCATCTGTCAGTGCATTACGTAAATCCGTTAGTTTGTTGGTAATTGTAGTAGCAAAGTTAGGGTCATTTCCCAATGCTTCTGCCAATTCCTTTAATGTATCAAGTGCATCATCGGCACCATCAATCAAATCACTGATAGCTTGTCTTACCTGTTCTTCAGTTTGGAACTTAGTATCATTCTCCAACTGAGAAAGCTTAGTGATGTAGTTTGCTCTTTCTTCAATGCCTTCCAGTTTCTCTTTGAGTTTATCCGTGAAGTCATTTTTAGATAAGTCGTATCCTTCTCTCTTATCTACCTTATTGGCAATAGAAAGAACGAATGCCCAGAACTCATTAATAGTTCCAGCAAACCCAGCCTTTACGAAGTCATCAAAATAACCTTGTAAAAGTCTTTGGTCAATTTCTTCATTTGTGTAATACTTACTTACGTACATATTGTTATTATTTTAAGGATTGATTACTTGCTTACCACAGAAGAAGTCAGAATTCTTATCTCTGAATGGTTCTCCTTCTTTTCCACAGAAGGCATTCATTGGAATATCTGGATGTTCTGGGTCTGGGTCTCCCCCGTCTTCAATATCACCTCTGATTATTGCATAATCTGGAAGTTGATTGATACGGAATTTTATCACCTGGCCAATACCCGGATGAGGTATTATCTTATCCCAAACTTCTCCAAAGTAATCTTGAAAGCAAGTAACAAACTTACCTCCAGTCATAGACTGGAATGTGGTAACGTCTAAATTACTTTTCTTACTTTCAATATGTACTCCAGATGTACCGTTCAAGACAATCAGGTTACTGTCAAACCAAATACCGTTCCCAGTATTAATTGGTTTCCATCGTAACATTAACATCTTTGCCATATACTTTTCAATTTTATTCTACGAATTGTATTTTGGTATCTCGGTCCCTTTTTAGGATAACCATGAAGACTAATGCTTCATCCTTGGCTTGGGCAACTTGTGTATCTCCTGAAGGTTTATAAGTGATACCGTTGATTACAAATCTATCTTCAGACCAGTTAAAATCCCAATAGCCTTCTGGAGTTAAATATCCCAGTTGTTCTATATATGATTTAGTAACCAGTATTGATAAATTCTCATCATCGAGTTCTCCAGTTACTGTTGCCTTATTAATAGGCCAGTTTCTGAAGGCATTGTAATAACATAATGCCTCGATTGGTATATTATAATATTTAGGGATTTCATCTTCTCCATGACTTAGGAGTTGATTTACATTCTTTGCCCAAGTTATAGTTTGCCTACCAGCATCTATATCCAAGAAATCATTTATAATCTTCTTGTATCTATCCCAAGACCGGTTCTTAACCAATCTATGAGGAGTCTTGGTCATCGTTTTCTAATTAAGGTTCTACCATTACGTTTTACTGGAGAGCTGGGGTTTGGCCCATCTATTAATCCAGGTCTTCTTCTGTCTACTACTCTTGGAACTACTACATGACTTGCTTGGTCACAGAATGGTAAGTAGATTTCCAATCGTCCAGCTAACATACAAAGGTTTTTTCTTAACTCGTCTATGATACCACCAGGTTGCATTGCTTGAGAAAATGTTTTCCATAGGGAAGATGTTGCATCGGCAAGTGTATCATAGTACTGTACTTCAGTAGGCCCAGTTGTGATTTGTTTGATTCTATCACCTCGAGCTTGTTCCGGTTTAGAAGAACCATCACCAACTTGTTCTTTGGTTGAAGTAAGTTGACTTAGGTATTCTCCTGTACTTGTTAATAAATTAAGGAGCTTAACATTGAGATAATCCCATGCTGCCAATTCCATAATTAATTGGTTTTCTAGAGCTTCATACATTAACTCATCATTATATTTATCCAGTGGGATAATATGATTTACTAGCGGTTGGATATATAACTGCCATTTAGTTATGTACATTGCTTTCTCTTCTGATGACATACCATCTGAGATTTCTGAAGGAATGTAATAATTGATTAGGTTATATATACTATCAGTTAATGTAGTTTTGGACTCGGTATTTACAATTATGGTTTTAGTTGCATTTAAGTTAAGTCCTTCGGAGTTCGTTATGTTCAACGCTACTGTATAGAATCCGGACTTTTCATAAGTATAAGTAGGTTGTTTAACATCATAAACGGACCCCTTATCATCACCAAAGTCCCAGTCAAAAATGGCCTTGGCTGGGACTTTGGTTAATACTCTAAATGAAACTTCCAGACCATTCGCAATAGCTACAAAGTCTAGATTGTCCATGGTATCTTATTTTTTAGATTCTTCGAACTCTTCCAACAGAACCTGAATCAGAGTTTCAACTGTATCACCTTTGTCGGCAACAATTTCGTGACGAGCAGCGATAAGGGTTGCTTCTTCGAGAGTATAGGCTTTGGCAATCTTTTTGATTTCCATACCTTTTTCGAACTGAGCATTCAGTTTCTTTTCCAACTTATCGATGTCATCATTGGAGTATTTGTCGACAGCTTTCTTATCAAGAACCAAACGCAGGTGACCTGAATTCAAAGCCATCTGAATCTTTTTAGTTCTGTACTGTCGAGCACTCAATTCTTTTTCTTCTCCTCTACAAATTGTAATACCTGTAGATTGGTCATGGAAGCTGTAAGCTTTAGCACCTACAGTTACTTTATATTTATCCATAATTTTACTAAGTTTTTAGATGTTTAAAATTAGGGGTAGGTCCTCGCAAAACCTACCCCATCAAGAAATGGAATTATTTGTAAAATAAACCAGGTGTATTATTACTCAAGGTTAACCAAGAGATACGGGTCAATGTTCATAAATTCGGGGAATCCAAATTCTGAGAACTTCTTCTCTGCAGACAGAATCAATGCAGCATCCTGATACATCTTAGAGAAGCCTGTAGTCAGAGTAGCATAGATTGCCTGAGTCTGATTTGATACAATTCTTTCTGATTCAAGCATCAACTGTTTTGCAGTCAGTTTAATCAAAGCAGCAGTTGTATCAATCAACAGCAAACCTTGGTCAGGTGTTCCCGGATGAATATAGAAGTTAGCATTCTTAGGTACCGGAGACTTCACGTTCAGTGTAGCTTCAGTTGTACCAGAATGACGTTCTTTGAATTCCGGCAAGTTCAGCATTTCGATTGCCTGGTCTTCACCACCAATCATAG
>ERZ827197.207-NODE-207-length-82958-cov-50.972377_pt1 | contig 82958 bp, 72 predicted proteins | sample MGYA00519867_ERZ827197 | MGnify/ENA primary metagenome ERZ827197 (study PRJEB31778, sample SAMEA3449278) | human gut metagenome | biome: human gut; feature: human-associated habitat; material: faeces | place: United Kingdom | collected 2010/2012 ...
GATAATCTTTCAGCTTGTTCAATTCGTCCCATGTCAGGAAGATTACCTTCTTGGGTGTGGTTTTCAATTTCGGTTTGAACGTATCGTATGCTATATTCTGGTTATATCCCTTTTTGAAACTCCACCGTAAAAACCATTTGAGAAATCCCATTTGCTTGCCGATGGTACTGTTTCTCATATCCTTTTTGTCTCGCAGGAAATTGACATACTCGTTCAAACCGAACTCATCGAAATACTCAAAGGTTACGTCTTCCTTGAACTCTTTAAGGTGATTTTTTACGGCTGCAAACTTTTCGTATGTGGATTCAGTCCAGTTGTTCTGATTGCCGCATTCTTTTACAAATTCATCGAACACCTCCCAAAAACTTATCCGTGCTTCTTCCTGCTGTTCTTCGTTGGCATTCTTCATCCGCAGGTTGAACGCATTCTTTAGTTGTTGGGTGGTTGGCATGGTTTCCTGCACCTCAAACTCCTTGAACACATTTTGAATTTCGGCATAGTATTTCAGCAGATCCGCATTTATTTCGGATGCACTTTGCTTTAATTTGTTGGTACACCCGTTCTTTACTCGCTGCTTGTCGGAATCCCATTTGGCTACATCGATACGGTAACCCGTTGTAAACTCAATGCGTTGGCTTGCGTATATGACGCGCATACGGATGGGGACATTCTCCACGATTGGCACACCGTTCTTTTTCCGGCTTTCCAATGCAAAAATGATGTTTCGTTTGATATTCATAATTGGGTGCGTTTGAAATTCTACACCCAAATATACACCCAATATTTGGAATAGCAAAAGATATTCAGAAAGATTTAGATTTACTATGCACTCCAAATAGTATATGATTATCAGTAATTTGCAATTTTATGATATTTTTTGAATATGTAGGTTCGAGAGCCTCTCTCTCCGCAAGGAAGAAAGTGCGAATCAAGCATTTGCGAGATTCACACTTTTTTTTCGTCCAATAGTCCAATCCGTTTCCAGGACGCAATACGGCTGAAAAAAGTCAGCCCGACCGGGTAACATTATTCATGGTTTCGTATCTAAATGAAAAAAAAGATCGAAGCCATGAACAAGTTAATTTGCAAAGCCGGGCTGCTGTATGCGATACTGTTGGGAATAACGGATACATGTGTTGCACAATCTTTTTCTGTCCAACGCACGGGTCACGGAAAGCAGGCAGTTATTCTGATACCCGGATTTGCATGTTCCGGAGATGTATGGGATCAAACCGTCGATACCCTGCGCCATGATTACACCTGTTATGTCTTAACCATGCCCGGTTTTGCAGGGACTGCGCCAGAGGCAAAGCCCTCATTTGCCAATTGGACCAGGCAGATTGTCGATTTCATCCGCCATGAAAACATAGAAAAACCCATACTGATCGGGCACAGTATGGGTGGTGGTTTGGCGTTGAACATCGCATCGACCCAGACAAACCGGATAAAGAGCATTGTGGTTGTTGATGCACTCCCCTGTCTGGCGGCTGTCTATAATCCGGATTTTCAATCAAGAGAAATATCGGACGATGAACGGACAAAGGCCGGAGCCGGAATGCTCGGCATGAGCGATGAGCAGTTCCGCAGGCAAGCATACATCAGTGCAACAGCCCTTACGACGAATTCACTCCGTTATGACGATCTGGTCAAATGGAGTCTGTCTTCCGACAGAATGACCTGCGCGAGAATGTATTATGACTATTCCAATGTGGATTTAAGATCTGCCGTCGAGAATATTTCGGTTCCGACATTGGTCTTACTGGAACATCCGTTCAAGAAAATCGCCCCGATCATTGAGCGGCAGTTCGGCAATCGGCCGAACCTTGAATTGAAATATGCGAACAAAGGCCTGCATTTTATTATGTTTGATGACCGGGAATGGTATATCCGGCAGATTATGGACTTTCTAAATGACTGATCGTGAATTTCGAGGATATATACAAGGCCTACTGGGACAAGGTATTCCGATTGTGTATGGGCTATTTCAATGATTATCCCCTTGCCCAGGACCTGGCACAGGACGTTTTTGCCCGCGTATGGCAATATCTCCCCTCCTTCAAGGGTGAATCATCCGTGGGAAGCTGGATCTTTCGCATTGCCACCAACATCTGTTTGCGTCAAGGCGAACGTCAGAGAAGAATCTCTCAAACGGAAGTTCCCCCCGACGTGTCGGTTGAAGCAGCGGATGACCGCTCATTGCATGTGCAAGCCTTGTATAAGGCCATATCCGGGCTTTCAGAGACGGACCGCCTGATCATCTCGCTTTATCTGGAAGATTTGAAACAATCGGAAATAGCTCAGATCACGGGTATGTCGCAAGTAAACGTACGTGTAAGGATACACCGGATCAAATCCATATTGGCAAAAAAATTACGCGGGAATGAAGAATGATATCGACATAAAATCCTTATGGAAAGGGCAGCAGGTTCCTGCCATCGATTTGTCGGCGGTCCGAAAAAAGATAAAATATTTCAGATTGCGCAGAATGGGAGAGTCCTGTGCGGTTATTATGCTCATGATGCTGGCCTCGGCTTCAGGAGTGACTGTCTGGATACATTGGCCCCCCTTGCTGTCTGTTACCAAGGCTGGAATTATTCTACTATCCATGGGCTTCATGCTGCCGGTCCTATCCTACGGCAGACTGCTTCGTCTTTACTATGGATTAAAAACAGACTGCTCCAACGTCGATTATATGAGCAATCTTCTGAAAATCAAGAAACAGGAACATAGACAGCAACATATCGTGCTGAACCTGTATTTTTTGTTCCTGTCGTTGGGCTTCTCGCTCTATACTTATGAATATACATTCCACCATTCATCTCTCCGGGGAATAATCGCATATTCGGTCTTATTGTCATGGATCTCCCTGAACTGGTTCGTATTCCGATCGTACATCATAAAAAAACGCAACCGCAGGTTTTCCAAACTGGTGAAATGCATCGAAAGCCACAGGGACATACTGATGAAACATTGACCGCACGGGATAAAAGATGCCTCCGGCACAACCGGCTGCATGTATTCCCGCAATCGGGACCTTTGCAGGAGCAAAAAACAGAGAGAGGGTCGGTCCCCAGGCGGAACCGACCCTCTCTCTATTCAAACGGGACTACATTTACACGAAGCAACCGTCGTCGAGCAGCGTGAGGTCTTCGAGAACCTGCTTGATATGCTGCTCATGCGAACGCGGGCAGATCAGCAGGGCATCCGGCGTATCGACCACGATATAGTCGTGCAGCGAATCCACGACGACGACCTTCTTTCCGGCCGCCTTGACCAGGCTGTTCGTCGTATCGTAGAGTTCCGAGTAGGCCGGCACGACATTGCCATCGGCGTCCTTGGCCGAGAGTTCGTAAAGTGAGCCCCAGGTTCCGACGTCGTTCCAGCCGAAATCCGAACTCCGCACGAAAACATTATCGGCACGTTCCAGCACGCCGTAGTCGATCGAGATCGACGGACAGCGCGCAAAGATATCCTCCACGGAGTTTGGCTCCTCGAGCGTAGCGAATCTGTCGGCCTGTCCGGCAAAAAGGCCATACACCTCCGGAAGGCAGCATTCGAGCGCTGCGAGGATGCTCCGCGCCGACCAGACGAAGATGCCGGCATTCCACAGGTAATTGCCGGCGGCCAGATAGCTCATGGCGGTCTTCAGATCGGGTTTCTCGCGGAACGATACAACGGGAGAAATCTCCCCGGCGGATGCAGTCTGGATGTAGCCGTAGCCCGTATCGGGACGCGAGGGACGGATACCAATGGTAACCAGCGCGTCGTGCGTCTCGGCGAACTCCATGCAGGAGGTGATGTTGCGGCGGAACTCCTCCTCATCGAAGATGAAGTGGTCGGACGGCGCCACGACCATCGTCGAATCAGGGTGCAGTGCCCGAAGGCGGAAGGCCGCATAGGCGATGCAGGGAGCCGTATTGCGTCCGACGGGTTCGCACAGCACCTGTTCGGGCCGGAGCTCGGGGAGCTGTTCGAGAACCAACTGCCGGTAGGTGGCATTCGTGACGACAAGGAAGTTCTCCGCCGGGATGATCGGCGCAAAACGCTCGAATGTATGGCGGATGAAACTCTTCCCGGTGCCCAGAATATCGAGGAACTGCTTGGGGAGATGGCGTCGGCTGGCCGGCCAGAACCGGCTGCCGATGCCACCGGCCATGATGACGCAGTAACGATTGGTGGCTGTCATAAGCCCTGCCGGTTATCGTTCGGCACGCATCGGATTCTCCAGGAAGTCCTTGTAGGCAAGTCGGATGCCGTCCTCAAGCTCGGTCTTGTAGGTCCAGCCCAATGCCGTGGCCTTCGAGACGTCGAGCAATTTGCGCGGCGTGCCGTTCGGCATCGAGGTATCCCAGCGGATCTCGCCCCCGTAACCGACGACCTTGGCAACCAGCTCAGTCAGCGCCTTGATCGTCAGCTCCTTGCCCGTACCGGCATTTACCGTCTCGTTGCCCGAGTAGTTGTTCATCAGGAAGACGCACAGATTGGCCAGATCATCCACATAGAGGAACTCGCGCAGCGGGCTGCCGTCGCCCCAGCAGGTCACGTAGGGAAGGCCCTGCTCCTTGGCCTCGTGAAAGCGGCGGATCAATGCCGGAAGCACATGGCTGTGCGTCGGGTGGTAGTTGTCGTTCGGACCGTAGAGGTTCGTCGGCATCACGCTAATGTAGTCCGTGCCGTACTGACGGTTCAGAAACTCGCAATACTTCAGACCCGAGATCTTGGCCAGCGCATAAGCTTCGTTCGTCTTCTCCAGCTCCGAGGTCAGCAGGCACGACTCCTTCATCGGCTGCGGAGCCATGCGCGGGTAGATGCACGACGAGCCCAGGAACTCCAGTTTCCTGCATCCGTTCTGCCAGGCGGCGTGGATGACGTTCATCTCGAGGATCATGTTGTCGTACATGAAGTCGGCCAGGGCGCTCTGATTGGCCTCGATACCGCCGACCTTCGCCGCTGCGAGGAAGACGTATTCGGGACGCTCCTCGGCAAAGAAGCGCTCTACAGCCTCCTGACGCGTCAGATCCAGCTCCTTGTGGGTACGGGTAATGATGTTCGTATAACCCTGGCGCTGCAGCTCACGAACGATGGCCGAGCCCACCATGCCGCGGTGTCCGGCGACATAGATTTTTGCGTTTTTCTCCATCATAAGGCGATCTATTTTACGATACCCTTCTCGAGGTACTCGGCCAGGTTTGTGCGGATTTCGTCACCGGCACGCTCCACGGCCACTTTTGCCATGTCGGCATCGACCATGATCTTCACCAGCTGCTCGAACGAGGTCTTCGTGGGATTCCAGCCCAGTTCGGCCTTGGCCTTCGAGGGGTCGCCCCACAGGTTTACGACATCCGTCGGACGATAGAAGTCTTTCGAGACCTCCACCAGCACACGGCCCGTGGCCTTGTCGATACCCTTTTCGTTCTCACCTTCGCCGACAAACTCCAGTTCGATGCCCACGTATTTGAAGGCAAGATAGCAAAATTCCCGGACAGAGTGCTGCTCGCCCGTGGCAATTACGAAATCTTCGGGCTTTTTGTTCTGCAGAATCAGCCACATGCACTCCACATAATCCTTGGCATATCCCCAGTCGCGCAGCGACGAAAGGTTCCCCAGGTAGAGCTTGTCCTGCTTGCCCTGGGCGATACGGGCGGCAGCGAGGGTGATCTTGCGCGTCACGAAGGTTTCGCCACGACGCTCGGACTCATGGTTGAAAAGAATACCCGAGCAGCAGAACATGTTGTAGGCTTCGCGGTACTCCTTGATGATCCAGTATCCATAGAGCTTGGCTACGGCATAGGGGCTGTAGGGATGGAACGGGGTCTTCTCGTTCTGCGGGACCTCCTCCACCTTGCCGTAAAGCTCCGAGGTCGAAGCCTGATAGATGCGGCAGGTCTCGGCAAGTCCGCACTGGCGTACGGCCTCAAGGATGCGCAGTACACCCGTAGCATCGACGTCGGCCGTGAACTCCGGAGCATCGAACGAAACCTGTACATGGCTCTGGGCCGCCAGGTTATAAATCTCATCAGGACGTACTTTTCCAACGACCTGCAGAATACTCATCGAGTCGCCCAGGTCAGCGTAATGCAGGTGGAAATGAGGTTTTCCCTCCAGATGAGCAATACGCTCGCGGTAATCGGTCGACGAACGGCGGATCGTGCCATGAACGTCATACCCTTTGTCCAACAACAGTTCAGCCAGAAACGAGCCGTCCTGGCCTGTAATCCCTGTGATTAAGGCTGTTTTCATTTTTTAAGAAATAAAATGTTATGGAATGTTGCTAGTGATGCGAAAGTTTGGATACAAGGATCTCACCGATCTTGTAGAGATAGCGCAATCCTTCCAGAAACAGATTCGAATAGACTCCGTTCTGTTTATAAGCCACCATGTGTTCTTTGAGGATTCGTTTGTGGCTGACCATGCCCGATGAAGAAGCTCCGCCGGTTCGCATGGTAACAAAATCCTCCGGAATGTATTTCGTACGAATCCGATTGACAAAAATCAGGCGTAAAAGATTCTCAAAGTCGGCAGCAACTCGCAATGACGTGTCGAACAACCCGTACTTTTCATAAATCGTCCGACGACAATAAAACGAGGGATGAGCCGGCATAAATCCCAACCGCATCAGTCCCCGGCTGAAGACCCGTGATGAATAGTATCTGACGCAATGAGCCAGATCATCATCATTGACATAATGGATATCACCGTAGACGGCATCTACGTTCGGATCGGACAGAGCCCTAGCGACATGTTCAAGCACGTCGTTCGACGTATAGAAATCATCCGAATTGAGCAGGCCAACAACATCCCCGGTCGCCATTGAGATACCCTTGTTCATTGCATCGTAAATACCCTTATCCCGCTCACTAATATAACGTAGTCTTCCTTGATATTCAGGCTCTAGTTCATGTACGATTTCCATTGTGCAATCGGTTGACCCCCCATCCACAATGATATGTTCTATATTGGAATAGGATTGTGACAATACGCTTTGCATTGTGTGACGCAAAGTCGCACCACTATTCCATGTAGCAGTGATAATTGATATTTTCATCAGATTAATTAATAGGGCGACGTCTAAGATTCAAATATTACTCGGTCTGCGACTTTAACAGCAGGATTTCCTCGATATATAGAGAAAGGAATAAGATCTTTAGATGCAATAGAACCGACAGAGAGTACACTATGCGAATGCATTGTTACTCCAGGACAAACAATGGATTGAGCACCAACCCATGCTCCATCCTCAATAGCAATAGGTTTTACCATAAGATTAAATGTCGAGCGCTTGTAATCATGGTTCCCACATAATAACATAGCTCCTTGACTAATACACACATTGTTGCCTATTTTTACTTTGGCAAGATTATCAATCCACACATTCTCCCCAATCCATGTGTAGTTACCTATTTCCAACAGCCACGGGTACTTTATATTGACACCAGGCTTGATATTCACGCCTATACCGACTTTAGCTTCGAATATCCGTAACAAAAAAACTTTGATGCCAGAAAATGGATTGAGTGGATTGATAAAAAACAATATATTGGTGAAGTACCAAACAAGTCGTTTGAAAATTCCTTTTCCGGGATTATACCATGAATTGTCGTAATGAGACAAATTAGTTTGACTCTTCATTTAGAAACTGTTTAAATTTAATGAGAGACAATGCTATATAGCCATTATGCATTAGTGGCCAGATATTAATTGATATGTATTTCGCAGTTTCATGAATATCCATCAATTAAAGTCACGAAACAATACTCAACCAATCCTACTGGCAAAGAGCAAGCATTTAACGAGATTCTGAAACACAACAGAGAATACTATTTGTATACAAATCAGTGTGGTTATTATCTCATACTGCCTTGTGGCTATTGTCCAACATGATATGAGGTGAAATACTTGATTTATGAGGCCTTGCAGATTCTCAGCACCTCATCGTCAGACAAAATTTACTGCCGAGACCTGTTCTATAAGACTCATTTCAATGATGTCAAAGATATATGGTCCTTGATTCCGAGGCTATTTAATTAATTTTAACTCGTCACATTTTAACGGGACATTAAAATAGACACATAATTAGATTCCATAGAATTGGTTATCTGCATTCTCTCCTTTGATAATAAATCTTATGTTTCCAAGTACAGCAGTTGTATTCTCAGGCATATCTTTAACCACAACACAATTTGCACCGATTCTACAATTATTACCGATTGTCACATTCCCTATAATTTTTGCTCCTGCTCCGATAAAGACATTATCACCAATGTGGGGAGAACCGTATCTTGGATGCCCTTTGATTGTATTGGATCCTATTGTAACAGACTGAAAAATAACACAGGATTTTCCTATATGGGCTTTATCGGAAATATGTATTCCATGCAAACCGTGAGGTAAAATAGGAGGGGTTTCAAAATGTGTGTTTAGACCAATGAAAGCACAATGTTTGTCTAAATACCTATAATAAACATTTTTATTATAGGTATTTAGATGAGTCACGCATACTTCCCTAAATTTAAAAAAACTTCCATATTGCCAATCAACAATGTATTCACATAAGAAAACAGTAAAGCGATATCTTATGTATCTTAATACAGGAAATACGTATTTTATTTTCCTTTTTATGTGGTACTTACTCATATACACATTCTGGTTTCTTCCCATTTCCGCCCAACCATTCATACAATTGCTGCATTTGCCGAGCCACTTGGGCTGATGTAAATTTTTCTTGCACAAGTTGCCTCCCCTTATCGCCCATGGCAAGCAATTTCGGAGTTGGCATTTCTATTACGCTCTGCATTATATGAGCGATATTTTCAGGTGAGCGATCCAACCACCAACCACAACCGGTTGTATTCAATTCCGCCCATGGAGTACCGAGACTCGCCATTACCGGTGTCCCTACAGACAAAGCTTCTGTGACAATCATACCAAAATTTTCAGAGTCGCTGGGCAGGAATAAGCATGATAGTCGAGCCAATTGATCATATTTCTCCCGACCAGATACAAAACCTTTGAATGTTACGTTCTTTAAATCAAGTCGTTTAACTTCATTATGTAGGAATTGTTCATAATTCTTATCTCCCTTCCCCATTATTACAAGTTCGCAATCCTGGAGATGTGGTAACATAGCCATTCCATAAAGCAGATTCTCCACCTTCTTTATAGGGTGTAACCTGCCAAGGAAACCGAACTTTTTAGGTAGATTGCATCCAAGGAGGATTGACTTTGCCAACGTAATCTCTTCCAAATAATCGGGCAAGTTTGCAGGGTTGGGGATGATGGCTATTGCTCCACGATAACCAAAATTTCGCAGATGTTCCATCTCTGCCTTGCATGTTACATGGAGGCAATCTGCACGATAGATATCTTTGCGAAAGCATAGCTGTATCAACGGCCATTTTTTCCAATAAGAGCGGTGCAAAGCGTTGGGATACAGCATCCCATGCGGAGTGATTATGTAAGGCTTACCTTTGCATCTCGCCATAGAGCAGGTGATATGATTGCAATACATCCACAATCCGTTGGTATGGTATAGGTCGTATTCCTTGCTTTTGAGATATTGAGCTATGCCCTTAGAATACTCGTATGGTGTAACCGAATCATTAGGCAAAATCTTAATCCAATCTTCGCCTTTGCTTATCAGTCTATCTACGGGGTTCCTTACATCCAAGGTCAGTAAGTCAAGAGGGAATCCAATATTGCGCATTGCTCGGATCAAATCATACGTACAAGTAGCAATTCCGCCATACAGCACACCAAACCCGGCGATGGTCTGTAATACTTTCATTCGTTTGAGAAATTATATGTTATCCGAGAATTATCGCTTTAAACTCATTGGGGATTGTAGTTTGTTCCCCTAATACCACCTCGAGAATGTCCCCTCTGTATAATGAAGGGAAACCTCGGCGACTGAAAATAATTGGCTTTTGGCCAAGGAAAGCACCCCATGCCGAGAATGTGGAGTCTGATGCTATTACCATTTTGCAACGAGAAATTGCATAGATGTCGGCAAGAGCGTTTCCATAGAAAACTCGTTTCAAGTTGTCAATCGCTAGTAATTCTACAAGTTCATCATCTTTTCCATCCGAGAAAAGCACAAATTGTGCAGTTGGGTTGATATTTAGAATATTCTTAATTACTTGTTTATACCATTCTATGCTTATTCTTAATTGAGGGATATAGTCTCCAAGGCGCACATGGACAGCTATTTTATCGGATAGCCAAGCGGCATCTACTCTATTAATAGCCTCAGGGCGAGCTATTTTCTCAAACATCTCTACGACCAAATCATGATGTTGATTTATATCGCGGAAATAATTCCCTAATTTTGAAAACGTAATGATATTGGATTTGCAAGACACCTTGAGTATCCAAAATTTACGAAAGCCTTTTATTCCATAATGGTGAAATAGATTACCATAAATACGCTTGTCTTTTTCCTTTCTTAACCATGGCCCTATACTAAACTTGCGCCAAGTGGGATCAACAAATTGTGTATGTGGTACGGTATGAGCATAAACGTATGCCTTTGCTGCAAAAAACAAGCAGTTAGCCAATCCCGGGCCTCCTATACGGAACCAGCAATAGTCTCCTCTCTCTGAGAGTTTTGGGTATGCGTATGTTTTCATCTAAAATGTATATTATGCTTTTGAGCAAGGTCCTTCTAAAAAAGGTGTATCTCCCCCTTTTCCTAAGCAGTCGATTAGGATCAGTAGCCTTTCCGCTGCGATATGAGGATTCCATAAATCCCGCATAATGGAGATAGAACGATTCCGCATATCTTGCCATTTACAAGGATTAGCAAGCAAGTACTCAACCTTGTCACACAAGGAATCCAATGCCGTAATATCGGGACGGATAAAATGGCTTGATTCCTTAGGGCTGATAAATGATAACCCCGTCTGCCCATCATATATCAAGTATGGAGTGCTGCCTATTTCATCACTCGCCACTAGTACACATCCATTAGACATACTTTCATTGGCCACAGCACCCCAGCCTTCATTCCTGTCACTTGTGAAAAGGAATATGCAGTGTCTCCGCATATCAGCCATAAGTTCGTTATTAGGTTTGGTGCCCATAAAACGCACGACATCCTCGAGTTCCAATTCTTTGACAAGCTCCTGCGCCTGGAGTTCATACTCTCCGCTTCCATACATATCAAGTATAAAACGATATCCTTTGTTTTTAAGACGATGTGCCATCAATACGGGTAGTTCTGGATGTTTCCATCTCAAATATCTGGAACACCACATAATTGGTGTAACATTTGATGCAGAAACATTTAAAAATTTTTCAACATCTAATTTTTCTACGCGAGTGAAGTATCCCCATTTATAGCATCGCCCCTGATAAGTTCCCGTTTTGTATTGGTCTACCGCCGCAAATGCGCTACAACAAAGTTTATACAACGGTTTTCTACGCCAGCCTCCGAGATGATAGGAGAGGAACATCTTTAGGATAGCCGGTGAAAATAAGTTCAAAATGCCTCGTTTTAACCATCGCTCACCCATATCGAATGATAGTAGGCCTCTCTTCATCCGTGCTTTTTGAAAAGACAAAGCCTGCACTCCGGAGAAAACACAACATTCAGCCGTTTGTGCCAACTCCATTGCTTTGTTGTAATTCTCTTTCGATTGCCAAGCCCGCAACAGATAAGGTCGATCGCTATAATCATACAAATCTCCTTTTCGATGCTCGGATTGTAAATTGGCAAGTTCTACAAAGCAATAGCTATGTCTCGTCAACTCCCACAATTCATTAGCCACATTCACCTGATGGTTGTTTAGTATCAGAGAATAAAACACTAATTTCATAGATTATCTACCCTATTAGTTTGATATTACATTAAGTCGATTAAAGACATATGCAACAATAAAAGAACCAAAAAACAACAATACAGCCCACGTCAATCTACCTTCTAAATAAATATAAAATGGGAAATGCATTAAATATAATTCATATGATATAATGCCGGCAAGCATTAAATAGCGACTTTTCAACAATAAAGGTAAAAAGGATAGTACCGTCACTAATGAAATTGCAAAAGGCAGTTTAATCATCATTTGGACTATTGCATAAACAAATTTTCCTTCATATTCGCGCACCATTGGCAATTGTTTAAAAGCTAACGCACTCGCCCCAATCACGAATCCCAAGATTGTTATTACAGCCAAATTTCTCTTTGAAAGTGATTTCACACTTTTGAGTTTCTCTGACACAAGCACACCAAGTAAAAAAGATAGAGCTTGCTCTGCCTCTATCTTAGGTAAAAACATCAGCATTAAAAATCCGCAGAAACACATGGTAATCATTCGCCATCTCAATATATACTTTGACAATGTATCATTTCATTAGAAATGAAATAAACCAGTAGGTTGTTTGCAAACCAAAGATCTCAAGCAAATAAGGAATACCCCAGTTAGATTTTTGCAAAATCACATATATCAACGTTATAACTATGCTATATGGCAACAATACTCTTTTCACCTTTTTTGCCAAAAGTTGTCTAATCCTTTATGCTTATAAGATTCGTTGCATCCAAATCCAGATAAGAATAAGAACAAAGCAACGCCTGTTCCTCCAAACGGATTAATGTACCTGAACCTCATCGTGCCTACTGAAACCTGACATAATCAAAAAATAGCTATGCCCCTTAGGCAATTGGTGTAGTTAAAATCTAATAGTCGACAATCCTCTCCACTCTGCCTCCTAATAGTTAGTAAAACAGGCAAGAAAACTATAATTAAAAATAAAAAGGCTTTTGCCATTTGCGCCATTATCGCTTAATTAATAGATTGTTATGATAATGATTCTACATTCTTTTCTTACAATTAGGCAGACGTATATCTTTTTTCATCGCTAAAATCCGAACATGCTTCAAATAATAACTATAGAAACCAGTAACCACAAATGAAACAAAAAACAGATTGGTAGAAATTTGGTTGACACCGACAAGATAATCTTCTTGGTTAGCTCCAAATAGTATACAAAGTATCACAGCTATATGATAATTTAGCGCATTATCTTTAAGCCTTAAAAGCTTTAATCTTTTAATCACACCATGAATTATAACAACTATGAATGTGATTCCTAATGGGAGACCCATATACATTATTAAGGTCAAGTAGCCATTATGTGCACCAAGCTCAGTAATATTCAACGCTTTGCCTTGTATTTGTGAGGCTAATCCCCAGCCAGTCCAGGGTCTCTCTTGGATCATCACCATAGCTCCTTGACGTTGCGCAATCCTATCGAGCGGCACCTCTCCTGAAATTGTTCCTAGCAAACGTTCAAATGCAGTAATTCTTATGCCGAGTTCAGGTAAAGCAAAAACAATTATCACTATCAATGTCAGCATAACAGCAATCAAGCGCATGGATATGCCATAACGAATAAAAATAAAAATAACACACATCGCCAAAGCGCTACGGCTTCCTCCTACTAATACTGTGACCAGCAAGATACTCATCCATAAATAGTCTATTCTAGAATAGCAATCCTTGGCGAAAAGAAAACCGGCAAATCCAATGGCAGACAACGTACAAGCCGCATTTCTGTTAGTAAACCCAAAAAGATAGTAATTTTCTGATATGGATGATGCGCGATGAACAAACCAGCCTAATATAACCAAAGCTAATATTGCGTATGATAAGGGCAAAATTGATCTCTTTAGATAAAATTCGAAATCAGACCCTACAGACAAGAGTATTATTGCGAAAGAGGCAAGTTTCCCAACGAAATATGTTAATGATTCTCCAGAAGAGCTCTGATAGCCAAATAATAATTGGTATACTATTAGAATTGCCGCTAATACGTAAATATGCGGACATATTGCAATGGCTTTTGTGTACAGGAATCGGTGCAACAGGAAACACACAGATAAACCCAATACACCAAAGAATAAGAACTTTGATGCTGGCATCAGCAATATGTATTCGGCGGTCATGTTGGCTATAAGAAATAATAGCAACAATCTTTTTTGTAGAAATGACATATGCTATAACTTTTCTATGGCTGCGAGATAACGTCCAACGAGAATATTGATATCAAAATCTTTACATAAGTGCTGCGTATTCCGTTCCTTATATTGACGCTCAATTAACCTTGCCAATTCATTATAGTTGCGAGGAGGAAATAGCCATTTATTTCGTTCACTCGGTTCTATACATTCTGCAGCACCTTGGTGCTCACAACACATAAACGGCACTCCACAAGCGTATGCCTCAGTATAAACACACCCAAAGCCCTCAAAATAACTCGGCAAGACAAAGAGGTCTAGACTTTGATAGAACGATGGTAAGCAAGAGTGATCTACTTCGCTTAAAAACTCAGTTTGTTTTATTAAATTATTTTTAGATACATAATCGATGCAATTTTGTAATTCAGGACCACTTCCAACAAATAAAACTTTTATATTGGCAATCCTTTTCTGTTTGATCAATATATTCAAAGCTTTAAGTATGGTAATTTGACTCTTCCAATCAACAAAGTTTGCAACACATCCAATCACAAAGTCATTATGATTAATATCTTTACGAGCAGGATGAAATTTTTCAAGATCAACACCATTGTAAAGCACATATATATTTTTGATTCTACACTTAGGTAAATGCAATTTATTTAATTGTTTTATTTGATTCAGATAAGACGGAAATATTTCATAGTCTGCGCATCGTGGAAATGCAAGCAAGTTGTCCTTTACATAATTGCTAACAGCTATATGCAAATCTATATTCTCAAATAACTTAATGTTAATATACGCTCGTATATAAAGGTTAAGTAAACTACTTGCATATCTACCATTTCTGATTGTGAAGGGATCTGGATCATGATGATGTAATATAGTCGTTATATTGTTGTTAAATCGTTTCAAAGCAAGGCAAAAAGTTCCGAATGATGATGTATGCCCATGTGCTACTGCTATTGCGTCTGCATTGATTTTAGCCCGTCTTAATGCTTTAATGAATAGCTTAGCATTTAGCCAGTTTAATGAGCCATTAAAGATATATGAAGGCAGGTTAACCATCTTAAACAGGTGAATCTTTATGCCTTGGTAGATATAAAATGACCTTTTGTCATAGATGCTTTTAGGTTTGAACACAAGTACTCCTCTATACTTCCCAGATTTTTCGATAGCTCTAACAAGATCGTATATAAAAGGTCCTTGGAACCTGGAGTCTGTTGGGAAAAATGGCGTTATTATAACATAATACTTTAACTGATAAGCCTTTTCCATTGCTCAATGATTGTTGATTTGTAGAATTTGATAGCTTGTAGTATCGCATTAGACTGCAGTTGCTTCATTCTATTTGGCGACGCTATCAAATCATTAACAAGATGTGCATACTCCCGACAGTTATAACATTTGACTAATACACCTGCATTACCAATTAGTTCTCGGGGGGAAACAGGACAATCAAATGAAAATGGAATGACCCCATAATACATCGCCTCGGCCAATACTAATCCGAACCCTTCAGAGTCAGAAGTGCACAACAATATATCCGCATTTTTATATATATTGGAAATATTTTTTTGAAAGCCACAGAAATGAATATTGAAAAGTTTCTTTTGTTTGATTACACACTCCATTCCTATCCGTTCATTTCCTTCACCGTATATATTCAAATGCCAATCAGGGTTTTCATGGGATATCTCCTCCCAAATATCTAAAAGGCGATAACAACCTTTCTCGGTACTCAATCTACCTACGAATAGAGCAATCTTATTGTTTAGAGTAGAGATATTGGGGCATGGTTTATCATATGGAATAAAATTGGGAATTACATGAATCCGCTCGGCACAACCCTTTGGCATGAGACCTAATACTTCCTTTTCCCCTGCATGGGTCAAAACTATTAATTTATCTAAACGGAGCAAACTACGGTGGATTTCTCTGGTGTTATAAGTAAACAAGGCAGCAGATATGTATCGTAGAAAGAATGGTTTATGCCTAATCTGTTTAATAATCGATTGTTCATATCCAGATACAGACCAATGAAAAATTCCGCACATTTGGGTTTTCCCATTATTTTCAGGTGTAGCAGGTAAAAGATCGTATGTAAAATTTATTAGTAATTTAGGCTGTATTGTTTCTAACACTCCACTTAATAGATTCTTTAGTATGTTCAGATGCTTTTGTGGTGCAAACAGTTTACATATTGGCGACGCTGCTATTTGCAGGTAGTGTTTTATTGCGGATTGATGAAATGATAATATATGCTCATCGTTTCCTTTGTAAGGAATCAACGATAGTATTCGACAGTTTAAATCCGACGAATTCATAGCGTTCATCAAATTCAAAGCCATGATTTCGGTACCTCCACGCAAGTTTATGTTATGGATGAAAATTATAACATCAGTACATCCGAGATTATTTTTCTCCAATAAGAAATTTTCCATGAAACAACTTTATGATTGCGGCAATAGGTATTGACATAAATATTGCAACTATAATCGTTATTATTATTGATATAGGCAGCGTTACAAAAGGCACAACTTTATCAAATATGTAGATGATCGGTATATGAAATAAGTATATGGAGAAACTGTATTCCAGAATGACCTTGAACCATGCCTTGTCGAATTTGTATTTATTCATAACAAGACGGGCAACTGCAATGAACAGGACGATTATGGGAATAGGCAAGATAATGCTCAACAGTATATCGATCTGCGGATAGTGGTTTATTTTTATTATTAAGGCAATCAGCATAGCTGAAAGCACACATAAAAAATATTGGGAAGTCTTTCTTTGTACTATCAATGCCCCTATAATAAAGTAAGGATAGTACCGAACTGCCATATTTATAGAAAACAAACTGCAATCAAGATAATATGAGTAAAATGTTGATACAATTATGCTTCCAATCAATAAAGAGACATAGCCTATTTTAAAACACTTTGTAAGAATATAATGAGCCACAAATATCTCAAACAAAGCTAATAAATACCACAAATGGCGGCAATCCTGCCCCAATAACAGCTGCCATATAGTTTTGAATATCTCATTACTATTTTGAACTTGAAATAAACAAATAGAAGGGACCAAAAAGAATAACCCAACAAAGAAATAAGGAACAATCAATCGTTTTACCTTACTCTTGACAAATGAGGTAAATTGCTTATATTTCACTTCCCCCAATCTATATATAGCTCCACTTAAAGCCATGAATAATGGCATATGGAACAGATATATTACTTGTGTGATGATTTGTGGTATAATTGTATTAGATGTTGGATATGATGTGGAGTTATATCTTATTGTAACATGACCTATTACAACAAGGAGTGTTGCAAAAACCTTTAATAAGTCATATTCATTCAGCGCCCTTGCCATTTTTGCAATTTAATCTATTGCGTAAAACTTGGATTATTTTTTTTAAAATAGCTCTTAACTTGAGGGTAAATGTTAGGTCCTTCTTAAAATATGGCATTAGATCCACCATAAATCTGTTTTTTTGAAGACTACCTATATAAAGTAATTCTAAATAATAGTTCCTATTTGACATATAGGCGTTCACATCAAATGCTTTTTTGAATAAGTGTAATTTACCTATAGCATCCAATTCAAGCATTGTTCTAATGCACTTAAAACATTTACCACAATTATTTACCTCTATCACACAAACATTTAAATATTTATGGGCAAGAGTATAGTTGCAGATAGATTTCAATTTTTCAGTCCGCGTGACATTGCCGCCTGCCGAAATGAATTTGGTATTTCCAACAGATGCACATTGCAAAATCAATAGATCATATAGAGCAGCGTCAAAAGTTTTATCTGGGTTATATTTGCAATTAAAATCCGAGTAGAGCAATCCTGACGAATAATAATAGACTCTTAGACCTCTTTGTATCAACAACATACAAAATAAAGCCATATATGTATGTTCTTCAACATGAGAATAGCCATCATCGTATTTATCAAATAAAGCATAAATATCAGAACCAATCTCTATTAATGGCAAGTTAGCTTCAGTCGAGAAATTACGACATAAGTCTCTGCGACCTAAAAATAATTTTTGCGAGTTTTTTTGTTCTTTTCCCGAATGGTGTGAACCTACATTCAAGAAAACCAAATGATTAAGTTTATAATTGGCTGGTACCATATTCGCATGCGTATAGATTGTGTATAGTGAATCTACTCCACACGATATACCTGTTGCAACTATATTGCCTGTAACACCAATATCTGGGACTATTGGAGCAATTATCCGGGGATGATGTAGTTCATTCGGTGCTGCGATTGTATCGATAAACTGATTAGTAAGATTGTAATATAGACTTTCCGATATAGGAATGTCCGATTTGAAATCATAACCACGCTTAATGGCAAACAATATCAACCCCATGATTACCGAGTCAATACGGTCTACGGTTATATATTGCGTGACATTTTCAGAGAAAGTTGTGGATATTTTTTCTTTGTTCCCATCTATATTTAATGAGATAGACACTGAATTGCCTTTACTTGTAATCTCCAGAATAGTAATTGTTTTCATTTCTGCTTATATTGATAGGAAATGGGCATGAGGCAATCAAGTTTTCCAGATCTATTATGCCCGCTTCCCACTTATCACATTCGGATATTAAATTGTCCTTTGTTGTATTGGAGTCGATAAGTAATGGGGTCTGATTTTTACCTATTGAGAGGTAAAAATCATGGTATTTGAAATGATCACGACTTTCTGTCCCTTCAAATTCTATCCATTGAGACGGGACATTGTATGCTTCAGCAATGATTAATCCATGCAAAGACGACGACACAATACAACGGCATTGGAGTATCTCATCGATAAAGCAATACCAGTCATTATAACCCCGCGTAGAGATGACATGAATATCCTTCAACTGACTAAAATACTTCAGCAGATCAAGATCTGCATAGTGAGGGATAATACCAATCTCATATTTTTTCTTTGTGACAATAGGCAGGTAATGATATGGTAAAAGTAAAGCAGGGTCGCCGTAGCATAAAGGACAATCAAATCCTTTTTTGTTTAAGATATTTTGCGTCAAAGGGCCTCTCACAGCTTTAATATTACCTATCTGTATATCAACAGGCAAGTCCTTGTCGATCATACCTGCCCCCCAGACAATAGTTTTCTTATTGCTAAGCATGGCTATTGTCGAGCCAATAACAAGGTAATTCTTACATAAGTATTTTGCAACAAGTGTTTCACTCGTTATTACTATAGGGCGGACAGATATCTCACGAAGGAAATAATAATTTAAGTCGTCTCCTATGTTTGAATGAAACAATTCTCCATTATAGTCGATATTAACAGATGCAGTAATTAAAATATGCTTACCGAATATGACTTTTATATCATTCACAATCAGTCGAAACAGTTTCTGAATCTTATCACCCAATGCCATTTTCTCGCAGTTTATCCCAAAATGAGGTACTCAAATTAATCTTATCATTTGTTAGATAGATATAGTTGTGATGATCTTTCCAAAGCATTATCTTAATAAATAGGAAATTCCACCATTTGCCGATACTTGATGGCATGATGTTTCCTAAGAACCTTAATTTGGCTATCAATGTCAAATATTTCGATGACATATAGGTCTTATAATCGATGTTATATTGATGTAGATATTCATATATACGACCATAGGACACAAGATCTTTAACATGGGCTAAGCATGAGGTAAATGCACCTTGGCGAAAATTTTCAGCAGACCAATAAGCGTAAGCTAACATTTCACCATTCACTTGAGGTAAGTATGCAATAGCTCTTTGCGCTACGACAATTCTTGACAGCAAATGGTCCTCTGAATATGTTTGCATTGTTGATGAATGCCTAATGTAATATGTATAAGTAACGTCTGTGATACAACTGAAACTAGGACGACAACAATAAAGTTTGAACATCCAAAGATCATCCTCATAGACAATACCTTCCTCAAAATACAATTTATTTCTCAAAATAAAATCGCGCTTGATCAACTTATTCCATACAGTTCCATGAACCTGGATATTCTTTGCTTGGTCAATGTGCCTTACTCTCAAATGGGGATAATCCCCTTCAAGCATTTTATATTTCTTCCCTGTCTCCCAGTCTATAGCCTTACGGTTCGCAGTAGTAACATCTGCTTCCGAATCGATAGCCTCATTCACAAGGGCGCTGATAGCATAGAGAGAGAGTTTATCGTCGCTGTCTAAGAAAAAAAGAAATTCACCACTCGCATTACGGATTCCTGTGTTGCGAGCCGCGGCTTGTTTTTGATTGGTTTGATGATCTATTATTTTGAAATCTATAGGTCCTTCATACATAGCAATGATTTGCTTAGCTATAAGCATACTGTCATCCGGAGTGCAGTCATTAATCAACAACACTTCTATATTACTATAATCTTGTGCAATTACTGAATCCAAGCAGGCGCTAATATAATCAGCAACCCTATAAACAGGAATGATAATACTGACTTTTGGACAACTCATTTTTGTTTCAACAAGTTTTGTATGATGGTTAATGGTTCAAAAAACAAGGCCTTAGAGATGCCTATATACAATATTGACGCTAAAGCTAAAACAATTACTATATTCTGTATAGTATAAGATAAGTACGAAAACACTATGTATATGGCTACACCCAATAATATGGAGGTAGCAAGCATTGTTATTAACATTTTTGCAATTGGCTTATACTTAATAGACAAAACTTTCTTCAAGTAGAATATACTAACAGCTACGGTAAACAAAGAACTTACCACCTTTGCTACAGCCACCCACATAATACCCAATTTTATAGTAACAAATAATGCAACTATGCTAACCAAGCAAACCATAATTCTATTTCTCAACACAAGGTTTGAATGTCCTTTGACTAAGATAAAATCCCAGTTTATCCACGCTATATGCTCGGTCATTATAGCAAAACATAAAATCTGCAATATCGGGGCACAAGGAAGCCATTTATCTGTAATAATTACAGAAATCAATGGAGACGCAGCTCCTGCTAAAAACATAGATAATGGAAATATGACGAATGATGTGACAACGACCGTCTGTTTATTTATTGAAATTAGGTCTTCATTATTGTCTTGAATCTTGGAAATCAAGGGTAGCATGACTTTCATCAGCACGGTACTTATATTTATAGGAATTAATTTACTATAGCCATCTGCTCTTGAAAAATACCCAAGTACCGCCGGGGATAGAAATCTGCCGATAATTACACTATACACATTTTGATAGATAGTAAACAAAAGATTTGCTCCTAGCACCTTAGACCCAAAACTATACAATCTTTTCAGTGATTGGAAAGAGAATATCAGATCTGGTGTCCAGCGGGCCACAATAGAAAAAAGGAATAAGCGGAGAACAGATTTAATAAGAATCTGAAAGACTAAAGCCCATAGACCATAACCCATATACGCAAAAGTGATACCACATATAGCAGATATAATGGATTCAAATATCACGATTTGAGCTCGAATATTAAACCTCAGATTCTTAGTAAGCAACGTTGAAGGTATGGCATATAATGCGTTTAAAACAAAGGTTGTTCCAAGTATTGGAATAATCTGCAGTAAAATGGGTTGAGAATAGAATCTGGCGATTATTGAGGAACTTAAGTAAAAAATACCATATAGCAAAATGGAGATACCGACGTTAATATAAAATACAGTGGAATAATCTGCTTTCGTACAATTCTGCCTTCGAATTAATGAAGTAGTAAAACCCATATCCGTAATCATCGCAGACAGATCCATAAAGATAAAAAGCATTGCCAAAATGCCATAATCTTCGGGGAGCAGCAATCGGGCCATTACAATGCTTGAAAGAAATTGCACTCCCTGCGTGGTATATTGCTCTATTCCAGCCCAGAAGGTGCTTCTCATAGCAACTCGTTTTTCAAGCATGGCTATTCATTATTTAATTGGTTCAAGTTTATTATTTAAGATCACTAGTATCCCGTAGAGAATTACTATACTACTTTTATATTAATGGCATTCAAGATATTAAATCAAGATCACATCACTAAAATTATTTATCCTTAATATCAAAAGACCTCGATCTTCAATTTTCAAAAAATAATATGAACCAAAATTAATAGAATAATATACATTGTTTTAGAAACAAGCCGTGCCTAATTTTCCGTGTACAAATCACATCCTACTAAATCATATCTTCCCAAATTCAAAAGATGTTCAGCTCTTTTCCGATATGTTTTCCATATGCACCAACTATTGAGAAGAGGATTGAGGTGCAACATCTCATCTAACTTTTTAGTTATCGATAGTCTGATTCGCACATATAAACTTATAAACATAGCGTCCCGGGCATGCGAGGACAAGGAGGACTTTAGCCTCAATACAAAATAGGATATTTCAGTCTTATCGGGAGGAAGGGGATCTCCGTATCCTCACAATAGCAGCAGGTTGTTATCTTCCAGCCGCTCTTCAAGAAAGGTGTCGAGCATATCCTTCGCCGCGAGATGTATCTGCTCGTTTCCCGTGTAGGCAACCTGCAACTCCGCGAATCGAGCCCCTAAATGTATCGCATGGTAGGTATCGGGCATATCTTCCATGATATGCAGGGCCAACTAATGATTGATTCTTTAATTATGAATAATTGAATAGATGACACCAGATAATAGCTACCCATATAATACGCACTAGCTACTTGAATTGAGGCCTTAAGGGTTGTCGCAGTTTGGAAATAGGCTGTAACCACATAATTTTTCTAACCTACCCCAACAATGTCTGCTTATAGTTAACAAAAAACCGATCAACGACGAAATAAGAAATGAGAAATAAACGAACAAAATAATACCAAATTTCGCATTCGGGAAAATCAAGGGCAAAAATAAGACAGAATCAAGCCAGCCCCCAAAATAATGCAACCAATCCATCTATATAGATATCCGAATACAGGCATTATTTCATTAATTTCCACCTAATTAGGACCGAAAATGGTTTATAGAGCACAAAACCAATCGCACTGCCTATACACCCAACTCAGCTAAATTCAGAAACCCAAATAAATTCTGCAATGTGCTTGTCAATCCAACAAAATCAGCACCCAAACAATCCAAAAATATCTTCCTAAAAAAGAATGATAATACCAATATTAGAAAATAAAAAATCAAATTGACACGGGCATTCAGCAAAGACTTTTTTACGCGGGACTCATGAGCTATTGACTGTTCCACAAAAAAAGAATAAAAGAATATAAGTAAACTTCTTATTTTCACAAAAAAAACCGAATCCTACATCCGATCCATCTTCTTCTGGAGCCAGAAGAAAATACCTGTACGATTGAGGTGCGTGCGGTAACCGATGCGATGGAGCAGGCGAACAAATTGCGTTTTGTGGCGGATATGCCACTCCATGAAGTTATAAAGGTCAGATGTGATCAGGATGCTCAACACCAGCACAATATACAGTTGAACATCAATTGAGTAACCGACCATGTAGCTGATACACCAGCACAACACCACGAAGAAATTCAGGATCAGAATCGCAAGGGTCGTCGCGGCATGCGAGCATCCCAGGCGGATGAACATGTGGTGCAGGTGCGTCTTGTCCGGATGGAACGGAGACTTGCGCTTCAGGATGTGCGTCGTCATCACGCGAAGCGTATCGAAGACGGGAACGGACAGAACCGCCAAGGTAAAGGAGATCAGCTCGATATTTGCCGCATCATAAACCTCGCTCATCGAGCCATAGCGCAGGATACGAATCACCAAGACCGACATAACGATACCCATGACCAGCGTCCCGCCGTCGCCAATGAACATCTTCGAACTCTTCCCGAAGACGTTGTGGAAGAAGAACGGGATCAGCGATCCGGTGGCCACGACGGCCAACATACCCATCGTCCGATCCTCCACATACCAGAACATCATCCCCAAGAGCAAACTCGTCAAAATGCAGTAGCCCGACGAGAGACCGTCTACCCCATCGATCAGGTTGATGGCATTGATGATGCCTACGGCAGCAAAGAGCATAAACGGGATGGCCACCCCTTGCGGGATCTGATCAAGGCACCACAACCCGTGGAGGACATTCCAAACAGACCCTCCGATGAAAATCAGCAGCAAGGCTCCACAGACTTCGTCCGAAAAGCGTGAAATCCAAGCATATCCTTTTGTCCCGACAACATCCCTTTGGGCCACGACACTCGGCATGCTCCTGTCCTTCAGGCAATAAACGGATTCAAAACAGGGAATGAAACAAAGATGCATGCAGTCAAACATCCGAAGACGGTTTATTCACAAACTCTATTGCCATGTTGGATACCAACATATACCAATAAAGAATGCCTAAATACGATCAACGGCTTTCTGCAGCCAGAAAAAGATACCCGTACGGTTCAGATGCGTGCGGTAGCCGATCCGATGCAGCAGATGCAGAAAACGGGTTTTGCGACGGATCTGCCGCTCCATGAAGTTATAGAGACCGAATGTGATCAGCAGGCCGAGGGCCAGAATAATGTAAAGCTGCGTATCGATCGAACAACCGGCCTTGTAGCTGATCCATCCGCACAGGACCACGAAGGCATTGAGCATCAGGATTGCAAGCGTCGTGGCGGCATGGGAGCATCCCAGGCGGATGAACATGTGGTGCAGGTGCGTCTTGTCGGGATGAAACGGGGACTTGCCCTTCAGGATGCGGGCCGTCATCACACGCAGCGTATCGAAGACCGGAACCGACAGCACCGCCAGCGTAAAGGCCACAAGCCCCAGATTCTCCTGGGCATGCATCATGTATTGAGCGTCGTGCTGCAGCAGCCGCATGACGAATACCGACATGATGATGCCCATCACGAGCGTACCGCCGTCCCCGATGAACATCTTCGATGTCTTGCCGAAGACATTGTGAAAGAAAAACGGAATGAGCGATCCTGCGGATACGGCTGCCAGAATGGCCATGACCGGATCGTCGGCCAGCCAGAACATCACCCCGAACTGGATGCCCGCCATGATGCAGTAACCCGACGAAAGTCCGTCCACGCCGTCGATCAGGTTGATGGCATTGATGATGCCCACGGCGGCAAAGACCGTCAGCGGGATGGCGACTTCACGGGGAATTTGACCGAGTCCCCACAGTCCGTGGAAATCATCCAGTGTGTAGCCTCCGACGAAGACCAGCAGCAGGACGGTGCCAATCTCCACCAAAAAGCGCAGGGCCGGGGAGAGGTCGAGGATGTCATCGAGCGTCCCGGTATAGAGCATGATCATCATGGCGACCACCACGATGAACAGATCCGAACAGTCGCAGGCAATACCGGCGCACCCCAGTCCGATCACCGTTCCGAAAAACACGGCGATACCGCCAAGAACGGGGACCGGCTTGCGTTGGAGTTTCCGGGCATCGGGATTATCCACGATGTTTTTGTCGAGGGCAATGGCGACCAATCGCGGATGGATCCAGCAAACGCCCAAAACCGCAATCAGAGAGGTAATGAAATACAACATACTTGGGGATATTTGTTTGATGGAAACAATCGAAAGAAACGATTGCAAGCGGAAAACGGACAGCCGGTACGACAACTGCCGGCTCAACGGCTCGCCGACACGGATTCACAATGTTGCGGGTCCGAGGAGGCAGACCGTCCGACATACAGGCCATGTCCCAACCAACAATCGTAATCGTCAAGACGCCGGATGAGTTGCAACTTGCACTTTTTCAGATTCCGCTCCTCACGCCACGGATCGACGGCGCCATGCGCATGATCCCGGCAAATGCAACTGTTCGTGCAACCATAGAGCGTAACCAGCAACAACGCACGCGACTGTTCGGCACGGATCAGCGGCAGGATACTGCGAATCGTACCTACCAGACGGTCGAACTCCTCCTTCTCTCCAAGAATCGCATAGGCCGGAAGCAGCATCGAGTAAAGTTTGCAACGCATGACGTCACTCTCCAACTGCAGACTGCCGTATTGCCGCAGCGTCTCCCGGGCCAACTCCCGATCCGCGTCCGTCACCCCTTCGGGCGAATGGTAACGCTTCAGCGCTTCATGAAGTCCCGCCGGAAGCCGGTCGCCGTTCAGACGCGTGTAGACATGGCGGTTGTCCGAGTTCAACGCAACCACCTCGTACTGGCCGGGCTCCACACTGAGCAGCGGTACATACATGCAGTTCTCCACACAGACCATGATGTCTTTCCGTCCGCCTCCGGGCTGGATGATGACGCTTGCCTCCACTCCCTTGAACTGCCCCTCGGTGATGCGCACCCGATCCCCTTTCATCAGCCGGTTCGGTTCGGGTGTATAGACCGGCAGTTCATCGCAATAGGATTCGGCAACCCATTTCAGATTGGCCATCTCCTCGTCCGACAAGTAGGGATAATACCCGCCACGTCCGTCACGGACCCGGGGCAGGAAACTGTATTGGGGAAGAAATCGTTTCAAACGATAGATCTCTGCTTCCGAGGCGTGTACGAAGACGTAATTGTACAGCAACGGATGCTGCGTGCGGACCAGTTCGCCCTTTTTCTCGCAGACGGCGACGTACGACGGAGCAAAATATTCGAACGGCTGCTCGCCGACACGGATGCGCCGAGCCAGCTCGGTCTGGAGTCCTTTGGCCGGGTTGCCCCTGTAATATCCTTTTGAAGAGACCGGCAGCACCAGCACATACCACCTTACCGCATGGTTGTTTTTTCTCGTGCGGATCTGCTCGGAGACCGAGTCAGACCAAGTCCAGTTAGTGCCCTGCGTATTCATTCCAATATCGTTTGTCCAGGAATCCGCATCGCATCCGGGCAATCCGAGGCCTTGCCAGCGCAACATCAGAACACGCTGACATTCAGTGAATTAAGAATTACACATAAGGTATTCGTGAAAATTGCGAATACCTTGCTTCGCTTCGGGCTTGTCTGCAAACCTACAGTTGCGAATGTTTATTATTTCTGTTTAAGAAACCACACTATTTAGTCGCAAAAATAGATAAATTCGTCGAATAAACAAAAAGAGAGGTTTTTTTCTTGCATCAAACCATCACGCAATGCCTATTCTTCTGACAGACAAACAAAAACAGCCGTTTTAAAATCTTATTTTCACGGTTGTTTCACCCCAATGCAACAACAACCGGAGGTCCGGAAAAAGCAAACGGAAGGCATAAGTAACAATTTGGAAGCATTTACGACCAAAATGACACGGTCTTCGTCTAAAAATCAAGAAGTTCCCGTCTCATGCGATTTCTTAAACAGAGATCGCACAAGGGAACAAAGGAGAATCCCGCATTGTAAGCCATGCAATGGCAGGTCCTCCCGTAAATGTCATTCCCAAACACAAACCATTCCTTCCAAAAAGGCATCGGCAGGCAATTGCCTGCCGATGCCGTCCCTTCCGGGCCGAAAGCGCCTCCCTACCGTCACGGATGCATCAGTGTATAGGCATGGCCCGAGACGGCCAGCGTCCCGTCTATCGGAATATCGCCCGGATGGGATCCGCCAACGACGATCCTTCCCTGCAGGAGACTCGCCCGCTCGACCCGTGCCAGCTGGTCGTTGTCGAGCGCCCCGCGGTCAAAAGCGAAATCACTTCCATTGCCCGATGGTGGGCTCAATATTAGGCTTTCAATAAATTTACAAATCCAACAATACCTGCAAACGATCAAATAATAGAACATCTATTATAAACATGATTTACCATATTAAACACTTGCTTACAGCACAAATACACGCACTTCAATCAAACACTTTATTTCTCTATATATCAAATAAATACATCAAATATCAATGTAATTTTACGGACTAGATACACAAAAACGGCATATTCGCAATACGAAACACAACCAATCATTAAACTCTCACAATAAAAACATGCATTCAAGCACACATATGAAACATGCATTCATTTTAATTATACCTTTATATATAATATAAGACAAACACATCATATAACCAGGCTCAAGCACCAACAACGGCCTTCGGTTTCAATTCTTGAGAAGAGAACCTGAAGAAGGGATCGCGCCTTACGGTCAAGAAATTTCAACGGTCAAATTTTACTGAACGGAACAACCGGCCCAAACTAGGACAAGACAAAAAAAATCAGGAAGATAACCCGATCAAACAATTGTACCCAGAACAAAAAAAAGGACAAAAAGGCCATTTTCGAAAATACTTAATTAAACTTCAATATTGATTTTCACAAACTTTTTATCGAATTTTACACCCGCAACAGCCCAAAAAAGAGGTCCGCGACTTGCATTTTCCGCAGATGTTTTCTATATTTGTTGGACGACATATTGAACACGGAAGTGTAAGTTTATTCTCACAGTGGAATCTGGAAAATTCAATTGGAGAGAGGATAAGCGGTAAACTTCTTACGTCATACCCGTTTCCCAGGGATAGGCGTGGGCTGTTGCTTATTTTATCTCCAAGGTATTCCAGAACCTCACTGTTAAAGTAGACATCGGCACCACGCTTCTTTTTTTCACCCCAAAAAAGCGAGACTTTTCTCCGAGGTGCCAGGGGAAAACAACGACGCCGTTCGTCCACCCGATATGGCGCAAAACCCCAGAAAACCCCGGCCTTACCGGCCGCTCCAAATCCTTTACTTTATGAAAAAACTCTATTCACTGTGCATGCTGTTCTCCGTCATGGGAATCTGCAGCCACTCACTGACGTCGTGCTCGTCTGACGACGATGGAGGAGGTCCGAAAAAGACCACTCTCGAGAACGAGTTCTCGTACAACAACGAGACTACCCCGATCGGTTCGGTAGTCTATACGAAAGACGATGCAAGCGGCATCTACACGTTCTACATCTCCCCGACCGAAGGCCTGATCGACCTCGACGCCATGCTTCTGGCTGACGACTACATCCTGATCGCGACAAACACGCCCACGGGTGATATCGACTTGACAGGGAAGGACAACTCGCTTGTTTACAAGAACGTAAAGATTTCCTCCGAGACCGCAGCCAACGTCCAGAACAGCGCTCTCTCGCTGTTGCTGACCTCACAGACGACGGTCAAGCTGTCGCTCGATGCCGCCATGACCTCCGGCGAAACGCTGAAGGCCGAATACAACGGGCTGTGCATCTTCTACAAGAGCGAGGCCGAGCAGGGCGATGCTCTCAAGATGGACAAGCCGATGTTCGGATACTGGAGAGGCCAGACCACTTCGGGAACGAACAACTATCTCCTCGGTGTCGCCAATGTGGATTTCGTAACCCAGGGCACGAACATCGCCCTCAAAGAGCCCGGATATGCCATGATCCTCGACTGCTATCTCGACAGCGGCGACGAGTGGAAGACCTATCCCTCGGGCACCTTCACCGAGAGCAACAAATTCGGTGATCACACGTACTTCGACACCAACAGTTTCGTTGTCTACTTCGATGGTTCGACCTATACGACGATGCACGTATCGAGCGACGTAACCATCTCGCGCGAGGGCAATACCACCAAAATTTCGACCACATTCATAGATAATGAAGGTGTGGACCATGCCGTCACGTTTGAAGGCGACCTGCGCATCGGCAACGGCACGAAGATGCCCAAACTCACACAGCTCATGGAAGATGTCGAGCATAAGGCAGCATACGCCGAAGGCACCTATATGGGAGACTTGTTCGGTACGGGCGGTGGTCTTACGCTCATCACGATCGATGACGAGAACCGTGAAAACAGAGTTACCCCCTACTACCAGGTTTCGCTCGGCATTTTCTGCACGAAGTGGGCCGATCCGAAAAAGGAGATGAGACTTGAACCGGGAACCTACGATGTCAGCACGACCTACAAGAAGGGAACGTGGATGAGCCCCAATGAGCTTGAGATCATGGGTATGGTACTTCCGATCGGAACTTACGTCTTCTATGATGACGGCGTATCGGACAGCGGTCTGTACGGCTACTGCACGGACGGTACGATCACCATCGCAGAGGCCGACGCCGGAAAATACAAGATCGACTACGACCTCGAAACGGTTACCGGCTACAAGGTCACCGGCTCCTACGAAGGTTCCGTAACGCTTACGGACTCGTCGGACGACAAGGAGGACGATGGATCCTCGACGCTGACCGAGGACCTGGAGCTCGATCTGAGCTACCTGACTGCTGCAAATGAACCGGCCCGCTGCTTCCCGCAGACGCAGATCTACATCGGTGGCCTGGGTTACCGTGACATCAACGACATTACCTCCTTCGTTCCGCCCGCACCGGAGCCCTGCGGTTACCAGTTCATTGAGCTCGGTATGGCCACGGGTACCTATGTTCCGGATCCGGAATACAACGATCCCGGCAAACTCGTCGAGGGTGACATCATCCGTCTCGACCTGCTCGTAAATCCGGGCGACGACGACAAGATCACCCCGGGAACCTACAATATCTCGCCGAACCGCTATCCGGCACAGATGTGGCCCGGTGTCTGCCTCCGCGGAGCTCAGGAGGTCGATCACATCGGTACCCGTTGGTTGTTCATCGGCAACGCAATCGGTAACGGATATCCCTCCCACATGAAGGATCCGGTATTCGTAACGGACGGCCCGCTGAACATTCCTTCGATGAAGGGATATGCCAGCCTCTATACCGGCACCGTGACGATCGAAAAGGCTGAAGGAGGCGACAACTACTTCACCTTCATCATCGACGGCGAAGATGTTCTGCACCACAGCATCACGGGTACGTGGACCGGTCCGGTCGTACTCGGCACTACGGATACTCCGGTAGTCTCTTCGGGCAAGGAGTTCGGCTCGACGCGCGCCGAGAAGACCTCGACCGTTTCGCAGCAGACGAAGAACAGAATCCCGACTGCCAGCGAACTTAAAGGTCTGCAGCCCCTTCCGATGGAGCCGTTTGGACAGGTAAAGTTCCAGTAAAGCCTTACGGATATTCACCAAAAGAGCGCGGGTGCACACCCGCACCCGCGCTCTTTTCTCATCAATAAATTTTAAACCTATGAAAACGAGCTATTGGTCGAGACTACGCGTCTTGACATGGGCAGTTTTGTTCGCAGCCGGAAGCCTTGCTTCCTGCTCCGACGACGATGACAAGGGCGGACCTACCCCCCCGCCGGTTCAACTGGTAGACCAGATCGAATACGACGGAGGCACCCCCATCGACATCAAGTCGGCCATCTTCGAGGTCGAGGACACCGATCTCTACACGTTCTACCTCTCCCCGACGGCAGGCATTGCCGACATGGACGGCATGAGCGAAGCCAACGACTACCTCCGTGTCATGGTCCGCAACCCGAAAGGAACGGTCAATACGGAATCCGACACGTTCGAAATCTCCTACAAGGACATTTCGGTAAAGGAGGCTACGATGAAGGATGTGAAATCGGTCAAGCTCTCGGCCGACTACCTCAGCGAAACGTCGCGTCTGAACCTCTATGTCGAGGTAGAGATGGAATCGGGCAAAACGCTGTTGGCTCGTTATGAAAACACCTGCTCCGAGGCAAAACTCCCCGAGTTGAACAACCAGTACGAGCTTAATGGTGAGGCCCTCACGATCGGCAGCGTATTGAAGTGGACCAACGCAGCGACCGGTGCCACGACCTATTACTTCTACAACGAGGCCGATGTCACGGAACCGCAGGACGGTCTGAACGGACTGACGGTGACGCTGGTAGCCGAGGCTACGGAGACGACGTTCGATCTCTCGACGGTAGATCCTGCACAGGTTTCGGTCAAGTACGGTGCCTTCCAGAACACCGAGAACACGACGGGTTCGCTGACCATCGAGGTCAAGAACAACGTACTGACCCTCGCAATCGACGCAGAGGAGGGTGACAACCACCTGCGCGCCGCCTACTCGGGCGCCTTTACGTTCGGATTCGAAAGCCAGAACTACATCAAGGTAACCAATGGTGAAACTCCCGAAGAGGCCGCTCTTGCCAAGGTATTTGTCTACAAGAGCAAAACCAACGAGCTCACGTTCGGCATGGTGGATGCAGAGACCCCGGCAGACCTCATGAAGGGGACCTTCGCCGTATCGGTGAACCTGTCGGATTCGCAGCTCAAGGATGGCACCGTAGACCTTTCCCAGTTGGTACTGGGTCAGCCTGCGGCACAGATCCGACTGTTCGACTACACGCTTTACCAGACGTGGGACAACGCCAAAATCGGTGAAGGCGTAACCGGTACGATCACCGGAAAACAGGAAGGAGACAAAACCTACCTGAAGATCGAGATGGAGTATCCCGAAGGCCCGAAGGTAGAGTGCGAATGGTCGGGTGTCCTGACCTCCGTAACGGAAGCACCGGACATGAAACCCGTGAAGCCGTTTGAGCCGCGTATCACGTTTACCTACTCGGGAGGAACCGTCACAAAGGAGAAGGCGCTGACCCGTCTTGAACTCCGCCGCGAAAAAGAGTACAAGGTACGTGGTGGGGATCCGCAGTTCGGAGGAGCCATAGTCGATGCCTACGTTTTCTACTTCGTAACCGAAGACATGTCGGATGGCGATGGCATTGAGAGTAAGGCAGTTGTTCCGCAGTTCATGATTCCGGCCGAGTATATCGGTAAGGAGGACATCGACCTGACCGTCATGGAAGAGAATCTGCATTGGGCATTCGAATACCAGAATTCCAATCTCCAATACACCTCCTACTCGGAAAACTACTCCATGATGGGACAAGTCATGGGCTATTGCCCCGAAGGAGCAAAAGCGACCGTGATCCAGAACGAGGACAAGACCTGGAAGGTGACCTTCTCGATGACCGACCGGGTAAAGACGAACTGGGGAACCTCCGGATCGGGCACCGAACTGCTTCTCGAGTGGGAAGGCCCCGCTACGAAGTACTCGGGGACCAAAACGAACGACCTCACAGACGAAGACTATTAATCGCTGAATCGGTAGGCCGGCGGCCACCGAATCCTCTGAATCGGGCCCGGTAACAGGGCGTAATACCGGGCCCGAAACGGGGGATTTTGGCCCACTCACCCGAGGGCCGACCGCCACCGACCGATCCCCGGCACACATATTCGTGTAAAACTCAAATTTTTTATGGTAAGAAAACTCCTCATTACACTAACGGTTATGCTGGGCGCCTGCCTCTCGGCCTTTGCGCAGCAGCTCCAGGTAACCGGAACGGTCAAGGACCACACCGGAAATCCGGTTGCAGGTGCCACCATCCTGGTCGAAGGATCGACCACGGGTACGACCTCGAACGCTGATGGCAGCTACTCTATCACGGCTCCCTCGGATGCCACTCTCCTCGTCTCTTTCATCGGCTATCAACCGCAGCAGATCGCTGTAGCCGGCAAATCCAGAATCGACATCACCCTCAAGGAGGACACCCAGTCCATCGACGACGTCATCGTCGTCGCATTCGGTACGGCCAAGAAAGAGGCCTTTACCGGATCGGCTACCGTGATCAAATCGGACGACATCGCCAAATCGCAACAATCGAACGTTGCCCAGGCGCTGGCCGGTAAGGTCGCCGGTGTGCAGCTGACGAACTCGTCGGGCCAGCCCGGTGCTGCCCCCGACATCCGCATCCGCGGTTTCAGTTCGCTCAACGCCGGCAACAGCCCGCTGTGGATCGTGGACGGCATGCCCTATTCGGGAGACCTGAACAACCTCAACCCGAACGACATCGAGTCGATGACCGTGCTCAAGGACGCCGCCTCGAATGCACTTTACGGTGCCCGAGGTGCCAACGGCGTCGTGATGATCACGACCAAGAAGGCCAAGTCGAAGGACGCCATCATCACGGTCGATGCCAAATGGGGAGTAAACTCGCGCGCCGTTAAGGACTACGAGTATATCACCAATCCCGCGCAGTTCTATGAAACGCACTACAATGCCCTGAAGAACTATTACCTCGACTCGGGCATGAGCACCATGGAAGCGCACCTGAAGGCCAACCAGAACCTCACCGGCTCGGCCAACGACGGCGGTCTGGGCTACATGGTCTACACCGTTCCCGAAGGACAGGAGTTCATCGGCATCAACGGCAAGGTCAATCCGCAGGCGACGCTCGGACGCCGCCTCGTATACGAAGGCCAGGAATACTACGTACGCCCCGACGACTGGACCGACGCCGCATTCCGCACGTCGCTGCGTCAGGAGTACAACATCAGCATAGCCGGATCGGGTGACAAAACTTCGGTCTATGCTTCGTTCGGATACCTCAACAACGAAGGTATCGCCTACAATTCGGACATGGATCGCTTCACGACCCGTCTGAAACTCGACTACCAGGCAAAAGACTGGCTCAAGATGGGAGCCAACGCCACCTACGCCCGCTTCCACTACAATCAGATCGACGACGACGGTTCGAGCGGCAGCTCGGGCAACGTCTTCGCCTACACGACGACTATCGGCCCGATCTATCCGCTCTATATCCGCGACGGAAACGGCAACATCCTCTACAACGAAGACGGCATCAAGCTCTACGACTACGGCCAGAACGCCGGCATGGAGCGCTCGATCTTCACCAACAGCAACGCCCTCTCGGAGTCGCGCCTCAACACGCAGGCCTCCGAAGGAAACGCCTTCAACGGAACGGCCTTCTTCGACATCTCGTTCCTGAAGGACTTCAAGTTCACGTTCAATGCGGGTGTCACGCTCGATGAAACCCGCTCGACGGTGATCAAGAACCCCTACTTCGGACAGTTCGCCAGCGAGGAAGGTCTGCTCTCGAAAGGCCACTCGCGCCAGCTGGAGTTCAACACGCAGCAGATTCTGAACTACACGAAGCAGATTGGCCAGCACAACGTCAATGTGATGGTCGGTCACGAATACTACAATGCCAATACCTATGCGCTCTCGGCCAGCAAAAGCCACATGCTCACCGAGGACAACGATGAGCTGGCAGGTGCCATCATCGACAAGCAGAGCGCATCGTCCTATCGCACGGAGTACAACAACGAGGGTTACTTCGCCCGCGTGATGTACGACTACGCAAGCAAATACTTCTTCTCGGCATCGTTCCGCCGCGACGCCTCGTCGCGTTTCCATCCCGACCACCGCTGGGGTAACTTCTGGTCGCTCGGCGGCGCATGGATCATCACGCGCGAGGACTTCATGGCCAACACCCAGAGCTGGCTCGACAACCTGAAGCTGAAGGCCTCGATCGGTTCGCAGGGTAACGACAACATCGGTAACTTCCGCTATACGAACACCTACACGATCGAGAACGCCAACGGTGAGGTTTCGACGGTATTCAACGCCAAGGGTGCCGAGAACATCACCTGGGAGACCAACACCAACTTCAACGCCGGTATCGAGTTCAGCCTGCTGCAGGGCATGATCTCCGGTGGTGTCGAGTACTTCCTCCGCAAAACCACCGACATGCTGCTCTCGTTCCCCGTACCGCCCTCGATGGGTTACTCGTCGTACTACGCCAACGTGGGTGACATGCACAACAGCGGTATTGAAATCGAACTCAACTACACCCCGATCCGCCGCGAAAAGCTGCAGTGGGACATCAACCTCAACATGACCCACCTGCGCAACCGCATCACGATGCTCCCGGCCGAGCGCCGCAACAAGGTGGTCGAGGGATACGAGGGTTACGTCAGCGGCACGACCTTCTACGGCGAGGGCCTGCCGATGTACACCTTCTACATGAAAAAATATGCAGGTGTTTCGGACGAGGGTAAGTCGATGTGGTACATGGACGAGACCGACTCGGAGGGCAACCTCACGGGGCGCCGTGTGACGACCACCGAGTTCGCCAAGGCTACCGACTACCTCTGCGGCGATCCTATTCCGGATCTCTACGGCGGTTTCGGCACCTCGCTGAACTTCTACGGCTTCGACCTGAGCGTGGCATTCACCTACCAGATCGGCGGTCTGGCCTATGACTCGGGATATGCGGCTGCCATGTACTCGCCCGCCAACAAATCGACGGGTATGAACTGGCACAAGGACATCCTGAACGCCTGGACCCCCGAGAACTCGACGTCGAACATTCCGCGTCTGCAGTACGAGGACCAGAACCAGAACGCCCAGTCGGATCGTTTCCTGATGGACGCCAGCTACCTCAACCTGCAGAACATCAACTTCGGATATACGCTGCCCTCGAAGATCACCCAGAAGTTCGGTGTCGATCGGGTGCGTATCTACCTCGCCTGCGAGAACGTCTACTATTGGTCCAAGCGTCAAGGATTCGATCCCCGCTACTCCTACTCGGGAGCTACGTCTCAGGCAACCTATTCGCCGGTTCGTACGATTTCGGGCGGCATCAACATTCAGTTCTAACGCTTAAACCGGAAATTACGCAATGAAAAACATATTGAAAATATCGGCTGCGGCAGTTGCAATGACTTTACTGCTCAACAGCTGCATCAAAGAAGCCACACCCACGGATGTAGCTACGGAGGATCAGGTGACCCTCGAGACGCAGGTCCGCGGTATCCCGGCCGCCCTCGTACAGGCCGGTTCGACGGGCTATGCACAGCAGGGCGCTGCCTGGGACTTCTCGCTCCCGGCTATCCACATCGCTACGGAATCGATGACCGGTGACCTGGTCGTAACGGGCAACATCGGCTACGACTGGTTCGGGCAGTGGGGCACGAACGACGCACTCGGTGCAGATTACGCCGTAGGAGCCCTCACCTGGGACAACTACTATACGTGGATCATGATGGCCAACAACGTGATCAACCTGATCGACGCATCGGATCTCTCGGCTCTCGATGCCACGGAGCGTTCCTACCTGGGCTTTGCCTACGCCTACCGGGCCATGTTCTACTTCGATCTGGTACGCCTGTACGAGTTCAAGGAAAATACGGTAACCAAAGCAGACAACCTGCTGGGACTCGGCGTGCCCATCGTCCTGCCCTCGACAACCGAAGCCGAGGCCAAGAACAACCCCCGCGCCAAGGTGGACGACATCTACGACACGATCATCTTCCCTGACCTTGACACGGCCGAGGAGCTGCTCTCGACCTTCACGCCTTCGGACAAGTACACCATCAGCCTGCCGCTCATCTACGGTATGAAGGCCCGTGCCTACCTGGAGCGCGGTACGGCAAAGAACGATGCTGAAGCCTACAAGAAGGCTGCCGAATATGCCCGCAAGGCCATCACCGCAAGCGCCTGCACGCCGCTGACGCAGGAGCAGTGGGAGGACCCGACCAACGGTTTCAACAACGCCAACTCGAACAACGCCTGGATCTGGGCTCTGGCCCTCCCGAGCGAGAGCGTTTCGAACCTCTTCTGCTACACGGTGCACATGAGCTGCGAGAACGACTGGGCTCCCTATCACGCAGGCCGCGGCATCAACCGCAACCTCTACAACAGCATCGACACGCGTGACTTCCGCCGCCACTCGTGGCTGGATCCGGACCGCAGCTCGTATGCCTACAAGAGCTGCCGCGAGGACAGCGAGACCTATTTCGCTCAGGGCCTTGCCGACTACGCCAACATCAAGTTCCGCCCGGCTCAGGGTAACTACAAGGACTACAAGGTGGGCGGAGCCGCTGACCACTGCTGCATGCGCGTCGAGGAGATGTACTTCATCGAGGCCGAGGCTACGGCACAGGGCGGAGACCTGCCGGGAGGCATCAAACTGCTCAACGAATTCATGACCAACTACCGCATGATGAACGGCGCCGTATACGACTGCACGGCCAAGTCCTCGACGCTCGAGAGCTTCGTCAATGAGCTCATGCTTCAGAAGCGCATCGAGTTCTGGGGCGAGGGTATCGTCATGTACGACATGAAGCGTCTGAACATGTCGAGCAAGCGCGGTTATGTAGGTACCAACGCACCGGCTTCGTATCGTCTGAACGTCGATGGACGCGCTCCCTACTGGAACATCGTCATCACGCGCGGCGAAACGCAGAACAACCCGATCATCGCCACCCAGAACAATCCCGATCCGTCGGGCCTCATCGAGCCGTGGAAGGGATAATGGACCGGAACATCGATTAAATAACATCTAAAACAGATTACTGTGAAGACATTCAAATATATCATTTGGGCATTGCTGGCGACCTTTGCACTCGCCGGATGCTCGGACGACCCGACCTACACGCCCGGATCCGAAGAGGACCCGGACAACTACGGCGTCTATTTCCCGACCCAGACCTCCCCGACGGAGGTCGAGGTCGATCCCTCGGAAAAGGCGGAAGTCACCTACAAGGTGCGCCGTACGAAGCTCACCGAGGCCATCACGGTCCCCGTCGTCATCACGACGAGCGAGGAGGGCATTTTTGAAATCGATCCGATCGTGTTCGGTCCCGGAGAATCGGAAACCGAGTTCAAGGTGACGTTCGACAAGGCTGCCGAGGGTACGACCTACACGTGCGACATCCGCATCGAGGATCCGCACTACATCTCGCTCTACGGTCCGAAGGACACCGGACTCTCGTTCTCGGTGATCCGCGCCGGATGGGAACTGGTGAAAAGCGAAGACGGCACGGCCACCAAGGGCAAATGGCGCGATGAGGTCATCAGCAACCTCTACTCGCTCAACACCTCCGGCTTCAACCCCTATCCGGAAATCGAAATGGAGATCTACCAGCGTACGGACATTCCGGGCTACTACCGCATGAAGGTATACGGCAAGGATCTGATTACGGCACTGGCCGGCGGCGCATCGGTAGCCTTCGAAGGTCGCGACGTCTATACGATCGTCGATGCACGCGATCCCCAGAAGGTCTACATTCCCTACCAGTCTACCGGTCTGACGCTCAACTCGTCCGACGGCGAAATCCGCATCGCATCGAACGTGGCCGAGAACTTCTCGATGGATGAGTCCACCGGCCAGTATGGCACGCTGGTAGACGGCGTCATCACCTTCCCCGTACAGAGCGTCATGCTCGAGTTCTCGAGCGCATCCGGCGCATTCTACTACGGCAACCGTGCGGGCATGCTCCGCATCCTGCTGCCGGGTGTCGTGGTTCCCGACTACACGGTAACGCTTTCGAAGAGCGAACCGGCCGACGGCATAGTTGAAGTCAGCGCCACGATGGCAGCCGACGTCCGTACGATGAAGTATGCGATCTTCGAGGGAGCCATGGACGATGGCCAGGCCAACCTGAAGGCTCAGGACATGGATGCCAACAAGGAGAATCCGGATACGTTCGACGGGGAGATCACCGAATCGAGCACCATCCGCATCGAGAATCTGAAGACGGGCAAATACACGCTTGTAGGATGTGTCTATGACGAGGAGGGTACGATGCGCACCTATGCCTTCGTCTCGTTCGGCTTCATCGCCAAGGGAGACGAGAAGCCGGTGATCCTCACCATGGGGCTCGAGGCTACGAACGAATTTGCCGGCCAGGGCATCACGCCGGACAATTCGGCCAAGTTCTACGCCTACGGCGAAGAGATCGAATCGGTGACCTACGGACTGTTCCGCTCCGACAAGATCACGGACGTGGACAAGAACGAACTGCTCAATTCGCTGGGCAAGGCTTTCACCAACGAACAGATCGAGTCGCTCAACAACGGAGGTCTGAGCTTCATGCTCACGGGTCTGAACGGCAACAGTGAGTACACCCTGCTGCTGCGCGCCAACAACGGATACATCACCAAGATTCTGGAAGAGACCTACCGCACGACGGGTACGTTCAACCCGGGTCTGGAAACCTTCACGTATGCCGACTTCCTGTCCGAAGACGAGCAGCCGACCTTCGAGGAGCTGATCTCCACGAAGTGGAACTACTACGCCATCGATGCCTCGCAGCAGCAGAACCTCGTCCGCCACAAGATCGGACAGGTGACGATGCGCGAGCATGAAGAAGCCTCGGCAGGACTGGGCATGAAGGCCGTAGGCATCACGGGCCTCTCGGGTATTAAGTTCGAGTCGGGCGGTGAGCTTGTCGGCATTTACATGCCCAACCAGAACTACTACAAAGGCTATGTTGGAGCTCTGGAACTGATGACAGACCAAACACTGACCACAGGTATCTACAACAACAAAGAGACGGTTCTGGGATTTGCTCCCGATGACCTTGCCGGTGTTTATTTCGGACAGTGCATGTTTATGGGCGCCGTTGCAGACGGATACCTCTACTGCGTTCCGTCACCGATCTTCCAACAGCAGCAGGGAATTAATTTCACCTTCTTCTTCACGGGTACGACGAGCACCATTGTTTCGCTGATGTATGACATGATGCTTGTGGACGAGAGTAAGGATATGGGAGGCATCCCGGGAGCTGCCGTACAGCGCATGGCCGAGATCCGTCGGTCGTTGCTCGAAGGCTTCAAGCCGGGCAGCTTCGTTGAACTGCCGCAGTTCAGCGGAACTCCGGGCCACCTCGAGACGATTCTGCCGGCCCTGCCCGTAAACCTCGCTTCGGATCCGATGCCGGCTTCGGCACCGTCGCTGAAGAAGGCCGAGGTGAAGACCTCCGTAGTCCGGGGTATCGCCCAGACTGCAGCTGCGGGCAACGGTCTGGTCAAGACGGCGGTTCGCGCCAAGTAACGGACGCAAGCAGAAAAAAACGGAGGGAGAGACCGGCGTTTCGGCATAAAGCCGATCTCTCCCCTTCCTCCGAAAAAGATATGCCGACCATACAATAAAAACAAATATGCAGAACACCAAGAAATTTCTGATTCTCGCAACCTTGATGCTTGCAGCCTGCACCTCCGACCCGTTCCAGGAGTCGCCCGATGCAGTGGACCAGGCCGCAACGATTGCCGAGGCCAAAATATGCAACAGCTCCGAAAACGCATTCAAAGGCAAGCTGATTGCAAAATTCAACGACGAGGCGATCCCCGCACTCGAGCAGGCCGCAAGCCGCTATGCGGCAACCCGCTCGGCAATGACCCGCTCGGGTATCGAATCGCTGGACGAGATTCTCGCTGCCATCCACGTTACCTCGATCGAACGCGTTTTCCCCGTAGGCAAGAAGGAGGCGCGCACCCGTGAGGCAGGACTCCACAAGTGGTATATCCTCGAGTTCGACAAGGAGCAGGATCTCGACGAAGCCGCACGGATGTTGGCCGGAGTAGCCGAGATTTCGAAGATCCAGTTCAGTCTGGAGCGCAAGAAAACATATGACGGCAAGGTCTATCCGTTCCAGGATGCCCCCCACGGTCAGACCCGTGGTATGGTGACGTCGGACTTCAACGACCCGAACCTCTTCTGGCAGTGGCACTACATCAACAATGCAGACCAGGCCATCGCAACCGAAGCCGTTGCAGGAGCCGATATCAATGTGGCCGATGCATGGAAACTCACGGGCGGCAACAATCAGGTCATCGTGGCTATCGTGGACGAGGGTGTGAAGTACACGCACCCCGACCTGGCGGCCAACATGTGGACCAACCCCGAGCCCAGCGAGGAGTACGGTTATCAGGACATCCACGGCTACAACTTTGCCGATGATGGTCCGATTACGTGGGACAAGCTGGAGAAACTGCCCAACGGTCAGATAGACGGCGACTCGAGCCATGGTACACACGTGGCCGGAACCGTCGCCGCCGTGAACAACAACGGTATCGGCGTAGCCGGCGTGGCCGGCGGTACGGGCAACGGCGACGGCGTACGCCTGATGTCGTGCCAGGTATTCTCGGGTGTGTCCAACCCGTCGGACGAGATTATCAGCCGGGCCATTAAGTATGCAGCCGACCACGGAGCATCGATTCTCCAGTGCTCGTACGGTACTTCGGCCAACTTCACCTCCGACCGTCAATACGAAGAGAACTCGCCGCTGGAGATCGAGGCACTTCGCTACTTCATGGCACAGAACAACTGTGCAGCCATGGACGGCGGTCTGGCCATCTACTCGGCCGGAAACGAGTCGAAGAATATCTCGAACTTCCCGGGCGGCTACAGCAAGTGCATCTCGGTAACGTCGATCGGCCCCGACTGCCTGCCGGCCTACTACACCTGCTACGGTCAGGGTTGCAACATTGCAGCTCCCGGCGGTGAGATCGTCGGCTTCTCGGGCGGCGAACGCGCCGGCGTACTTTCCACGACCTGCTCGGAACTGACCGGTTCGGACTATGGCTACATGCAGGGAACGTCGATGGCCTGCCCCCACATGTCGGGTGTTGCGGCGCTGGGTCTCTCCTACGCCTTGAGCAAGGGAAAGCACTACACGCGTGACGAGTTCATTTCGATGCTCCTGACGGCTGTAAACGAGATCGACTCGCGTTTCGAGGGTACCAAGTCCACGGGAGCCAAGATCACCCTGGAGGACTACCGCGGCAAGATGGGTACGGGTCTCACGGACGCCTACCAGCTGCTCATGCAGATCGAGGGTACGCCGTGCCTGAAGGTTTCGACCAACAAACTCGAGCTCATCACCCTGACCAAGCACTTTGGCGGCTCGGCCCAGGACTTGACCTATCTGGATGTCGAAATGTCGAAAGAGGACATGGACAAGCTCGGGATCACCTCGGCTCCGAAGATGTACAACGGCCAGCTGATGATCAAGTGCACGAAGCCGGGAGTCGCCCGCATCAAGGTGAGCGCCGTCGGTGGCGGCACGCGCCCGGGTTCGGAGACGATCATGGGAGGTATCGAGATCTCCAAGGAGTTCGCCATCATCGCCCGCGAAACGGGCGCCGAGAATGGCGGTTGGTTATAACAAACTATAGCGCATAAACGATCAATGAAAAAGTATATTTATCACCTGCTCGCAGCCACGCTGCTCGTATTCTTTGTCGGATGCTCGGAAGACGACGGTCCGACGGTCGCCCCGAGCGTTGTGGGCGAATGGCACCTGACCACCTGGAACGGAGAGACGCCGACCGATTTCGATATCTACATGGAGCTGAAATCGGACGGAACGTTCAACCTCTTCCAGAAGTACCAGACGTCGGCATTCGTCTGCTTCACCGGTAACTACAGCGCAACGGAGAACCTGCTCACGGGCCGTTACAACGACGGTGTAAACTGGGGGTCGAACTACACCTACGAGGTGAACGGCGACAAACTGACGACCACCAGCGAAACCTCGACCGCCGAAGTGAGCGTCTACACGAAGACCACCATTCCGGACGAGGTTCGGAATGCTCCGGTAGTCCGGTCCGAGGCAACTCCGGCCGACTTCGGACGCTTCCTCTAATCGCGGAGGAGCGGAACAACGAAGAGGGCAGACCCGACGACGGTCTGCCCTCTTTCCGTCCAGGGCGGAGACGACAGGCCGCACAGCACGCCGCCGCATGGAGTTCCAGACATACGGCATCCCCCGGTCGGTCCTGAACGGTCCGACCAACAACCTCTGACCGGGCAACTGGCAATAAGTCAATATCGCGTCGTTCTGGAGGAGATACGGAACGCAAAACGGCCGCGAATCCACCCCACCCTGCCCGACCGGCATCCAAACAAAAGCGGGCCGGCACTTCCTGCCGGCCCGCTTCAGATGTCAAAATCGGAATCAGAACATGTAATCCCAGGCCGGAAGCTGTTCCGGACGGCTGTCTGCCGCCTTCCGGGAACGCTCGTCCAAATAGCGGCGGTTGATCACGATCCGGAACATGTACTCGTCGAACCACGCATCGGTGAAGGTCATGTATCCCTTGTGGCCGGCATCGGGGCCCCAACTGTTCTCGAACTGCCACTTGAGCGGTACGTCGTTCTCGTCGGTATCTACGGCGATGAGGGCCATGGCATGTGCCGAACCGCTCTGCCGCGTCAGAATCCGGGCCTTCTTGTCCATGTCGAGGCGTACGCCGAAGAGCGAAGCGTAGTCGAACATCCCGGGATCGCAGACCCCCGAAGCCGAATCATACTGCTTGACGTCGCACGAAGCATACATCGCCTCACCGGCCTTGATCGAGGCGATGGCCGCCCGTTTGATCACGTCGTTCGGCAGGTTGAGATAGACCCAGTTGATACCCTCGACCGTATTGCGGTAGTTGCTGATCTCGTAGACCTTGTAGTACTCGCGCGTCGGGTCGTTCATGATCATCACATAGGAGCGGGGATCGTAATCGTCCGGGATGCAGCTGCGGTAGAACTCGAGCGGCGTGGTACGCAGCGTACGGACCTCGCCCGAGGTGGTCTCATAACGCCACTCGAACTCCGTCGGCGGTTCGCCGAGGCAGAGCGCCAGCACGCGGTAGACCTCCTTCAGAATCCCGCGCTTGGCCTCGGCCAGCCGGTCGGCTCCGACTCCCCGGGCCGCCAAATCACGCAGCTCGCAGCCGCCGCGGCGCAACAGTTCCCTGAGCACCGTGCGCATCTGCGACGTGTTGTTCGAATGGGCCGTCTCGGGCATGACCTCGCGGGGAACCACGCCGTACTTCCCGGCCACGTTGTAGAAGAGGTTCCACACGCCGCCGTCATCCACAGGCGACTTGAAGAAGAACTCCACGTCGCGGTCGGTCATCGGCCGGTCGGCCGTCGCAAGGACATTCTCCAGGAAAAGGTTGCTCTTCTCGAAGAGGTCCCAGAAATAGCAGAAGTTGTGCGAGAAGTCGAAATCGGCCACACCGAGACGTTCGATCACCGCGGGTCGCAGCACATTCATCGAGGTGAACATCCAGCAACGCCCCGACTGTTTCTGGTCGGTGATGCCCTTCACCGCTACGCGGTATTTGAAATAGTGGTCCGTACGGCCCTGCAGTGCGCGGTTCAGGGCCAGCTTCTTGAGGTTCGCCTCGTTGGTGAGGATGTTCTGCAGCGCGATGGTCTGCGGGTCCCTGACAAACGAACGGCGGATCTCGTTCAGGTCGTTTTCCGTCAGCTCCTGGGCCGACACGGCGAGTGCTGCCGAAGCGAGCACCGCCGAAAGCAGGATTTTCTTCATGGCTTGCGTCCGGTTATTCGGGTTATTGTCCAAAGATACGAAACTTGGGGGATTTACACACGCCGCAGGGACAAAAAAGCGCACTTTTCACCAACGACATGCGGCAACTTAAGAAAATAATTATTACTTTTGTCTCCGCAATCGGGAGAGATGCAGGAGTGGTTGAACTGGCCCGCCTGGAAAGCGAGTAAACCCCAAAAGGGTTTCAGGGGTTCGAATCCCCTTCTCTCCGCCAGATGGTAAGGATGTTACGATGAGTAACATCCTTATTTTGTTTTGGTCACACGTCTAACCGTATAGCTGTTTGTCCATTCATCACCCCTCTTTCCTGGTCTATGTTGATAGACGACAGTACAGTCCGACCGAAAGCATTGCCAGGATGATGGAATAAACCAAGTCGATGGTAGCGGAAACAAACTACCGACAAAGACAGCATGCTGCAGAACCTCACAGATAAGACTCTGCAGTATGCTGTTTTTTTGCAAAAGATCTTTTTCAAGGGCTACATACCACACGGCTGCCGGTAAACTACAGTTTCTCGGGGAAAGAGTTTATTTTGTTCCACCCGGTTCTGCACGATGTGCGCTACTCTTCGAACTCGTTGAGCAGATCATCGCAGGCTTTAGCGTGGCGACGATATTGCCACAATGTAATAATGACCGCAATGAGTGTGTATGCAATACCGATTGCGATGATTAGGTTGCGGTTGGCCGAGTTATCGATGCGGGCGAGAAGTTCGATGAAGATATATGAGATCATCGCAATGCAGGGAATGATACTGACGGCCAAGGCACGGCGGTAAAAGCGACGATAGGAGGTTATAGCGTAAGTGACTGTACGCGTATCGCCATCAAGCAGATGGTCCATGCCCAATTTGCGGTTGATCCAGATTGTGGCAACGAGATCGATCAACGTCCACAGCGATACCAACACACCGAACAGTAGCGGCCAGTGGGTAGTGATACAGATAATCCAAATTGTGGGCAAGGTCAATACATCGAGTATCATGCGATTCCGAATCCCCTTGCTCACGGCTTGTGCCGGACGAAGACGTGCTGCTTTGAAAAAACGTTCGTTCAAACGCTCCTGTTGCTTCATCTGTGCTTTGAGTGCGTTGTAATCGGCTCTCAGTGCTTCAAGTTCTTGTCCTGGGTTGCGTTCCATATTCATACTTTCTTTTTAGGCGTTAGTCTTTTTTGAGTCGCTCCTTGATGCGCACCAACTTGAAGGAGACATTCTTGACCGAGATACCTAGGATTGCGCCTATCTCCTCATAACTCAGGCCTTCGAGCCACAACAAGATGACGCTTCGATCGACAAGTCCCAACTTATTGATTCGCTGATAGAGCTGTTTGATCTGCATTCGTTTTTCGAGGTCGCTGTCAGAGGATTCCGGCTTCCTCGTTTCCGTATGTTTTGTCTTCTCGCGTTTACGCTTGTTGCTGAAGTTGATACAGTAGTTCAGCGCCACGCGGTAGATCCATGTTTTTATATCACTACGCCCCTCAAACCCGTCGTATCCCTGCCATAGCCGTAGAAGAATCTCCTGATGCAGATCGTCCACATCATCGGCATCACGGGAAAACATATAGCAGACAGCGTATATGGTCTGTTCATGCTCCTTGACCAGTTTGGAGAATCGTTGTTCTTTTGTGTTCATCTTCACTTCGTTTACCTATTAGACAGACAATAACCCGAAAAACTATACGACAAATGCGATTTTTTTGAAAAAAAGTCTATTGCCGTCCGAGATCAAGGCCGAGGTCGCATTTATAAAAATACGGAAAATATGATAAATCCATAGCGTTTCTTGACAGCCAGAATCAGTGTGGCCAAGCCAGCCGTAACCTCTCTCCACAACAGAAACAAGGATGCGGACCGGCTGTTGGCCGGCCCGCATTTTTTCATCCTGACTCCCTCCGGGCACTGCAACTGCTGCGGGCCGCAACGGCAGAGAACCGGCAGTCCGCCCGAAATCCGATCCGGAAAATCACCCCGTTCGTCGATACAATCGCCCTGCTGGTCTATTTCAATTGGACGTGCACACGGGAGTGGGTAGCTTTGCGTCAAAACCGAACGAAATGAAACGCAAACTGCTCATCGGATTCATCGCCCTGCTGGGCTGGCAGATGGCCGCAGCGCAGGATACCACGAAGGTCTGGACACTCCGCGAATGCCTCGACCATGCACTGAAAAACAACATCGAGCTGCGACAGAGCCGCAACGAGATGCTCTCGGGAGTCGAAGACACGAAGGAGGCCCGTGCGGCACTCTTCCCCTCGCTGACCGCATCGACCTCACAGGGATACACGAACTACCCTTCGTCCCAGGCCACCGACCGCAACAGCTACACGGGCACCTACGGCATCGAGGCCGGCATGACACTCTACAACGGCGGAAAACTCCGCACGGCGGTCAAGCGGCAGGAGGTGCAGAACCGCATCGACGAACTCTCGGTCGAGGAGACCGCCAACGACATCCGCATCGCGATCGTCGAAGCCTACATGCAGTGCCTCTATGCCATGGAGTCGGTCACGGTGAACCGCAGTACGGCCGAAGCATCGAAGGCCCAGCGCGACCGCGCCGAGCAGATGTGGCATGCCGGGTCGATCAGCAAGGTCGATTTCGCCCAGTTCGAGAGCCAGTATGCAAGCGACCGCTACCAGGTCGTCGTTGCCCTCACGTCGCTCGACAACTACAAGCTCCGGCTCAAGCAGCTGCTCGAGCTCGACATCACGGACCGGATCGAGCTGGTGGCCCCTACGGTCGGGGAGCAGGCGTTCCTCGCACAGCTTCCGGAGAAGACCGAGATCTACGAGACGGCACTCGGGGCCATGCCGGAGATCGCACGCGGCGAACTTTCGGTCGAGGCGGCCGAGCTGGAGATCCGCGAGGCGAAGTCGGGATTCCTGCCGTCGCTCTCGCTCACGGCCGGGATCGGAACCGGCCACATGTCGGGCGGCAGCTACGAAAGCGGCTCGCAGATCTGGAACCGCTTCAACGAGAACGTGGGGCTGACGCTGAGCATCCCGATCTTCTCGAACCGCAAGAACCGCACGGCGGTGAACAAGGCCCGGCTGGCCGCCGAGAACAGCCGCCTCACGTGGCTCGATCTGAAGAAGACGCTGCTCGAGGAGGTCGAGGGGGCCTATCTCGATGCCGTATCGGCACAGTCGCAGTATGTCGCCGCTGCCGAGAAGGAGCGCTACGCACAACAGAGTTACGAACTCACGAGCGAGCAGTTCGCCGTGGGCATGAAAAACACCGTCGAGGTGCTCACGGCCCAGAACGAACTGACGGCGGCCCGTCAGGAGGTGCTGCAGGCCAAATACATGGCCCTGCTGAACATCGAACTGCTGAACATCTATCAGGGTCGCGACACGGAAGCCAATTATTAAAAAACGCAATAGACGATGAAACGGAAAAAGGTGCTTATCACGGCGGTGGCCGCCGTGGTGGTGGTCGGCGGGGCGTGGCTGCTGCTGCGCACGCCGAAGCAGGACGGGATCACGCTCGAGACGGCCGCGACGAGCCGCATCACGATCCGGAATTCGGTCATGGCCACCGGTACGGTGGAGCCGGTCACGGAGGTGGATGTCGGTACGCAGGTGTCGGGCATCATCGACAAGCTCTACGTGGACTACAACGACGTGGTGCACGCCGGACAGTTGATCGCCGAGATGGACAAGGTGACGCTCCAGGCCGAACTGGAGCAGTCGGAGGCCGAACTGGCCAGCTGCAAGACCGAATATGAATACCAGACCAAGAACTACGCGCGAACCCGGACCCTCCATGAAAAGGAGCTGGTCAGCGACGCCGAATACGACGAAGCCTTCTACCTGTACGAAAAGTCGCGCAACGCCTACGAACAGGCCCAGGCAGCCATCGTCAAGGTGAAACGGAATCTGGACTATGCGACCATCACCTCGCCCATCGACGGCGTGGTCATCAGCCGGGCCGTGGAGGAGGGCCAGACCGTGGCGGCCAGCTTCGAAACCCCGACGCTCTTCACCATCGCGCAGGACCTGACGCAGATGCAGGTCGTGGCCGATGTGGACGAGGCCGACATCGGCGAAGTCCGGGACGGGCAGCGCGTGGAGTTCACGGTCGATGCCTACCCCGACGACACGTTCGAGGGCACCGTACAGCAGGTACGCCTCGAGGCGACGACCGAATCGAGCGTCGTGACCTACGAAGTGGTGATCTCGGCCTACAACCCCGACCTGAAGCTCAAACCGGGGCTGACGGCCAATGTCACGATCTACACGCTCGAGAAGGAGAACGCACTGGCCGTGCCGACCAAGGCACTCCGCTTCGTCCCCGATGCCGGGCTGCTGGCCGAACTGGGTGTGACCGTAGCCGCCGAAGGCGGTTCGGAACCGGGCAAGCGCGAGCTCTGGGTGAAGAACGGCGACACGCTGACCCCGCGTTACGTCACAACGGGTGCGGCGAGCGGCGAACTGACCGAGATCATCGACGGACTTGCGGACGGCGAGCAGGTCGTCGCTGAGCTGACGGCGGCAGCGGCCGCCCCCGCAGCGGCAACGGCCGAACGCAGCCCCTTCATGCCCTCGCCCCCGGGAGGCGACAAGAAAAAGAAATAGCCGCAGCAAAGGCCCCGGACCGACAGTCCGGAGGGGACTGCGGGAACAGCCACACACTAAAAAAACAGAGGAATCATGAACAAAGAGGTCATCAGGCTGGATGAGATCCGGCGGGATTTTCGGGTCGGCGACGAGACGGTACACGCCCTGCGCGGCGTTTCGTTCACGATCCGCGAAGGAGAGTTCGTCACCATCATGGGAACCTCCGGATCGGGGAAATCGACCCTGCTGAACACGCTCGGCTGCCTCGATACACCGACCTCGGGCGAATACTACCTCGACGGCGTAGCCGTCCGCACGATGGACAAGAACCAGCGGGCGACGCTGCGCAACCGCAAGATCGGATTCGTCTTTCAGAACTACAACCTGTTGCCCAAGACCACGGCGATCGAGAATGTCGAACTGCCGCTCATGTACAACTCCTCCTGTACGGCATCGGAACGTTACCGCCGTGCCGTGGAGGCACTTCGCGCCGTCGGTCTGGGCGACAGGTTACTTCACAAGAGCAACCAGATGTCGGGAGGACAAATGCAGCGCGTGGCCATTGCCCGCGCCCTGGTGAACGATCCGGCGGTGATCCTGGCCGACGAGGCGACGGGAAACCTCGACACCCGCACGAGTTTCGAGGTGCTGGTGCTCTTCCAACAACTCCACGCCGCGGGGCGCACGATCATCTTCGTGACCCACAATCCGGAGATCGCACGCTACAGCAGCCGCAACATCACGCTCCGCGACGGGCGCATCACGGACGACGTCCGTAACGACCACATTCTGAGCGCAGCCGAGGCACTTGCCCGGCTGCCCAAAACCGACGATTGATCCATGAACTTCGCGAATCTTTTCAAAATTGCCGTCAAGGCACTGAGCAACAACAAGCTGCGCGGATTCCTGACGATGCTCGGCATCATCATCGGCGTGGCGTCGGTCATCACGATGCTCGCCATCGGACAGGGTTCGAAACGGAGCATCCAGGCCGAAATCAGCGAGATGGGATCGAACATGATCATGATCCGCCCGGGTGGCGACATGCAGGGCGGCGTCCGCCTCGACGCCGACGACATGGAGTCGCTCAAGCTGCAGGATCTGGAGGACATCAGCAACGAGACGCGCTACGTGAACCACGTTTCGCCGATGGTGAACAGTTCGGGACAAGCCATCTACGGGGCCAACAACACCCCGACGACGATCTATGGCGTGAACACCGACTATCTGGAGATCCGGCGCTACAAGGTGGCCGAAGGAGACACCTTCTCCGAACAGGACATACGCACCGCCGCGAAGGTCTGTCTCATCGGCCAAACGGTTGCCGACGAGCTCTTCACCGACGGGAACTCTCCCGTCGGGAAAGTGATCCGCTTCGGCACGATTCCCTTCCGCATCGTGGGGCTGCTCGAAAGCAAGGGCTACAACAGCATGGGCATGGACCAGGACGACCTGATCATCGCCCCCTACACCACGGTGCAGAAGCGGATCCTGGCCATCACCCACCTGCAGGAGATCGTCTGTTCGGCGCTGACCGAAGGCTATACCGACCGGGCGATCGACGAGATCACGGAGATCCTGCGCACGAACCACCGCCTGAAGGAGAGCGACGAGGACGACTTCTCGATCCGCTCGCAGCAGGAGCTCTCGTCGATGATGACCTCGACGACCGACATGATGACGGTGCTGCTGGCCGCCGTGGCGGGCATCTCGCTGCTCGTGGGCGGCATCGGCATCATGAACATCATGTACGTGTCGGTCACCGAGCGCACCCGCGAGATCGGACTGCGCATGTCGATCGGCGCCAAGGGGCGCGACATTCTGGCACAGTTCCTCATCGAGTCGATCCTCATCAGCGTAACGGGCGGACTGATCGGCGTGCTGCTGGGTATCGGCGCGGCCCTCGTCGTCAATCACGTCGCCGCCTTCCCGATCTACATCCAGCCGTGGAGCGTCTTCCTCTCGTTCGCGGTCTGCACCCTCACGGGTGTCTTCTTCGGATGGTATCCCGCACAGAAGGCCGCCATGCTCGATCCGATCGAGGCGATCCGTTATGAATAGTCGCAACAATTCCGTAACTTTGCGGTAAGATGAACATCCTGCAATCGAAATATACGGGGTATCTGGTCCACATCACGGCATGGGCCGTGATCCTGGGCATCCCGCTCTTCGTCACGGCACCCAACCGCCCGCTGATGCAGGGCCCGGAGTACGTGCGCTTCCTGCTGGTGACCCTCTCGTTCATGGTGGTCTTCTACACGAACTATTTCCGGCTCATCGAACGGCATCTCTTCACGCGCCATCCGGGCCGGTTCCTGGGCTGCAACCTCTTGCTGGTCGCCGCCGTGATCGCCCTGCTGCACCTGTTCTTCCGTTACATCCTGCCCCCGCCCGACCTGATCGGTATGCACAGGCCGGAACTCCCGTGGCAGCATGCCGTACGCTTCTTCGCCGGAAACGCCATCCTCTACCTGCTTGTCGTAGCCGTAAGCGTGGCCATCCGGATGACGGGAAGCTGGTACAAAGCCGAAACGGCCAGGCAGCGACTTGAACACAGCCATACCGAGGCCGAACTGCAGAATCTCAAGAGCCAGTTGAACCCGCATTTTCTGTTCAATACGCTCAACAACATCTACTCACTCATACAGATCGACACCTCGCGAGCCCAGCAGGCGGTCCACGACTTGAGCCGGATGCTTCGTTACGTGCTCTACGACAGCAGCCACCCGGCCGTGCCCCTGAGCGCCGAGATCGACTTCCTGCGCGACTACATCGAACTGATGCGCATCCGCCTGCCGCGCCACGTCCGGCTCTTTGTCTCGCTGCCCGACGAGCCGTCGCAGACACCCGTGGCGCCGCTGCTGTTCATCTCGCTCGTGGAAAACGCCTTTAAACACGGCGTGAGCAACGAAAAGCCGTCGTACATCACCATCGACATCCACGAGATCGGCGACCAGCTGATCTGCAAGATCAAGAACAGCTACTTCCCGAAGGCCGAATCGGACCGCAGCGGCTCGGGAATCGGACTTCAGAACCTGGCCAAACGGCTCCGGATGATCTATCCGGAACGCCATACCTTCGAATACGGACTCTCGGGCGAGGCCGACTATCAGGCCCTGCTGTGCATCAAACTTAAGGAAAAATGAACAGAAAGTTGCGCTGTGCCGTCATCGACGACGAACCGCTGGCCGTGGAACTGATGGAGTCCTACGTCCGGCGGACGCCGTTTCTGCAGCTCGAAGGCTCGTTCGGAAGCGGGACGGCAGCCTTCGAAGCGCTGCACGAACATCCGGTGGAGCTGCTCTACTGCGACATCCAGATGCCCGAACTGAACGGCATGGACCTCACGCGGATACTGCCGCCGGCTACCCGCGTGATCTTCACGACGGCCTTCGACCGCTATGCCGTCGAGGGGTTCCGGGTCAATGCCCTGGACTACCTGCTCAAGCCGATCAGCTACGCCGATTTCCTGGCCGCCTCCCAAAAGGCTCTCGCATGGTTCGAGATGCAGGATCGGGCCCAGGCGGCCGCAACGGCACCGCAGCCGGCACCCGCAGCCGCGCCGAGGAGCATCTTCGTCCGGACCGAGTACCGCCTGCGGCAGATCGACTTCGACCGGATCCTCTACATCGAGGGGCTCAAGGACTACGTGAAGATCCACACCGACGAGGAGCCGCACCCCGTCCTTTCGCTCACCAGCCTCAAGACACTCGAGGAGCAACTCCCCGCCGACCGCTTCATCCGCGTCCACCGCTCGTACATCGTCCAGCCGTCGAAGATCCGCACGATCGAACGCAACCGCATCGTCTTCGGCAAGGAGTACATCCCGATTTCGGAGGGATACCGCCAGGCCTTCTTCGATTTTCTGGCCGCCCATTCGCTGCTCCAGTAGCGACGGGTCAGCGCCCCGTGACCCGCATGTAGCGGGCCAGCGAGGTGCGGTAGGCGGCGCAGGCCGACGTCATCTCGTCGCGGCTGCGCGCATAGAGCGTCTCGGCATCGAGCAACTCGGTCAGCGAGGAGGTCCCCGCCGCATAGAAATCCCGGTTCTGCCGCAGGTTCTCGGTGGATGAGGCCACCGAGCGTCGGGCCAGCGCAATCTGAGCATAGGCCTCCTGCACCTCGCACCAGGCACGCTCGATCTCCACGGCCAGCATCTCGCGGGCCTGCAGGCGGTCGTTCTCGGCCCGCTGCTCCTCGAGGCGCGCCCGCTTCAGGGCATGGGCGCCGCCCCACCAGTCGGAGATGGGAACCGACACCTGGGCGAAGACCATCCCGTCGTCCACATCCTTGTCCATCAGATTGTAGTAGAGATACCCGGCACCGATCCCGACGGTCGGGAGCCGCTTGCCGCGCTCCATGCGGGTCCGGTAGCGCTGCGCCTCGACGTTCTTCTCGGCAAGCAGATACTCGGTCCGGTTGTCGAGCGCCTCCTCCACCGGGACGTAATACGGCGCCGGATCACCCGGCTCACCGTATTCGGCGGCCTCGATGTCGAACGTCTTCCAGTCGGCCCCGACATGCTGAGCCAGAAGCATCCGCACCACCTTGAGCCCGTTTTCGGCCGTCAGCCGCTTTGAGGCCACCTCCTGTTGCCGCAATTCGACACGCAGCAGGTCGTTCGAGGTCACGATACCGGCCCGCACCGAGAGTTCCACCTGGCGGCGGATCTCCCCGAGCTGCCGATCGACGGCATCAAGCGTCGCCAGATTCTCACGGATCGAGACGATCTGCCAGAAGTAGGCGTCGGTCTGCTCGCGGACCTCGGCCTCGGTCTTGCGCAACTGAAGGCGCCCGACCTCCTCGCCCAGCCGGGCCAGCTTGTTGCCATTGACGATCTTCAATCCCGCAAACAGGGGCTGCACGGCCGTCACGCTGCCCATGACGCCGCGCTTGACAAGCGACAGCGGCATGCTGATCGCCCCCATCTGGGGCAGAGAGAGGGCGAAATCGGCCTGCACGAGTCCGTGCTGGGCCTGGAACACGCCCCCGGAGGCCGCTATCTGCGGGAAATAGGAGGTGAAGGCCTCCCGGCGGGTCTGGAGGGCCTGTTCGAGTTCGAGCCGCGACGAGGCGAGCGTGCGGTTATGCTCAATGGCCGCGGCACGGCATTCATCGAGGCTGAGGGTCTGGGCAGTCGCGGGAAGGATACCCAGCAGAGCGCCGCAGAGCCACAGGCATGCAATCTGTTTTTGCGTCTTCATCACTTGTAGATTTTGGAGTAGAGAACCGGCAGGATCGTGACCACGAGCACAAGCGACCCGATACCGCCGGCAAAAATCGTGACGCCGACCGGAGCCCAGAAGGTGCTTCCGCCGAGGATCATCGGCACGACGCCCACGGCCGTCGTGGCCGTCGTCAGGAAGATCGGGACCATGCGCCGCTTGCCTGCGTCGTAGGCGGCCAGGCGCGCCGACCAGAGGCAGTACTTGCGCTTCTCCTCGGCGTGCTGGTACATCAGGATCACGTTGCGGACGATCATACCCAGCAGGGTGATGAAGCCCAGCACGGAGGTCAGGCCGATCGTGAAGTCCGAAAGCCACAGTCCCACCATCGCACCGAACAGGCACAGGCTCATCGAGAGCATCACGACGATCGATATGCCGAACTTGCGGAAGTTGATGAGCACGAAGAAGAAGATGATGACCAGCGAGATACCGAGCCCGCTGAAGATCGGAGGCAGGGTCTCCATGTCGAATTCGTACTCGCCACCGATCTCGGACGTCACCCCTTCGGGGAGCACCACCTCGTTGCGGAGGATGTCGTCGATGCGCGAAAGCATCTGCAGGGCATTGGTCCCGCGCTTGAGGTCGGCCGACACCGACAGGCAGCGCACGCCGTTGCGGTGGACGATCCGGCTCTCGCTCCAGGCCGGCGTGACGCGGGCGATCTGGCGCAGGGGAACACTCACCGAAGGCACGGGCGAGGCGATCTGCGTGTCCTGCACGTCATCGAGCTGCCGCTGGCCGTTGCGTTCGTCGTAGCGGAGCACCACGGGCAGGCGGTAGTCGCCCTCCCAGAGGCTGCCCACCTGAACATCGCCGGCAGCGAGCGCCAGGCAGGCGGCCGTCGTCGTCCGCGTGATTCCCAGCTGCGAGGCGGCAACCGGATCAAGCTCCACCTCGACGATGGCGCGCGGATCCTCATAATCGGAGTGCACCCACTGCAGTTCGGGCATCTGCCGCATGCGCGCCATCAGTTGGTCGGCGGCCGCACGCATCGAGTCGATCTCCTCGCCGTAGAAACGGAACTCGAGCGACGGGACATTCTGGTAGTCGAGCTGCTTGAACTTCACGTAGGCGTCGGGGAAGCGGTCGGCCCACGAATCGGCATAGTCGTCGAGAATCGCCTCCGTATCCTCGATCGAGGTCGTATTGACGATGAACTGCGCGTAGTTCGGACCTCCCATCTGGGGAGCGTAGCTCATCTGGAACCGGGGCGAGGAGCACCCCACGAACGAGGTGACGGAGCGCACCCGGCTGTCGGCATGCAGCAGCGAATAGACCGAATCGGCCACGGCCCCGGTACGGCCGAGCGGAGCGTCAGGGCGCAGGTAGATCTCCACGGCAAACTGGTCGCGGTCGGCAAAGGGCATCATCCGCAGGTCGAGTCCGGGGACAAGCAGCAGCGACACGACCACCGACAGGAGACCGAGCGAAATGGTGAGCCACCCGTGCCGGAAGGTCCAGGCCAGCACCCGGTTGTAAGCGTTCTGCACCCGGTCGGTGAGCGACCGCCGGTCGGCACGGTGTTCGGGAGCCTTGCGGATGATCAGCACCTCGAGGAACGGGATGACCAGCACGGCCAGCAGCAGCGACACCATGAGGTTGATGGTGATCGTCCACGGGAAGAAGGTGATGAAGTCGCCGATCATGCCTGTCAGCGTGAAGAGCAGCGGGAAGAAGATCATGCAGATGCAGACCGTGGCCAGCAGCAGCGAGGGAAAGAACTCGCGGGCGCTTTCGATGGCGGCATACCACCGCGAATGGCCGCGCCCGAGGTAATCGAGGTAACCGTCGATCACCACGATCGAGTTATCGACGATCATGCCGAGGACGACGATCAGCGCCGCAAGCGTCACCGTATTGAGCGGAATGCCGCAGGCATACATCAGCCCGATGGAGATGAACGTCGAGATCGGGATGGTGATCGCGGCAACCACGGCCGAGCGCCACGGAAAGAGGACCATCATGACGGCGATGATGATCGCCATGGCCACGAAGAGATCGCGCAGAAACGACGTCACGGAGTCGCCGACGACCTTCGCCTGGTCGGCAATGCGCTGCACCTGCACGTCGTCGGGGAGTACCTCGTCGGAGAAACGGGCCAGCACCTCATCGACCTCGCGGCCGTATTCGACGATGTTGAATCCCGGGCGCATCTCCATCGAGAGCATGACACAACGGTGGCCGTTGTTGCGGATGTAACTCTGCGAATCGTCGTATTCGCGCACCACGCGGGCCACGTCGCCGACACGCAGCACGTTCCCCGCCGGATCGCTCCAGATGATCTGGTCGGCGATCTCTCGCTCGCTGGCGAACGTTGGTGCGACGTGGATGGGAGTCACCGTGGAGGTGTTGTCTATCGTGCCGCCCGTGGGCGTCAGCCCCTGTGCAGCCAGGGCCGCAACCAGCGTATGCTCGCCGATTCCGTAGGCCGCGAGGCGCTCGGGATCGACATGGATCGAGATCTGCTCGGACTGCACGCCGTAGGGGCGGATGTTCGACACGGACTCGATGCGCCGGAGCCGGTCGCTCAGGTCGTCCAGGTACTCCTTGAGCTCGCGGTAGCTGCGCTCGTCGGATTCGAGCGTGATGAGCAGGGCCGAGGTGTCGCCGAAGTCGTCATTGGCCACCAGGGCCACGACCCCCGACGGGAGCTGCGCCTTGAACGAGGCCAGGCCGTGTTTGATCTTCGACCATACCTCGTCCTTGTTGCTGACGTGGTCCTCCAGTTCGACCAGGACGTAGCACATGCCGTTCATCGAGGTCGAAGTGGTCTTGGCCCGCTTGACCTCCTCGTAGGTCATCAGGAACTGCTCGAGGGGACGGGCCAGCTGCTCCTCGACCTCCTCACTCGTCGCCCCGGGATAGACCCCCACGACGACACCCTGACGGATCGTGAACTCGGGAAACTCCTGCTTGGGAATATGGATCAGTCCGAAGACTCCGAACAGGAACAGGCACCCGACGATCAGGAAGGTGATACGGAAGTTCCGCATCGCCCATGCGATGATGTTGTTCGAACTTCTCATTGCCAGACGACTTTACTGCCCGCACCGATCTTCTGCACACCTTCGGTCACGATCCGGTCGCCGTCCGCAACCCCGCTCGCGACCGTCACGCCGCTCGCAACGAAGCGACCGACCGTCACCGGCGTACGGACCACCGAATCGCCGACAACCTTCCAGACGAACCGTTGTCCGTCGCCGCTCTGCCGCACGGCACTCACCGGGAGCACGATCTCCGACGCCGCCTTCGCAGCGGTCACCGTGACCCGGCAGACCATGCCGGGGAGCAGCTCCCCGTCGGGATTGCAGACCGCGGCGCGCACGTCGTAGGTATGCGCCACGGGGTCGGCCTCGATTCCCTTCTCGGGGGCCCCGGCCTCGAAGGTCCGGTCGCCGAGTGCCGCCACGCTGAAACGGATCCGGCTTCCGGAGCCGATGCGGGCGATCTCCTGCTCGGGAACGGCAAAGCGCACCTCCGGATTCGCGGCATCGAGCAGCGTCAGCACGGCCACACCGGGCAGCACGGTCTCACCGACCTCTCCCGGCCGCTTGCCGATGATCCCGTCGAACGGAGCCAGCAGCCGGCAATCATCGAGATTCTTGCGTGCCAGTTCGCAGGCCGACTCGGCCTGCCGCAAACGGGTGCGGATCTCGATCCACTTGATTTCGGGAAGGCTCTGTGCGTCATGGAGCTGCTCCATGCGGGCGTAGGCATCCTGCGCCTGCTCGAGTGCAGCCCGGGCCGCCTCGTAGGTCTGACGGGCCGACGCGGGATCGAGTTCGGCCAGCAGATCGCCCTTGCGGACCCGGCGTCCCTCGTCCGTATGAACGGCGGCAAGGGTCCCGCCGAGCGGGAAACTCAAAGCTACGGAGCGTCGGGCCGCCACGGTCCCGACATAGACGGCGGACACCGCATCATCGGAAGGTTCCGCCACGATCGTTCCCACGCGCAGGGGTTCGACCGTCCGCAGCGGCTGCCGCGAGGAGCAGGCTGTCGCAAAAAGCAGCACTGCCAGAAAGGTCACTCTTTTCATCTTCATCGTGTTTTCGGATGCAAAATTGCCGCTTTGCGTCCGACCGGAACAGCCCTCGACGTCGGAGTGATTCGTCAAAAGGTTCGAATTTGAACCTATGGAAGAAACAGAGTGCGCAACATTGGCTATATTTGGAGCAAACAAGCAAAAAAAATGAACGAAAAGGAGATTCAAAGCTTTTCATTATCCAGATTGCTCGAATACCACGAGCTGCGCCCCGGAGACCTGTACTACGACGGTTGCCTGATCGCATCGCGCGTGGACTCACACTGCGACATCCGCAGCGATCTGTTCCGCTACCCGATCCGCATCAATGCCCTCGCCCTCGTATTCTGTTCGAAAGGTTCGATCACACTCACCTCGAACCTCACGCACCGGCAACTGAGCGAACACACGCTCTACATCCACTTTCCGGGATCGATCCTTCAGGTCGATCCGATCGAGGGTGTCGAACTCTATGCGGTCATCTGCGAGGAGGAGTTCATCCGACGGATCAACGTCGATCTGAAGCTCCTATCTCGTCTGTTCCTGCGGCTGGAACGCCAGCCGCTGCTCCAACTCGATGACGAACAGTGGCAGGAGATCATGCGCTCGTTCGACGAAATTTCCCACGAACGCGACCTCTACCGGGACGATGCCTATTCGATCGAGATCCTGCGCTCGGCGATCCGCATGCTCATCTACAAGGTAAGCCGGATTATCGACCGCTACTCGGAATGTCCCCACACGGAGCAGGACATCCACTCCCCGCGCAACCGGCAGGAGGAGTATTTCCAACGCTTCATGAACGTGCTGACACAGCACTACACGCAAGAACGTTCGGTAGGGTTCTACGCTTCGCAACTCAACCTGACTCCGAAGTATCTCTCGACGCTCATCCGGCAGACGACCGGGCGCACGGCCTCCGAGTGGATCGATGACTACGTGATCCTCGAGGCGAAAAACCTGCTCAAATACTCGACGATGAGCATACAGGAGATCTCCTATTCGCTGAACTTCCCCAACCAGTCGTTCTTCGGCAAATATTTCAAGACCCACACGGGGCAGACCCCTTCAGAATACCGCATGAGCCGGTAGACCGGCTCCGAAAGGGAGCGGTCCACCGGCTCTCCGGAGGGATACTCAAAGCGCGAATTTTACACCCACGAAATAGGTCCTCGGCAGCGAAGGTCCGTAGATGTAGGCCGAGTCCTTCGCCTGACCGTAATCGAGGTCGCGCTGGAAGCTGTCGAAAAGATTCTTCACGCCGGCATTCAGTTCGAGGCGCAGCTGGGCCGTAAGTCGGAACGAATAGGCCAGACGGAAGCCCATATCCCAAAAGGCGGGAGTCAGCGTCTCGGCATCGCGCTCGATGACCCCGGCATTGTGCTGTACGAGCATGCGGCCCGTGAAGGTGCCGAACAGCGTGGCGGTCAGGTCGCGCAGCGGGTACCAGTCGGCCGTCAGGTAGCCGTAGTGGTCGGGCGAGCGAAACATGCGGCGCTGCGGCGCCACGTCGTCCGACCAGCGGAAGGGCTCGTCGTAGCGGCTGCGCTGGAAGGTGTAGCCGGCCTGCAGTTCGAAACGTCCGGGAATGCCGGCCTTGAACTCCGCACCGATGCCGGCAACGGTGGCCCCCGAGGCGTTGCGCCGCTCCTTGATGACGTTGCCCTGGCTGTCCTCGCCGACCTTCTCGAGCGTGAAGACGTCGTCGAGCATCGTGTAGAATCCCTCGATGAGCAGGTTGGTCTGCACGCGGCCGAAGGTGCGGTAGAGATCGACCGAGGCGCTCAGGCTGTGGGAGTACTCGGGCCGCAGGTCGGGCGAGAGCCGGATGAGGACCATCTTGTTGTCGAGCGCGTCGATGTGCAGATCCTCGTTATAGGCCTGCGGGGCCCGGAAGCCGCTCGAGTAGCTTAGCCGGAGCCCGACCTGCGGGATCGGACTGTAGCGCACGTTGGCGCGCGGCGAGAAGACCACGCGGCGCATCAGGTTGTGCTTGTCCAGGCGTCCGCCGATCAGGAAATTGACCTTCTCGCTCTTCCACTCGTTCTGGAAGAAGAATCCCGTGGTGTGGGTCGTCTGGCGCAGGTCGCGGCCGAACCCGAGGTATTCGTCGTGCAGCGTGTTGTAGTTGTACTCGATGCCGGCCGTGAGGTCCGACGGGAGGAAGAGCAGCCGCTCGAAGGCATAGGTATACTGCGCCCCGGCCACAACCGTCATGTCGTTGGTCCCGCCGTAGGCCGTCGGGTTCTGCTCGGTCCCGAAGTAGCTGTCGCGGTCGATGTGCTGCGCCGACAGGTAGATGCCCAGGCGGTGGCGGTCGTCGGGTGCGAACCAGTCGAACTTCAGGCCGCCGCCGTCGATCTTGTGGTCCAGCTGCTCGGCGATGTCGGCCATGTGGGGCGGTTGGTTGAAGGCATTTCCGCCGCGCCGGAACTCGTGGATGTGGTGGTACTCGGCTGTCAGCCGCGTGTAGGCCGAGGTCTTGTAGTAGGCCCGGAACCCGGCGGTCTCGGAGTTGAGCTTCGGGATGTCCGAGAAACCGTCGTCGTTGCGGTCGTAGGAGTCGCGCGAGCGCACCATGCCGAAAAGATAGATACCCGTGCGGTAGTCGTCCGAGACGAACGAACCGTTGAGCGAGGTGTTGAAGTCGGCCGAGCCCCCCTCGAGGATGTTCGTGGTGTTGCCCAGCGCCACGGAGTTGCGCAGCGGCTCGCGGGTGATGATGTTCACCACGCCGCCGATGGCGCTCGACCCGAAGAGGGCCGAACCGCCGCCGCGGATCACCTCCACGCGCTCGATCATCGACGCGGGGAAGAGTTCGAGCCCGTACATGCCGGCCAGCGAACTGAAGATCGGCCGGCTGTCGAGCAGCACCTGCGAGTACTGTCCGTCGAGGCCGTTGATGCGCAGCTGGGTCGTTCCGCAGTTGCCGCAGTTGTTCTCGACACGCAGTCCGGACTGGAAGTTCATCGACTCGGCGAGGTTGCACGAGGCCGTATTCTCGAAGAGCTTCTGCGAGGCGACCGAGACAATCGTCGGCGAGAAGCGCTTGTTGGTCTCGGTACGGCTGGCCGATACAACCACCTCATCGACGGCAAGAGCCGCCTCGTGGAGTTCGAAATTGACCTCGATCGTGCGGTCGGCACGGAGCTCGACCTCCCGCTCGGCCGGGGCGTAGCCGACGGCCGAAGCGACGAGGGTGAAGCGGCCCGTGGGGAGGTTCTTCAGGAAGAAATGTCCCGTGGCGTCGGTGGCGGCGCCGATCGTGGTACCCTTCAGGGCCAGTGTGGCATAGGCGACGTGCTCGCCGGTGCGGGCATCGACGACATGGCCCGTGATGTTGGCGTCGGAATGTTTTCCCGAGGTGGTCTCGTCGGACGATTCAACGGCATGGCCGTCGTGTGCCGCAACGGGAAACATTGCGGCAAGGAGGAGCGCACAAAGCACTCCGCGAAAAAGTTTTTTCATCGGATTGGGTTCGTGTTACTGAATGACTGAAACGTCGCCCTTCCGCGGACCGGGTCGGCGGAGGGATGTGCAGTCCTTGCGGACGCAGGGTCGATTCAGCACACGGGAGGCGCCCGCAGCGAGCAGGTGCGGATGGCCGGCCGGAGACATCCGACCGGACGCATCATACGGAACACGTAGCGCACGCCAAGCAGCCGCGCCGCGAACGAGAGGGCCACGGCAGCGACCATCACCAGCAGCGAAAGATGGGCGATGAGCTGGAACTGCTGGGGCGTATGGTTCAGGGGTGCGGAGCCGTTGGCGGCACCGGAGAAGGGGTGCGAGTGGACGATGACGAAGCCATCGACATGGTGGGCATGCGGGAAGAGCGTGACGGAGCCCCAATACCCGGCAAAGAGTATCAGCAGCAGCGCAGCATATATCCGTTTCGCTCTATTCCGCATCGCCGGCAAAATTACGACAATTCACGACATCCGTCAATCACAAGAATCGGGTATCTCCAAAGTTCATAGTCTGAACCGACAATCTGTCGGATATTACTCCACCAGATCGGAAACGGCGATCTCCTCGTTCTTGAGGAAGGCTTTCGGGAAGGTGGCCGACACGCGGCCCTTGAGGATGATCGCCTCCTCGGCCGTCAGGCAGTTGCCGACCGAGACCTTGAAATAGGGATTCTCGTAACCCATGTATACCTTGACGTCGGGAAAGGTCTCCTCGAAGAGTTTCTTGGCCTCGAAGGCCCCTTCGCGCGCCTCGGGACCGTTGTCCGAGAAGATGCAGACGCGGTACCCCGCAAACCGCTGCCGCTGCTCGGCGCGTGCGGCATCGGCCACCTTGCCGGCCGTTTCGCCATATTCGCTGGCAATCACCCGGGCCCGCCCGAACAGCGAGGACGAGGCGGCCGGCTCGGCCAGCTGCCGCTTGAAAGCGCCCAACGACTGTGCCGCCGCGGGAAGAGCCGCCGCGCAGCACAGCAAACAGATGCATATCGAGATCCTGCGTATCATTACAGATAGTTTTTAAGGTCGTCGGCCGACAGGCCAAAGGTATTCAAAAAATCCGACAACGATGTCATTTTCCCTGAAATATTTACCGAAACCGCACCGCCACGGCCACGGAGGTCGTAGCGGATGCCGATCCGCTCCAGGTCTCCCTCGCGGATCCGACGTTCGAGTACATAGAGTGCCATCGGGTCATCTGCCCGCACCCGCCACAACGTCGTGACACTCCCGGTCGTCCGCCGAGGCACCCGCACCGGATCGCGCAGCTCCAGCTCGCACACCGGCGCACCGCCGTAACTGACCCCGATCCGGGCATGTCGCAGCACCAGCGTGCGCTCCGAATCGTTGCGCACCCGCAGCACCGCCACCGCACCCGCCGATCCCCGGCGCTCGATGCGCTCGACCGCCTCGATGCCGATTTCGTGCCGGGCCTGCTCGACCGCCTGCCGGCAGGAGACCGCAGCCGTCAGCAGGATTGCAGCCGCCAGGCAGCGCCACACGATGCGTCGCAGGGCCCCGTTCATCGCTCGCCGATGTAGATCTGTGCAATGCCGAAGCTCTGGCTCCGGGCCCTGCAGCGCCGGAATCCCGCCGCCTCCATCATCGCCAGGAACCGCTCCGGAGCCGGGAACTCGCCGACCGAAGCCGGGAGGTAGGCGTAGGCCTGCCGGTCGTGCGACACCATGCCCCCGATGCGGGGCAGAATGCGGTAGGAGTAGAACTCGTAGAGGGTGCGGAAGATCCGGTTGCGGGGCGTCGAGAACTCAAGGATCACCACCCGGCCTCCGGGACGGACAACCCGGAACAGTTCGCGCAGCCCGGCCTCGAGGTCCCCGAAGTTCCGTACCCCGAAGGCCACCGTCGCCACATCGACCGAGGCGTCACCGGCCGTCAGGTGCTCGGCGTCGCCTCGGTCGAGAACGATACGTCCGTCGAGTCCGCGCGCCTCGACCTTGCGCCGCGCCACGGAGAGCATCTGCTCCGAGAGATCGACGGCCAGCACCTGCACGCCGTCGATCCGGCGGGCCATCTCGATGGCCAGATCGCCCGTGCCCGTCGCCACGTCGAGTATCCTCCGCGGCGCCGAACGGCGCACTTCGCGCACCACGTGCCGGCGCCAGATGCGGTCGATGTTCATCGACAGCGTATGGTTGAGCAAATCGTAACGGGGAGCGATGCGGTCGAACATCTCGCGCACCTCCTCTTTCTTGGTCTGATCGGTATTGTACGGTTTCATCTTGCGTTATTCATATCGGATCGTCTCGTCGGGTCGCACCGTCGAGATCACAAAGGTCGGAATGAGCAGCAGCGCGACGATCGCCACCACGAAACCCAGGTTGAGCGGCAGCCACCACGCCCAGTCGAGCGCCACGGGGACCTCCGAGAGCAGGTAGCCCTCGGCATCGAGCTTGACCAGATGCGTCGCCTGCTGCACGAGGCAGGCCCCCAGCCCGACGGCGTTGCCCCAGGCCAGGCCGCGCAGCGTCACGAAGGTCGCCCGCCAGAGGAAGATCGCCCGCAGCTGGCTGTTGGGCATGCCGAGAGCCTTCAGCAGTCCGATCATGCGCGTCCGCTCGAGCACGAGGATCAGCAGGGCCGAGGCCATGTTGAAGAAGGCCACGACGAGCATGATGACGATGATCACCGCGGCATTGACGTCGTGGGCCCGCAGCCAGTCGAAAATGTTGGGATAGCGCTCCGCAACGCTCGTCACGGCAAGGTTCGCCGTCGCGGGGTCGTCGTCGTACAGGAGCGCATGGCCGAGCCGTGCGGCGCATGCGTCGGCATCGGAGGCCCGCTCCAGGAGTATTTCATAACCCGAGACCTCGTCGCCGGACCACTCGGCCAGCCGCTGCACGTTGCGCAGGTCCGTGAGGATCATCCGCTCGTCCATGTCGTCCATTCCCGAGGCGTAGAGACCGGATACCTTGAAGCGGTCGCGACGCGGCAGTTCGCCGGGCTCGACGAAGAGCATCTCCACCTTGTCCCCGGGACCGAGGCGCAGCTTCGAGGCGAGGGTCTGCGACAGCAGGATATCCTTCGTACGGATCGAGTCGCCCACACGGGGAAGCTCCCCGGCAACGAGCCACTCGTCGAAAAAGCGCCAGTCGTAGGTCGCATCGACCCCCTTGAGCACCACCCCCTCGACGGCATCCTCGGTGCGGACGATGCCTCCGCGCAGCGCATAGGGCGCCATCGAGACGAAGCCCGGCATCGAGCGGATCAGCTCCTCGAAGTGCCGGCTCCGCACCACGGGCCGGGCATCGAGCGACTGGACACCCCGGATGTCGGTCACCGAAACATGGGCCGCAAATCCCGCCATCTTGTGCGCCACCTCGCGCTTGAACCCCATGATGACGGCCAGCGCAAGGATCATCACCGCAACCCCCAACGCCACGGAGATCACGGCAATACGCTCCATCACGCCGGGCTTGTTCTCCGGCGAGGGTCGGGCCATGCGGCGGGCGATGAAAAACGAGAGATTCACGGCAGCTGTTTTTATCCGAAAATTTATGCAAAGTAACACATAATTTCGTATTTTTGCCCGAAATAACGTTTTTTTAATCGCCGAGAGGCAGTTTTCGCCATGAACAGAAAGGCATTGATCACGGGTGCGACCTCGGGAATCGGGCGCGCCACCGCACTGCGGCTCGCCCGCGAAGGTTACGACATCATCGCTACGGGGCGCCGCGCGGAGCGGCTCGCCGCCCTGCAGCACGACATCGAATCGGCCGGCGGCCGCTGCACGACCCTCACCTTCGACGTCCGCTCGGAGGAGGAGGTACGCCGCGCGCTGGAGCCGCTCGAACGGATCGACCTGCTGGTGAACAATGCCGGGCTGGCCGCCGGGCTCGAGCACATCGACCGGGGCGACACGCGCGACTGGGACGCCATGATCGACACCAACGTGAAGGGGCTGCTCTACGTGACGCGCGTCATCGCGCCGAAGATGGTCGCCGCAGGCGGCGGACACATCTTCAACATCGGCTCGATCGCCGGCACGGAGCCCTACGAGAACGGCGCGGTCTACTGCGCCTCGAAGCACGCCGTGCACGCCATCTCGCAGTCGATGCGCGCCGACCTGCTGTCGGCCGGGATCAAGGTGACGGAGATCCGCCCGGGCATGGTCGAGACGGAGTTCTCGCTCGTCCGCTTCCACGGCGACCGCGAAGCCGCCGACCGCGTATACGACGGCGTGGAGCCGCTCACGGGCGACGACATCGCCGAGGCGATCGCCTGGGCCGCACAATTACCGGCCCACATGAACGTTAATGATATGGTACTGATGCCCACGCAACAGGCCGGGGCCTACTACACGTACCGCAAGAACCGATAAAAACACGAACGATTTATGGTACAACCGCTCATCATCCTGCTTCAGGCAAACCTCTACGCCGAATCGGCCGCCGCACGCTACTCGGCCGCCACGACCGGCATGTTCATTCTGATCATCGCCATCGGCGTCATCGGGTTCCTCGTGCAGGCGCGCCTGCAGTCCGTCTTCAAGAGATACTCGAAGGTGCAGTTCCCCGGCGGCCTCACGGGCGCCGAGGTAGCCGAAAAAATGCTGCGCGACAACAACATCCACAACGTGAAGGTCACGCATGTCGGCGGGCACCTCACCGACCACTTCAACCCGCAGACGATGACCGTCAATCTGAGCGATGCGGTCTACTCCTCGACAAGCGTCGCCGCGGCCGCCGTTGCGGCCCACGAGTGCGGCCATGCCGTACAGCACGCCCGCGGCTACGCCCCGCTGGTGCTTCGCTCGCAGCTCGTGCCCGTGGTGCAGTTCGCCTCGTCGGCCGCCACGTGGGTCATCATCCTCGGGCTGGTGATCCTCGCCTCGACGCGCAACGAACTGCTCTGCTGGATCGGCGTGGGCATGATCGCCGTGTCGGCCCTCTTCTCGATCATCACGCTGCCGGTCGAATACAACGCTTCGGCCCGCGCACTGGAGTGGCTGCAGGTGAGCCGCACGATGCAGGGCGCCCAGCTTGCACAGGCCAAAGAGGCCCTCTCGTGGGCGGCCCGCACCTACCTGGTGGCCGCGCTAAGCGCCATCGCTTCGGTACTCTACTACGTCCTGCTGATCCTCGGCGGGCGTCGCGACTAACCTGCAGGAGATGGGTTCCCCCGAAAAAGACTACCTGCACAAAGGCTGGATGGCGGCTGCGGCACTCATAGCGGTGCTCGTGGCCGTCAGTTTCATACCCCCGCAGAGCCTGGGCGGCGTGAAACTCCGCCGCGCCAACATCCTCTCGGACCTCATCGACTTCGGCGATGCAGAGGCGACCGCGGAGGCCGCTGAGCCGCAGCTCTTCGACGAGGAGGAGTTCCACGTGGACATGGAGGAGGTCATCTCGCGCATCGAGGCCGACAGTACCCCGCGCGAAGCTCCCGCCTCGTTCGAGTGGGATCTGCGCCGCGACACGCTCCCGCTCCGCCCGAGACGCCCGGACACCGTGCGGCTGCTTCCCGAACTGACGCCGATCGAGGATTTCGACACCACGGGAACGGGAATCCGGGCCTTCTGCGACACGCTGCTGCATGCCCCACGCCCGGTGCGCATCGCCTTTCTCGGCGACTCGTTCGTCGAGGGCGACATCCTGACGGCCGACCTGCGTGAAAAGCTCCAGGCGGCCTACGGCGGAGGCGGCACGGGCTTCGCCCCGATGGCCTCGCCGCTGACGGGGTTCCGCCGCACGGTCCACACCGAATCGAAGGGATGGACGACCTACAACATCATGCAGCGCAAAAAGGCACCCGAGGGGCTCCGCGACCACTTCTTCGTCTCGGGCTGGGTAAGCCAGCCGGCAGCGGGAGCCTCGACCCGTTGGGAGAACACCGACGCCCGTGCACGGCTCGACTCCTGCACGGGAGCACGGCTCCTGTTCCGCTCACCCGGAGAAAGCCGCATCGAGGTGACGCTCAACGACACGCTGCGCCGCACGTTTGACATACCGGCCGACGAGGCGGTCCGCCAGATCGTCATCCGCGCCCCCCACATCCACGCCCTGACGTGCCGGGTGCTCACGCCCGGCGAGGGATTCATCGGCTACGGCGGCATCTTCGAGGGCGACGGCGTGGTGGTGGACAACTACTCGGTGCGGAGCAACAACGGACAGGCAATGTTCTGGACCGACCCGGCCGTCAATGCCCGGATCGACGCCCTCGCGGGCTATGACCTGGTGATCCTCCAGTACGGGCTGAACATCATGCAGGCCGGCGTACACAACTACACGGGCTACTCGCAGCAGATCGAGAAGATGGTGGACTTCGTACGCCGCTGCTTCCCGGGCGCTGCGGTGCTGGTGCTGGGCGTCAGCGACCGCTCGGTGAAGAACGACGGACGTTTCGAGCCGATGGATGCCCTGCCCCACATGACCGAAAGCCAGCGCCGCGCAGCCCGGAACACGGGTGCGGCCTTCTGGCCCACGTGCAACGCCATGCGGGCCCAGGGCGGCATGGAGCGCTTCGTGCAGAACGGCTGGGCCGGCAAGGACTATACCCACATCAACTATGCAGGCGGCAGCCGCGTGGCCTGGGCGCTGGTCGATGCGCTGAACGCACTGACGGCCGAAGTAGCCGCCCGGAAGCGGGCCGAGGAGGTGCGCCGCGAGGCCGCCGTCCCGATCCTGAGCCCGCGTCAGAGGGCCCGCATCGACCGGATGCTGCTTCCCGACACTCCGGGAAAAAACCTTAACGATCCCCGATCATGACCCTCCCCGCCACGGACGGCATCGCCGAAAGGCTGCAGGCGCTGCTCGCCTACGACTCCTCCTCGCCGCTGATCTTCAGCAGCGGGCTGTTCCTGTTCCTCTTCGCGGGGTTCCTGCTGCTCTACAGCGCACTGCGCCGGGCAACGATGGCCCGCATCGTCTACGTCATCCTCTTCTCGCTCTACTTCTACTACAAGTCGAGCGGCATCTATTTCCTGCTGCTGGTCTTCGCCGCCACGAGCGATTTCCTGATCGCCCGGGCCCTCGCCCGCACCGAACGACGCGGCATCAGACGTGCACTCGTAGCCCTGAGCGTGGCGGTCAATCTCGGCATGCTCGGCTACTTCAAGTACACCAACTTCCTGGTGGAGATCGCCAACCAGATGTTCGGGCCCGGATTCCTCCAGTTCCAGAACATCTTCCTGCCGGTCGGCATCTCGTTCTTCGTCTTCCAGTCGATGAGCTACACGATCGACGTCTACCGCCGCCAGCTCCAGCCCCTTACGAACTGGCTGGAATACCTCTTCTACCTCTCGTTCTTCCCGCAGCTCGTGGCCGGCCCGATCGTCCGCGCACGCGACTTCATCCCGCAGATCCGCCGCAACCCGGTGGTTACGCGCACGATGTTCGGGACGGGAGTCTTCCTGATCCTCACGGGACTGTTCAAGAAGGCGATCATCTCGGACTACATCTCGCTCAACTTCGTGGACCGCATCTTCGACGAGCCGCTGCTCTACTCCGGCTTCGAGTGTCTGGCGGGCATCTACGCCTATGCGCTGCAGATCTACTGCGACTTCTCGGGCTACTCGGACATGGCCATCGGCATTGCCCTGCTGCTGGGATTCCATTTCCCCAAGAACTTCGACGCCCCCTACAAGTCGGCGACGATCACCGAGTTCTGGCGGAGGTGGCACATCTCGCTCTCGTCGTGGCTGCGCGACTACCTCTATATCTCACTGGGCGGCAACCGCAAGGGCCGCGTACGCACCTACGTGAATCTCCTGCTGACAATGCTCCTGGGCGGACTGTGGCACGGCGCCGCCGTGCGGTTCATCCTCTGGGGCGGCCTGCACGGCGCAGCCCTGGCGCTGCACAAGATCTGGATGGCCGCAGTTCCGGGAGCCAAGGCCGACGGCTCGCAGATGCACCGCCTGAGCCGCATCGGAGGCATCCTGCTCACCTTCAACCTCGTCTGCTTCGGGTGGCTGATGTTCCGCGCCGAGTCGATGCAGACCGTCTCACTGATGCTCCACCAGATCTTCCACAACTTCAACGCGCCGATGATCCCGCAGGTCGTGGCCGGGTACACCGGCGTCTTCGCCCTTATCGCCACGGGCTACCTGCTGCACTTCCTGCCCGCCCGCGTCGATGCCGCCGCACAGCGGGTGGTCACCTGCGCACCGCTCGCGCTGCAGGTGCTGCTGGCCGCCGCGATGATCTGGTGCGTCATGCAGATCAAGTCGAGCGACATCCAACCCTTCATCTACTTCCAGTTCTGACACCGCACCGCCCATGGCTTTCGACGAACAACTCTTCCTCGCGCTCAACTTCGACGGCGGAGCGCTCTGCGACCGGATCATGCTCGCCCTGTCGGGCGTCGCGATGTGGCTGCCGCTCTATGCGCTGATCCTCTGGCTCGTCTGGCGCCGGGCCGGCTGGCGGGGGACGCTCCTCTTCCTCCTTCTGATGGCCGTCGCAGTAGGGCTGGCCGACATGGTGGCCGGCATCTTCAAGCACAACGGGCCGCTGGGCGGTCTGCTGCCGGGTCTCGAACCCCGCTGGCGGCCGATGTTCACCCCCTCGCTCGAAGGACTCGACATCGCACCCGACTCGCTGCAGGGCCTGCGGAGGCTCTCCCCCGAAGCGCTGGCCGCAGCTGGCTACTCCGGCGATTGGGCGGTGCATGTTCCCGCCGAGGCTGTGAGCGGCCGCTTCGGCACCGTCTCGGCCCATGCCGCCACCTCCGTAACACTCGCCGTACTCGCCTGCACGACGATCCGCCGGCGGTGGTTCACCCTGCTGATGGTGCTCTGTACCGCGGCGATCTGCTACTCGCGCATCTACCTTGCCAAGCACTTCCCCGCAGACATCCTCTGGGGCATGCTCCTCGGCATGCTCCTCGGCTGGGCGGCCCACCGGGCGCTGCTCTGTCTCGGCCGGGACACCGCCCGGGGGAAATAATTGCGAATGTGCCCTTTTTTTCGTAATTTTGCGCGATCGAATCAAGCTATAAACCAAAAAGACGAACATACATGGCAATCGAACTCAGCGAACAGGAACAGTTGCGCCGCCAGTCGCTCAAGGCGTTGCGCGACCTGGGCATCGAGCCTTATCCCGCCGCACGTTACGAAGTGACGGCCACGGCGCGTGAAATCGCCGAAAACTACGACGACACGAAGCACAACTACGACGACGTCCGCATCGCCGGCCGCATCATGTCGCGCCGCATCATGGGCAGCGCCTCGTTCTTCGAACTGCAGGACCATACGGGCCGCATCCAGGTCTACATCCGCCGCGACGATATCTGCCCCGAAGGCGACCCGACGCTCTACAATACGGTCTTCAAGAAACTGCTCGACATCGGTGACTTCGTCGGCGTCGAGGGCTTCGCCTTCCGTACCAACACCGGCGAGCTGTCGGTACACTGCAAGCGCTTCACGGTGCTCTCGAAGTCGATCCGCCCGCTGCCCGTCGTCAAGGAGAAGGACGGCAAGACGTTCGACGCCTTCACCGACCCCGAGATCCGCTACCGCCAGCGCTACCTCGACCTGATCGTCAATCCGCAGGTCAAGGAGGTCTTCGTCAAGCGGGCAAAGATCATGGCCACGATGCGGGAGTTCTTCAACTCGAAGGGCTACATCGAGGTCGAGACCCCGATCCTGCAGCCCATTCCGGGCGGCGCCTCGGCGCGTCCCTTCATCACGCACCACAACTCGCTCGACATCGACCTCTACCTGCGCATCGCCACGGAGTTGTACCTCAAGAAGCTCATCGTCGGCGGTTTCGACGGCGTCTACGAGTTCGGCAAGAACTTCCGTAACGAGGGCATGGACCGCACGCACAACCCCGAGTTCACCTGCATGGAGATCTATGTCGCCTACAAGGACTACCGCTGGATGATGGAGTTTACGGAGCAGATGCTCGAGCGGGTGTCGATGGCCGTGAACGGCACGACGGAACTCGAGATCGACGGCCGCAAAGTATCGTTCAAGGCGCCGTTCCGCCGTCTGACGATGACCGACGCCATCCGCGAGAAGACCGGTTACGACATCACGGGACAGACGGAGGAGCAGCTGCGCGAGGCCTGCAAGCGCCTGAACGTCGAGATCGACGACACGATGGGCAAGGGCAAGCTCATCGACACCATCTTCGGACAGTACTGCGAGGAGGAGCTCATCCAGCCCACCTTCGTCTGCGACTACCCCATCGAGATGTCGCCCCTGTGCAAGCGTCACCGCGACAATCAGGACCTCACGGAGCGTTTTGAGCTGTTCGTGAACGGCAAGGAGCTCTGCAACGCCTACTCGGAGCTCAATGACCCGATCGACCAGCTGGAGCGCTTCCAGGAGCAGTTGCGGCTCTCGGAGAAGGGCGACGACGAGGCGATGTTCATCGACATGGACTTCGTGCGTGCCCTGGAGTACGGCATGCCGACCTGCTCGGGCATGGGCATCGGCATCGACCGTCTGACGATGTTCATGACCGGCCAGCCGTCGATCCAGGACGTACTCTTCTTCCCGCAGATGCGTCCCGAGAAGAAGGTCGTGGCCGACCCCGTGGAGGCCTACACGGCCATCGGCGTTCCCGAGGAGTGGGTGCCCGTGATCCAGAAGATGGGCTACATCACCGTGGAGTCACTGCGCAAACTGGCCCCCGGCAAGTTCTTCAACGACCTGTGCGGCTTCAACAAGAAGAACAAGCTCGGACTCAAGGCCCCCTCGATCGAAGAGGTCAAGGCGTGGTGCTCGGAGCAGGAATAACTCAGGTTGCCGGGCCCGTCGGAACGCAGGAGCCATAGCCGCGCTCCGACAGGCCGGATCCAACCCGGGGATGAAAGACAGAACACATTAACACAAATAAAAAACAGACCGAAAATGAGAAAGAAAATCGTTGCCGGCAACTGGAAGATGAATACGCTTCCTGCCGAAGGAGTCGAACTGGCAAAGGGCGTCGTAGCCGGACGCGGCGAGGTATGCTCGTGCGTGAACTTCATCGTCTGCCCGCCGTTCACCCACCTGGCAATGGTCGCCGAGGCCCTGAAGGGTTCGGACATCGAGCTGGGTGCCCAGAACTGCGCCGCCGAGGCCAAGGGTGCCTACACGGGTGAGGTCGCAGCCTCGATGATCGCCGCCCTGGGTTGCAAGTATGTAATCCTCGGCCACTCGGAGCGCCGCCAGTACTACGGCGAGACCTCCGCTACGCTCAACAAGAAGATGGAGCAGGCCTATGCCAACAACCTTACGCCGATCTACTGCGTGGGTGAGAACCTCGAGGAGCGCGAGGCCGGCAAGCACTTCGACGTAGTGAAGGCCCAGATCGAGGAGGTCGTTTACAACCTCACCGAGGAGCAGTTCAAGAACCTCGTGATCGCCTACGAGCCCGTATGGGCCATTGGTACGGGCAAGACCGCCACGGCCGACCAGGCTCAGGAGATCCATGCCTACATCCGCAAGGTGCTCGCCGACAAGTTCGGCGCCGCAGCTGCCGAGTGCCCGATCCTCTACGGCGGTTCGTGCAAGCCCTCGAACGCTGCCGAGATCTTCGCCAAGGAGGATGTAGACGGCGGCCTGATCGGCGGTGCCGCCCTGAAGGCCGAGGACTTCCTCGCCATCGGCAAAGGATTCGCCAAGTAATCGGGTCTGATCCCGAACGGACACCCCGGATTCCGGCCATAGCGGAATCCGGGGTGTTTCATTTCACTCCGCGTCGGTGCACCGAAGCGGACAACGGCCCGGCGCACCGACGGCCGGGAAGCAGGCTGGCGCCGGACACAAAAGAAGGCGCGAAACCCGAAGGTCCGCGCCGCAACAACTCAGGCAAAGGCCGGCAGCGTATCAATCGTCGATATCGATTACCTGGAAGTTCCGGTCAAACTTGATCTCCAGACCGTTCGAGAGCTCCACCTCCCAGGTGTACTTGTCCCGGTCGATCTTCTGGATGAACTCTCCCGCAAAGCTCTTCTTCACATAATCGGCAATCTGCACAGGAACGATCGCCGCGGGAACGGCCGCATACTTGCGCTCGACAGACGACCACTCGCCGTTGCTCTCGAAATCGACCTCCGTACGGTCCGTGTAGATCACTTCATACTCCGAGCCGATGAACTTCGGGTCCTCGACGGCATAGGCCAGCGTCAGATCCTTGAAATTCGCGGCGAGGAACTCCTGGGCCGCGGCAGGCAGTTTGTCGAGCGTGATGGGGCGCTCGCGATCTCCGGCGAACGAGGCGGTGATTCCGGCAAAGAGGAGGGCTGCAAAAACAAAAATCTTTTTCATCATGGTCATTTTTTACAGGTTGAACGAATTTAGTTTTCTTTTACGATACAAAGATCGCGCTCGATTCTGAACGGAATCTAAAATCGACAGACAACCCCTCGTTTTTCTGCAAATTTTCCTCCAAAACCCCGATCCCCGCAATTATTCGTCAGGCAGAAGAGCCTCGAGCTGCTCCACGGTCAGCTCCGGATTCCAGATACACCGTCCGCCGTAGGTCTCCTCCACCGCCTGCAGATACTCGCCGATAGGGATCAAACCCATCGCTGCCCGCAACGAGTCGAGACTCGCAGGATGCTCGACGGGCCAGACATAGCACACACGCTGCTCGCACACCGAATCACCCTCGACGATTCGCGTAAAGGAGCGCGTCTGCGTTCCGTAGCGCTGTGGACGGTTTTCCCGCATCAGCATCCGGTCCAGAAGCGTGGCATAACTCGATTTCGCGAGACGCCCGGCCTTCATCTGCTCCTCGACGAGGGGCATGAAGCGCCGCTGCATCTCGAGGTCGGCATGGTCGATAACGAGCCAGAGGGCCTCGCCCGCCTCGTCGGAGATCTCCTCGGGCCAGTCCTCCTCAAGCAACCCGGCGACCATGCGCTGATTCCCGGCATCGACCTCCTGCATCCGGGCATAGGCAGACAGCAGCGAATCGACCGGCGACGGGGATTGCTGCGAGAGGCGGAGCACCTCCCGGCGCACCGCCTGGTCCCGGTCGCGGAGCGCGAGCAACAGCGAGTCGAGGTTGCGCGTCTGCGACGCATCGGCCGCAAAAATGCAGCCCGTCCACACCAGCTCGAGGAGCAGCAGGGCCCCTATCTTGACAACTCTTCCCATACGGTATCGTTTTCAGGTTTTCGAAAAAGAAAAAGCCCCCGGAGGTCTGTCCTGCGACACACCCTCCGGGGACTTTCGGTTCAGGATACCGGACCTCGGGTCCGGCCCGCATTACATCTTCTTGCCCACGTTCGTCTTCTTGGCAGCCTTCGGAGCAGCGGTCTTGGCCGATGCAGCCTTGGGAGCCTTCGGGGCCTTCGGAGCAGCCTTCTTGGCCTCGCCCTCGACTACGGTAGCGTCCTCGACGGCGTCGGTCTTCTTGGCGGCCGACTTGCGCGAACGGCGCGTCTTGGGTTTCGCCTCGGCGGCAGCGGCCGGCGTGATGCCCAGCGTGTAGGCCTCGTTGAAATCAACGAACTCGATGATGCACATCTCGGCAGCATCGCCCAGACGGAAGCCGGTCTTCAGGATGCGGGTATAGCCGCCCGGACGCTCGGCGATCTTCGGGGCGATCGTGCGGAAGAGCTCCGTCACGGCCTCCTTCTGTTTCAGGTACGAGAATACGACGCGGCGCGAGTGGGTCGTGTCCTCCTTCGACTTGGTGACCAGAGGCTCCACGAACATGCGTACGGCCTTGGCCTTGGCGAGCGTCGTCTCGATGCGCTTGTGCAGAATCAGCGACGACGCCATGTTCGACAGCATCGCCTTGCGGTGTCCCGCCTGACGGCCGAGGTGGTTGAAATTCTTATTGTGTCTCATAAATTAGTCTTTGTCAAGTTTGTAGATTGATACGTCCATTCCGAACTTCAGGTTCAGGGAAGCCAACAGCTCGTCCAGCTCCGTGAGCGACTTCTTGCCGAAGTTGCGGAACTTCAGCAGGTCGTTGCGATTCAGCTTCACCAGGTCACCCACCGTATCCACGCCGGCAGCCTTCAGGCAGTTCAGGGCGCGAACGCTCAGATCCTGATCCGAGAGCTTCGTCTTGAGCAGCTGACGCATGTGGAGAACGTCCTCGTCGAACTCCTCCGTGCCGTTCGTGTCTTCCATGTTGACCGTGATCTTCTCGTCGGAGAAGAGCATGAAGTGCTGAATGAGAATCTTGGCGGCCTCCTTCAGAGCCTCCTTGGGGTGAATCGACCCATCGGTGGTAATTTCCAAATTCAACTTCTCGTAGTCGGTCTTCTGCTCGACACGGTAGTTCTCGATCGAGTACTTCACGTTTTTGATCGGCGTGAAGATCGAGTCGATAGGCAGCGTTCCGAACTCGCAGTCGGCAGGCGTATTCTCCTCGGCCGGGACATAACCGCGGCCTTTGCCGATCGTGAGCGTCATCTGCATCTTCGTGCCCGGAGCCAGGTGGCAAATCACCAGCTCGGGGTTGAGCACCTTGAAGAACGACAGGTAATTCGAGATATATCCGGCAGTCAGCTCCGTCACACCCGCAACGTTAATGGACACTTTTTCGGCATCCTGATTATCGACTGTGCGGATAAAACGAACCTGCTTCAGCTTGAGGATGATGTTCAACATATCCTCCATCACACCGGGGATAGCGGCAAACTCGTGATCGACACCGGCGACCTTGACAGTCGTGATTGCGTAACCCTCCAGCGAAGAGAGCAGAATACGACGCAAAGCGTTACCGACAGTCATGCCGAATCCGGGCTCCAGCGGTCGGAACTCGAACTTTCCGAACGACGAAGTGGACTCGAGCATTATAACCTTCTCAGGTTTCTGGAATGCTAATATTGCCATAATAGTGAATTTGAAAGATTACTACTTCGAGTACAACTCGACGATGAGCTGCTCCTTGATGTTCTCGGGAATCTCTTCACGTTCGGGCTTCTGCAGGAACTTGCCGCTCATCGTGGCGTTGTCCCACTCCAACCAGGCGTAGCGGCTCTTCGACGAGCCGGCCAGAGATGCCGTGATCACTTCCAGACTCTTCGATTTCTCGCGAACGGACACCACGTCGCCCACACGGAGCGAGTACGAGGGGATGTTCACGACACTGCCGTTCACGCAGATGTGGCAGTGCGAAACGAGCTGGCGGGCAGCTGCACGCGTCGGGGCGATACCCAAGCGGTAAACGACGTTGTCCAGACGGCACTCGAGCAACTTCAGCAGGTTCTCACCCGTGATGCCGCCCATACGTGCTGCCTGCTCGTAGGTGCGTGCGAACTGCTTCTCCAGAAGGCCGTAGGTGTACTTTGCCTTCTGCTTCTCGCTCAGCTGCGTGCCGTACTCCGACACCTTCTTGCGCTTGCGAGCCAGACCGTGCTGCCCGGGAGGGAAGTTGCGCTTCTCAAGCACGCTGTCCGCACCGTAAATGGCTTCGCCGAATCTTCTGGCGATCTTCGATTTTGGTCCTATGTATTTTCCCATTGTCTTAACGTAATTAATAGATCCTTGAAACTTTCCTTAACCTGTGAAGCGTGAATCAGACGCGACGACGGTTAGGAGCGCGGCAGCCGTTGTGCGGCAGCGGCGTGACGTCGATGATCTCCATCACCTCGATACCGGCACCGTGGATGGTGCGAACGGCCGACTCACGACCGGCGCCCGGACCCTTGACATAAACCTTCACCTTGCGCAGGCCCATGTCATAAGCGACCTTGGCGCAATCGGCGGCCGACGTCTGTGCGGCATAGGGAGTATTCTTCTTCGAACCACGGAAACCCATCTTACCGGCCGACGACCAGCTGATGACGTCACCCACCTCGTTGGTGATGGTGATGATCACGTTGTTGAAAGTGGAGTGAACGTAGGCGTTGCCCACGGCACCGACCTTAACAACCTTCTTCTTAACTGTTCCAGTTTTCTTTGCCATAATTCCCTAAAGATTACTTCGTTGCCTTTTTCTTGTTTGCGACGGTCTTCTTGCGGCCCTTGCGCGTGCGGGCGTTGTTCTTCGTCGACTGTCCGCGGACCGGGAGGCCCAGACGGTGACGGATACCGCGGTAGCAGCCGATATCCATCAGGCGCTTGATGTTGAGCTGGACCATCGAGCGGCATTCGCCCTCGACCTTGATGCCCATCTCGGCGATCGTCGAACGGATGGCGCCGACCTGGTCATCCGACCAGTCCTGTACTTTGACGTCGTAGCTGATGCCTGCGGCGTCGAGAATCTTGCGAGCCGTCGAACGACCGATGCCGTAGATATAGGTCAGGCCGATCTCGCCTCTCTTGTTTTTCGGTAAATCTACACCGACAATACGTGCCATATAAATTCTTTTTCTTTTTTGACTAACCGTTAAAAAACACTATCCCTGCCGCATTTTGAACTTGGGATTTTTCTTGCAAATGACGTAGAGCTTACCCTTACGCTTCACAATCTTGCAATCCTCGCTTCTCTTCTTGATGGATGCTTTTACTTTCATGATTTTCGAGCAATCTAATGTTATTTGTACCGGAAGGAGATACGCCCCTTGGTCAGGTCGTAGGGCGTCATTTCCACTTTTACTTTATCTCCGGGAAGGATCTTGATGTAGTGCATCCGCATCTTCCCCGAGATATGGGCCGTGAGCACGTGGCCGTTGTCCAGCTCGACGCGGAACATCGCGTTGGACAATGCCTCGATAATCGTCCCGTCCCTTTCGATAGCAGCCTGTTTTGCCATAGAGTCTCAATTCTTTATTGCCTGTTCGATGATGCTAAAATCCGTCAGCACGTCGGGACCCGATTTGCGAACCGCCACGGCGAACTCGTAGTGCGCCGCCGGTTTGCGGTCCCGGGTGCGGACCGTCCAGCCATCCCGCTCAAAAACCACCGCTTTGGCCCCCATGGTGATCATGGGTTCGATGCAGATGACCATACCCTCCTTCAGAAGGGGGCCTCTGCCGCGCGCACCGTAGTTGGGGACTCCGGGGTCTTCGTGCATTTTCCGACCCAAACCGTGTCCCTCGAGTTCGCGCACTACGCCATAGCCGAAACTTTCGGAATACTCCTGTACGGCTGCCGATATGTCGCCCACGCGATTACCGGCCTTGGCCTGCGCCGTACCTTTATAAAGAGCCTCTTTGGTGACTTCCATCAGCTGCCGTACTTCCTCGGCAACCTCTCCCACGGCGAACGTATACGCCGAATCACCAACAAACCCCTTCATAAACGTACCGCAATCGACCGAAACGATGTCGCCCTCCTTGAGGACGCATTTCGAGGATGGGATACCGTGAACCACCTGCTCGTTTACCGAAATGCACAACGAAGCGGGATAGCCCTCATATCCGAGGAAAGCGGGAACCGCCCCATGAGAACGGATGAACTCCTCGGCGATACGGTCCAACTCCTTGGTCGTGACGCCCGGCCGAATGTGGCGACCCACCTCGGCCAGCGTCTCCGACACCAGGATATTGTTTTCACGCAGGAGTTCGATCTCCTCGTCTGTTTTCAGATAGATCATTTCTTCGCTTTAAGAACGCTCTTCGGAAAACCGCTAATGGCGACCCTGAATCCGACCGGTCTTCATCAGACCGTCGTAGTGACGCATCAGCAGGTAGCTCTCGATCTGCTTGAGAGTGTCGAGCACCACACCCACCATGATCAGCAGCGACGTACCTCCGTAGAAGTAGGCGAACGCCTGCTGGATGCCCAGGAACTTCATCGCCAGCGCCGGCAGGATGGCCACGATGGCAAGGAAGATGGAACCGGGGAGCGTGATGCGCGTCATGATGGTATCGATGTAGTTCACGGTCTGCTTGCCCGGTTTCACTCCCGGGATGAAGCCGCCGTTTCGCTTCATGTCATCGGCCATCATTTGAGGGTTGATGATAATCGCGGTGTAGAAGTAGGTGAACGCGATTACCAGCACGGCGAGCGTAAAGTTGTACCAGAAGCCGGTCATGGAGGAGAAGGCAGCGGCAAAGCCGGGAGCGGCTTTGGTGAACAGGGCCGGGATGAACATCAGGGCCTGTGCGAAGATGATCGGCATCACGTTGGCCGCATTCATCTTCAGCGGAATGTACTGCCGTACACCTCCATACTGCTTGTTACCCACGATACGCTTCGCATACTGCACGGGGACCTTGCGGACCGCCTGCACCAGGGCGATCGTCGCCATGAAAACGGCGAACAGGAGCACCAGCTCGAGAATCAGCATGATGGCGCTGCCCGAAGCCGTCTGCACACGCGCATTGACCTCGGCCAGAAGCGCGTGCGGGAGACGGGCAACGATACCGATCATGATGATCAGCGAGATACCGTTGCCGATACCCTTGTCCGTGATCTTCTCGCCGAGCCACATGATGAACATCGTACCGGCGATCAGAATCGTCGTCGCATAAGCAACGAACCCGAAAGAGTTGCCGTAGACGAACGCCGTCGGAACCTGCATGTAGAGGTTGGCGATGTAGGCCGGGCCCTGAAGGATCAGTACGCCGATCGTCAGGAACCGCGTCCACTGGTTCATCTTGCGGCGGCCGCTCTCACCTTCCTTCTGCATTTTCTGGAAATACGGAATCATCATGCCCATGAGCTGGATGATGATCGAGGCGGTGATGTACGGCATGACTCCGAGTGCAAAGATCGCGGCGTTGCCAAATGCACCGCCAGAGAAGACGTTCAACAGACCCAGAAGCCCGTTGCCCTCCAACTGGCTGGCATACGCCGACCCCTCGCCCAGAGCGTTGGGGTTAATGCCCGGAATCACTACGAAACTACCCAAGCGGTAGACCAGGAGCAGGCCGATCGTGTACAGTACACGTTTGCGGAGCTCCTCGATCTTGTAGATGTTCTTGAGCGTTTCCACCAATTTCTTGTTGGTCGCCAGAAGAGCGATGATCACTATAAAGACGATACCAACAACAAGATACTGATTCATAATATAGAGGTTCTAAGGGTTACAGTTTTTCGACGCTGCCACCGGCTGCCGTGATCGCAGCCTCGGCGCTCTTCGAGAAGGCGTGAGCCTTGACCGTCAAGGCCTTCGATACCGAACCGTTGCCCAGGATCTTCACCTTGTCCTTCGTCGAAACGAAACCTGCTGCCACCAGCGTGTCCACCGTAACCTCCGAGAGCGACTTCTTGGCTGCCAGCTCCTCGAGGGTCGAGAGGTTGATCGCCTTGAATTCGACGCGCTTCAGGTTCGTGAAGCCGAACTTGGGAAGACGGCGCTGGAGCGGCATCTGACCGCCCTCGAAACCGAGTTTGCGCGAGTATCCCGAACGCGACTGAGCTCCCTTGTGACCACGCGTAGCCGTGCCGCCGTGACCCGAACCTGCACCGCGACCGATTCGCTTGTCGTGGTGCGTAGAACCCTTTGCGGGTTTGAGATTATTGAGTTCCATTGTCTAAAATTCCGTTTGCAGTTAAACCTTATTTGACCTCCTCGACCTTGACGAGGTGCTTTACGCGTGCGATCATGCCCTTGATGATCACCGAGTCGTCGTGCTCGACGCTTGCGTTGATCCGCTTCAGACCCAGCGCATCGAGGTTCTTGCACTGACGCTCCGTTGCGCCGATGCGGCTCTTGATCTGGGTGATTTTCAATCTTGCCATTGTTCTTCGAGAATTAACCGTTAAACACCTTGTCCATCGAGATACCGCGCAGACGTGCGATGCTGTGAGCGTCGCGCAGTTCGCACAAGGCGCCGATGGTTGCCTTCACCAGGTTGTGGGGGTTCGACGAGCCCTTGCTCTTTGCGAGCACGTTCTTGATGCCCACCGACTCCAGCACGGCACGCATGGCACCGCCGGCGATGATACCCGTACCGGGAGCGGCCGGACGAATCATCACGAGCGAGCCGCCGAAACGCTGCTCCTGCTTGTGGGGAATCGTTCCGTTGATTACCGGGATCTTCACGAGGTTCTTCTTGGCATCCTCCACGCCCTTGGCGATGGCTGCCTGCACCTCCGAAGCCTTGCCCAGGCCGTAGCCTACGACGCCGTCCTCGTTACCTACGACGACGATGGCCGAAAAACTGAACGTGCGACCGCCCTTCGTCACCTTCGTAACGCGCTGGATGCTCACGAGGCGGTCCTTGAGTTCGAGATCGCTCGTGCGTACTTTCTTTATATTGGTATTTGCCATGATCGTTTAGAATTTAAGTCCGCCTTCGCGTGCAGCTTCGGCCAGTTGTTTAACTCGTCCGTGATAAAGGTAGCCGTTGCGGTCGAAAGCGACGGCCGAGATACCCTTGGCCAGGGCGCGCTCGGCGGCCAGTTTGCCCACGAGGGCTGCCACTTCGCACTTGGTCTTGCCGGCAGCGGCTTCAGCGACCTCCTTGTCCAGCGAGGATGCCGTGGCCAGCGTAACGCCTGCCAGGTCGTCGATGAACTGCACGTAGATCTGCTTGTTGCTGCGGAATACCGTCATACGAGGCTGTGCGGGCGTTCCGCTCACGATCTTGCGGATACGCATCTTGATGCGCTCTCTTCTTTCTATCTTGTTCAACATAACTCTTTCAGTCTATTTACTATTTAGCACCTGCTGATTTGCCGGCCTTGCGACGGATCTGCTCGCCGACGAACTTGATACCCTTGCCCTTGTACGGCTCCGGCTTGCGCAGCGAGCGGAGCTTGGCGGCCACTTGGCCGATGAGCTGCTTGTCCGCGCTCTTGAGCGTTACGATCGGGTTGCCCTTCTTCTCCGTAACGGCCGTAGCGGTAACCTCCTTCGGAAGCAGGAAGTGTGTATCGTGCGAATAGCCGAGGCTCATCTCGAGCACCTGGCCCTTGACTTCGGCCTTGAAACCGACACCGACAAGCTCCTGCTTGATCTCATAGCCCTTCGATACACCGATGACCATGTTCTGGATCAGCGCACGATAGAGGCCGTGCATCGAGCGGTGGCGGGGCTGGTTCGTGGGGCGGGTGACGATCACAGCGGGATTCTGAGCTCCCGTGTGCGGATCCGTGTGCGTGCCGACCTCTACCTTGATGTCCGAGTCAACTTTCTGGCTCAGCGTCCCGAGTGGCCCTTTCACGCTTACCGTATTGTCGGCGGCAACCTCGACGGTAACGCCGGCAGGCAGGTTTACAGGTAATTTACCAATTCTTGACATTGCGTTGATTTTTTAATGATTTTGCATTAGTAGATGTAGCACAGCACCTCGCCGCCCACGTTCTCCTTGCGGGCCTTGGC
>ERZ827197.266-NODE-266-length-71397-cov-7.235626_pt1 | contig 71397 bp, 67 predicted proteins | sample MGYA00519867_ERZ827197 | MGnify/ENA primary metagenome ERZ827197 (study PRJEB31778, sample SAMEA3449278) | human gut metagenome | biome: human gut; feature: human-associated habitat; material: faeces | place: United Kingdom | collected 2010/2012 ...
GTTCGCCCTCGCACCATTCCGGCTCCTGCCCATCTTCCAGAAGCAGGCATTGAAACATCGGTGTCTGTGAAAGCGGATAGGACGGCTCTAAAATCCATCCGGTCATTTGATGAAAACGCTCCCATGACGTTTTCCCAAACAGCGATTGCTGGAAATAGACCATTTGTCGCCTCCCTCATTTCACGGATAATGCGGATGGCTTGAAAGAACAGACTGGACTTTTCTCCCGCAAGCCCCTTGCGGTTGCCGATCTGCGAAAGATTTTGACATGGTGAGCCAAAGGTGATGATATGGACGGGCGGGATCTCCCGCCCGTCCAGCTTTGTCACATCCCCCAAATGCGCCATATCGGGAAAGTGGCGCTTCGTGATGGAGATAGGGGCTTTTTCGATCTCGCTTGCCCATACCGGCTCAATGCCGCAGCGTACCGCCGCCAGCGGGAACACGCCGATCCCGTCAAACAGGCTCCCCAGCCGGAGCGCCGTCATCTTATCTGCGCCCCTGTCCCTTGACGGTCAAAATGCCCTCAAGGGTGGTGGCGGTGATCCCGAGCCGCTGGGCAACGGCGATGTCGTTCTTCATGGCCTCGGTGACGGTATGACCGCACACCACCAGCACATGAGAACGGCGGAGCAGGTCGCGCCCCATGTCGATGCCGCTCTTATGTTCCTCGGGAACGGCGTCATTGAGGAAAAGCGGCTGATAGAGCGTCGGGCAGATAGGCGAAAAGCCCGCCTCATACACCGTGCGGCAATACTGCGCCGCCAGCTTCGTGTTTTCGTGGTCGCTGCCGCACCATGCGGCGGTAATATATGCGAGGGGTCGTTTCATTGTAAAAACCTCCAATTTATAATGTAGTAGGTCAGCCCAAACCCCACGCCCTTTCCCATTCTTGGGAAAGGGGGCGGCTCTGGAGGATATACCCCCGCCGCTTGCCGGAGAAAAAGCATAGCCGGGACAGGCGGTCAAGGGCTGGCCGCCGAAAACGGCGGTGCGATGCACCCTTGACAGCCCGCTCCCGGCCATGCTGAAATACGGGCGGCGACGGGGGATATAACCCAAAGAGCCATCCGGGGAAACGAAAGACCTCGGGACAAAAAGTCCCAAGGTCACTTTTCAAGATCCGTTTTCTTCTCGGGCTTGCCCAGCTCGGGCGGCTGCTTGGCCTTCCAGTCATCCAGCAGAGAAATGATCTTGTCTTTCATTTCCCTTGGGGACTTGTCCTTGCCGAAATACTTTTCCAGTTCCGCACTATTGATGATCACCTTGTCTACCTCCTTTTTCTCCTGCGACAGAATACCGTCGATCACATCGCCGTTGAGTTTGCCGTCCTTGTCCAGCTCCCGCATTTTCTGTGCCTGCGACAGCGAGGGCGAGGACTGCTGCCCCTCAATGGACACGGCGATATACCTCTGATTTTTGGGGCGGATGAATGAGATCTCCACCGCCGGGGTGAACGCCAGCTTTTTCTCGTCCACCATTTTCTGCAAATCCGGCACAAGCTCGGTCAGGCGGATATACCGCTGCACCTGCTTGTAGTTCATGCCGTTGCGATCTCCCACGACCTGCGTGGAGCGTTTTCCGGCGTCCTTGTCCTCCTCGCCGGGGCGAGAGCCTTGGTGCTTGATGGCCTCCACCTGCATTTTCAGCGACTGCGCCTTTTCCGTAGGCAAAATACGCTCACGGTGGCGAAGGTTGTCATCCGTCATAGCGAGGATGGCCTCATCGTCCGTCATGTTACGGACGATACACGGCATATTCGCAAATCCGGCAAGCTCGCTTGCCCGCTGGCGGCGGTGGCCTGCAATGATCTCATAGCCGCCATCCTCACGGGGACGAACAAGGGCGGGCTGATTAACGCCTGCCGCCTTGACCGACTCCACAAGCCCTTGCATCTCCGCATCGTCCCGAACGCCAAAGGGGTGATTTTTGAACGGGTGCAGGTCAGACAGGTTGAGATAGACGATCTCCTCTTTTACCGGTCGAGTGGCATCACGGGGCACAGATGGCTCCGGCGTGACCTCCGCACCGGCGGGAGCGCCGCCCTTATCCACGGCAGGCTTCTCCGGGGCAGGCTTACTTTGGGACTTTTTGTCCCGAGGTTTGGGCGGCTTTACCTTATCGGGAGCGGCCTTGCCTTCCTTGGGCGGACGGCCTCTGCCGGGCTTGGCAGGCTTGTCCTTTTCCGTGGGCGGCTTCTGCTTGACCGCCTTTTTCTCATCCTTGGCCGCCTCGTCACGGGCAGCGGCAAAATCCACCACCTTGCCGGAATGTGCCGGGGCGGGATCGTCCTTGCCGGGATCAGGCGGCTGCGCCTGTTCCTTTTCAGCCTTGGGGACTTCGGGAGCGGCAGGCTCCTCCACCTCGGCGTGGGTAACAGCGTCAGCGGGATCAGGCACGGCCTCGCCCATTTCAAAGAGCGCCGCCTGCCCCTCATGCTCCAGCATGACCGCCTCTGCGTCGGTCAGCGCAGGCCCGGGAGAGGACTGCTCCAGCACGGCGGCATTTTCTACCGCAGGAGCGGGAGCCTCGGTGGGCGGGGCTGCTTCGGGAATGTTTTTCTTATCATCTGCCATTTGCAAACCTCCTTTTCATGGCATGAAAAAAGCCAGTCCGCAGACTGGCCAGCAACGGGAAACCTCCTTTCAGAAAGGTGTATATTACATTACCGCCCGTTGTCCTATTGAACGGTATTATTATTGTAGAAAATACTAGAATTTGATGCTATAATTAATGTGTTCTATGATTAGTTTTCGGAAGAAATAGAGAACTGTTGGTATGCCAAACTACAAAGAGAAAATAGCTGAATTTGAGAACAATTTTTCTACTGTCATAGATAAATCCGTTAGAGACTTGTCTATGGCCTTTGACAATTTATACCTCGACAAGAATGCTAAGGAAATTCCGCCCACTATCAAGTTAGCGGAAGCCTTGCTGTCTGGCGAGCATAATATATCGACCAAAATGCAGATTCATTATGACATTGCGAATGCATATCACGATCTCCGCATGATTGAAGGAGTATATAGCGAGCGTTACCTTGAAAAAGAATTATACCATTTGCGCTGCGCCTTAGATATGTATGAAACCAATTATTATGATGCAGACAGCGACAGTGCTGAAGTAAAAGTAGCTCAGTATATTGCCATGCGGTCATACACAAATCTCGGAAACGCTTATCGAGCATTAGGTCGCCATATTGTGGCAATAGACTGTTTTCAAGACGCTTTGCTGATTAGCAATGATTTTGCGATGGCAAGTCTCAATCTATCGTTTTTGCTGTTTAGGTGTGCACCGTTGCAAATCAAACGTTATGAGCAGAGCTACTATCATCATGCCTGCTATTACTATTATAAGCAAACAGAACGTTGCAAGATAAACCTAGAAGATCAAGATTATTTGGAAGGTTTGAAATCCAATATTTCTTTGTTCGATTCTGCATATGTTGAGAACTATTTGAACAAACCACTAGAACTTCCACTATTTGAAGTAGACAACCAAGATGAAGCCGATTATCGAAACTATTTGCTTTTATTCCGGCTTTTCTTAGACCCGTGTTTGGAAATATTATCTGATCACTGCTTTGCAGTTGATAGCATCAATCTTCCCTTTGAAGCACCATATAGTGACAGAGAAAAAGAATTCATTGGCCTGTTTAACCAAATCAAGCAAGAATATAATTGGGCCAGACTCTTATGGTATAAGACATCAACGGAAGAAGCAAACGAGCATTATTCGGATCGGGAATTGGATTTAGTTGATACGGGGGATTCTTCAGATCATTCTTTAAGAGAAAGTATGTTACGAACTGCCTTTAAGGCAGCATACTCTCTATTTGATAGGATTGGATTTTTCATCAACCAGTATTTTGAAGTGGGGCTTACAGATACAAAAGTAAGTTTCAAAAATATATGGAAAGAACAACTGATTGATGGAAATGGACAAGTGTATTTCACAATTCCCAAGCCTATCATGAATACTCATTCGGATAACCCTCTGGTTAAAGCAATGTATTGGCTCCAAAAAGATTTCTACGAAAGAAAAGAAATTAATGTTACTACCCCTCACGCAGAACGAATCTTCCAGATGAGAAACGACATAGAGCATAATTGTCTACGCACTGGAACGCAATCGCATAATACATCTTTTACAAAATATACTACCGAGGGAAAAATTGAAAATAATACATTCCGTCTCTTAAAGTTGGCAAGGGAGTTGATAATATACCTTTGCCTTGCAGTAAATTTTGATAGAGAAAAAGATAAAAGAGCATCCATGGAGGAGTAATAATGGGGGCAATCAATCCTTATCGAGAATTCGTTGCGAGTATATCCCCAACGGAATTTGAAGAACTTTGCTTGGAAATATTGAAGGGCTATGCAGAAGCTGAGCATTTATCAGACTTCTCGATCCAGCATAATGTATCTATTCCTGCTGATGATGGTACATACCAAATAGATGTCTATGCAAGGTTTATTGCCATGGGCGTTGAGTTCAAAGTCATAGCAGAGTGCAAGAGATACTCTTCTCCCGTTTCTCGTGAGAAAGTTGCTGTGTTAGCCGATAAAGTAAAAAGCCTTGGTGCACATAAAGGAATTATGATCTCCACCTGTGGCTTTCAAAGTGGAGCGTATGAATACGCCAAGAAACATGGAATAGCACTTTTGCAAGTCATTAATAGAAATGTAATGCACATTATGAATGCCGCCACTCCAGAAACAGAAGAACAGAAGCAAAAACTCCACCTTATGTTGGACTGGTATAATCGAATGCCAAAATACTACGCCAAAGAGTATGCAACAATGGATTTTCCGGACAAAACAATTTATCCTTCTCCCAAAATGCTGGAAGCGATAAGGCGGGAATTTGTTTTAGCGCATAAAGATATACTACCAAGGTAACCCCCTTTGTATCTTACATATCGGTTAACAAATAATCCTTTGGGACATTTTGTCTCAAGCCGCTTTGACTCCTTGATCTTGGGGTTGATGTTCTCTATATCGCCTGCCACAATTAACTTTCTTCGACATGGCATAAAAAAGACCAGTCAGCAGACTGGCCAGCAGTGGGAAACCTCCTTTCTGTTTGGGATATTGGAAAACGCCCCCACAGTCTCCTCGGACAGTGCAATTCTCAAAACGTAATTTTCTGTCGCTTTTTGCAATAGCGTATGATATAATAATAGCGCAAAATTAAATGGGAGGTGTATCTGTGAGCGTAATTAACGACTCCAAGGATTATTTTTATCTTGGATTACAAAATAAAAAGGAACAGATTGACCTGCTATGGCCAGGCGTTGAAAACCTTGAAAGCACACAGTTTTATGAGCTGTGCCAGAAGTATTCTGATATAGCGCTTAATGCAATCAAACAGAGAATTCCGGGGACTTGTGATGTGCAAGGTTGTTTCCAGTTTGCAGATATAGAGATTGCAAAGCGTGCAACAAAAGACTATGTTGTAGATTGGGAGATTGAAGATGTTGATACTCTTTTGTCTTTAATCCATGAGTTCCATTCGCACGCAGTTGCATGGGATGACAAGAGGACAACGAGCGGGAGAGTGCTACCCGAAAACTACAACTACCAATCTATCTATGGCGGACAATACTTTAATTTCAAAGAATTACCCGAGGATATTTGGGGGGACATTGCAACCGAAGTCAAAGAATATATCTGCGGATAAATGGCCAATCATTCTTTGGGTAGGGTGTCCCGCGTATTGAAGCACTTATTTGACCCGGTTTAGGGGGTATGTAACCGCACTAACCGGGAGAGCGCTTGACTGGCAGTCAAGAGGTCAGCGGTTCGATCCCGCTTATCTCCACCAAGGAAAAGCCTTGAAAGTGCAAACTTTCAAGGCTTTTTTGCTTACCATCGATCCGAAAGAAACGCGGGTGGAAAGAACATGAGACTGATCTGCATCGGTGACAGCCTGACCTTTGGATACGGCGTGCATCTGTCTCAGCGGTGGACGCAGCTGTGCGCACAGGAGACGGGCTGGGAGCTTGTCAATGAGGGCATCAACGGCGACACGACCGGCGGCATGCTGGCGCGCATGCAGGGCGGGGTGCTCGCGGAGCTGCGCGAGGGCGGCCTTGGCGCCGACCGGCCCTATGTGCTGCTGATGGGCGGGAGCAACGATGTGTTCTACTCCGGCTCCGACGCTGCGGCGCGGGAGAATATGGGCGCGATGATCCACCAGCTCTTTTCCGTGGGCGTGCTGCCGATGGTTGGTATCCCGCTTCCGGCGGATGCACTGTATGCGCCGCGGGCGTGGGCGGCCGCGGTCGATTTTGAAGCGGCGGAGCGGACGATGAAAGAGTACTGCGCATGGCTCAAGCGGTACTGCACGGCGTTTGGCGTGCCGTATATCGACTTCTGCGCGGATTTTCTGTCGCCAGACGGATCGATCCGCTCGGAGCTGCTGCTCGACGGTCTGCACCCGACGCCGGAGGGACACCGCTTGATGGCGCGGCGGCTGAGCGCGCAACTGAAAAGACAAGGATAACAGCCCTGAAAAAGGCTTGAAAATCAACGACCCTGATAGAAGGAGACCACGACCATGAAGCTATCATATCTGGACCTGATGACAAGCGATCCAAGCTACAATCTGGCGATGGAGCAGCACGTGTTCGACCGCCTCCCGCGCGACCGCATGTATTTCATGCTCTGGCAGAATGATAACGCGATCATTGTCGGAAAGTATCAGAACACGATCGCTGAGATCAATGAAGAGGCCGTGCGCGAGCGCGGCATTCGCGTGGTGCGCAGACTTTCCGGCGGCGGCGCGGTCTATCACGACATGGGCAACCTGAACTTCACGTTCATTACAGATGTCGGCGAGAGCAATGCGCTGGACCTCAAGCTCTTCTGCGAACCGGTCGTGCGCACGCTGGCGACGCTCGGCGTGAAGGCGGAGGTCAACGGCCGCAACGACATCACGATCGACGGAAAGAAGTTTTCCGGCAACTCGCAGTACATCCGCCAGGGACGCGTGATGCACCACGGCACGATCATGTTCGATTCGGACCTCTCTGTCGTCAGCGAGGCGCTGCGCGTCGACCCGACGAAGATCCAGACCAAGGGCATCCGCTCGGTGCGCAGCCGCGTGACGAACGTTGCCGAGCATCTGCCGGAAAAGGTCACACTGCCGGAATTCCGCCGCATCCTGCTGGAAAACATCCTGAAGGAGAATCCGGGCGAGGCCTACCCGCTGACGCAGGACGACCTTGCGGCGGTGGAAAAGCTGCGCGCGGAGCGTTACGCCACATGGGATTGGAACTACGGTTTCTCTCCGGCGTGCACGATGCTGCGCCGCCGCCGCGTGGACGGCTGCGGCCTGATCGAGGCCTACATCACCGTGGAGCACGGAAAGATCGCGGCCCTGACATTCAAGGGCGACTTCTTCAGCGCCTCGGAACCGGACGAGCTGGCGGCGCACTTTGTTGGCTGCACGCCGGACCGCGCGGGCTATGAAAAGGCACTCGGCGATGTGGACGTTTCGCGCTACTTCGCGGGCTTGCAGAAGGATGAGCTGATCGACGTCCTGTGCGAGGGATAATGAAAAGGGGAGCCGGCGTAAAAAGTGCCGACTCCCTTTTTCTCGCTCAAATGGCAGGCAGAGCATGTCATTTTCCACCCATCAGCAGAGCCAGCAGCTCTGCAAGCTTCGACTTCACTACGACATCACCGCTTGCGGCGCTCTGCGTCAGGATGCCGTCGCACAGCGGGGAGAACGCTGCGCTCCACCACTGGAGGGTATTAGTGCCGCGCGCGGCGCAGAAAAGCAGCATGACCGCGAGGCCAACGGCAAGGGAAAGCTCCCATTTCGTCCATTTCATCGAAAAACCGCCCATCTCAAAGAATTTGCTTCGAGTATGGACGGTTTTCTGAGTTTTCAAACAAATTCGGCGCAGAAAGTTTTGACGCACTCGCCTTGCAGTGCCTCGCACGCTCTGCGGCAAGCCGCTTTGTCAGAGAAGAGGCCGAACACCACGCTGCCTGAGCCGGTCATCGCCGACGTCTTCGCGCCGTAGGCGAGAAGATCGCACTTGATGGTCTCAATGCGCTCACGCTGCTCGCCGTCGAGCGCCTGCTCAAAGACGTTGCGCACGTTTGCACACAGCGTGTCCGCGTCGCCGTGCTCGATGGCGGCGAGCATCGCGTCCGTATCAGGACGGTCGGTGATCGTCACGCCGTCTACGCGCGCGAAGAGCGCGGGTGTGGAGATCGGGAAGTCCGGCTTGCAGACGGCGACGAAGAAGCGCGGTGCGGGCTTGAGGACGGTCAGCTTTTCGCCGCGGCCCTCGGCCAGCTGTGTGCCGCCGCGGATGCAGAAGGGCACGTCACTGCCGACGCTTGCGCTGATCTGCTCGAGCCGCTCGTCCGTGAGGGTGGGGGAGACGAGCTCGCGCAGCGCGCGCAGCACCGCCGCGGCATCTGCGCTGCCGCCGGCCATGCCGGCCTCGGACGGAATGCGCTTTATAAGCGCGATGTCGATGCCGCCGCCGTAGTCCATCGCCTCGCAGAAGGCTCTCGCCGCCTTGACAGCGAGGTTGCGCTCATCGCAAGGAAGCGCCGCGCCGTCGACGCGGCAGGTGATGCCTTTGCCGTCTGTGAGCGTGACGGTCACATCGTCGTGGAGCGAAACGGTCTGCATGACCATCTGCATCTCGTGGTAGCCGTCATCGCGCTTGCCAAGAATGTCAAGCGTCAGGTTGAGCTTGGCATAGGCGGGGACAGTTATGCTGCGCACGGGCTCCTCGACCGGCGCATTCAGCGCCTTGCCGCAGTGGGGGCAGTAGGCACCGCCTTCACCTATGCGTCCGAGCGGTCTGCCGCAGTGCGGACAGCGGTAGTAAAGAACCCCAATCACGATGGCAAAGAGCATGATCGCGATACCGAGAATAACAAGCGGTACGCTGACGCTTGTGCCGACGCCGCTGAGCAGCGCGCCGGTAAGAAGCAGCGGTGTTTGGAGCTTTTGGGCCCTGCGATAGTCCATCAGGGGCTTTTTGTCGTTCATCGCGGCCTCCTTGTGCGCTCAGTGCTTCTTTTTCTTGTGCTGGATCTTTTTCTTCTCCTCGGGCTCCGGCTCGTCGGCGATCCACGCGCCGCATTTCGGGCAGCGCTTGGGCGAACCGCGGCCGAGGTGCTCGCCGCACTTGGGGCAGCGGTAAAAGCGCCACCAGACGATGAGCGAAGCGCCCATCATCATGAGGCCGACGAGCGCGGCGACAGTGTTTTGAAAGCCCCACGCGCCGACGAGGGAGACCACTGCGCCGCCCCAGAGCAATACGTCCTGCCATATCCTGGCTGTTTTCAAATCCATAGGGAATCCTCCTGATGAGAAAAGCGCCGCAAGGCGGCGCTTTTCTGCAATGGTTACATTAGATCAGCGGATCTTGCGTGCCTCGACGTAGTAGCGCTTGTCCTGCGCGTGACCCATGGAGAAGGTCTTGCGCGGCAGAACGCCGTCGGCCATGACGGTCTTGAAGAGCTGCTCCTTGCCCATCGCGGGAAGCAGGAAGCCCATGTTGCCCTCCTTGGAGCCGAGCTCGCGGGTGACCTCATCGCCGTGGATGTAGTCGACCTCGCCGCCGAACTGCTTGAGGTACTCGTCGATGAAGGTCTGCAGCGTGCCGACGGCCAGCTGGACCTTCGGGTCGGGGACGGTGACGAAATCGTCGTGGCCGTTCCAGCAGACCTCGATGACGTGGCCCTCGCCCTTGCCCTCGTGGGCGTTGGGGTAGAACTTCTTGAACTCTTCCATGAACTTCTCATGGTCGACGCCGAAGAGCACGCGGTGGATGGGCTCGAACTGGAGCGCATCGTCGTGGTTGTTCACGACCTCGACAAGTGCGTAGCGGGAGGGCAGCGCGAGGTATTCCTCGGGAGTCTTGCCCTTCTTCTGCTCTTCATAGCAGGCCTTGGCGGTGGCGAGGGAGTGGTTGCCGTCGCCGACGGCGAACAGCAGGGGCGCGACGCCGGAGACGCCGTACTTGCTCTTCATTGCCTCGTCGGTCGTGAGGCCGGTCAGCGCGTCGGCGACTGCGTCGATCTGCGCAGCGGAGAGCTTGTAGCCCTTGATGTGGCCGCCGTTTTCCATCAGGTCGAAGTCATAGACGCTCTCCATCTTGTCGGCCGCGGCGGTCAGGGGCTCGATGACGGTCTTCTCGGGGTCGTCAATGAGCAGCATGACGTGGGGCAGCTCGATGGGGGCGTTGCGGCGCACGCGGGCGCGCGGGGGGATACGGTCGAGCACGGTGCCCTCAGTCGCGCGGATCAGCGCGCCGGAGCCGGGGGTGAAGTCGTACTGGTCGAGGTCGACCATACCGATGAGGCCGTGACGGATCTTACCGTCGCTCTGGCCGCGCTCGATGTAGATGAGGGAGTCCTTGAGCGTCTCAAAGATGCCCTCTTCGAGGTACTTGCTCATCGAGGCGTTGATGTCGGCGATGAACTCGTCGACGTTGGGGGCCTTCAGGTTGGCCTCGGGCAGGATGAGGCGCAGGGTGGAAGGCGCGTCGCCGACGGTCTTCTCCACGCGCTCCCAGTACTCGGGCTCAGAGGTGAACTGGTCGCACGCGACGACCGCCCACTTGCTCATATCGACATCCTTCTTGGGCAGCAGAATGTCGGAAGGATAAAAGCCAAGTTTGGAAAACTTTTCGTTCATGGTGATTCCTCCGTTATTTGTTTGATAAGCGGAACGCGGGGTGCTCCGCTGGTGCGATTGTAAAACAAATTATACAATAGCCCACGCGGAAAAAGCAATGGAGAAAGTGAAAAAATGTCCAAAAGCGCTTTATGGAAATGCCATGATAGAGCGCTTCGCGGCCCGCTTGCTTGACGAACGCCCCGCGGCATGATATTCTAACAAACTATGCGGAAAAATACGAAAAATTCAGGTGATGATTTTGGATAAGCGCGCAGATCTGGGACACGGGGACATCAAAAAGCTGCTCTTTTCGCTCTCCGTGCCGACGATCACCTCGCAGATCGTCAACATGCTCTACAATCTGGTCGACCGCGTGTTCATCGGCCACATGCAGCCCGCCGAGACCGTCGGAAAACTCGCGCTGACGGGCGTTGGCGTATGCCTGCCGATCATCATGGTCATTTCGGCGTTCGCGTCGCTCATGGCCATCGGCGGCGCGCCGCGCGCCTCGATCGCCGAGGGCGCAGGCGAGAGCGAAAAATCCGAGCGCATCATGGGAAACTGTCTGACGATGCTTGTGATCACGGCGCTGGTGCTGACGGTGCTGTTCGAGTCCTTTGCCGAGCCGCTTTTACTGATGTTCGGCGCGAGCGAGAACACCATCGGTTACGCGCTCGACTATATGCGAATCTACGCCCTCGGCACGATCTTTGTCCAGCTGACACTTGGCATGAACGCCTACATCACGGCACAGGGCTTCGCCACCGTGAGCATGAAGACGGTGCTCATCGGCGCGCTTTTAAATACGGCTCTCGACCCGCTGTTCATCTTCGTGCTCGGTCTCGGCGTGCGCGGCGCGGCGCTGGCGACGGTGATCTCGCAGGCAGTGTCGGCCATGTGGGTGATGACGTTCCTCACGGGAAAGAAGACGCGCTGGTACTTAAAGCGCGAGAACCTGCACGTGGACGCGAAGATCGTGCTGCCGTGTATCGCGCTGGGACTTTCCCCGTTTGTGATGCAGTCGACGGAGAGCCTCATCGCCATCTGCTTCAACTCATCTCTCCTGCGCTACGGCGGCGACATGGCCGTCGGCACGATGACAGTGCTGACGAGCATCATGCAGTTTTCGAACATGCCGCTTCAGGGCTTGACACAGGGCGCACAGCCCATCGTGAGCTACAACTTCGGCGCAAAGAACGCCCAGCGCGTGCGCGACGCCTATTTCTGCCTGCTGCGCGCGTGCTTTACTTATTCAATGGCCATCTGGCTTCTGGTCGAGCTCTTCCCGCGCGCGTTCATCCTGATTTTCAATAATGACCCCGCGCTGGTCGAATACGCGGCGTGGGCCGTGCGCATCTACATGGGGTGCAGCGGTATTTTCGGCATCCAGATCGCCTGCCAGCAGACGTTTGTGGCGCTCGGCAACGCGAAGACGTCGCTCTTCCTCGCCGTGTGGCGCAAGATCATTCTGCTCATCCCGCTCATCTATATTCTGCCGCACTTTTTCGCGGACAAGGCGTTCGCGGTGTTCCTGGCCGAGCCCGTGGCGGACTTCGGCGCGGTGGCGCTGACGAGCTTCACATTCTATCGCCAGTTCCGCCGCTCGATGCGCGAGCTGGAAGGTGCGGAAGCGACTGGGGAGCGGTAAAGAAAATTTTTAACGAAAAAATAAAAGGAGAGGGAACTCCCTCTCCTTTTATTTTTTACACCTGGCCGCCGCTTTCCATCGGCTCTTTCTCGCGGAACAGCATCGTGATGCACCAGATGCCGGCAAGGCCGACGAGCGTGTAGATCACGCGGCTGAGCATGCCGATCTGTCCGCCGAAGAGAAAGGCGACGCAGTCAAAGCCGAAAAGGCCCACGCTGCCCCAGTTGAGCGCGCCGATGATAGCAAGTGTCAGCGCGATCTTGTCGATGACCATGAAGTTCCCTCCTTAAAAAGATGGTTTGGTCTTCGGTAGTCTTCCCGTGATGGGCGAAAATATGCGTACGGCGTTTTCTGCGTTGCCCGGAAAAGAAAACTATGATAAAATCAGGATAAAATATTGATAACTTTAAGAGAGAAAAAGGGGGAAGGACGCTTGCTGCACATACTGATGGGACGCGCGCGCACGGGCAAATCCGAGCGCGTGCTGCAAAGGATCGCCGCACTGGGGGACTCGTCGCAGCAAATCCTGCTCGTGCCGGAGCATGCCTCGCATGTGGCAGAGATGGACCTGTGCCGTGTTTGCGGCGACACCGCGTCGCGCCATGCCGAGGCCTTGACGTTCAAGCTGCTTGCCTCGCGCGTGCTGAGCATCTGCGGCGGCAGTGCGGACGTGACGCTCGATTCGGGCGGAAAGCTCCTGACGCTCCAGCGTACGCTCACGGAGCTTGCGCCGGTGCTCAAGGTCTACAAGCGCCCGTCGCAGCGCGCGGCATTTTTGGAGAGCCTGCTCGCCGTGATGGAGGAATTGCAGGCCTACGCCGTATCGCCCGAGCAGCTATCCGAGAGCGTAGCGCAGATCGAAGGCGAGAGCGGCGACAAGCTGCGAGACCTTTCGCTCATCTACGGCATTTACCTCAGCAAGCTCCACGCACCGGGGCACGACGCGCGCGATGTGCTTGAAAAGCTGGAGGAAAACCTCGAAGCGTCGGGATATATTGAAAATAAAGACATTTTCCTCGACGGTTTTTCGTATTTTACGGGGCGTGAGCTGCGCATTCTGCGTATCCTGCTGCGGCGCGCGAAGAGCGTGACCGTCACGCTCCTTGGCGACACGCAGGACCGCGAGCTCTTTTCCGAGAGCCTGCGCGTGCGCGAGCGGCTGTACGCGCTCGCGCGCGATGCCGGCGTCGCATGCGAGGAGAAAATTCTTCCGCAGGGCGAGGTGCGCGGCGCGCTCGACCATATCGAGCGCTGCTTTTTCGGCGCGGCGGACGAATTTACCCAGCCGACCGACACCGTCGCGCTCTATGAGGCGGGCAGCGCGTACAGCGAGTGCGAGTGGGTCGCGTCGCAGGTTTTACAGCTCGTGCGTGAGCAGGGCTACCGCTACCGCGAGATCACCGTCACGGCGCGTGATCTCGACTCCTACGCAGGTGCGATCGAGAGCGTATTCGCCCGCTACGGCATCCCGCTCTATTATGCCCACCGCAGCGATATTTTGAAAAGCCCCGTGCTGACGCTGCTGCTCGGCGCGCTCGACGCCGCGAGCGGAGGCTTTGAGTATGAGGATGTGTTCCGCTGTCTCAAGACCGGCCTCGCCGGCCTCAGCATGGCGGAATGCGACATTCTGGAAAATTACGCGCTCAAGTGGGAGATCCGCGGCGCGATGTGGACGCGCGAGACGCCATGGTCGGCGCATCCCGACGGCTACGGCGAAGAATGGACGGACGAGGCAAGGGCGCGGCTCAAGACGGTCAACGCACTGCGCGAGCGCGTGCAGGGGCCGTTTGCGCGCCTAAAAAAAGGCGTGGGCGGCAGCGGCGAGGCCGAACAGAAGGTGCGCGCGCTGTACGGCTATTTGGAGGAGATCAAACTGCCGGAGGTCTTGCAGACGCAGACCGAGCAGCTTTTCGCCGCGGGCGAGGTCCAGCGCGCCGAGGAAACGGCGCAGCTGTGGGGCATTCTTTGCGGTGTGCTTGACCAGTTTGTGGAAATCCTGGGCGACGCGATCCTCGACGCCGAGGAGTTTGCGAGTCTGATGCGCCTTGTGCTGACGCAGTACAGCGTGGGCACGATCCCCGTGACGCTCGACGCGGTGAACCTGTGCGAAATGACGCGAAACGACCGCCACACGGTGCGCACGCTGTTCCTGCTCGGCGCGAACGACGGCGTGCTGCCTGCGGCGGAGAACCGCGGCGGCGTGCTGCGCGACGAGGACCGCGAGGCGCTCGAGAGGCAGCAAATCTTCCTCGCGCCGCACGGGATGGAGCAGTTTCATCTGGAAATTCAGAATCTTTACGCCGCGCTGGCCCAGCCGACGGAAAAGCTGACGGTGTCCTATCCCGTCTCGGACGGAAAGGGCGCGGAGAAGCGGCCATCGTTCGTCATCGGGCGCATCGCGCGTCTGCTGCCGTCGATCAGCGTCGAAACAGAGAGCGCTGACAAGGAATATCGCCTGTCAGCAAAGTCGACGGCGCTCGAGTATGCGGGCGAGCATATCGGCGGCGCGCTGTGGCAGTATTTTGAAGGACAGGGCGACGCGGAGCGTGCGCTTGCCGCGATGAAGGACGCTTCGCGCTATACACGCGGGCATCTGTCGCGCGACGCGGTGCGCGCGCTCTACGGCGGCGCGGTGACACTGTCCGCCTCGCGCATGGACATGGCGCGCTCATGTCACTTTGCCTATTTCATGCGCTACGGCCTGAAAGCCAGGGAGCGCACGGGCGCGGGCTTTGACGCGCCGCAGATCGGCACGTTCGTGCACGATGTGATGGAGCATACGCTGCGGCAGGCGAAGGAGTGCGGCGGACTGCATACGCTATCGAAGGACAAGCTGCACGCGCTCGTGCGCGCGTCGATCGAGGAATACATCGACCGCGTGCTGCCGGACTTGTGCGAAAAAAGCGCGCGCTTCCGTTATCTGTTCAACCGCCTGTGTGCGACGGTCGAGCGCATCATGGACGAGGTGAGCGAGGAGCTGCAAAGCTCCGACTTTGAGCCGCTGGCATTTGAGCTGGAATTTGGTGCGGACGGGCAGCTGCCCGCCATCACGATCCGCGAGGAAAACGGCACGGCGCGCGTTGTCGGCAAGGTCGACCGTGTGGACGGCTGGCTGCACGACGGCAAGTTATATTTGCGCGTCGTGGACTACAAGACGGGCAAGAAGAGCTTCGACCTCGCCGAGCTGCGCTACGGGCTGGGGCTCCAAATGCTGCTCTACCTCTTTACGCTTAAAGAAGAGGGACAGATGCTTTTCGGCGGACACGAGATCGTTCCCGCGGGCGTTCTCTATACGCCCGCGCGCGAGCCGATGCTGCGCTGCGCGCGCGACACGGAGCCCGAAACGATTGAAAAAGCACTCAAAAAGGAGCTGCGCCGCAGCGGCATGGTGCTCGAGGACCCGGCGGTCCTGCAGGCGATGGAGCACAGCGCGCTCGAATCGCCGTGCTACCTGCCCATCGCGGTGAAAAGGGACGGCGCGGTGACGGGAAGCCTTGCTTCTGCCGAGCAGCTCGGAAAGCTCTCGAAATACGTCGACCATATTTTACATGAAATCACGCAGGAGGTCTTCGCGGGCAACATCGACGCCGACCCCTACGCGCGCACGCCGCAGCAGTCGGCCTGCACCTACTGCGAGTTCGCGAGCGCGTGCCACTTTGAAAACGGCTGCGGCAGTGACCGTATGGAATACATCAAAGCGACGAAAAACGACGAATTCTGGCAGTACATCGACGAGGTGAACGGAGAGGGGGCGCACGAAAATGGCTGAAAAGCTGACAAACGAACAGCAAGCGGCGGTGGACAGCCGCGAGCGCAGTCTGCTCGTCTCCGCGGCGGCGGGCTCGGGCAAGACGAAGGTGCTCGTCGAGAGGCTCTTTTCCTACGTGGAGCGCGAAGGGGCGAATCTCGACGATTTCCTCATCATTACCTACACGCGCGCCGCGGCGAGCGAGCTGCGCGGCAAGATCGCCAAGGCGCTCACCGAGCGCATGGAGCGCGACCCCGGCAACTACCACCTGCGGCAGCAGATGCTGCGTGTCTACCGTGCGGACATCAAGACGGTGGACGCGTTCTGCACCGCGCTTTTGCGCGAAAACTGCCATCTGCTCGGCGAGGACGCGCACGGGCACGCGCTGCGGCCCGATTTCCGCGTGCTGGACGAGAACGAGGCGCAGGTGCTGCGCGAGCGCGTGCTCGCGCGCACGCTGGACGATTTTTACGACTGTCTGACGCCCGGAGGCACACTGCTGGCCGACACGCTTGGCGCGGGGCGCGACGACAGCGCGCTTGAGGACTTAGTGCTCGAGCTGCACGCAAAATTGCAGGCGCAGCCGTATGAGGACAAATGGCTCGAGGCGCAGCGCGCGTTTTGGCGCGCCGTGCCGGATAAGATCGAGGACACGCCCTATGGAAAAATTCTGCTCAATGAGGTGCGGCGCAAGGCGCGCCACTGCAAAAACCTTTTGCAGCGCGCGGCGCAGGAGATGTGCGCGAATGACACGCTGAACCAGAAGTATGCGCCCGCGTTCCTCGACGCGTCCTACCAGCTTGAAGCGCTGGAGGGGAAGACCGCAGAGGGCTGGGACGCCGCGCGCGGCGTGACCATTGCGTTTCCGCGTCTCGCCGCGGTGAAGGACAGCGACGGCGGCGAGATGAAAGCGCGCATGAAAAGCCTGTGGGACAACTGCAAGGAGACCGTCAAGGGCTTTGCCGAGATTTTTTCCGCCTCGTCCGACGAGGCGGTGGAGGACCTGCGCACGATGGCGAGCGCAATGCTCGCGCTCATCGACCTGACGGCGGACTTTTCCCGCCGGTTCAACGAGGAAAAACGGCGGCGGAATTCTGCTGACTTCTCCGATCAGGAGCACGAGGCCATCCGCCTTCTCATCGGAGAAGACGGCGCGCCGACAGAGCTTGCGCGCATCGTCAGCGCGCGCTACCGCGAGATCATGGTGGACGAGTATCAGGACACCAACGAGGTGCAGAACCGCATTTTTGACGCAATTTCTTGTAAAGGAGAAAACCTTTTCACTGTTGGCGATGTCAAGCAGAGCATCTATCGCTTCCGCCTAGCCGACCCGCGTATTTTTTTGCAGCATTATAACACCTGGCCGCCGCTTGAGGACGCAGAGGAGCACGACAGCGCGAAGCTGCTGCTCTCGCGCAACTTCCGTTCGCGCAAAGAAGTGCTGGACGCGACGAATTTTATCTTCTGCAATATTCTTTCCGAGGAAATGGGTGAGCTCGACTACGGCGCGGATGAAATGCTGCGCCTCGGCGCGAATTATGTCGAATCGAGCGCGTGCGGCGCGGAGTTCCATCTGCTCGATCTGCCGACGCAGACGGGCGAGCAGCGCGTGCGCGCGAGCGAGGCTGAGGCCGCGTTCGTCGCGGACTATATCAGCAATATGCTGACAAGTGAATTTCCTGTACAGGATGACAAAACAAAAGAGCTGCGGCCCGTGTGCGAGGAGGACATCGTCATATTGATGCGCTCGCCGAGCACGCGCCTTTTGGACTATCGCCGCGCGCTGGAGGCGCGCGGCCTCCACTGCGCCGCTGACGCGGGCGAGGACTTTTTTGCCTCGATGGAGATCGCAGTGCTGTTCGCGCTCTTGCAGGTCATCGACAATCCGCGGCAGGACGTGCCGCTCATTGCCGTGCTGCGCTCTCCGCTCTTCGGCTTTACACCCGATGAGCTCGCGGCGATCCGCGCGCGGCAGCGCACGGGTGACTTTTACGATGCGCTGCTTTTGAGTGAGGACATCCACAGCGTAGAATTCCTCAGTACGTTGGACGTTTTGCGCAACAGCGCGGCGCACCTGAGCGTGTGCGAGCTGCTGAGTGAAATTTACCGCCGGTGCAATGTGCTCGGCATCTTCGGCGCGATGCGCCGTGGGGCGGAGCGCAAGGAAAATCTGCTCGCGTTTTTGGAACTCAGCGAAGACTACGCGCGCTCGGGGCGGCAGGGGCTTTTCGATTTTGTGCGCACGCTGCGCGAGCAGCTTGCCGAAGGCGAGGCGGGTTCGATGCAGACCGCACACGCCTCTACGGGCGTTCGCATCATGTCGATCCACAAGTCGAAGGGCCTTGAATTTCCGGTCGTGATCCTCTCGGACCTCGCGCGTCGCTTCAGCAATATGGACTTTTTGAGTTCGGTGCTCGTGCACCCGCAGCTCGGGCTGGGGCCGGTGTGCGTGGACACGCAAAGGCACATCCAGTACCCGACGGTCGCACGGCAGGCGCTCGAGCGAACGCTGCGGCGCGAGGCGAAGGCCGAGGAGCTGCGTGTGCTGTACGTTGCGATGACGCGCGCGAAGGAAAAGCTCGTCATGGTGCACACGCAGGCAAACGCGAAAAGCCGCGTCGCCGACCTTCTGGCGCTGAGCGATTGTCCTGTGCTGCCCGAGGCTGTGGACAGCGGCAAGTGCATGGGCGACTGGATCATGCTGCCGCTTTTGCAGCGCAGCGAAGCGGCATCCCTGCGCGAGCTTGCGGGGCAGAATGGCGAGGGGAGATTCTATGCTGACGAAACGCCGTGGACGGTGCGTGTGCACGACGGTTTGAGCTTTGTGACGCCGCAGCAGCGGCCCGATGACGCGCCAGTGGATGCCGCGCCGCCGAAGGATGAGCTGCCGGTGGATTTTGCTGCGCTGTCGTACCGCTACCCCTACGCGGGGCAGACGGCCTTTCCCGCCAAGCTGACGGCCACGCAGCTCAAGGGCCGCGCGCTGGACGAGGAGATATCCGAAAATACAACGCTCCCACCGCGGCTGCGCAGCCTATATAAACCAAAATTCCTTGCGGGCGAAACGACGCTCACGGGTGCGGAGCGGGGCACGGCGCTGCACCTTGTGATGCAGGACCTTGACTTTTCCTGCGAAGCAAGCGAGCAGAGCGTGCGTGAGCAGGTCGAAAAGCTCAGAGCGCAGCGCAAGCTGACCGACGAGCAGGCAAGCGCCGTCGATGTGCGCGCGATCGTCCGATTTTTGCGAAGTGATCTTGCCGCGCGCATTCGCAAGAATGCGCAGACGGTGCGGCGCGAGTACCGCTTCTCGCTGCTGCGGCCGGTGCGGGACTTTGCCACGCTGGACGCCGACGACGCGGTGCTGCTGCAGGGCGTGGTAGACTGCTTTTTTGAAGAGGACGGCGAGCTTGTGGTCGTGGACTTCAAGACTGACCGCATCGGAAGAACACAGATCGAAGAACGAGCTGAGCACTACCGCCCTCAGCTCGAGGCATACTCCATGGCCCTTATGCGCGTGATGGGCAAAAAGGTCAGGGAAAAGGTGCTGTATTTCTTCTCGGTCGGCGAAGAAAAGGTGCTGTGAATACATAAAAACACCCTCCGCGGGAAATCCACGGAGGGTGTTTTACAAGATTTGCTCACACGATAAAATGCTCTAAGATCAGCACTGTCGCGCAGCAGACGAGCGAGACGGGGAGAAGTCCCAGTCCGCACCAGGCGGCGACGATGCCGATGACCATGGCCGCCGCGCCCGCGATGGGCGACTGCGTGGCGTTCATGATGGCGGGGAACGTCATCACCGCGAGCGTGACGTAGGGCACGTAGAAGAGAAACGAGCGCAGGAAGGGATTCTGGATCGGCTTGCGGATCAGCGTGAGCGGCAGGACGCGGATGAGATAGGTCGTAGCCGCCATGACGAAAAGATATAAATACGTTTTCATGCGACGAGATCATCCTCCTTGTGCGGGAACAGAATGGCGGCGGCAGCAGAGATCACGATGGTCAAGACCAGGATGCGCATGCCCTCGGACAGCTCGCGCGTGAACGGCAAAACGCTTGCAAGAAGCGAGCAGAGAAAGCTCACGCCGATGCAGCCGAGCACGATGCGGTTCTGCTTGCCGACGGGGATGATGATGGCGAGAAACATGCCGAACAGCATCACGGAGCAACCGCTGACGGCCCAGACGGGCATGAGATTCCCCATCAGCACGCCGAGCACGGTGCCGATGCTCCAGCCCGGCATGGCCGCGCACATGGTGCCGAAGTAATACCACACCTCAAGATACCCAGGCTGCGCGATGGCGAGGCCGAAGATCTCATCCGTCAGGTCATAGGCGATGAGGAGCCGCCAGGGAAGCGGCGTATCGGGCGAGAGACGCTGGCTGAGCGCACAGCTCATCAGAAGATAGCGCGCGTTGACGACCAGCATCATCAGCGCCATGGCCCAGAGGCCGGAGTCGGCGGCGATGATGGTGATGCCGCCGTATTCACCCGACGAGGCGTTGTTCAAAAAGCTCAGCAAAAAACCCTGAAAAATGCTCAGGTGCGCGTTGTGCGCGCTGATGCCGATGCCGAAGCTGACAGCAAAATAACCAAGCCCAATGGGGATGCCGTCGCGCAGTCCCCGCAGGAAATGTTTTTTCGACATAATTCTGATGTTCCTTTACTTCCAATCATCCGTGCGCAAGGCGCGTAAGTGCCATTATACGACTGAAAACGGCAGAAGTAAAGAGAAATTGCATAGCGAGCGTTGAAAATTGACGATGAAATTAGGGAAAAGTGCTAAGTAAGAGAAAAGTACGGAGAGGATCAAAAATTTCTCTTGCAATTTGACACAAAGCGTGGTAATATCCTATATGGCTTTTTTAGAAAAGTACATTTGGATCAGAAAGAGGTGAACACGAGCAATGAAGGAAGGAATCCATCCCAATTATCAGCAGACTACTATTACTTGCGCCTGCGGTAATGTGATTGAGACAGGTTCCACCAAGCAGAATATCAAGGTGGAAGTGTGCTCTAAGTGTCACCCCTTCTTCACTGGTAAGCAGAAGCTGGTCGATACCGGCGGCCGCGTTGCCAAGTTCAACAAGAAGTTCGGCCTGAACTAATTCAATCACAAAAGCAGCTCTGCTACGGCAGAGCTGCTTTTTTCTGCTTTTTTGGAACGCTCAGTTTTGCCCGTCGGGATATTCGACGATGAAGGGGAGCGGCTCACTGAGACTTTGGTCGAGGTAGTTTATCTCCTCGTAGCTGTCGCCGCCTGCAATGGCGCGCACCTGGAAGAGGCGGACGCGCAGTGCTGTGTTGTCCGCAAGGTTGACGACAAGCTCGCAGACGAGCGGCGTTGCCCCGAGCGGGAGCGTGAAAGCATCCGATTCGCTGCTGGAGGCATAGGCGAGGTCATAGTACGACACGCCCTCTATGACGGATGCGCCCACGGCTTCGGCGCTGTCATCGCCGACATAGGTGACGGCGCTGCCATCGCTGTACGATGCTTCGAGCGGCACGCGCCTGAGCAGCTGATTGGCGCACGTGTATTCAAGACACGCGCTGCGGATGGACACATCGGACAGCGCGCCGAGCGAGATGGTGCCGAGCGGGATGCCGGCATTGCCCGGCGTGAACTGGTACTGCCATTTGCTGCCGGCCTGACGCTCGTAGGAGATGGGGGCTAGAAAGCTTTTGAGCTGCGGCTGATACTGGGATTTGAGATCATAGATCGTGTCGAGCTCCTCTGACTGTGTCTCACCGTCGTGCTTGAAGTTGACACCAATGCCGAGCTCGTCGCTCAGAGGGACGGTTACACTACCGTGCAGATACCCGAAGCCATCCTGCGTAAGGTCGGCAGAGTAGGCCGGCCGATAGCTGTCCAGCGGCGAGGAATTGCCATGGTCGGTCACGCCGATGATGACAGTCGTTCCCTCGCTGATTGTCTTTGGCAGCAGGGAAAATGCGATGGTGCATTCCTGCTTTTTAAGATCGACGTTTGTGATCTCGTAATTATACTGCGAGATCAGGCTCGACTCGCGCGTCAAAATGTCCGAGACGTTATTGCTGATGCCTGCGATCTGGTTCGAGAGGTTGTTCTGCACGTTGTAGAGCTGGCTGCGAAGGTCATTTACTTGCGTGCTGAGCGTGTTGATGCGGTTGTTGTAATGCACGCCGACGGCGATGAGCGCGGCGAGCGCCACGGCCGCACCGCCGATGATCTTCTTGTGCTGTATGCAGAAATCGCGGAAGCTCAGCTTTTCCGCGGGAGCTTTTTCGGCGTTGCTTTGAACCGGCGATTCGGCGGCATCCTGCTCGGGTTTGACATGCTCCAGACTGAGCAGCTCGTCGACGGAAACGGAGTAGAGCTTAGAGAGTTCGATGAGCTTGCCAAGCTCCGGCTGCGTGGCGCCGCTCTCCCATTTGGAGACGGCTTGGCGCGAGACACCGAGCTTCTCCGCCAGCTCCTCCTGCGACATGCCGCTCGCGCGGCGCAGTTCGTAGAGCTTTTCATATAGTTCCATGAAAGGTTCCTCCTTGGGGAAATGTTGCTGCGTTCGACGCCGTGCACTGCGCCTTTGCAGGAAAAGCATAGCAGGAAAACGGGAGAAAACACCACCAACCGGGCGTTTCTTTTTGTCAACCTGAGGTTGCGTCCACCCTATTTTCACATGAAAGGGGCGGAAATGTCAATGAAAAGCGTTTTTGCCTTTTCTTTTGGCGGAAAATACACTATAATAAAAATGATTTGTACAGCGCCGATTTCGGCGCGATAAGGAGAATCTATGGAAGAATTGAAAGAGAACAACGCGCCGCGCGACAGGGCGATTTTAGTCGGCCTTTCGTCGCCGCGACTCGATCGAAAAGAGAATGCCGACGAGGAGAGCCTTGAAGAGCTCGGTGCGCTCGTCGAAACGGCGGGCGGCGTCAGCGTCGGCGTGGTTTTACAAACGCTGCCGTCGCCGAACCCGCACACATTCATCGGCGAGGGCAAGGTGGACGAGATCCGCGAGCTGGTAAAGTCGCAGGAGGCGACAATGGTCATCTTCGACAATGACCTCTCGCCCTCGCAGATGCGCGTTCTGAGCGAAGAATTCGGCGTGCAGGTGCTCGACCGCAGCGGCCTCATTCTCGATATCTTCGCCCAGCGGGCGAAGACAAAAGAGGGCCGGCTTCAGGTCGAGCTCGCGCAGTATCAATACCTGCTGCCGCGCCTGATCGGTATGTGGACGCATCTGGAACGTCAGGCGGGCACGTCGGGCAAGGGCCCCATCGGCTCGAAGGGCCCCGGCGAAACGCAGCTTGAGACCGACCGCCGCCACATCCACAGAAAGATCGACAAGCTGAAGGCGGACCTTGAAGAGGTGCGCCGCGTGCGCGCCACGCAGCGCGACCGCCGCAGCAAGAATGAAATTCCCGTCGTCGCCATCGTCGGCTACACGAACGCGGGCAAGTCGACGCTTTTGAACGCGCTGACCGGCGCGGGCATTCCCGCGAATAACCGCCTGTTTGACACGCTGGACACGACGACGCGCCTTCTCACGGTGTCCGACACGCTGGATGTCGTGATCTCCGACACGGTCGGCTTTATCCGCAAGCTGCCGCATCAGCTGGTCGAGGCCTTCAAGGCAACGCTTGAAGAGCTCGAATACGCCGATCTTCTGCTGCACGTCATCGACATTTCCGACCCGCACTGGCTCGAGCAGGCGCAGATCGTGGACGAGCTCATCGAAGAGCTCGGCGCGCAGCAAATTCCCTGCCTGCGCGTTTACAACAAGTCCGACCTCTACTTCGGCGATATCCGCCCGCACGGGGAGGACAGCGTCAACATCAGCGCCAAGACCGGCGAGGGCGTGGATGAGCTGCTTGCGCGCATCGACAAGCTCCTCGACAAGGGCACGCGCCGCGTGACGATCCACCTGCCCTATGACAAGGGCGGACTTCTCGATATGCTCTACCGCGAGGCGAAGGTCGAATACGTCGAATATGGCGAGACCATCGACATCGTGGCCACCTGCGTGCCGCGCGTCATCGGCCAGGTCAAGGACTATATCGAGGGCTATCAGGAGCCGAAGGAGGACTGGGAGGAATGACGCTCGAAACGAAGCGCCTTCTCCTGCGTCCATGGGAAGAGAGCGACGCGGAGAGCTGCTATCGCTACGCCAGCGACCCGCTCGTCGGCCCCGCCGCGGGCTGGCCGGCGCATACGAGCGTGGAGAACTCCCGCGAGATCATCCGAACCGTCCTCTCGGAGCCGGACACGTTTGCGGTCATTTTGAAGGAACGGCCAGACGAGCCTGTCGGCTCCATCGGCGTGTTTCCGACGGAAGCGCCGGAAATCGGGAATGAGCCGGAAATCGGCTATTGGATCGGCCGCCCGTTCTGGGGTCAGGGGCTTATCCCCGAAGCCGTGCGAGAGCTGCTGAGGTACTGCTTTGAGGATAAAGGCGCACAGCGGGTCTGGTGTTCGCACTATGCCGGCAATGAAAAGTCAAAGCGCGTGATCGAAAAGTGTGGCTTTTCTTATCAGCTGACCTGTGAAAGGCCGGCGCTTGTGGACGATGCGCTGCGGCCGACGCTTTTTTACGCCCTTACGAAAGAAAAGTGGGAGAAAACCCGCTGAAAGGAACCTTGAAACCATGACAGAGTACCTTGTCCCATACGAGAGCGCGGAGAGCGAGTTTGAAGAAAAGCGCTCGCGCTTCATCAGCCACGTTTTCCTTGTGGAGAGCGAGGCGGAGGCCCGCGCGCGCATCGACGAGATGAAGAAGAAATACTACGACGCGCGCCACAATTGCTGGTGCTTCGTCCTGCACGACGGCACCGTCCGCTACGGCGACGACGGCGAGCCGCAGGGCACGGCAGGCCAGCCGATGCTGAACGTCTTCCAGCGCGAAAACGTCGAAAACGTCGTGTGCATCGTGACGCGCTACTTCGGCGGGATTCTGCTCGGTGCGGGCGGGCTGACGCGCGCCTACGCCAAGGCGGCGAAGGACGCACTTGACAATGCGGGCAAGGCGCGGATGCAGCCGTTTTCCGTGCTGCTGCTCGAATGCCCGTACCCGATGTTCGAGCGCATAAAGCTGCTGATCGAGGGACACGAGGGCAGGATCGAGTCGAGCGATTACGGCGCTGCCGTGACGCTCACATTTCTTCTGCCCGTGCAGAAGACGGCGGACTTTTCCGCCGCGCTCACGGAGCTCTCCGGCGGGCAGATGAGCGCGGAAGAGGTCGAGCAGCGCTTTCTGCCCGGCGCAAGGGAGTGACGGCATGAGTTTGCGAAGAAAAATCTACGAGGTCATCGAGGTCGCGGACAAGGACGACCGCGACAGTCTCATTTACGACCGCTTCATGCTCGTGTGCATCGCGGCGAGTATCGTGCCGCTGTGCTTCAAGGAGACGAACGCGCTGTTTATATGGCTTGACCGCGCGACGGTCACGGTGTTCATCGTGGACTATCTGCTGCGCTGGTGGACGGCGGACTTAAAGTACGAAAAGAGCGGGAAATGGGCGTTTTTGCGCTATCCGTTCAGCTTTTTCGGTATTGTAGACCTGCTGTCCATCCTGCCGTCGCTGACGATGCTGTCGTCGGGGTTCAAGCTGTTTAGGCTTTTCCGCCTCAACAAAGCGCTCAAGGCGCTCAAATTCCTGCGCTACTCGCACAGCTTTGAACTTATTTTGAACGTTATCAAGCGCGAGAAACGCGCGCTTGCGGCAGTGTGTGTGCTGGCGGGCGGGTATATCGCGCTGTCGGCGCTCATCATGTTCCAGGTGGAGCCCGACAGCTTTGACACGTTTTTCGACGCCATCTACTGGGCAGTCGTCACGCTGACGACTGTCGGCTATGGCGACATCTATCCGACGAGCGAGATCGGCCGCATCGTGAGCATGATGTCGTCGTTCATGGGAATCGCCATCGTTGCGCTGCCCACCGGTATCATTACGGCTGGCTACATGCGCGAGCTCAGCCGTGAAAAGTGGGACTAAATAGAGAGGGCAGAACCATGGAGATCAGAACAGCAACGATGAACGATCTGGACGCGGTCGCGGCAGTGGAAGCCGAGTGCTTTCCCGTAGCCGAGGCAGCGACAAAAGAGGAATTCGCCGAGCGAATCAAATATTACGGCGACCACTTCTGGCTGATGTTCGAGGGAGACAAGCTCATCGCGTTTCTCGACGGCTTTGTGACGGACGAGCCCGACCTGACCGACGAAATGTACGCGAAAGCATCCATGCACGACGAAAATGGCGCGTGGCAGATGCTCTTCGGTCTGAACACCTTGCCGGAGTACCGGAAAAACGGCTGCGCGGGCGAACTGCTCCACCGTGCCGTTGAGGATGCGAGAAAGCAGGGGAGAAAGGGTGCAGTCCTGACCTGCAAACAGCGGCTCGTCGACTACTACGCGAAGTTCTGCTTTGTCGACGAGGGCGTGACAGACAGGTCCGTGCACGGCGGCGTTGTCTGGCACCAGATGCGCATCACATTTTGATCGAGACTGACAGAAAAAAGGAGCACGCTTGCGCGTGCTCCCTTTTTGCGATTTTTATTGCTTTCCCGCGAGGTAGTAGTCGCTTTGGCCCGGATGGTAGAACGGACAGGCGGTCAGCTTGCCGCGCAGGAACGACGCCATCTCGTCCTCATCGAGCTGTTCGTCGCAGTAGTAGCTGTCGGACTCTTCGTCGTAGCTGTAATAAACGCAGTCCTCGCACAGGCTGATGGACATGAGATCATCTCCCGAAAGAAATTAGTGCTGATACTCGAATTCGAGCTCGTACATGCTGACGATGTCGCCGTCCTTGATGCCAAGGTCCTCAAGCTGCTGGAAAACGCCGTTTTCTCGCAGCATCTTATCAAAGAACATCCGGCTCTCGTAATCACCGAAGTTGATGTTGCTCATAAGGCGTTCAAGCCACTTGCCCTCGATAATGTAGGTGTTGTCCTCGACGGTGATCTTGAGCGGCTCGCTCGCGTCGATCTTCACGGGCTTGGGAACGTACTCGGGCTCGTAGACCGTGACGGGCGGGAGTGTGGAGAGCTTTTCGGCGATCTTGAGCACGAGCTCGCGCGTGCCGGTGTGCGACGCGGCGGACAGGGCGAAGAGGGGATAGCCGAGCGGCTCGACATGCGCGCGCAGCTTTTCGAGCAGGCTCTCGTCCTCCATGATGTCGGTCTTGTTCGCGACGACGATCTGCGGGCGGGTGGCAAGGTCGGGGGAATACTGCGAGAGCTCTGCGTTGATGGCGTCAAAGTCCTCGACCGGGTCGCGGCCCTCGCTGCCCGACACGTCGACGACATGAACGAGCAGACGGCAGCGGTCGATATGGCGCAGGAAGTCGTGACCAAGGCCCGCGCCCTCGGCTGCGCCCTCGATGATGCCGGGGATGTCGGCCATGACGAACGAAACGCCCTCGTCGACGTACACGACGCCGAGGTTGGGGTAGAGCGTGGTGAAGTGGTAGTTTGCAATCTTGGGGCGCGCCTTCGACACAACGGAAAGAAGCGTCGACTTGCCGACATTCGGGAAGCCGATGAGGCCGACGTCGGCCAGCAGCTTCAGCTCGAGCACGACATCGTGCTCCTCGCCCTCAAGGCCCGATTTGGCAAAACGGGGCGCCTGACGCGTCGGCGTTGCGAAATGCGCGTTGCCCCAGCCGCCCTTGCCGCCGCGGCAGAGGATGAACGGCTCGGAGTCGGACATATCCTTGATGATCTCGTTCGATTCCGCGTCGCGCACGACGGTGCCGCGCGGCACGCGGATCGTGAGATCCTTGCCCTGCTTGCCGAACTTGCGCGCGCCCTGACCGTCCATGCCGTTGTCGGCGACGTATTTGCGCTTGTAGCGAAAGTCCATCAGCGTGGACATGTTGTCGTCGACAACGAGGACGATGTTGCCGCCGTTGCCGCCGTCGCCGCCGTCGGGGCCGCCCGCGGAGACGTACTTTTCGCGGTGGAACGCCACCGCGCCATTGCCGCCCTTGCCCGCGCGGCAGAAGATGCGCGCCTTATCAATAAAAGATGCTGCCATGTTGGCACCTCCTTGGATTCTTGTTATTCCTAAACAATTAGTGTATCCGTTTTTTGGCGATTCGTCAAGAAAAACGGAATGTTTCACAAAAAAGAAAAAATCGAAAAAAGTTGGGAACTTTTTTGTGCTCCCTTTCGTCAAAGGAAAAGACACAACGGGAAAGGAAGCGGAAACCTTGAAAAGACTGCTTGCATTGATGATGGTCGTCGCCGTAACGGCGGCGCTTTTGGCCTGCACGAAGGGCGGGCGCGATAACGAAGACGGAAATGACACGTCCAATCCTGAGCCGCAGTACGCCGGCGCGGACACGATGACGCTGCGCGTCGTGGGCGACGGTGAAAACGGTACGCTCATTTTAGCGGGAGAGACGGAGGTCTACGCCCTGCCGCTCGAAGGCGTGACGCTGTACTTAGATGGCGGCAGTGTGTCCGCTTCCGAGATCGAAAGCGGCATGAGCGCCGAGGTCTGGTACACCGGCGGCGTGCAGGAGACATATCCTGCGAAGTTTTCACAGGTGGTGGCCGTGTCGCTCTCGCGTGAGGAGAATGCGCAGTATGACCTCTGCGGCCTCTACTTGCAGGTGCTTGAGGACCTGTGGAACGAGGACGACGGGCTCAACGGCGGCGCGGAGGTCGTGAGCGTCGATCTGAGCAAGGCACCCGGCGGGCTGACCGCGGGCGAAAAAGCGGCGGTCGCCTACATCTATGCGCAGAAGCACGGCGTACAGGGCTTGACGATGACGTTTGACGAGCTGCGCGAGGAGGGCTACCTCACGGGCGAAAAGCTGGAGGGCGGCAGCACGGCCTATTCGTTCACGAACGGTCTGCTCTTCACCATCACGCCCGATGAAAGCGCGGAGGGGGAGAGCTTTTCGCTGCCGGTGGTCTGCTTCAGCGCTGAAAAGTGGCGCTCGCCGCTCGGCGCGTATTACTTTACGAAGTGTACGGCCTCCCGCGGCGATAACGGCTGGGAATACACCGTCGGCGCGGAAGCGATCTCTTAAATTACAGCAGGTTCTTTAATTTGAGCAGCGAATCGACGATCTGGTCGGCCTCGCAGCGCTCCGGAACGGGGCGGTGCGTGTGGTTGTACCAGATCGTTTTCATGCCCGCGTTTTTGCCGCCGGTGATGTCGGCGGTCAGCGAGTCGCCAATCATCATGCACTCGTCCGCGGCAACATCGGGAAGAAAAGCGCGGCAGGCATCGAAAAACGCCTTTTCGGGCTTGCGGTAGCCGAGTGACTCTGAAACGAACACATGGTCAAAATAGGGGAGAAGTCCCGCCATTTCAAGCCGGTTGAGCTGCTGGTCGTGGAAGGCGTTGCTCGCCGCGCAGAGGATATATTTTTCCTTGAGGTAGCGGCAGATCTCGTCCGCGCCGTCGACTGGGATGGCCGTCTCGTAGAGGAGGTCCAAAAACCGCTTTTCAAACGCGGCGCCGTCGGCCTGGATGCCGAGGGCCTCGAAGATGCGGTTCCAGCGGAATTCAAAAAGCTGCTGCGTCGTGAGCTCACCGCGCTCGATCATGAGCCAGAGGCTGTCATTGATGCGCGTGAACGTCGCGTAAGTGGAATCGTCATAGGGGAGACCCCATTCGGCAAAGCCGATGCGCATGGCCTGCTCGGCGCATTTGCCGAAGTCGAGCAGCGTGTCGTCGATATCCATCAAAACTGCCTTGAGCATGAAAAGTGACCTCCTGCGGAAAAGATAAAGAAAAGAGCCCCGAGCATTCGCTCGAGGCTCTTCATTGTGCAATTACTCAGCGGGGTAAACAGAAGCCTGCTTACGATCCTTGCCGAGACGCTCGAAACGGAGCACGCCGCTCTCCTTGGCGTAGAGAGTATCGTCAGAGCCGATACCGACGTTGACGCCCGGATGGATGTGGGTGCCGCGCTGGCGCACAAGAATGTTGCCGGCGAGAACGAACTGACCGTCAGCGCGCTTGGGGCCAAGGCGCTTGGCGTTAGAGTCGCGGCCGTTCTTCGTGGAGCCGCCGCCCTTCTTGTGGGCGAAAAACTGAAGACCGATGTTCAGCATGGTGATTTGCCATCCTTTCTGTAAGATGATCGGAACAGGGGGCTTACGCCTCCATGACTTCGATATTGTCCGGATATTCGCTGTGCAGCTCGGAAAAGAGCAGCATCAAACCCGTTAAAAGAGCCTGACAGGTGTTCTCGTTCGTGGCGGACAGACCGCCGGGGAGTCGGAATTCCACAGCGCCGGAGCGTTCATGGACCTTGACGGAAGCGGCGAGGCCTAAAACATCGTTCACGGTGCTTTCCACAAGGCGGACCGCACTTGTGACTGCCGCGCAGACGATATCGCTGCCCTCTTCACTGTAACCGCTGTGGCCCTTAGCATCAAAACCGATGATGCGCTTCCCCTCAGTGAGGAATGTAACAGTGGTCATGCCTTAGACGGAGATCTTGCCGATCTCAACCTTGGTATAAGGCTGACGATGACCCTGACGCTTGTGATAGCCCTTCTTGGCCTTGTACTTGTAGACACGGACCTTCTTGCCCTTGCCGTTCTTGACGACAGTGGCCTCCACCTTCGCGCCCTCCACCACGGGAGTGCCGAACTTGGTGTTTTCGCCGTCAACGATCGCCAAAACCTGATCGAAGGTAACGGCGTCGCCCGCCTCGACGGGGAGCTTCTCAATGAACAGGGTGTCGCCCTCGTTCACAACATACTGCTTACCGCCGGTAACGATGATCGCTTGCATTGCTTGCACCTCTTTCCTTAATTACGGACTCGCTGTCGGGGGCGTTCGAAAAGTCTCGAAACCTTCCGAAACTTTAAGCCCATTCAAAGCGGCTGCTCAAGTATAACTTCTGACTTTGAAAAAGTCAATAGGTTTTTGGAAAATTCTCTGTGCAGTTTTGCTCAGGTGCAAAGTGAGTCGCGGCACGTGTGCCGCGAGGAAGCAGCGCCAAAGGCGCTGCACGGGTCAAAGGGGATATTCTCTTTCGCAAAAGAGAATATCCCCTTTGGAACCCCAAGAGAAAGACTTTGTATTGTCAGATTGCGGCTTGAAGAACTGCACGCACTGCGCAATCAGGTGCCTGCTTGATGATGTATCTAAACGATTTGACTTTCTTCTATCTTCGCTGTCGCTATGCCTGCGTGTCGGAGGTCTTACGCAGTTTCCGTCTACTTTGGATTTTATCAATTCTGTTGTTGCCTGCCAAGGCGGCATTGCTGTGCTCGCCGCAGTACGCATTACCAAGACGATATGTATTGCCGATAGTAGGTGATTAGGCTGCACAAAAACAAGATGAGCAGAGCGGCAGCGGGTAGTAGAAGTAGGCCAAGTCGTATAGCGACACCAAACGCGGCAACGCCGCGCGCAGGTATTCTCATTCCGGAGGCACAAGGGCCATTCAAGCCTGAGACTGCCGATCAAAACCTTTCTCTTGGGGGTTCAAGGAGCCATTCTCTTTTGCGAAAGAGAATGGCTCCCTTGTCCGCGTCCCCCTGCGCGGCGCGGGGAACAAGGAGCAGCGCTTTGCGCTGTAGAAATGCAATTTTGCATACTTTTCACCGCACGGTAAACAATAACTCCGCAAGTTTTATTTGGAAGGAGAGCATTTCAATATGGAAAAGCGAAAAGAATTCTGGCGCGCGCTGCCGTTTGTGATGGCGCTGTTGTTGCTTACCCTCGTGCCGATGCAGAGTGCGTCGGCGCTGTTCGGCAAGGGAAAAGAGGAGGCGAAAGCTGTCGACGGCGCGCCGGTGGCAGAGAACATGGAGATCGAGGTCTACCGCGGCGTCGCGTATGAGGGCGAATTCCGCGCGGTGGACAACGAGGGCGACGAGGTGACCTTTGCCATCGCGCAGGAGCCGAAAAAGGGCATGGTCGCGCTGATGGAGGACGGCCTCGGCTTTGTCTACACGCCGGGCGGCAAGCTGGGGACGGACAGCTTCACCTACACGGCGATCGACGCCTACGGCAACATCTCGCTGCCCGCGACGGTGAGCATCACAATCGAAAAGGCAAATAGCGGCGTCTGCTACGCTGATATGGGCGGCAGCCGTGCGCATACGGCGGCGGTCGATCTTGCCGAGCACGGTGTGTTTGTGGGCGCGAAGATCGGGGACAGCTATTTCTTTGAGCCCGAGCGCACGCTCTCACGTGGTGAATTTGTCGCGATGGCGCTCGCAGCAATGGACGTGAGCGCGGAGGATGTGCAGATGACTGGCTTCTGCGACGATGCGAGCATACCGACCTGGGCGAAGGGCTACGCCGTGAGCGCGCTGAATGCGGGCGTTGTGTCCGGCGTCAGCACGGCGGAGGGCGTTGCCTTTCGCGCGAATGACGCCATTACGCTCAATGAGGCCGCGGTCGTGCTGAACCGGCTGCTTCGCGTGACGGACGTGGACCTCTCGGACTACGACGTGCAGGACGCGGACAACGCCTGGTGCGCACAGGCAGTGGCGAATTTGCAGTCCGTCAGCGTGATCGAGAGTGGGCGTTTTTCCACTGACGAGATGCGCTCGGGCGTGACACGTGCGCAGGCGGCAGAGATCCTCAGCGCGGCGATGACGCTCAAGGACGGACGCGCGGGAAAGGGCGGACTGCTCTCCGGCATTTTCGGCTAAGGGCAAAAAGTGAGAAAAGCGAACAAAAGAGAGCGGTTTTCACGCCGCTCTCTTTTGCTTGTATTTGGGAAAAAGCTGTGGTAAAGTATAAATTAGTATAGTATGGATAAACGGGGACGGCGACGTTCCTTTCAAAAATAAGGAGGAAAACGGTATGCGTATCGTTGTTTTAGCAGGCGGCCTGAGTATGGAGCGCAATGTGTCGCTCTCGAGCGGCAACAAGATCTGCCGCGCGCTGCGTTCGCGCGGGCATCAGGCCATTCTGGTGGATATGTTCATGGGCTTTGAGGACTACGACGGTAAGCTCGAAGATGTTTTCGACGCACCGGACGGCTTCTGCGGCGACTATTCCGTCGCCGAGGCGGAGCCCGACCTCGCCGCCGTGCGCGCGAGCCGCAAGGACCAGAGCAAGAGCCTTTTCGGTCCCGGCGTGCTCGATGTGTGCGCCAAGGCGGACGTCGTCTTTCTGGCGCTGCACGGCACCTGCGGCGAGGATGGCCGCGTGCAGGCCGCGTTCGACCTGCTCGGCATCCCCTATACCGGCGCGGGCTACTTATCGAGCGCCATTGCGATGGATAAGGACCTGACGAAGCGTCTTGTGTCGGAATATGTCATCACGCCGCAGTGGCGCACCGTGCGCTACACGGAAGGCGACATCGCGCGCCTTGTGTCGGAAACGAAGCTCCCTTGCGTCGTCAAGCCGGTCGCCAACGGCTCGTCTGTCGGCGTCTCCATCGCGCATACGGGCGCGGAGCTCAAAAAAGCGCTTGAAGAGTGCTTACAGTTCGGCGCGCAGGTCGTGCTCGAACAGTACATCTCCGGCCGCGAGATCCAGGTTGGTATCATCGCGGGCAAGGCACTGCCCTCCATCGAAATTATCCCGAAGACGGGCTTTTATGACTACGCGAACAAGTATCAGGCCGGCGCGGCGGAGGAAATTTGCCCCTCTCCCATCCCCGAGGACTGGGAGATGCGCGTGCGCACCGCGACCGAGACGGTCTACCGCCTGATCGGTCTGAGCGTCTACTCCCGCGCGGACTTCATCGTCACGCCGGACGGTACGCCGTACTTCCTTGAGATCAACACGCTGCCCGGCATGACGAAGACGAGCCTTCTTCCGCAGGAGGCGGCGGCGGTCGGCATCGGCTACGAGGAACTGTGTGAAAAGATCGTCGAAGAGTCGCTGAAGCAGAAAAGAGGGCTGTAAATGGAGGCCATCACGGTAAAGGAGCTGCTCGCGGCGGTGCACGGTGAGCTCTTGCAGGGAGATGAGACAGCGAAGATCCTCGGCGTGAACACCGACAGCCGCACCGTCAAAGCGGGTGAAGTTTTCGTGCCGCTCGTTGGCGAGCGCTTCGACGGGCATGACTATATCGAAAAGGCGATTTCCGCGGGCGCGGAGGGCTGTCTGTGCGCCCGCGTGCCGGAAACGCTGCTGCCCGGAAAGTTTTACATCAAGGTGCCTGACACGCTGCTTGCGCTCAAGGACTTGGCCGCGTGGTACCGTGCGCAGTTTTCTATCCCCTTTGTGCAGGTGACGGGCAGCGTCGGCAAGACGACAACAAAGGAAATGATCGCCTCAGTACTGGGCGTGAAGTTCCATACGCTCAAGACCGCGGCCAACTATAATAATGAGATCGGCACGCCGCAGACGTTGCTGGGCCTCTCCCGCGCGCATCAGGCGGCGGTGATCGAGACGGGCATGGACCGCGCGGGGCAGATCCGGTATCTTGGCGAGATGGTGAAGCCCGATATCGCAGTCATCACGAACGTCGGCGACATGCACATTGAATACCTCGGATCGCGCGAGAACATTCTGAAGGCCAAGTGCGAGATCTTTGAAAACCTCAAAAAAGACGGCCTCGCCGTCTTAAACGGCGACGACGAGCTTTTGAACACCGTCTCTCTGCCGCAGAAAACGCTGCGCTGCGGCCTGTCCGAGCACTGCGATGTCCGCGTCAGCGAGGTCGAAGACCTTGGCATCGACGGCATTCGCTGCGTCGTGACGACGGCAAAGGAGCGTTACGCGCTCTCCATCCCCGTGCCGGGAAAGCACATGGTCTACTCCGCGGCGATGGCCGCGGCCATCGGCGAGTACCTTGGCGAGACCAAAGAGGAGATCGAGCGCGGTGTCGCGGCTTATGAGCCCGCGGGCTCACGCATGCACGTCATCACGTTCTCTGAAAACCGCCGCCTGCTCGACGACTGCTACAACGCGGGTCCGCAGTCGATGGCGGCATCGCTGCGCGTATTGGGCGCGAGCGGCGGCAAAAAGGCCGCCGTCATCGGCGATATGGCGGAGCTCGGAGAGCTCACCGAGCGTGCGCATAAGGAAATCGGAGAACTCACCAAAGAGCTCGGCATCGACACTGTCATCGCAATCGGCGCACGGGCAAAATACTTTACAGAAGGGAACCCCTCTGCGCAGTGGTTCGGGAGCGTGGACGAGGCGATGGGCGCCGTCAAGGCGGCGTTCACGGCGGAGACGGCGATGCTCGTCAAGGCCTCGCACTCCATGCACTTTGAGAAGATCGTAGAGGAACTGACCAAAGCATGATCGACATCAGTGTTACGGGACTCATCAAGTCCTTTGACCTCGAAAAGAAAATACTGGACGGTATCACCTTTCAGATCGACACGGGCGAGCGCGTGGGTCTTCTCGGCAAAAACGGCGCGGGCAAGACGACGCTCTTCCGCATCCTGACGGGCGAGCTCGACTACGACGCGGGCGAGGTGAGCATCGCCTCGGGCCGCAGGCTCGGTCTCATCTCACAGATCCCCGTGTATCCCGAGGGCTACACGGTCGAAGACGTGCTCAAGAGTGCATTTTCGCGCATGCAGAGGATGGAGGACGAGATGAACGCCCTCTCCCAGCAGATGGCAAGCGGCGACGAGAGCGAAGAGACGCTGCGCCGCTACGGCGAGCTTTCGGCCAAGTTCGAGGGTCTCGGCGGCTACGACACCGAGACGCCCATCAACAAGGTTGCCAACGGCCTTTCCATCCCGCCGGAGATGCGCGAGCGCCTGTTTGACACGCTCTCGGGCGGCGAAAAGACGCGCGTGAACCTCGGCCGCCTCATTTTGGAGGATACGGATATTTTACTTCTCGACGAGCCGACGAACCATTTGGACCTGCACGCCATCGAATGGCTGGAGCAGTATCTCTCGACGTTCAAGGGTACGGTCGTCGCCATCTCGCATGACCGCTACTTTTTGGACCGTACCATCACGCGCGTCATTGAGGTGCTCGACGGCAAGGCGGAGTTTTACAGCGGCAACTACAGCTTCTACGCGGTGGAAAAAGAGCGCCGCTACCTGGAAAAGATGCGCCAATACGAAAAGGAGCAGGCCAAGATCGCCCAGCTTGAAAAGAGCGCCGAGCAGCTGCGCATGTTTGCCTTCAAGGGCATGGACAAGACGTACCGCCGCGCGCTGTCGATGGAAAAGCGCATCGAGCGTATGCGCACGACGGACAAGCCGACGAAGGAACGGGCACTGAGCGCGCAGTTCAAGTCGCAGGAGTTCTACGGCGACGAGGTGTTCGCGCTCAAAAAGCTCAAAAAGAGCTTCGGCGACCGTGTGCTGTTCCACGACGTGGACTTGCAGGTGCGCGGCGGCGAGCGCATCGCGCTCATTGGCGACAACGGCACGGGCAAGTCGACGCTCATCAAGATGCTGATGGAAGAGGAATATCCCGACGAGGGCAAGATCAAGTTCGGCCCGTCGGTGCGCATCGCGTACCTGCCGCAGATCGTCGAATTCGACGTGCCGGAACGAAACTTGGTCGACACGATGCTCTACTCCAAGCGCAACATCACGCCGCAGAGCGCGCGCAACCGCCTGGCCGCGTTCCACTTCACGGGCGAGGACGTTTTTAAGAGCGTCAGTGTGCTCTCGGGCGGCGAGCTTTCGCGCCTCAAGCTCTGCATCCTGATGGATGAGGAAGTGAATCTCCTGATCCTCGACGAGCCGACGAACCACCTCGATATTGCGTCGCGCGAGTGGATCGAAGAGGCGGTGGAGAGCTACGACGGGACGCTCCTGTTCGTGAGCCACGACCGCTATTTCATCAACCGCTTTGCAACGCGTGTGTGGGAGCTTGAAAACGGCGTCATCACAGACTATCCGATGGGCTTTGCGCGCTACCGGCAGGTCAAGGCACTGGAGGCGCAGAACAAGATCGACCACACGCCAAAGGCTGTAAAGGAAAAGACGGTTACAGAAAAACCGAAGCCGAACCGCTCTGCCCAGCAGGCGCGGCGGCAGCTCACCATCTGTGAAAAGGAAATTTCCGCGCAGGAGACCGCCATCGCCGAGATCGAGCAGCGCCTCGAAGAGGCGGGCGGCGACTACGAGCGCTACAGCGAAATTTATAAGAAGAAGGAAGCCGCCGAGCAGAAGCTCAGCGAGCTGATGGAAAAGTGGGAAACGCTCGCCGAGCAGGCGGGCGAATGAGGAACATACCATGAAGAGACAGAAAAGACTGTGGACGGCGGCAGCAGCCTGTGCCGTGCTCGGCGCGACGTGCCGGGCCGTCCCGGGTGTGCGCTTTGCAGGACTCCTGTTCTGGTGCCTGACGGCGCTTTTGATCGTCTTTGCGATGCTCGAGCAGTACAAAGAGCATGCGTGGGCAAAGTGGGGAAAACGCGTTCTGCTCGCGCTCGTGTGCCTAGGCCTTGTCGCATTCGGGTATCTTGAATCGCTCATTATTCGCGGCGCGCACACGGACGGGCGCGCGGAAGACGCGCAGTGCGTGGTTATTTTGGGCGCGGGCGTGAACGGCACGACGCCGTCGCTGATGCTCTCGTCGCGGCTGCAGGCGGCGCTTGACTTCATCGCGGACAAGCCGGACATCCCCATCATCTGCTCAGGCGGTCAGGGGCCGGGGGAGGATATCTCCGAGGCCGACTGCATGGCCGACTGGCTCATCGCCCACGGCGTGGACGAGAGCCGCATCTACCGCGAGGACCGATCGACCAGTACGCAGGAGAACTTTGCTTACAGCGAAGAGATCATGGCGGAGCTGGGGCTTGATGCGGGCGACACGTTCGCCTTTGTCACGAACGACTACCATATTTTTAGGGCGGGGTGCATCGCCGGAACAGATGCGGCCTGCGGCGTGGCGGCGACGCTGCCGCGCAGCGCCTATTACGATGCCTTACAGCTCAACTACTATGTGCGGGAGGCCTTTGCCGCCGGTTGGCTCCTGCTGAGAGGAAACTGAGTATGAACGATAACATTTTATGCATTTACTATTCCCGCACGGGAAACACGAAAAAAGCCATGGAGGAGGTCGCCGAGGCGCTGGACTGCGAATGTCTCGAAATTCGCGACAAGGTCGATCGCAGCGGCACGATGGGCTACCTTCGCTGCTGCTTTGACGCGATGCACAAGCGCACGAGTGCGGTTTCGCGCCCGAAATGCCAGAAGCCGCTGTCGGACTACAAGCTCGTCATCCTCGGCACGCCCGTGTGGGCGGGCCGCTGTTCGAGCGTTATTCGCGGCTTTTTGAAGCGCCGCGGCTATGAGATCCAGAACGCGGCGTATCTCATCACGCACAAGAGCGAGCAGGACTATAAGGACGTCTTCCGCCAGATGGACCTCTATTTGCAGACGCCGCACGTGGCGGAGGTCTCGCTCTGCCCCGATTCCGCGGGCTACCACTTCTGGCGAGACCAGTTCGTCAAGGCCTGCTCTGACTTCATTGCGGAGGACAAGGCCTGATGTGGGAAAAGCTCAAACAGCTCGCGCGCCGCTATGACGAGATCGGCGAGCTGCTCGAAGTGCCGGAAATTTACGCTGACCCAAAGAAGCTGCGCGCGCTCACGCGCGAGCAGAAGGAGCTTTCCGCCGTGGTGGAGACCTACCGCGCGTACCAGAAGTGCGAGGACGACATCGCGCAGGCGCTGGAGCTTGTATCCGATCCCGAGCTCAAGGACATGGCGCAGGAGGAATTGAACACTGCCAAGGCGGAAAAAGAGCGCCTTTTTGACGAGCTACGCGTGCTGCTCCTGCCGCGCGACCCGAACGACGACAAAAACGTCATCGTCGAGATCCGCGGCGGCGTGGGCGGGGAGGAGAGCGCGCTTTTTGCCGCCGACCTCTATCGCATGTATGCGATGTACGCGGAAAAGCGGGGGTACCGCGTGGAGCTGCTCAACTACAACGATACGGAGTTGGGCGGTGTTAAGGAAGCTGACTTTATCGTCAGCGGCGATGGGGCGTATTCGAGATTCAAGTTTGAATCCGGCGTCCACCGCGTCCAGCGCGTGCCGGAGACGGAGTCCGGCGGGCGCGTGCACACCTCGACCGCGACGGTTGCCGTGCTGCCGGAGATGGAGGAGGTCGACGTCGACCTCCGGCCCGAAGACATTGAGATGCAGGTCTACCGCGCTTCCGGCGCAGGCGGCCAGCACGTCAACAAGACGAGCTCCGCCGTGCGCCTCATCCATAAGCCGACGGGCATCGTCGTTTCGTGTCAGGAGGAGCGCTCCCAGCTCCAGAACCGCGCCAAGTGTATGGCGATGCTCGCGAGCAAGCTCTACGAGGCTGAGCGCGAGCGCGTGGAGGGTGCGATCACGAGCGAGCGCCGCGCGCAGGTCGGCAGCGGCATGCGCAACGAGCGCATCCGCACCTATAACTTCCCGCAAAACCGCGTGACTGACCACCGCCTGACGGGCGAGAACAAGAATTTCAACATCGACGCCGTGATGAACGGCGATTTAGACCCCATCATCGACGCGCTCACGATGCAGGAGCAGGCCGAAAAGCTGCGCGAGAGCACCGAGGGCTAAGAAAGAAGAGAGAACATTGGAGACAAAATGGTTTACCCTCCGCACGGTGGAGGATAAAGAGAGCATCGCGCAGGCGGCGGACATTCTGCGCCGCGGCGGGCTTCTGGCCATCCCGACGGAGACGGTCTACGGCCTTGGCGCGGACGGCCTGGACGAGACCGCCGTGCTGCACATTTTCGAGGCCAAGGGCCGCCCGCAGGACAACCCGCTCATCCTGCACATTCCAGATGCAAGTTGGCTTACGCGCTACTGTGAGGACGTGCCGGACGCGGCCTACAAGCTGGCCGAGCGCTTCTGGCCCGGCCCGCTGACGATGATCTTAAAGAAAAAGCCCTGCGTGCCGCTGCGCACGACCGGCGGGCTCGAGACCGTCGGCATGAGATGTCCCGACCATGCGGTCACGCGCGCCATCATCGAAGCATCCGGCGTGCCGGTCGCCGCGCCGAGCGCGAACACCTCGGGCCGCCCAAGCTGCACGACGGCAGAGCACGTGCGCGAGGACATGTGGGGCAAGATCGACGGTATCGTCGACGGCGGCCCCTGTCAGGTGGGCGTGGAGTCGACGATCATCGACCTGACGGTCACGCCGCCGCAGCTGTTGCGCCCGGGCGGACTGCCGCTCGAGAGCCTGCGCGATGCGCTGGGCGAGGTGACGGTCGACAAGGCCGTGACGCAGAAGATGAATGACGGCGAAAAGCCGCGCGCCCCGGGCATGAAGTACCGCCACTATGCGCCTAAGGCCCCCGTCACGGTCGTGACCGGCGGAGCGAAGGCGAGCGCGCGCTATCTGCTCACACACGCGGGCGAGAAGTCCGGCATCATCTGCTTTAACGAGTTCACGCGGCTCTTCGACGGGCACATCGTCCACCCCCTCGGTGCGAGCGACGATAAGCGCGCGCAGGCGCAGCACGTCTTCGACGCGCTGCGGACGTTCGACGAGACGAATGTGGGCGAGATCTGGGCACAATGTCCGGACAGTAAAGGCCTTGGCCTTGCCATCGGCAACCGCCTCAAAAAGGCCGCGGGCTTCCATGTGGAGGACGCGGACGACGGCAAGATCGTCATCGGCATCACCGGCGGCACGGGCGCGGGGAAGACGAGCCTTCTGCGCGCGCTTGAAAGAAAGGGCGCATGCGTGCTCGACTGCGACGCGGTCTATCACGAGATGTTAAAAGATGACGAGCCGCTGCTGCGCGCGCTGCGCGAGGCGTTCGGCGATGTCATTTTTCGGCAGGACGGCAGCGTGGACGTCCACGCCATCGGCCTGATCGTCTTCAAGGACAGAAAAAAGCTCGCCGAGCTCGACGCCATCGTGCACGAGCGCATCCCGCGCGCGCTGGCGCAGAAAATGGCGGCGACGAACGCGGGGATCATCGGCCTCGATGCTATCAAGCTCATCGAGAGCGGCCTTGGCGCGATCTGCGACGCGACCGTCGCCGTAACGGCGCCTGAAGAGGTGCGGGTCAAGCGCATCATGGCGCGCGACAGCATCACCGAGGAGTATGCAAGGTCGCGCATCGCGGCACAGAAGGACGCGGACTATTTCCGCGCGCAGTGCGATTATGAATTTGTGAACGATCTGCCGACCGCTGAAAAGGCGGAACACGCGGCAGAGGTCTATATCAACACGATCATCAACAATTTGAAGGAGGAAACTGAGAGATGAGTGAAAAGAACAAGCTCGCTGAAAAACTGCTCTACGCCCCCAAGAATGGCTATGACCGCCTGAGCGCAGAGGATGAAAAAGCGATGGAGGCCTATTGCGAGGACTACAAGAAGTTCCTCAACAACGGCAAGACCGAGCGCCTTTGCGTGGAGTACTGCATCGAGCTGGCGGAAAAGAAGGGCTTCAAGGCCTACGAAGCGGGTATGAAGCTGAGCGCCGGCGACAAGGTCTACTTCAATAACCGCGGCAAGGGCATCATGCTCGCTGTCATCGGCAGCGAGGACCTGAGCCACGGCGCGAACATCGGCGCAGCGCACACCGACTCCCCGCGCCTCGACTTAAAGCCCCGCCCGCTTTACGAGGAGGCCGAGATGGCCTACTTCAAGACCCACCACTACGGCGGCATCCGCAAGTACCAGTGGGTGACGATCCCCCTCGAGCTGCACGGCGTCGTCGTGCTGCACGACGGCTCGAAGGTCGACGTCCACATCGGAGGCAAGGAGGACGATCCCCAGTTCATCATCAACGACCTTTTACCGCACCTTGGCCGCGAGCAGGGCAAAAAGCCGCTCAACGAGGCCATCCCGAGCGAGAGCTTGAACGTGCTGCTCGGCGGAAAGCCGTTTGAAGATAAGGACTGCTCCGACCGTTTCAAGCTCGGCGTTCTCCAGTATTTGAACGCGCAGTACGGCATTACGGAGGAGGACTTCATCTCCGCCGAGCTCGAAGTCGTCCCCGCTGGCAAGGCGCGCGACATCGGCTTTGACCGCAGCTTCATCGCGTCCTACGGTCACGACGACCGCGTCTGCGCGTATGCAGAGCTTGCAGGTATTTTTGACGCTGTGTCCCCGAAAAAGACCGCGGTCTGCATCTTCGCGGACAAGGAGGAGATCGGCTCCGAGGGCGTGTCCGGTATGCTGTCTCAGGCGTTTGAGTGGTTCATGGGCGACATGTGCCGCACGCAGGGCGTCGCGCTTTCTGACTGCTTTGCCAACTCCTTCTGCCTGAGCGCAGATGTGACGGCGGCCTATGACCCGAACTTTGCCGACGTGTACGACAAGCGCAATTCCGCCTTCGTCAATTACGGCGTGGCGCTGTGCAAGTATACCGGCTCCGGCGGCAAGGGCGGCGCGAGCGACGCAAGCGCTGAGGTCGTCGGCAAGGTACGCAAGCTGATGAACGACAACGGTGTCTTCTGGCAGATGGCCGAGATGGGCAAGACCGACGCAGGCGGCGGCGGTACGGTCGCCAAGTTCATGGCCCAGCGCAACATCGACACGCTCGACGCGGGTGTGCCCGTGCTCTCGATGCACGCACCGTATGAAACGGTCGCCAAGCTCGACTGCTACATGACCTACAAGTGCATGAAGGCCATCTTTGAGCAGGCGTAAGAAAATATTCTGAGATTCCGAGAAGCGCTCTCCCACGTGCCGTGGGAGAGCGTTTTCTGCCAAAAAGTCATACAATGTTGAACAAATTGTAAAGTTTCCTGCGGTTTTGCTTGCATAAGCGAGCGTGGCGTGATAAGCTATCAGAATGCCAAAGGATCAGGAAGGGAAGAGAGTCATGCTCCAGTTATTCACCGATACGTCCGCGAACCTGCCGGTCGCGCTGACGAAACAACACCACATCACCGTTGTGCCGTTTTCCTACACGGTGGATGGAAAGGAGACGGACTATCCCGATGATGTGGATTTCGACGGCGCGGCGTTCTACGGCGCGATGCGCCGCGGCGCGGTCGTCAAAACGTCAATGGTCAATCCCGACCTGATGGCGAACTACTTTGAACGTGCGCTCTCGCAGGGCGACGATGTGCTCTACGTCGGTATGTCCGGCGGCATCAGCGGCACGGCGCAGGCCGCGGTTATCGCCGCGGGCGAGCTGACGGGAAAATACCCCGCGCGGAAGATCGTCACGATCGACACCTACGCTGCCTCCCTTGGCGAGGGGTTGCAGGTGCTCGAAGCCGCGCGCATGATCGAAGAGGGAAAGAGCCTCGATGAGATCAAAGCGCATCTCCTTTCGAGAAGACCGCACATGTGCCAGTTTTTCACGGTCGACGACCTTGCGTACTTAAAGCGCGGCGGCCGCATTTCGAGCGCGACGGCACTGATCGGCACGGTGCTGAGCATCAAGCCGATTTTGTGCGGTGACGAGACGGGACACATCGTCTCCTGCGGCAAGGTGCGCGGCATGAAGCGCGCCTATCAGGAGCTTGCGAATTATTACGACGGCCGCGCGCTCGACAAGAGCGAGATGCTCGGCATCGCCCACGCGGACAATGAAGAGGGCGCGCAGGCGCTCATCGCGCTGCTGCGGGACAAGGGCTTCACCGGCGAATGCCTGAACGTGGTCTACGAGCCCGTCACCGGCGCCCACGTCGGCCCGGGAACGGTGGCGCTGTTCTTCTACGGAAAAGAAAAGTGAACATAAGGAGCGCCCGAAGGGAAACCTTCGGGCGCTTTTTATATGGTAGACTTTGCGCAAAAGACCTGATATGATGACAAAAGAGAGGTTTTGAGAGAAAAATGGGAGGGTTTATGAAAAAATCGTGGCTCATCAGAGCGCTGCTGCTCACCGCGTATTGCGTACCGTTTGCATTTTTCTCTGTGAAGGGTGATATTACTTCGGGGACGATGGTGTATTACGGTGTGATGATCGTCAGCTTTGTGATTTTGTACCGGTGCGCGCTGAAAACAGACAACATTCCGATCATTTTTATCGGGAATATACTGAGCTTTATTTCTTCTTATTTGACGGCAAAGCTGTCGCAGTTAGACCCGATGGAATGGTACTGCAAGCCGTTTACATCCCACTCTCTGATTGTCGCGATATCGGTCGCGTCCCTCATCATCCATGCGATCATCGTATGGAGAAGAGGCAGAAAGCAGAGGAACGCACAGGGGTGTGACAGAACATGAAGAAACACAAAAAAGCGATGATCGCACTGCTGATCGTAGCCCTGTTCGGTATGGTATTGGCCTGCATTTCTTCCCATCCTTTTGTTTCACGCAGGTGCGAGGTGCCGGAGGAGTATGTCGCTGAGATCCGCGCGCAGTCGGTGGGAGTTTACTCAAAGAAAGTGCCCTTGCGGCCAATTTACATTTCCATCGAGCAGTTTTCGGCGGGACGGGCCTATTATACGGTTCACTATTTCCCGTTTGGAACGCTTGGCATGTCCTATAGTTTGACCGACGGATTTTGCCAGGAAAATCCGCTGACGGGTCTGCAATAAGATGAATCGGCAGAACCGGATGTTTTTCCACTGGATTTTTGCGCACGCTTCTGTTATGATAAACGCCAAAGAAACGCCGTGAATCGGCATTGCGTTCAAACCGTCAGCAAAGGAGAAACAAATATGGAAACGATACAGGCCATCAGAAGCAGAAGAAGCATCCGTAAGTACCAGCAAAAACCCGTCTCGCACGAGGTCATCGAGCAGATCGTCGCAGACGCGGCCTACGCCCCCTCGTGGAAGAATACGCAGATCGCGCGCTATGTGCTCGTCGAGGACCGCACGACGATCGACAAAATGGCGGAGGAGATGGTGCTTGATTTCAAGCTGAACGAGAAGACGCTCAAAAACTGCCCCGCCGTTATGGTGCTTACCTATGTGACCGGCCGCTCGGGCTACGAGCGCGACGGCTCGTTCTCGACGCCGAAGGAGGCGGGCTTTGAGATGTTCGACGCGGGCATCGCCGCGCAGACCTTCTGCCTTGCCGCGTGGGAGCGCGGCGTCGGCACAGTCATCACCGGCTACTTTGATGAAGAGAAGATCATTGACCTTCTGCACATTCCGGAAAACCAGAAGGTCGGCTGCGTGATCGGCCTTGGGTATCCCGACGAGGAGCCCGCCGCGCCGAAGCGCAAGAGCGTGGAAGATTTGCTGACGTACAAATAAAAAGCTGCAAGCGCCCGAGGAAAACGCCCTCGGGCGCTTTTTCACTTGATTCGGACAATGCTTTCTGGTAAAATAAGCAGTATAAAAATATAGAAAAATGAGAGATATGGAGGCCATAAGATGAAAAAATACAGCTTATCGGTTATTTGCGTAGTGCTTTTTGCCCTGCTGGCTGGATGCGGCAGCAAGGAAACGTCAAACATAACGGTCGATTATGGCGATTCGGCTGTCTACACAGAACAGGATATGGATGATGCGATAAAGGTGATCGAAGAGATGATCGGTTCGTGGGAAGGCTGCGAATTACATAGCATTTCATATTCGTCAGATGACGTCTGCACGGATGAAAAGAACCTTTCGTGGATGAATGATTTGGAAAAGGCAAATGACAACGATCTGGCTTTTACACAATGCATCATGTTCGACAGCAGCTTTCGCTCTCCGAAAGAGGGCGGCGGAGCTTGGGTGCCGGACACGGAATACACATGGTCCTGGTGGTTGGCTCGCAGCGATGGCGGGGAATGGAAACTGATGACTTGGGGATATTAAAGTGCTTCCCGGTTTGAGGCTCGTATTTCCGACGGCACAAAGGGTATGCTTTTCGCGCTTTCTGCAAATCCTACCGGAAATGACTTTCGGGAGGACTTTGCGATGAGAAGCGAAACGAAACCCTCGCAGGACGAGGAGAAAAACGGGCAGGAGCCGCTGCTGCCGCCCATTCAGCCGGTCATCGACTTCGGCTCGGTCGTCATCAAAAATAGCCGCGCGGCCATCCACTGCCTGACGATCGCCGGACAGATCGAGGGCCACATGCAGCTGCCGAACACGCAGAAGGCGACGAAATACGAGCATGTGCTGCCGCTGCTGGCGTATTTAGAGGAGAGCGAGGACATCGACGGCGTTTTGTTCCTGCTCAACACCGTCGGCGGCGATGTGGAGGCGGGGCTTGCCATCGCCGAGCTCATCTCAGGGATGAAAAAGCCGACGGTCTCGCTCGTGCTCGGCGGGGGACACTCCATCGGCGTGCCGCTGGCTGTCGCGCCGATGGTGACGATGATCGCGCCGTCGGCGTCGATGACCATCCATCCCGTGCGCACGAGCGGCACGATCATCGCCGCCCCGCAGACGTACCAGTATTTTGAGCGCTTGCAGGAGCGCATTGTGCGCTTTGTGACGAAAAACTCGCGCATCGGGCGCGACGAGTTTTTGCGCCTGATGATGGACACGCAGGACCTCGCCTCTGACGTCGGCAGCGTGCTCTACGGGGAAGAAGCAGTGGCCTGCGGCCTCATCCAGCGCATCGGCAGCCTCTCCGACGCGCTCGACGCGCTGTATGTGCTCATTGACGAAAAGAAGAAGTAAAAAGCCTCGCAGAGTTTGCCGATGAAAGTCGGCAAATAGAGTTAAATCATTTTCTGTCGGGGCGTGTACCTGACAGAAAATACAACTCAGGCTGCAAGTGTGCGAATTGTTCGCCTACGGCGAACAATTCGTGCGCGCAGCAGACTGAAAAAGTTTGTCGGAAAAACCCGTTAGGGTTTTTCGACAGTTTTAGACGCCTTCGGGCGTCTTTTTGCGCTTTGTTTATCGAATCCACTTGAAAAGACGGCGGAAAAATGGTATATAGTATTAGTCAAAATGTGTCATTATACCCTTATCGTGGGGGATGACGCCTTTTTCCAAGGAGGATATCGCTCGTGTACTTAAAGGCATTGGAGATCCAAGGGTTCAAGAGCTTCCCGGACAAGACGGTGCTCAACTTCGGTGAGGACATCACCGCCATCGTCGGGCCGAACGGAAGCGGCAAATCGAATATTTCGGACGCCATTCGCTGGGTCATGGGCGAGCAGTCGAGCAAGTCGCTGCGCGGCGTGAAGATGGAGGATGTCATTTTCGGCGGCACGGAAACGCGCAACCAGATGGGCTTTGCGCAGGTGACGCTCGTGCTCGACAACACCGAGCACATCTTCCCCAGCATGGAGGAAAACGAGGTCGCCGTCACGCGCCGGTACTACCGCAGCGGCGAATCGGAATACTATATCAACAAGCAGTCCGTCCGACTTCGTGACGTAAATGAGCTCTTCATGGATACCGGCATGGGCCGCGAGGGCTATTCCATCATCGGTCAGGGCCGCATCGACGAAATACTCTCGCAGAAGAGCGGCGACCGCCGCGAGATCTTTGAAGAGGCGGCGGGCATTTCACGCTTCCGCTACCGCAAGGAGGAGACGGAACGTAAATTGGAGCGCACGGAAGAAAACTTAGTGCGCATCAACGACAAGATCGCCGAGCTGGAATTGCAGGTCGAACCCCTGCGTGCGCAGGCAGAGACGGCGAAGCAGTATCTTATCTACCGCGACGAACTGCGCCTTTTGGAAATTTCCGTGTGGCTTGAAAATCTGGAAACGCTCAAGACGAACGCCATCAAGCTCGACACCGACCTGTCGCTCGCGCGCGAGGAGCTCAAAAAGGCGAACGCGGACTTAGAGGCGCTGTACGCTGCGTCCGAGCAGTTCTCCGCGCGCATCCACGAGAATGACATCGCGCAGGAGGAAAAGCGCGCGCAGCTTTCCGAGCTCGACGCGCAGGTCAAAGAGCAGGAATCTGCCGTCGCAGTGCTGCAAACGGGCATCGCGCACAACGAAGAGAACATCGCGCGCGTGGAGGAGGAACTCAGAAGCCAGTCTGACCGCGTGGGATCGATGGATGCGCAGATTGCGCAGCAGCGCGCGCGTATCGAAGAGCTGGAGAGAAGCAAAAACGAAGTCGAAACGGCGCTCTCCGAGCTTTTGAAGCAGGCGGAGGAGCTGTCGAAAAACGCGGGCGAGGCCGCAAGCGAGGCCGAGACCCTGCGCGCTCGCGAAGCGCTCGCCCTGTCCGCCGCGGCGGACAGCCGCGCCGAGGTCGCGGCCCTGCGCTCGACGCTTTCTGAAATGGACGAGCGCGAGAGCGCCATCGCCGCCGAGCAGGAGAGCGGGGAGACTCAGCTTTCCGAAACGCGCAAAAGCGCCGCGGAGAACCGCAAGGCGCTCGAAAGTGCGCAGGAGGAGGCCGACGCCATCCGCAACATCATCGCCGGCCACACGATGAAGATGCAGGGCAGAATCGAACGAGAGAAGGAGACGGGCGAGCAGCACGTTTCCCTCACGATGGAGATGAACAACTTAGACTCCCGCATCCGCCTGCTCGGTGAGATGGAAAAGGAGTACGAGGGCTTCAACAAGGCGGTGCGCACGGTCATGCAGGCGTCGGAGCGCAAGGCGCTGCGCGGCGTGCGCGGGCCGGTCGCCAACCTGATGAAGGTCGACAAAAAATACGCCGTCGCGATCGAGATCGCGCTCGGCGCGGGCTTGCAGAACATCGTCGTCGAGCGCGAGGAGGACGCGAAGAGCGCCATCCAACTCTTAAAGCAGCGCGACGGCGGACGCGCGACGTTCCTGCCGCTCTCGTCGATCCGCGGCGAGGCGTTGCGCGATGCGCGCGTGCAGAACGAGTACGGTTACGTCGGCCTTGCGAGCGAGCTGGTGGAATACGACCGCGAATACGACGGCATTTTCAAGAATCTGCTCGGCCGCACGGTCGTGGTCGAGGACCTTGACTGCGGCATCACGATCTCGCGCCGGTTTTCGAACGCGTTCCGCATCGTGACGCTCGACGGCCAGGTTTTGAACCGCGGCGGCTCGATGACGGGCGGCTCGATCTCTCGCAGCGCAGGCATTCTGAGCCGCGCAGGCGAGCTGCGCGAGCTGACGGCGCGGCGCGGCAGCCTTGCCGAAAAGCTCGACCTTGCCGCCAAGGCCGCCGAGGACGCCAAGCGTGAGCTTGCCAAAGCGCGCTACGAGCTGGAGGTCGCACAGGGCCAGCAGCGCGCGGCGGAGGACGCCGTGCTCAAATTGCAGGGCGATAAAAATCATTATGACTTATTGCTCTCGTCGCTGCGCGAGCGGCTCGAGAGTTTGGATACCGAGCGCGAGACCATCGCGCGCCGCCGCGGCGAAGTGAAGCGCGTGGCGGAGGAAAAGGAAGCGCTCGTGCTTTCGCAGGAGAAGGAAGCGGGCGAGCTGCGCGCACAGGCGGAAAAGAGCCTTTCCGGCCAGAGCGAGCTGCTGCGTTCGACCTCGCGCCTCGGCGACGAGATCGCCGAGAAAAAGAGCGTACTCGCAGGCTATGCCGCCGAGCGCGAGACGACGGAAAAGTCGCTCGCGAGCTTGGAGGGCCTGCGTGCTCAGATGCAGGGCGACGAGCAGAGCAGACGCGCGCTCATCGAGCAGTACAGGGCCGCGAGCGAGCAGTCGCAGCGCGAGATCGGCACACATGAGACTGAGATCGCCGCGCTGAGCGGCAAAATGACGGAAAAGCGCGCCGAGCTCGAAGCGCTTTCCAAAGCGAAACTCGCACTTGAAGCCGAGCGCAGCCAGAGCGACCGCCGCGGCCGCGAGCTCAACGAAAACGTGCTCAATGTCGAGCGCAGCGTCAGCAAGCTCGAACAGAAGCGCGCGACGAGCGCGATGGAGGAGCAGCAGATCCTCGACAAGCTGTGGGAAAACTACGAGCTGTCGCACTCCGCCGCGCAGGAGCAGCGCATCGAGCTCGAGAGTGTCGCCAAGGCGAGCCGCCGCATCGGTGAGCTCAAGCGCGCCATCAGCGGTCTTGGCGCGGTCAACGTCGGCGCGATCGAGGAATTCGAGCGCGTGAATACGCGCTACACTTACCTCACGACCCAGCGCGACGATGTGGAAAAGGCAAAGGGTGAGCTTGTCGGCGTGATCGACAGCATCACAAGCGAGATGACCGTCATCTTTAAAGAACAGTTCGCGCTGATCCGCGAGAGCTTCCAGGAGACGTTTTTGGAGCTGTTCGGCGGCGGCAAGGCCACGCTCGAGCTCGAGGACGAGAACGACGTGCTCTCCTGCGGCATCGAGATCAAGGTTCAGCCGCCGGGCAAGGCGCTCAAGACGATCACGCTGCTCTCGGGCGGCGAAAAGGCGTTCGTCGCCATCGCGCTGTACTTCGCCATCCTGAAGGTTCATCCGACGCCGTTCTGCGTCATGGATGAGATCGAGGCGGCGCTCGACGAGCCGAATGTGGTGCGCGTGGCCAATTACATGCGCCGCATCACGCAGAAAACGCAGTTTATCGTCATCACGCACCGCCGCGGCACGATGGAGGCAGCGGACGTTCTTTACGGCGTCACGATGCAGGAGCGCGGCGTGAGCAAGGTGCTGACGATCAATATGAACGACATGGCGAAGGAACTCAACATTAAGGAATAAAGCGCGAGGAGAAACAAATGGGTATTTTTGCAAAGATCAAAAAGGCATGGTTCGACACCATCGTGTGGGAGACCATTGACGACGAATTCTATGACGAGCTTGAGGACAGCCTCATTATGGCCGATCTCGGCGCAACGGTCGCGCACGACGCGGTGAAAAAGCTGCGCGACGTCGTGTACCAGAAGAGCATCCAGCGCGGCGACGATGTGAAGCAGGCGCTGCGCGATATTTTGATTGAAAAGCTGAACGTGGGCGACACCGCGCTTGACCTGTCGACCAAGCCGAGCGTCGTGCTGGTCATCGGCGTGAACGGCGTGGGCAAGACCACGTCCATCGGCAAGATCGCCCACCGTCTGAAGGGCGAGGGCAAGCGCGTACTTTTATGCGCGGCAGATACGTTCCGCGCGGCGGCGGCGGATCAGCTTGAAATTTGGGCAAACCGCGCCGAGTGCGAGATCGTCCGCTCGAAGGAAGGGGCAGACCCCGGCGCGGTGCTGTTCGACTCGCTCGCCGCAGCGAAGGCGAGAAATGTGGATGTCGTCCTCTGCGACACGGCGGGCAGACTTCACAACAAGGTGAACCTGATGAACGAGCTCAGTAAGCTCCGCAAGATCATCGACCGAGAGCTGCCCAACGCCGCGAAGGAGACGCTTTTAGTGCTCGACGCGACGACGGGGCAGAACGGATTGCAGCAGGCTAAGGTCTTCCGCGAGACGGCGGGCCTGACGGGCATTATCCTGACGAAGCTCGACGGCACGGCCAAAGGCGGAATCTGCGTCGCCATCGCGCAGGAGCTCGGCGTGCCGGTGAAGTACGTCGGCCTCGGCGAGGGCATCGACGATCTCCAGCCGTTCAACGCGGAGGAATACGTCAAGGCGCTCATCTGATGGGAAAATCATAAACCTGCGAGACAATAAGGAGACGAATATGGAAATCACTTCTGTTTGCCCCTATTGCGGAAAGGAAATGCGAGATGGAGCCATCCCTGTCTTGCGTGATATTTACTGGTGTCCAAGAGGTGAGGACGGCATGCTCAAAGACGGATTTGGCGACGAGAAGGAACAGGTCTGTCTTGGCAGAGCGGGGCTGTTAGGAGATTATTACACGCCCGCCCGTTACTGTGAGAGCTGCAAGGTGGTCATCGTGCCCGTGCCGGAGATCGAATGGCCGCTTGACAAGCTCGATAAAAAGTTCACGGCATGGCAGGAAAAGATGAGCGCGCAGCGCGAAGAGCGCAAGGCGCAGCGCGAGGAAGAAAAGCGCGAAGAAAAAAGCAGGAAGAGACGGGAAAAAGACCCGTGGGAGGTTTGACGATGAAATTTGTTTTGGCAACGCAGAACCCCAAGAAATTGAAGGAAATGAGCGCTATTCTGGGCGAGCTCGGCGTGGAGGTCGTGTCGGAGGCCGACCTCGGCGTAAAGATCGAGGTGGAGGAAACGGGCGAGACCTTTGCCGAGAATTCGCTTCTCAAGGCCAAGGCCGTCATGGAGGCGACGAAGCTCCCCGCCATCGCGGACGATTCGGGATTGTGCGTCGACGCGCTGAACGGCGGCCCCGGCGTTTACAGCGCGCGCTTTGGCGGCGAGGGGCTGGATGATATCGGCCGCTACCGGCTGCTGCTGCAAATGATGCACGGTCAGGCCGACCGCCGCGCCCACTTCCACACGACGATCACCTGCGCGTTCCCGAACGGCGACGTCTTGCAGGACGACGGCGAGGTCGAGGGCACGATCGCGTTCGCGCCGATGGGCGAAAACGGCTTTGGCTACGATCCCGTGTTCTTCGTGCCTGACAAGCGAAAGACCTTTGCACAGCTTTCGGCAGAAGAAAAGGCGGAGATTTCGCACCGCGGCAAGGCACTGCGGGCATTCAAGGAAACGCTCAGGAATTATCTTGCGGAACATCAATAAAAAGGATAAGGAAATACTATGGAATTAAGCAGCAAACAGCGCGCGTATCTGCGCAGCCTTTCCAATGACCTCGACGTGATCGTCCACATCGGCAAGGACGGCATCGGCGACAACCTCGTCAAGCAGGCGAACGACGCGCTGGAGGCGCGTGAGCTCATCAAGTGCCGCGTGCTTGAAAACAGCATGCTCACCGCGCGCGAGGCGTGCGACGAGCTGAGCGCCTTGACGCGCAGCGAGCAGGTGCAGGTCATCGGCACGAAATTCGTGCTCTACCGCCCCTCGCACAAAAAGGACAAGAAGGACAAGATCGTGCTGCCCAAGGCAGCGAAAAAGACCGTGTAAAAGAGAAAAAGAGGTCGAACAAACTTGAAGATCGGAATTTACGGCGGCAGCTTCAACCCGCCGCATCTGGGTCATATGGCCGCGGCCGAGAGCGCGGCAAAATATTTAGGGCTCGACGAGCTCCTGCTCATCCCGGCGGGTATCCCGCCGCACAAGATGCTCTCCGCCGACGCGGCGGGGGCGGACGACCGCCTTGCGATGACGCGCCTGATGGGCGAGCAGATCGCGCTCGACACGGGCGTAAAGGTCACGGTCTCCGACATGGAGATCGCACGCGGCGGTAAGAGCTACACCGCGGACACGCTGCGCATTCTGCATGAGGAGCATCCCGACGATGAGCTGTGGCTTCTGATGGGGACGGACATGTTCTTGACGTTCCAGTACTGGTACAAGCCGGACGAGATCATGCGTTATGCGGGCCTGTGCGCCTTTGGCCGCACGGAAAAGGACGGCGAGGAGCTTTTCGCCCCGCAGCGCAAGTACCTCGGCCAGCGCTTTCCGGGCAGCCGCATCGTGACGATGACGCTGCCGAACCTTGTCGACGTCTCGTCGACGGAGCTGCGCGCGCGCATCCCGAAGAGGGAGACGGATGGGCTTCTGGCTCCCGCGGTGCTGGGATATATTTACCGCAAGCATCTTTATGGAACAAATCTCGATTTAAAACGTCTAACCTTAGAGGACCTGAGACCCATCGCGCTTTCCTACCTCAAGGCCAAGCGCATCCCGCACGTGCTCGGCACCGAGCAGACGGCCAAGGCGCTCGCGGAAAAGTACGGCGCGGACGTCGAAAAGGCGCGCTTTGCGGCGCTTCTGCACGACTCGACCAAGCGTCTTTCGATGGAAGAGCAGCTCGCGATGTGCGAGCACTACCACATCGAACTCGACGAGCTGGAGAAAAAGGCGCTCAAGCTGCTGCACGCCAAGACCGGCGCGGCGCTCGCGCGCGACGTGTTCGGCGCGGATGACGAGATTTACAACGCGATCCTGTGGCACACGACGGGCAAGGCAAATATGACGTTACTTGAAAAGGTCATCTACCTTGCCGATTACATCGAGCCGAACCGCGACTTCGACGGCGTGGAGGACCTCCGCAAGGTCGTGTGGGAAGACTTGGACAAGGGCCTTGAAATGGGCCTTGCCATGACCGTGGAGGAAATGGAGCAGATGGGCAACCCCGTTCACCACAATACGCTGCAAGCGCTGGAGTATCTGAGAGGACATACCCATGAGTGATCAAAGAAAGCTTTACGAGAGAGACAGGGAAGACCCCTATTACGAGGGGCGGCACACGCACCGGAAAGAGGGCTTTTTCGAGCGCAACTGCGACGAGGCCTGGGAGCAGGTCAAGGAGACCTTTTCCCACCCAGGGAGGCTCTTTGCCAAGGTGCTGCTCATCGCGCTGCTGTGCGGTGTGGTCGCCGGCGGCAGCTATCTGCTGAAAATCCGCGCGCCGGAGCTGCCGAGCAAGGACACTGACAGCAAGAATAACAATAGTGAGCAGATCGACGATATCGACTATGGCGACGGCGTGCGCCCGAAGGCGGGCGGCGAGCGAAAGAGCAAGGATTTCTACACCGTGCTCATTCTCGGCCGCGATACGGGCGGCGGCGGCAACACCGACACGATGCTGCTCGCGAGCTATGACGTGACGAACCAGAAGGCGACCGTCATGTCCATCCCGCGCGACACGATGGTCAACGTCCCGTGGGATATCAAGCGTATCAACTCCGTCTACAACTACTACGGCGGGGGCGAAAAGGGCATCAAGGCGCTCTATAAGGAGATCGCCCAGCTCGTCGGCTTTGAACCGGACTATCAGGTCGTTGTCGAATGGGACGCCGTCGGCGAGATCGTGAAGGCCATGGGCGGCGTCTATTACGATGTGCCGCGCAACATGAACTACGACGACCCCTATCAGGACCTGCACATCCACCAGACGAAGGGTTACCGGCTTCTCAGCGGCAGCGACGTGATGCAGGTGCTGCGTTACCGCCACGACACCGACTCGCGCTACGGCTACGCCGACGGTGACCTTGGCCGCATCAAGACGCAGCAGTCGCTTTTAAAGGCGATGATCGAGCAGCTTTTGCAGCTCAAGAACGTGACGAAGATCGGCGACTTTGCCCGCGTGGTGAAAAACAACGTTACCTCCGACCTGACGTTTGAGGAAATGCTGTGGTTCGGCTCGCAGGCCGTCATGGGCGGGCTCAAGATCGAGAATGTCAACTTCGTCACGATGCCGAACACGAACAAATCGTGTTACAGCCGCGTGTACCACAGGACGCAGTCTTACGTGACGCCGAACGCGCAGGAGCTGCTGGACCTCGTCAACAACGAGCTCAGCCCGTTTGTCGAGAAGTTCACGATGCGCGACCTTGACATCATGTCCGTCAACGCGGATGGCTCGGTGTCCTCGTCCACGGGACATGTGGAGGACAGCAAGGCCGCCCAGCCGCAGAACCACCATTCCTCCTCCGGCTCACAGACCGGCACAGGGGACAGCGGCACGACGACCGATCCGGGTACGGCCACCGATCCCGGCAATACCGGCGACAACAGCGGCACGACGGTCGACCCCGGCAATACCGGTGACAACAGCGGCGGCACGACCGTTGATCCGGGCAACACGGGCGATAACAGCGGCACGACCACGCCAAGCGAGCCCGTCGACCCCGTGACGCCGACCGACCCGGGTACAGGCGAGAGCGGCACGACCGGCGACAACAGCGGCACGACCGGCAGCGACGAAATGCCGGAATGGCTGCGCCCGTAACGTAAAAGAATAAAAATAATCAAAAACTCAAAATAAGAAAAGGAGACCCCTATGTTACCTTCCAGAGAATTGGCCGAGATTGCCGTCAAGGCACTCGACAGCAAAAAGGGTAAGGAGATCAGACTCATCCGCATCGACAAGATCACGACGCTCGCAGAGTATTTCGTCATCTGCACCGGTACGTCCAACACGCAGATCAACGCGCTGGGTGACGAGGTGGAAAAGGAGCTGACCGAAAAGGGCGAGGAGCCGCTGCACCGCGAGGGCTACCGCGGCGGCACGTGGGTGCTGCTCGACTACGGCTGCGTCGTCGTCCACGTCTTCAACGACGAGGCGCGCAAGTTCTATTCCCTCGAGCACCTGTGGGCCGACGGCGAGGAAGTCGACCTGAGCGCCATCCTGCCCCACGCCGAGGAAAAATAACGCTTGACAAGGCGGGACAAAACGCCTAAAATGGTCATGCTGAATTTATGCAAAACGCGATGACGGAGCAAAAAGACGCGTGATTTTCACCTGAAGAGAGCCGGCGGTCGGTGCGAGCCGGTGGGAGAATGCGCGTGGATGACTCACTCCCGAGCAGTCCGCCTGAAAGGGCGGAACGGTCGCCCCCGTTACGGGCAAGGCTATGAAGCCGCTGAGGGCTCACGGGGAACCGTGCGCTGAATCAGGGTGGTATCGCGTAATGTGTTCGTTACGTCCCTGACCGTTTGAAAAACGGTCAGGGACTTTTTTCGCATCAAAATACTATTTCACATAAAGGAGAAGATCCATGAAGTACGATTTCGCAGCCATTGAGAAAAAATGGCAGGACAAGTGGGAGCAGGTAAAGCCCTACGCCGCCGTGACGGGGGACAAGCGCCCCAAGTTCTACGGCCTGATCGAATTCCCGTACCCCTCCGCCGCGGGTCTGCACGTCGGCCACCCGCGCCCGTTCACGGCGATGGACATCATCTGCCGCAAAAAGCGCATGCAGGGCTACAATGTCTTGAACCCCATCGGCTTTGACGCCTTCGGCCTGCCGACGGAGAACTTTGCCATCAAGAACCACATCCATCCCGCCATCGTCACGCAGCAGAACATCAAGAACTTCACCCGTCAGCTCAAGATGCTCGGCTACGGCTTCGACTGGGACCGCGTGATCGACACGACCGACCCACAGTATTATAAGTGGACGCAGTGGATCTTCCTCCAGCTGTTCAAGCACGACCTTGCCTACAAGACGACGATGCCCGTCAACTGGTGCACGAGCTGCAAGTGCGTTCTGGCCAACGAAGAGGTCGTCGAGGGCGTGTGCGAGCGCTGCGGCGCACCCGTCATCCGCAAGGAAAAGAGCCAGTGGATGCTGCGCATCACGAAGTATGCCGACCGCCTGATCGACGATCTCGACGACGTCGACTACATCGAGCGCGTGAAGACGCAGCAGCGCAACTGGATCGGCCGCTCCACCGGTACCGAGGTCACGTTCAAGACCAACACCGGGGATGATATCACCGTTTACACCACCCGTGTCGATACGCTGTTCGGCGTGACGTACACGGTCATCTCTCCCGAGCACCCGCTGCTCAAGAAGTGGAAGGACATCATCAAGAACTGGGACGAGGTCGAGGCCTATCAGGCTGCCGCCGCCCGCAAGTCAGACTTTGAGCGCGGCGAGCTCAACAAGGATAAGACCGGCGTTCGCCTCGCCGGCATTGAAGTCATCAACCCCGCGACCGGCAAGGTCGTGCCGATGTTTGTTTCGGACTACGTTTTGATGGGCTACGGCACCGGCATCGTCATGGGCGTTCCGGGCCACGACCAGCGCGACTGGGACTTCGCCAAGGCGTTCGGCCTGCCCATCGTTGAGGTCGTCGAGGGCGGCGACATCACGAAGGAGGCCTTCACGCTCAAGGATGACACCGGCATCATGGTCAACTCCGGCTTCTTAAACGGTATGACCGTCAAGGAGGCTATCCCCGCGATGAAGAAGTACGCCGTCGAGCAGGGATGGGGCCATGAAAAGGTCAACTACAAGCTGCGCGACTGGGTCTTCTCCCGTCAGCGCTACTGGGGTGAGCCCATCCCCCTCGTCAACTGCCCGAAGTGCGGCTGGGTGCCCGTGCCCGAAGAGGAGCTTCCGCTCGTTTTGCCGCAGGTGGACAGCTACGAGCTGACCGACGACGGCGAGAGCCCGCTCTCCAAGATGACCGACTGGGTCAATACCAAGTGCCCCAAGTGCGGGTGCGACGCCAAGCGCGAGACCGACACCATGCCCCAGTGGGCGGGTTCTTCGTGGTACTTCCTGCGCTATATGGATCCGCACAACGACCATGAGCCTGTCTCTCACGAGGCGGAGCAGTACTGGGGCCCTGTGGACTGGTATAACGGCGGCATGGAGCACACCACGCTGCACCTTCTCTACTCCCGCTTCTGGCACAAGTTCCTCTACGACATCGGCGTTGTCCACACGAAGGAGCCCTATGCCAAGCGCACGAGCCACGGCATGATCCTCGGCCAGAACCCGCACTACGTCGGCAACGTCTCCACGCAGGAGGAGAAGGACGCGCTGATCGCCAAGTACGGCAATCAGGCGCTGCGCCCGGCGGTCAAGATGAGCAAGTCCCTCGGCAACGTCGTCAACCCCGACGATGTCGTCAAGGCTTACGGCGCGGACACGATGCGCCTTTATATCATGTTCATCGGCGATTTTGAAAAGGTCGCCACCTGGTCGGACGATGCCGTCAAGGGCTGCAAGCGCTTCTTAGACCGCGTGTGGAACCTCGCCGATCAGGTGACGGAGGAAGATGGTGTTTCCGAAAAGAACGCGCCCATCGTCCACAAGACCATCAAGAAGGTCACGGACGATATTGACACGCTGAAGATGAACACCGCCATCGCCGCCCTCATGGCTATGGTCAACGAGTTCTATTCGAACGGTCTCAGCCGCGGCGACTTTGAAGCGCTGCTGCTCATGCTCTCTCCGTTCGCGCCCCACATGGTCGAAGAACTCTGGGAGCAGAAGGGCTTTGCCGCCAAGTACGAGGGCAAGATGGCGATGCAGTGCGCGTGGCCGGAATATGACGAGAGCAAGACCGTCGCCTCCTCCGTTGAGATGGCCGTTCAGGTCAGCGGCAAGTTCAAGGGCACGATCATCGTCCCCGTGGACAGCGATCAGGATACTGTTGTCGAAGCGGCGAAGGCGAGCGAGAAGGTCGCCAAGGCCATCGCCGGCATGCAGATCGTCAAGGTCATTCACGTCAAGAACAAGCTCGTCAACCTGATCGTGAAGCCCTGCTGAGCGGAATTTCGGATTTTTTCAAAAATATGAGGAAAGATTATTGACAAGCCGTGATTTTTCTCATATAATACCACCGTTAGTCATGTGAATGACTCTTAAAGAGCGCCCAGGATCAAGCCGGGTGTATCGGAGGGAGGGAAAACATAAATGTCCGAGATCCACGTCAAGGAAGGCGAATCTCTCGACAGCGCGCTCAAGCGCTTTAAGAGAAGCTGCGCCAAGGCCGGTATCGTGGCGGAGGTCCGCAAGAGAGAGTGCTATGAGAGCCCCAGTGTCAAGCGCCGCAAGAAGAGCGAGGCCGCCCGTAAGAACCGCAATAAGCGTTATTACTAATTAGCTCAAAAAAGACCTGCCACAGATGTGGCGGGTCTTTTTTACACCCTTTTCCAAAGGGGTGCCCTGATTTTCCCGCGCGAGCGCGGGAGGGGGAGCGGCGTGCGCGCCGCGGCACCAAAGGGGGTATTCTCTTTCCGAAGAGAATACCCCCTTTGAATCCCCCAGAGAAAGGCGAGGGGAGTCCCCCTCGACCCCCGACATTGGCAGTTTATAGCTTGAATGACTGCACGCGCTGCGCAATGTAAGTGCGGTGTACATGGCTTCGCCATGAATCCCTGCGAGTTGTTACTACGATCAACCGCGCCTTACTATCGTGAGGCGCGAGTGACGGCAGCACGGCGGCAGACTGCGTGCGGGCGCGGCATTGCTGCGCTCGCCGCGTCGGGGTGCTCCTTTTTTAGTTTTGTGCTGTGATATAGATTTCTTCTGCTTTTTGCTGGGCAGAGATAAGTGTTTCTTTGGCGTCGCCGTAATTTTGTGTTTCGATTTGGGAAAGTGCGTCGGTGATCGCGTTGAATAAGGCGGTATACATCTTCTGATAGTCCATTGTGTTCTCCTTTCGTACGCTATAAAGTATGCTAATTTAGAATCTATATTTAGCATACACCACAGCATACTATATTGCAAGAGGTGATTACCATGGCTGATTTCATCCCGAAGCAATATACCAAGGAACCCATCACGATCCGGATTGCCCCCGATAAGCTGGCGCAGATTGACGCGTTTGCCGCGAAGTTCAACATGAGCAGAAGCGAATTTATCAACCAGTGCATCGACTACGCACTGAACAATCTTCCCCAGACATAAAAACGACCGCCACCGCGGTCGTTTTTTGTTACGCGGCGAGCACAGCAACACCGCGCCCGCATGCAGTCTGTCGGCGTGCTACCGTCACACGCGCCTCACGGTAGTAAGGCGCGGTTAATAGTGGTGCCGAATCGCAGGGATTCATGGCGAAGCCATGTACACCGCACCCGATTCGGCAAGCATTGCAGCTCTTCAAGCTACAAACCGGCAATGAGCGGGGTCGAGGGGGAAGGCCCCTCGTCCCTTTCTCTTGGGGGGTGTAAGGGGGGATGTTCTCTTTCCTCGGAAAGAGAACAGCCCCCCTTTTGCGCACTCCCGCGCGGCGCGGGAGATAATTTCACGTTTTATTAAAACGCGATCACACCCAAATGCTCGAGCAAGATCTTGAGCCCGATCAAAATGAGAATGACGCCGCCGGTGAGCTCGGCACGGCTCTTGTAGCGCGAGCCGAACACATTGCCGACGTACACACCCGCAATCGAGATCACAAACGTCGTGCAGCCGATGATCGTGATGGCAGGCACAATATTCACCTGTAAAAAAGCAAACGTCACGCCGACGGCCAGCGCGTCGATGCTCGTGGCGACGGCGAGAATCAGCAGCTCCTTGAAGTTGATGCCCGCGTAGGGCTTTTCCTCTTCTTCCTCCTCTTCGCGGCTCTCCTTGATCATGTTAAAGCCGATCAGCGCGAGCAGGACGAAGGCGATCCAGTGGTCGAAGCGCTCGATATACCCTGAAAACCGGCTGCCGAGAAGGTAGCCCGTCAGCGGCATCAGCGCCTGGAAGCCGCCGAAAAAGAGGCCGATGCAGAGCGTATACTTTTTGTCGATCTTCTGCATGGAAAGGCCCTTGCAGATCGACACGGCGAAGGCGTCCATCGAAAGCCCGATTCCGATGAGGAACAGCTCGAAAAATGTCATGGTAAGATCCTCCAAACAACAAAAAATCAGGCGCGGTACCGCACCTGAGCATAAGAAAAGAGACACAGGTACAGCGAAGCCATACTTGAGTCTCGTTGTTTAAGACAAGCCAGACCGCAAAGCGGTCAGTCTGTTGACTTGCCACGCCATCTAAAGCAGCTGACGCCATCTACTCCCTCAAAGTAGGGAGCAGTATATCATATCCCCGCAGGGCCGTCAAGCATTCTTTGACTCGCATTCAGACATTTTTCATTCAATGTATCATTATTTCTGAATCGTTCGATAAAAATGTGAAATCATTGACAAAAGTTCCCTTGCCATTCCCACGCTGCTGTGCTAAACTGGAAATTACATTATAAGAAAGGATCCTCATACCGCCATGGAATTCTTATCGAACAAGCCCCTTCTCATCACCGACACCATTCTGCGCGACGCGCACCAGTCGCAGGCTGCCACGCGCATGACGCTCGAACAGATGCTCCCCGCCTGCGAAATCCTCGACTCGATCGGCTACTACTCTCTCGAGTGCTGGGGCGGCGCCACGTTCGACGCCTGCCTGCGTTTTCTGGATGAGGATCCGTGGGAGCGGCTGCGCCAGCTGCGCGCCCACCTGCCGCACACGAAGCTCCAGATGCTCTTCCGCGGCCAGAACATCTTAGGATACAAGCACTATGCTGACGACGTCGTCGACGAGTTCTGCGGCAAGTCCATTGATAACGGCATCGACATTATCCGCATCTTCGACGCGCTCAACGATGTGCGTAACTTAGAGCAGGCCATCAAGTCCACGAAGAAATACGGCGGTCAGGTCGAGGCCACTCTCTCCTACACCATCTCCCCCATCCACAATGAGGATTATTTTGTGAAGCTCGCTAAGGAGCTCGAGCAGATGGGCGCGGACGCTCTCTGCATCAAGGACATGGCGAACCTGCTGCTGCCGATGGATGCCTACTCCCTTGTCAAGCGCCTCAAGGAGACCGTCAGCATCCCCATCCACCTGCACACGCACAACACCAGCGGCACGGGCGACATGGTCAACCTGACGGCTGCGATGGCGGGCGTCGACATTGTCGACACCGCGCTCTCCCCGCTCGCCAACGGCACGTCCCAGCCCGCGACGGAGTCCCTCGTCGCCACGCTCAAGGGCACGCCGCGCGACACAGGCCTCGACCTGAACAAGATGAGCGAGGCTGCCGTCCACTTCCGCAAGGTCGCGGATGAGCTCAAGGCGAGCGGCGCGCTCGACCCGAAGGTGCTGAATGTCGACACGAACACGCTCCTCTATCAGGTCCCCGGCGGTATGCTCTCTAACCTCATCTCCCAGCTCAAGCAGGCGGGCAAGGAGGACAAGTACTACGACGTGCTCGCTGAGATTCCGCGCGTGCGCGAGGACTTCGGCTATCCCCCGCTGGTCACGCCGTCCAGCCAGATCGTCGGCACGCAGGCCGTGCTGAACATCATCACCGGCGAGCGCTACAAGATGGTCCCCAAGGAGTCCAAGGCCATGCTGCGCGGCGAATACGGCAAGCTGCCCGGAACGGTCAACGAAGAGGTCCGCGCCAAGGCGGGCATCAAGCCCGAGGACGTCATCACCTGCCGCCCCGCCGACCTTCTGGAGCCCGAGCTTCCCAAGTACCGCGAGGAGTACAAGGACCTTGCCCGCAGCGAGGAGGACGTGCTCTCCCTTGCGCTGTTCCCGCAGGTCGCACCCAAGTTCATCAACCGCCGCAACCTGCGCACGCCGAAGCCGCACCGCACGATGGCTCCCATCGCGCACCGCGAAGCGAAGGAGCGCGCCGTCGCGCCGTTCTCCCGCAAGTAAACCGCAGCGAAAAATCGCCCTTCCAAATGGAAGGGCGATTTTCTTATTTTGTCAGGTCGAGCTGCATCTGCACGTGCGGGATGCCGTCTTCCAAGAATTCTTCCGACGTCTGGTAGAAGCCGAAGTTCTCGTACAGTTTCTTCACATAGGTCTGCGCTTCGATCGTGATCTTATCGGCGTGCAGCTTCTCCGTCGCCGTGCCGATGGCCGCGGCGACGATTTGCTTCCCCAGACCGCAGCGCCGTTTCACGGCGATCACGCGGCCGATGGAGACCTCCGGAAACGTTGCGCCGCGCGGCAGAACGCGCGCATAGGCCTCGATACCGTCCTCGTCCCGCAGCCAAACGTGATAGGCGTCCTTGTCCGCGTCGTCGACCTCCTGATAGCAGCATTTCTGCTCCACGACGAAGACCGACACGCGCAGCCTGTAAATTTCATAGAGCTCTTGCGCCGTGAGCTCGGAAAAGTGCTTGACGAACAGCTCCATGCACTTTCCCTCAGCGGATGAAGTGCGTGGCGATCCGCTCTTCCTTTTCAGGCAGGCCGAACTGCTCCTTGCCGAGCGCGATACTCTTCATCAAAAACGTCATGTTGCGCGCGAGCGTGCGCATCGTCTGCCGGCCCTCTCCGTCCTGCTCCGCCTCGCCCGGTGCGCGGCCGTGGACACTGTTCCAGTACTGGCTGGACGCGACCGGCATGCCGGAGATGGTGAAATACTTGTTGAGCTCATCGAACGTCGCCGAGCAGCCGCTGCGGCGCGCGCAGACGACGCTCGCGCCGACCTTCATCGTCTTGTCGAACGGTGTGCTGTAAAACAGGCGATCGAGGCAGGCGATGAGCGTCGCGTTCGCGGACGCGTAATAGACGGGGCTCGCCACGACGAGGCCGTCCGCCTCCTCAAACTTCGGCTTGAGCTCGTTGACCACGTCGTCAAAGACGCACTTGCCGAGCTTGCCACAGGCTCCGCAGGCCGTGCAGCCGCGCACGGCCTGATTGCCGATGAGCACGGTCTCGACCTCCACGCCGCTTGCCTTGAAGATCTCCTCCATCTCACGCAGTGCGACGGCGGTGTTGCCGTTTACGTGCGGGCTGCCGTTGAGCATCAGTACCTTCAAATTTTTCATTGCTGTCTCCTCCTGTATGCTCCGCGCGCCGCTGAGCGCTTGCCTTGCTCAACGCGCACTGTTTTCTATTCTCTCGTCGATCTCGCGAAAAAGCCGCCGGTAGTCTTCGTTCGACCAAATTCTTTTCGGCCGCCAGCAGTCCCGCAACTGTCGCAGCGCGGGCGAATCGCCGCAAAAGACTTTCACCCGCTGCGCCGCGAATTCATTGGCGTCCACCTCGTAAGGAAAGCCCAGATAAGCGTCGCGAAACCTCTCTTCTCCGCCGTCCAAGCGGCACTCCTGCCAGGTTTCGCCGCGCAGACGGAAGCACGTTCCATCATAGAGCACCACGTAGGGAAGGCTTACGCGGATCATCGCGTCGAAGCGCTCGGGATGCTGGTACTGCTCCGCGTGCCGCAGCTCGTGGACAAGATAGAACATCGCCTCGTACTCCGGCGCACTTTGCAGCACGGCCGGATTGAGAAAAAGCGTTTTTGCCACCGGATCAAACGTGCCGTTGGCCGTCTCGTATCCCTGCGGCATGTCCCACGAAAGTACGACGGACAGTCCGCGCTCTGCGCAGATGCTTTCGACCAGCGTGCTCCATTCCGTCTGTCCCATGGGCTGGCCTCCTCTCGATTACTCCTCGCCCGCGTCCCCTGACATACGGTGGGCTTTGTGCTCTTTTTTGTAGCGGTACATGTTGTGGTCGGCGCGGTCCTTGACCGTGACGACGTTCTCGCTTGAAATCTCTGCCGAGCCGAACGACACCGTCGGCAGGAAGTCGAGTTCCTCGCGCCGCTCGTCCAGCCGACGCACAAAGTCCCGTGCACAGGCGTGTTCCCTGTCGCCGTCGCGCAGCAGCACGCAGAATTCATCGCCGCCCATGCGGTAGCAGTAACCGTGGCGCGCATAGGCCTTCTTGATGCACGCGGCGATCTCGGCAAGGCAGATATCGCCTTTCACGTGGCCATATCGGTCGTTGACCTGCTTGAAGTCGTCCACGTCGAAGACGACGAGCACCTCGCCGCTGCGGCGCATCTCCGCCGTGCGATTGAGATAGCTGTTCTGATTCAAAAGGCCCGTGAGTGCGTCGAGCTGGTTCCACATCTCGCTGCAATAGATGAAATACAGCACCGAAAGCAGCGTGACGCACAGCCATGTCACGTGCAGCTGCGGCAGCGCGATCTGGATGATCGTCTCCGCCGCCAGAAAGACGATGAGCGGATAGAGCAGTACGCGGCTGCGATTCTGAAACTCCCACGCCGTAACGATCGTGGACACGGCAAGGTAGGCGAGCGCGGCGAGATACATCACGATATAGAACGCAAAATACGGTCCGCGCGCATAGACATTATCCTCGCTGACGGAAAACACCATCCCGCTTGGGAGCAGCGCGGTGAGGAGGAGCAGATATATGACCTCGCAGCCCACCGCCGCTTTGAATTTGCGGCTGATGACCGTCTTCTTATCCAGCGCGTACACAAGGCACGCCGACACCGCGGGCGACAGGCCGAAACCGAGGTAGTTCGACAAAATATTCAGACAGCGCAGATGCACCGGCGCACCGTCAACCAGAATCGTGATGACCTCGAGGATCGAGATCACGCCGATGAGCGCAAAGGCGAGGAAAAAGCCGCGCTTCTGCTTTCCGTTGAGCGTTTCGCTCAGCTTTGTGAGGATGCACATGAACGTCAGCACGAAGAGGTCGATCGTCGTTAAAACCAAGAAATACTAATCTATCATAAAATCAAAAATACCTTCTGTCAAAATAAAAGGCCGATAATCCGGCCCGACAAAAATCTCTTCATTTGTCCTCTTTGGGACATTTTTTAGTGTATCACAAAGTTTGACATTTGCAAAGCACAAAACGCGACGCACAAAAATTTTACATATCCCGCGCAGGGCCAAAACGCGGTAAAAATTCACATATCTTACGATTATCCGCCCTGCGTATCCCCAAATTACGGAATAATTGTGCATTGTGCAAGGCATATATTTTCCGTATAATGCAACCATTCCGCGGTCTTTGCGGAAAATCGGAAAAAGGGGCTCCGCCCCGAAACAAAAAAGGAGATTTGCAATGAAAAAAACTGTCACTCTGGCGCTCACCCTCGCGCTTGTGCTGGGCCTTCTGTCCGGCTGCGCCAACAATGACACACCGGCTGATAACGCCGAGAACAGCAAGGCAGCGGAGACTGCCGAAAACTTTACCGACGAAATGAAGATCCCCTACGCTGTCGACCTGTCCCCTGAGGACGGCGCGGACTCCGTGGAACGCAGCGGCGACCATGAAAACTCGCCCTACTTTGCCCACCCCGACGTCTACAACATGGAGTCCACGGACACGCTGACCGTGCTGACCCACTTCAGGACCATGCAGCAGACCAGCGAATGGTCCTGCGGCGTGACGGCGGCGCTGATGGTACTCGACTGGTACGATGCGCTCGGCGACTGGAACGAAGAGTCCCTCGCGGCGCTGCGCCACTCGCTCGACGGCACGGAGCTTGAGGGCTATCCCGGCACCACACTCAACCAGGCCATTGACATTTTCAACGGCGTAGGCGGTTTTGATATAATATCCTCCAACGACTATCCCGACGGCATCTGGCTCGACGATATTCAGGGCTGGCTGAGCGAAGGCAAGCCCGTTATGATCTGCTGGAACGACTGGGGCGGCCACTGGCAGACCATCATCGGCTACGATACGATGGGCACGGAAAATGAGAACGACGACGTCTTCCTCGTCGCCGACTCCTACGACACCACCGACCACAATCAGGACGGCTACGGCATCTATCCCGCCGAGCGCCTGATGTACAACTTCACGATGTACGGCGCGTTCCCTGAAAGCGAGGGTGGCAGCGACATGCTGTTTCTTGTCGCCTCTCCCAGCGCGAAATAACGATCCAAACGCAGCAAAAAGCAGCAGGCCGTCGGTCTGCTGCTTTTTTCGTTTCACTTACTGTCTGCAAATTTTGATAAGCAGGAGCTTTCCATCCCGCACGGAGATTTTCGCGGTCTTTCCGGGCAGGACCTCGTTGCTCACGCCGTACTGGTATTCGCACGTGATCTCCGCGCCGTCGAGCGGGTACTTCGCATCGCGGATCGTAATCCCCCTCGCACAGCCCGTGATATTGAGCAGCGAGAAAAACGGGTACTTATCCTCGATGGAGACTTCGTCCTTCGAGACGATCTGCATCTCCGAATAGTCGTCCACGATCTCCGCCTTTTTGCCGAGCGAATCAAGGTAGAGCAGGATCGACACGTTTCCGAGCGTGTGGTCGAGCCGCGCGCCGATGACGCCGATGAGCAAAAAGTCGTCATACCCGCGCTGCACCATCGTCTTGACGGCAAACACCGTGTCGGTGTCGTCCTTTTCACACGGGAGCACGATGGTCTCTACATCGAGGTGCGGATTGCAGTGCGAGTCAAAGTCGCCGACGATCAGCGCGGGCTTCACCCCCAGCGCCTCCATGTGCTTGAGGCCGCTGTCGCAGAAGACGACGGCATCATCTTCCCTCAAGTACTGCTTCACGCGCGTATAGTCGCCGATGTCCGCGCCGCCGACGATCACGCAGCGTTTTTTCTCGCTCACTGTCTCATCTCCCATGCCATCTGCCAGAAGGCCATCTCGTAGCGCGAGCAGGCGATGAAAATGTCCTCCAAATGCCGGAGCCGCTCTTCCGTATAGTGCGCGGACAGGCGGTCGAGCGTTTCGATCAGGATGACATTGCCCGCGGCGTACCCGTCTGAGGCGTAACCGCGGATCCAGTCGCCGTAGAACAGGTCGTCGACCGACTCGGGGCGGTTCGCAACGATCTTCTTGGCGATGACCTCGTAGCTGTAAGCGCACGAGAGCACCGCCGCCAAGACCTCGACCTCGCTCTCATCATAGGCGACACGGACCATGTAGGACGTGTAGGACAGGTTATCGAGCGATGGCTTCATCGCGTCGATCTCCTCCTGCGTCACTGCAAACTTACCCATGTAACCCTTGTGCACGTCCAGCTCGCCGTTCATCACGTTGATGTACTTGGCGAAGAGGTTCGCCGTCTCGACGCTTTTCGCCTTGGCGACGCCCACGGCGTAGGTCTTGGCATAGTCCTTGAGATACAGGAAGTCCTGCATGATGTAGTAGCGGAACTTATCACGCTCCAGCGTGCCGTTCTGGATGCCGAGCACAAAGGGGTGCTCGTTGTAGGCGTCCCAGATCGTTTTGCTGGCGTTCAGCAGTCTTTCAGATGTTTTCACTTGGTATTTTCCTTTGCAAACTCGCCCCGCAGGTCAAAATTGTGCTGCATGGGCCCCGCCCCCTTGCCGAGGTCCAGCATTGCCGACAGCGCGCCGGAGATGTACTCCTTCGCCCGCGCGACGGACTCGCTGAGCGAGTAGCCCTTGGCGAGGTTCGACGCGATGGCGCTCGAGAGCGTGCAGCCCGTGCCGTGCGTGTTGGGATTGTCGATGCGCTTGCCCTCGAACCACTGCATCTCGCCGCCTGCGTAGAGCAGGTCGTTGGCGTCGTTCACGCGGTGACCGCCCTTTAAGAGCACGGCGCAGCCGTAGGTGTCGCCGATGCGCTTGGCGGCGTGCTCCATGTCATCCCTGCTCTCGATCTTCTCACTGGAGAGGATCTCACCCTCGGGAATGTTCGGCGTGATGACGGTCGAGAGCGGCAGAAGCTCGTCGATGAGCGTCTGCACCGCGTCGGTCTTCATCAGGCTCGAGCCGCTCGTCGCGACCATCACGGGGTCGACCACGATGTTCTTTGCCCCGTAGTGGCGCAGCCGCTCCGCGATCACGCGGATCAGGTCGGAGGACGAAACCATACCGATCTTGACCGCGTCGGGGAAGATATCTTCAAATACCGCGTCCAGCTGCTCTTTTAAGAATGCAGGCGTTGCCTCCTGAATTGCCCTCACGCCGGTCGTGTTCTGTGCCGTGAGCGCGGTGATCGCGGTCATGGCATAAACACCGTTCATCGTCATCGTTTTGATGTCTGCCTGAATACCGGCGCCTCCGCAGGAATCGCTTCCCGCGATGGATAATGCTGTTTTCATCGTTTTTCGTCCTTTCGATTCAAAATGCATCTCTTTTGTTATGCGACAGAGAGTGGTGCCCCCGGTCTGCCGCCCAAAGCCGCGGCTTTAGTCCGCCGCGGTCATTGCCCAGAATTGCTCCAATTGCTCAAAGCTCGTGATATAGCAGTCCGCCAGCGCTCTGACGTCGTCCTGACGCTTTTCGCTCTCGTCGAAGACCGCCGCGACGGTAAAGCCGTCTTTTTTCGCAGTCTCGATGGCGTGGATGGCGTCCTCGAAGACCACCGTGCTGCCGCGCTGCGCGCCAAAATGCTCCATCGCGCGGCGGAAGATGACGGGCTCGTCCTTGCCGTGCCCGACCTCGCTGCATGTGAAGATCGCGTCGAAGAGCTTCTCAATGCCGCAGCGGCGCAGCGCCGATTCGATGAGGTAGCGGTCTGTCGCCGTCGCGATGCAGACGTCGACGCCCTTTGCGCGCAGCTCTTTCAAAAACGGGACAACGCCCGGCTTTGGCTGCACCTCGTCGCGGTAAAAATGCTCGATGATGCGGTCGATGCCCGCCATGATCTCCTCGGGCGTCTCCGCAAGGTCATACTCTTTTTTCAGGTGCTCCGCCGCCTGCAAGAGGCTCAGCGCGCGCACCTCCTCGCGCACGGTGGGCTTGGGCTCTTTGCCGCGCGAGCGCACATAGCTCTCCGCCACCGTGTCCCAGAGGTACATGGAGTCGAACAGCGTGCCGTCAAAGTCAAAGATCACGCACTTGAGCTTCATGCGTTCACCATTTTTTCCGACAGCGCGCGCAGCTCGCGGCATTCGCTTTCGATGTCCTCCGCCGAGAAGATGGCGCTGACCAGCGCCACACCGTCCACGCCTGTGCCCGAAAGCTCGAGGATGTTGCTCTTGTTGAGCCCGCCGATGGCCACGACCGGAATATCGACCGCGTCACAGATGGCCTTGAGCGTTTCCTTCGGAAGCACGTCGACGTCCGTCTTTGTCGAGGTCGAGAACATCGCGCCCACGCCGAGGCAGTCTGCCCCGTCGCGCACGGCCTGCTTCGCCTCTTCGACCGAGTGAACGGAAACGCCGATCATCATCTTGTTGCCAACCTTTTCGCGCACCTTCGCCGCGGCCATGTCCTCCTGCCCGACGTGCACGCCCTCGGCACCGCAGGCGATAGCGACGTCCACATTGTCGTTGATGAACAGCGGCACGCCGTAGCGCTTGCACAGCGCCGCGATCTGCTTCGCCTCTTCGAGGAAATCCTCGTCGCCGAGCTTTTTTTCGCGCACCTGCACACAGGTCGCGCCGCCCTTGAGCGCGCATTCGACCTGCTCGTATAAGCTCTGTCTGCCAACCCACGCGCGGTCTGTGACGGCGTAGAGCAGCATCGTCTTCTTATCGCACTTCATACTTTGCGCCTTCCTCCAGCTGTTCGGGCGTCATGTTGTAGATGGCGTCGATGATGTAATTGCGATAGGTGGAGTTGCCGTCCTGCGCGGAAAGGCGCGCGTGCGCGATCTCGCCGGCAAGACCCATGGCGCAGACCGCCGCCGCGGCAGCCTCCAGCGGATGCTCGGGGTTCGCCGTCACATACGCCGCCGTCATGGCGGAGAGCTGGCAGCCCGTGCCCGTGATGGAGGACATCATGGGGTGGCCGTTTCGGATGCAGTAGGCCTTTTTGCCGTCCGCCACAATGTCGATCGCGCCGGTGATGGCGATGACCGCGCCCGTCTTTTCGGCAAAGGCCTTGGCGAACGCGACCGCGCTGTCAAGATTCTCCTCGCTCACCTTGTCCGCGACGTCAGCGTCCACGCCCTTGGTCGTGCCGCTGCCGGAGGCAAGGGTCTTGACCTCGGAGATGTTACCGCGGATGACAGTGAACTTGACCTCTTCGAGGAGCTTCTGCGCCGTCTCGGTGCGAAGCTTCGAAGCACCCGCGCCCACGGGGTCGAGCACGGCGGGGTGATTCAGCGCATTTGCGCGCTTACCCGCAAGGAGCATTGACTCGATCGTGCGCTTGTTGAGCGTGCCGATGTTGATGTTCAATCCACCGCAGATCGTCGTGATCTCCTCGACCTCGCTTTGGTCGTCCGACATGATGGGCGACGCGCCGCAGGCCAGCACGATGTTGGCGCAGTCGTTCACCGTGACATAGTTCGTGATGTTGTGGATGAGGGGGCACTTGCCTCTCACGTTTTCGAGCATTTTCTGAAACATATCTGTTTCTCCTTTCTGAATAAAAAACAGGAGGCACCCACAACGGGCGTCTCCTGTAAAAAGCCATGAGGTCAACTTCCTACGGCGGCATTACCCGCATCAGGTGAAAGGGTCGAAGTTGGAGCACTTCCTCTCAGCCCGCCTGCACGAGCTCCCCTGTTTTTTCTTGAACGATTGTATTATACGCTTTTTTTCGGCGTCTGCAAGGGGGAAATGATTCAAATGCCGCAACTCGTCGATCAAAGCGCTTCATTCATCCCGCCGCAGCAGTTTTCCGGAACGGTCAGCGCTGCAATTCACTCTTTGGTGAGCAGGCAGACGGCCTCGACGGTTGTTTCAGTTTCCAAGGGAAGTTCTTTCACTTCCTCGCCATCAACAGGCACAGGGAAATTGAATACAATCTTCTTTATCCAGCTTCCGTCTTTTCTCTTTTCCGGGAACATCTCAATTCGCTCGATAAAGGCTTTCATAAACTCTTTCTGTTCCGCTTCTGTTGCGGAATGGTAGACTTCATCAAATGCCAGTAAGAGCCGATAAATGTTATCGC